>LXNJ01000001.1_pt1 | contig 347549 bp, 261 predicted proteins | sample 809081 | NCBI WGS metagenome assembly LXNJ01 (sample SAMN04870510, study PRJNA318959) | sponge metagenome | biome: sponge; feature: marine sponge reef; material: water | host: Petrosia ficiformis | place: Greece: Milos, Mediterranean Sea | collected 2013-05-29 | depth 5-7 m
TAGTTCCGAAGATAGTGTACTTACACTCACCGAAGCGTTTCGGATTGGGGACGAATCGGCCAGTGATTCTGTGCTCTTCGGGTTTGTTTTTGGCATGGCGGTCGATTCCAGGGAACATCTCTACATTACGCACGACAGAGCCAAGCGTATTCGCAAGTTTTCCAAGGAAGGTATACTGATCGGCGAGATTGGTAGGGAAGGCGAGGGGCCCGGCGAATTCATCGATATGCCCGATGTGCATTTAGGACCGGGAGATTCCCTTTACGCATGGGATATCTTCGCTTCCAGGCTTACCATTACGCCTTGACGCCTGCTATTTCAATGATGCGGCACACACCCGACCGCAGACCCGTCGTTTCCGTGTCCACGACCACGAACATAGCGTCGTCAATCAGCATAGCCTTCCGGTGCTGCTTTTGCTTGGTCCCTATATCCCCTATATACAACTATATACGGGCTGCCCCTGACACTGTATTGTCAGGGGCTTTGAGCGCGGCTACCCTGCAGCATAGGATGCTTCCGTGTGCAACACTTCCGCCCTTCCAGTGGTATCATCGGCACAAACCATTGGGTACCGCAAAACTATGAGCAAGGCAACCGTAATCGGCGCAGGCAATGTGGGCGCAACCGTTGCCGAGTGCGTGGCGCGCAAGGACATGATCAATGAAGTCGTTCTCATTGACATCAAGCCTGGGCTGTCCGAGGGAAAGGCGCTTGATTTGGCGCAGGCGGCACCCATTCACGGCTATGACACGCGCGTGATTGGATCAACAAACGACTACGCGGCCACCGCGGACTCTGACATATGCGTCATCACCTCGGGCGTGCCGCGCAAGCCTGGCATGAGTCGGGACGACCTCCTTGCGATCAACGCCAAGATCGTGCACTCGGTCACCGAAGCTTTTGTCGCAAGGAGCCCGAACGCGATCATCATTGTCGTTTCCAATCCGCTGGATGTCATGGCATACGTTGCGTACATGGCCAGCGGGTTTCCCAGCCACCGCATCATGGGCATGGCCGGCGTGCTTGACACCGCGCGCTACCGATGCTTCCTTGCCATGGAATTGGGCGTTTCGGTCAATGACATCCAGTGCCTGCTCATGGGCGGGCATGGCGATACCATGGTGCCGCTGCCCCGCTACACCTCGGTGGCCGGCATACCGCTAACTGAGCTTATGGACATGTCGCGCATCCATGCCATAATCGAGCGGGTCAAGATGGGCGGCGGCGAGTTGGTAAAGCTGATGGGCACTTCCGCCTGGTATGCGCCGGGCGCTGGGGCTGCGGAGATGGTGGAAGCTATCGTAAAGGACTCAAAGCGCGTCTTGCCGTGCGCCGCCATGCTGAAGGGTGAGTATGGCTACAGCAATCTGTTTATTGGCACACCCGTGCGCCTTGGCCGCGGGGGCGTCGAATCGATCATCGAAGTAGCCCTCGATGAGGAAGAACGTGCACTGATGAGCCAGTCAGCGGCGCATGTGCGTGCCAATCTGGACGCCCTGAAGCGCATTCAGGACGCGCAGGCCTAGGGCTTGTTATACCTCCGGCGGTGCAAGATGCGCAATCGTGGCACCCCAACCGCTACGGTCGCCGGCTGCCCGGAATTTCAGCACCGTTGGTTCTGCATCCAGCAGGCGGTGCACCATGCCACGCTGGACCGAGCGCCCCTTGCCATGGATGATCCTAACCCGCAGGATGCCGCGAGCCCGGCATGCCCGCAGATATTCCTGGACAACGCTGCGCGTCTCACGCGAACTGAACACATGCAAGTCCAGTACGCCATCAATTGGGTATTCCACGAGATCACTCATGGTGCCGGCACTCATGCGGGAGGCAGGACTTGCGCCTCCGCGCTTCGTCAGAGGTCTTCCAGTGCGTAGAAGGCGCGCACCGCGTCATAATCGCTCACATCCAGCCCAGCCCTGCGCGCAGCCGCGAATCCATCAATCACAACGACCTTTATGATATACTCCTCCTGCAGGAGGCTTACGATGTCGTCCCAGACCAGCACATCGGCCGTTGAGGCCTCGATGAAAACCTCCAGGAATTCATCGTCGTAGGCATAGCCCATCGTAAAGGTGTAATCTACATTAGCGTCCACGGTGTCTTCCACGCCGATGGTAAACGGCAGTGCGGTCCACGTACCCTGGTCGCGAAAATAGGCCAGTACCGCGCCACGATCCACCACGGAGGGTGTAATGCCCGATACAGTATACCCTCTGGAGGCCACGCTGCCATTGAAGGCCGCGGATTCCGGCGCAAAGGCAAGCGTAACGGTGTGCACGTTGGCATTCCCAGGCGGGCCTTGCGGGCCCGTGACTAGGGTGCACCCGGCTAGGTACATCGCGGCGAGCGCGGCAATCACAAGGTGCTTCATGGCAATGGAATCAGGTCTCTGGCAAAGCACAGAGCAAAGATCGGACCATGCACGCCGCTGCATTGGGCACGCGTTCAGATACTTCCGGCTACAACAATGCCATCGAACCGACCGTTATGCCTGGACAAGCGGGGCCGCCGTGGCGGCGGCGCCGCGGCAAAAACGCATTGGGGGAGTGCCTACGATCTTAGCACAGAATTAAAACGGCTTTTGGCCACAAAAACCGCTGTCTGAGCTACATTGCGTGTACTATAAAGAAAGGGCAGTCCGTTTTTATGCGTAGAGTGTAACTGAGTTCGCGTTTTTACGTACGCAGACCTTAAAATATGAGCTTTGATACCAACCCAACTTAGCACAGACCACTAGACGCGTGGCTATAGCACGTATCATCCGGAAAACAACAGAGAAGCGGCAGCGCAAGGCTTCCACCCGGCTCGAGCAGCTCCAGCAGATGCCTGACGAGGATCTGATGGAGTACTTCCAGTCCGGGACGGTGGACGCGTTCAACATCCTCGTTGATCGTTACAGCGAGCGCCTGATGCACTACCTGTACCGATTCCTGGGCGACACCCGGCGGTGCGAAGACCTTTTGCAGGAAACGTTCCTGCGGGTTTACCGCAACCGCCATTCGTACCAGCGCATCGCCAAGTTCTCGACCTGGCTCTACACGATCGCTGGCAACCTTGCACGCAGCGAGTACCGCAAGCGGAAACGCCGCCGCATGTATTCCATACAGTCGGTAAACCGCGACAACGAGGAATACGAGATGGCGATCCCGGACGAATCCTTCTCGCCTGACAAGCACGCTGAAAGCACCTTGCAGGACAAGTACATTCAGGACGCGCTGGATCAGATCCCGCTCAACTTCCGCGAGGTGGTGGTGCTGCGCGATGTGCAGCAGCTTGCCTACGATGAGATTGCGAACATTACGGGGTTGCCCATGGGCACGGTCAAGAGCCGCATCAATCGGGGCCGCACCAAGCTCCAGGGACTCCTCAAGGACATCTATCCGTTTTGGGAGGAAGAGGTGGAAGAAGTGGAAGCGATAGCCGCAGCGTACGAGAGTGATCCGGTAAGCTAGCTGCGAAGTCTTGGCTCGAAGCGGCCCGGCCTAAAGAGCGAACTCGGCGCGGAGCGGCGCCTTGGCGGCCCGTGCTGGATCAGATACTTGCGCTGGGCTGGCCGCAGTATGCTGTGCCACACCGACATCGCCGGCGTCGTCATGAGGAGCCTGCCTTCAGCCCATCACCGTACGAGTCGGGGCTGCGCCCGGATCCCATATTTGCTCTCCGCTGCACAAGCGTCCCTTCGCGGAGCTGTGCCGGATGGGCCCAGGACAACGTAGGATTGTGCAAGTGCGCAGCACACCGCTGCAGCCGTCGCTGACGCCTGTACGGATCACGGTAGACCAGGAAAGCCAGGAGTTTCGCATCACTTGGCAGGATGGGCATGTCGGAGCATTTCCGCTTGATGGCTTGCGCCGCGCCTGTCCCTGCGCCGGATGTCAGGGACATGAATCAATGCACGCGCTGCCTGATCCTGCTATCTTTCGGCTGCCTGCATTGATGCAATGGCTGAATGTCAAGGTTGAGGTAGCCGGGAGTGTAGGGCTACGGCTAACTTGGGACGACGGCCACAACAGCGGAATCTTTACGTGGGCGCGGCTGCGCGCCATGTGTCCGTGCACCCAGTGCGCGCCACTACCCCATTAGCTGCACGATGATGATAATCACCACCGTGACCGCAGCCAGGATGCCCAAGGCCATCACCAAGTCGCGCTTCTGTTTCCTGTTCATGGCATTCTTCGTAGGCGTGACTACAAGGTACAAAGCCGCCGCTTCACATTTTCTTCTTATTCTTACTGGGCGCCCGCTCCTTACGGCGCGTCTTGTTCGGCCAGCGGCAGGCTGATCATGTTGGCGAAGATCGCATAGGCACCGCGATGGTGCACCTTGAGCTGTCGATACCAGCCGAGGGCCGTATAGATATAGGAACCCCGTCCCACCGTGGCTATCAGCGTGGAACCGCAATGCGGCGCTTCACCTGGGTCGTTCATGCAAAAGAGCGTTTCATAGCGCTCATCCCAGCGCTCAGGAAAGTACAGGCCGCGCTCCTGGACCCATCCGTCCCATGCATCCGGCCCGATCACATTCGGCCAGTGCATCAGCGGGTGACTCGGATCCTGCACCGTTACGGGTGCGTCTTCGAGCGTCACGCGGCTCCGCCCAAGTACCAGGGGTAAAGGTGCGGGCGAGGTGCCGTCTTCACTGTTCCATTCCAGTGTCTTGTGGTAGTTGACGACCAAGTGCCCGCCTGCCCGCACCCAGTCCATCAGCGCCTCGTTGTGCCGCCGCAGATCGCTGCGGACGAGGTAGCTCCGGATATCCACCACGATAGTATGCAGCTTGTGATACGACGCCGAACCCAGAGCCGCGGAATCCAGCATCACAAACTCGACGCCGAGCGCTTCTAGTGCAGCGGGCAGCGTGTTGTCATAACTCTTGACCACACCCACCTTAAGCCCAGGCGCCACCGCCACATCAAAGGCACGCCCGGCTATGCTGAATCCCGCCCCCGTAGAAGTTTCTGCCTCAACGATATAATCCCCATCGGGAAGCTGCGGCGGCAGTGACACGCTGAACTCGCCCATCAACTCAGGCATAGCTATCTGGCGTTGTACTCCTTGGAAAATGGGCGCGGCCGATTGCGTACCGCGAACGCGGATCCGAGTCTGAACTTCGGTTAGATCCTCGTCGAATACTTGCACCTTAAATGGCACACGGTTGCCTCCGGCGTGCAGGCGAATCACCGGGCTGGCTGCCTCCAGAAACACGGGCGGCGCGATGTGCAGCGGCAAGTACCCCGCGTGCGTCCGCCGTGCGCCCTGGTAGACGGCATAGAGGATCGGCGGGTGGTTGCGCTGCCGGTGGTACTGATACACCTTGGCCGGTCGGGTAAGCTGTACATCGGCTGGTATGTGTATAGCTGCAGGGCTTGAGGTCAGCACAGTGTCCACCGCGCCGGACAGCACCATGCGCGCACCCTCCTCCGCTGTCCAGGTGATCTCCACCGACTGCCCTGGCACCGCAATCGCATCGTCGAGCGCCAACGCATTCGAATCCAGAGGCGCGATGCGACCGGAATCCATCAGGTACGTCAGCGTGGATGCGGCCCGCGGTACTGGCACTAGACCGGCAAACAGGTCTTCTCCTTCCGGTGCGGCGTCTTCGGAGCGGAGCACGCTGAAGTAATTGGCGCGCAGGCCGGCGACCCGCTCGGCAAACTGGGCCATGCCTTGCGACGCATGAAAGCCGATCGCGTAGGCGGCACCGGCCGCGTAGGATTCGCTTGTTGCGGGATCACGCTCGCCGACTGGAACCGCCACCTGGTATTTCTCAGGCATGCCCCAATGTCGCAGGTACAGTCGGCGCGGCTGCCAGGCTTCCACGCCCGGCTCTTGTAGCTGCTCTGGGCGATACGTCGCATCGCCGGCCAATGCAAACGCGTCGTAGGCAGCCAGGCCCACGGCCTGGTGATGTCCATGCTGACGGCGCGCGCCCACTGTAACCGTGTCGTGATTGGTGAAGATCACATCCGGCTGCAGCTGTCGAATGATGCGCACCAGGCTTGCCGTGACGCTGTCCCGGCCACCCCAGAGTGCAAAAGATTCCTCTGCACTCTTCGAGTAACCAAAGTCGTTGAAGTTCAGAAAGTGCACCTGCGTACCCAGATGGCGCGCCGCCCTTTCGGTTTCTTCGGAGCGGATCGCACCGAGTGCCTCATAGAGCTCCGGACCGATCTCGTTCTGACCTCCTTCGCCGCGCGTAAAGATCACGCTGTGGACATCGTAGCCTTTGGCCCGCCTGTAATAGTGCATGGTGGCCCCATCCTCGTCGTCGGGATGCGCCGCGAGGTTCATGGCCACAAAGCGGGTCTCCTCGGATTGATTCGGGGTCGGCTGTCTGCACGAAGCGCTGAGCAGCACCAAGGCAGCAAGGAAGGCAAAGCAGCGCATGGCGTAGAATGGTGGTGAGTGCGAGACCTGCAGATTGCTACGCCGGGACACGGATTTTGTTGATGCGCGTACAAGGCGGCGCATCGTGCTGGTGCTCGTACTGGAGCTGCTTAAGGGGCTGCTTAAAATGCGAAGTTACCCGTTTATGCAGGTGGATGCCTTCACGACCCGTGCGCTGGGCGGAAACCCCTGTGCCATCGTGCTGGAGGCAGACGACCTCAATGGGGAAGAGATGCAGGCCATCGCCCAGGAGCAGAACCTTTCTGAAACGGCGTTCGTGCTGCGTTCTAGGGCGGCCGATGTCGGTGCGCGTTACTTTACACCATTGTCGGAGATCCCGCTGGCCGGCCACCCCACGATCGCCACGATCCATGCCTTGGTCGAGACCGGGCGCATCCCGGTGCGGCCTCCTCGCACCACGATTCAGCTGGAGCTTCCCGCCGGCATCATCCCTGTTGAAATCTTCGGTGGCAAGAGCACGCCTGAACAGGTCGTCATGACGCAGTTGAAGCCTCAATTCCTGGCCAAGCCTTCGGCTTTGGAAGTATGCGCCGCCTTTGGACTGAGCGCCGATGCCTTGCACCCGACGGTCCCTGCGCAGGTTGTGAGCACGGGCACACCGCAGCTCATGGTCTGCGTCACTGGGGCGACTGCGCTGCGCAGAATCGCAGTGGATTACCGGATCCTTGCGGCGCTAAGCGCCCAGCACAACTTTTTCAGTGCGCATCTGTTCTTCGTGCGCGAAGGCAGGCAGTCAACCTTTGCGCGCCACTTCGCGCCTGAATTTGAGGATCCGTTTACGGGATCAGCAACGGGCGGCATGGGCGCTTTCCTGTGGCGCTACGGCCTCCTGTCGCAGCGCACCTTTTGCGCGGAGCAAGGCCACTGGATGGGCCGCCCCGGCACCGCTTCAGTCGAAGTCGTTGGACCGCGCGATGACATCCTTGCCGTAAAGGTCGGCGGCAGTGCCATCACGGTTATACGCGGCACGCTTTCGCTATGAGCATGGACCCGCGCCCTCAGTTTTTTTTGCTGCTACTTTCTTGAACTGAAGCTCCTATGAGTCAATCACTCGATACCCTTGTTGTCCACGCTGGCGAAAGCGACCAGCGAATCGATGGTGCCGTACGCTTGCCGATATTCCAGACGGCCATGTTTGCGCATGATGATCGGCCCCTGCGCTATATCCGCTACAACAACACGCCCAATCAGGAGATTATCAACGCCAAGGTTGCGGCTATCGAAGGGGCGGAGGCTGCGCTTGTTACGGGCAGCGGCATGACAGCCATCTCCGGCGCCTTGCTTTCGGTACTGAAGCCAGGCGACCACCTTTTGGCGCAGGACCGCTTATATGGCGGCACGCACAGCTTTGCGACCTCGCTGCTGGCCGATTTCGACATTGCGTATTCGTTTGTGGATGCGGATCAGCCCGATTCGTGGGAAGACAGCCTGCGGCCCAACACCCGTGCCTTCTATGTGGAGTCCCTCACCAATCCCCTCCTTGAAGTATGCGACCTTGAAGCGGTCGTGGCCTTTGCGCGGGCCAACAGCCTGGTTTCGCTGATAGACAACACGTTTGCATCGCCCTGCAACTTCAAAGCCGCCGCATTCGGGTTCGATCTGTCGCTGCACAGCGCGACGAAATACCTCAATGGCCATTCTGACATTGTGGCCGGCGCGATGGCAGGCCGCGCGGATCTCGTTGCGGGCGTGAAGCGAACGCTGACGCACCTGGGCGGGGCGCTCGATCCCAATGCCTGCTTTCTGCTGAACCGTGGCTTGCAGTCACTGGCGCTGCGCATGCGTGCGCACAACGAGAATGCACTGGCACTGGCGCAATTCCTGGAAGGCCACCCGGCCGTATCCAAGGTCAATTATCCGGGGCTGCTGTCGCACCCGCGCCATGCGCGTGCCGCGCGCCTGTTCGACGGATTCGGCGGCATGATCAGCATTGAGCTCAGGGGTGGCCTGCCGGCTGCGGAGCGACTCATAGCGCGGCTGCAGCTGCCCCTCTTTGCACCTAGCCTGGGCGGCATAGAGTCCCTGGTGACGCGGCCTGCGATGAGCTCCCACGCTTCCCTCACGCCCGAGGAGCGCGCCCAGGCTGGCATCAAGGATGACCTGGTTCGCATCTCTGTAGGCATCGAGGCGAGCGGCGACCTGATCGACGACTTCAGGCAGGCCCTGGCGTAGAGGGCGGCCCCGGGTTATCTGCTCGCGAGGCCCACGCGCAGCTCCTCCGCGCGTGCCAACCCTCTGGCAGCGCACGGCTCAGGCCTGGCACGCGATGCGGCTGCGGCGCCTTGTACACTTACACCGCGTGCAGGAGCAATCATGGCGGCGGCATGCGATCAGCCTGTGCGCCAAGGCCAAGAGGCGTCATCCCGACGCCTACTGCCGCTGCAGCAAAAGTCTAACGTGCGCGTTTGCGCTTAAGCGTGCCGAACCCGCACCAGCCGGGTATGGCTGCGGCCTGCCGCATCCATGATGCCAACTGCTCCTCGTCGAATTCGCCTTCGTAGATATCAATCCAGCGCGACTTCTTGTCTTTGCCTTTGCCGGGCGGGACCGGTTGCAGCGAAACGCCTTCGAAGAAGGTGACCTTGATGTAGCGTGTGAAGACATGGTAGCTCACGAACCACCCTTGGTCCTCGACGCCGTAGAACGGTGAATTCCATCGCACGGCCTTTTGTACCTGCGGCACGTTGGCCGTAATCAGATCATCCAGGCGTTGCCCCAACGCGCGCTTCCAGCTGGGCATAGCGGCGATGTAGGCTTGCACCGGACCATCGCCATCCCCCTTCGGAATCTGAGGGTTTCCTCCTGAAAGAAGCACCGGCTTCTTGCCGGTCTCCGCCGATTCCGTGGCCTCCGAAGCCGGTCGTGATCGCTTGGGGACAGTGTCAGCCATCGCAGAAATCCTTGCAGGTTCAGCCGGGTGCCAAGCTGCTGAAATAGCCACGCCCACCGAATGTTCTACGGCCTAGTGGAACTACCTCCGCCGGCGGCCTCTCCGATGCAGCGTGGAGAGAGGGCCATGCCGGATCGACTTCTCACGCGCCGCGTGCTTCGAGACCCCGGAAATGGGAAAGTCGACTTCGGCGAGGCGTTTGCTCTCCTTGGAATCATGAATCGTTCATAGACCGATCTTGGCTCGGCTTCGCTTACAATGGTGTGCTTCGGCAGCGGAAAGCATGATACAATACGGCTCAGTGAAGATTTTCCAGACACTGTCTGGAAAATTCGCTCAGACGGATATGTCTGGTAGAACAGACGCATCTGCCAAATATTCTGACAGGAAAATCCTCGGCCAAGCCACTTTGTCGAATCAGTCGCCAGCCTTTCAATGAGCGCTTTCCTGTACTGGACTCGCTCTTCGCCCGCCAGCTCAAATCTAATATGTCGTCCAATCAGCCCGTAGGCCGCAGTCATGACGGCATTCACCGAACGGGCGGCATGTCGTCAGGCGACTTCGACGATATCGGCTACATCGTCGAAAACCGACTGTACCGCTCCTCAAGTGAAGCAATTTTCGCCATTTGTTGCAGCGGCAGGCAGCAGCAGTTTGCGCTAAACCGCAACCTTTTGGAGCGACATGGCCTGATGGTCAGGCGGGTACGATAGCGGATGAGACAATCACCTCGGCTCCATCGTCCACAAAGAACAAGGCCGGGCAGCACGGTCCTGAGATGAAGTCGACTAAGGAGGGAGCCTGTTTACACGGGGAGGAGAAGGTGATCTACGGCGACAAAACCTATGTGAGTCACCGGCGCAAGGCGGAGGCGGAAGCCCGGGGCGTGGAGTGGCGCGGGTTGCGTAAGGCCAAGACGAAGCAGAAGCGCAATTGTGCGGGCCGGCCCGTCAGCAAGAAAGGCAACAAGGCATGGCCCCAATACGTCATCGGTGCCGCACGCCAAAAGCGAACATGGTACGCGAAACGTAGCGCTCATCAGGCCTCAGTATGGTGGACGGAAACGCCGGCTGGTTGGGCGAATCAGGATAGTGCTGCGTTTCCAGGCAGAACCCGCCATGAGGGCCGTACACCTGACGGTTCTTCCCTTCTACACCATCCAGAAAGTTGCCCGTGTAAAGCTGGACACCCGGCTCAGTCGTCCACACCTCCATCGTTCGACCCGAAAGAGGATCGTAAACGCTGGCCGCCAACGCCAGGGAATCGCCCCCGCCATCCAGCACAAAGTTGTGATCGTAACCACCACCGATCACCAGTTGCGGATCATTATCGCGAATCCTTTCACCGATAGGCCGAGCCGTCGTCTTGAAGTCAAACGGCGTGCCGAAGACACTCCGCAGTTCGCCCGTGGGTATCAGCGTGGAATCGACCGGGGTGAAGTAGCTCGCATTCAACGCAAGTTCATGATCCAAAATATCACCCGTGCCGCTGAGATTGAAGTACGAATGCTGCGTCAGGTTGACCGGCGTCGCTTTGTCGGTCGTAGCCTCATAGTCGACGATCACCTCATTGTCCGCGGTGAGCGTGTACACCACCGTTACGCGCAGCGTACCCGGGTAGCCCTCCTCGCCATCGACACTGACGTATCTGAACGTGGCCGACGTGCGCTTGCCATCGCTTGCCGCCATTGACTCCCAGTTGACTTTGTCGAAACCGACCAGGCCGCCATGCAGGTGATTCGGGCCGTTGTTGCGGGCCAGCATGTAGGTCTCGCCATCGAGCACGAAGCTGCCGCCCGCAATGCGATTGCCATAGCGTCCTACGATGGAGCCGAAATAAGGGTTGTTGTCGCCACGATACCCCGCAAGCGAGTCGAACCCCAGCACCACATCGTCCATGCTGCCCTTTGCATCCGGCACCGTGATGGATACGATCGTAGCCCCGTAGCTCAGGATGCCGACCTCCACGCCTTGGCTATTGCGCAGCGTGTGCAGGCGCACTTCGCTTTGGTCGGGCAGCGTGCCCACCACAGTGGTCGCAGTGCTGAATCCATCTTGCGAGGATTGACATCCCGCCATGAAGCAAGCAACCACCACGATGCTAATTGATAAACCAGCGCGGACCATCATCGTGAATCACCTCTATGTCCTGGATTGCAAACCAGCCTTCGTTCTCCGTACCGGAAGAGTTCTGGTAGGGCACCTCCGGATTGCCTGTTTCGATATCGACCACATACGCCAGCGCCTTCCTGATGCCGGGTGCCACCTCAACCGCTTCTGCAACATCCGCCACGCGCCCGCGAATGTCTCCAAGCATCAGCCCGTCCCGATTGTACAGGTGTACGATAACGCGCTTGCCGATCAGGTGGTACATGCCGCGCGGCGCACCGCCGCAGCGTGTGGTGCCTACTGGGATGGCGTGTCTTCCTTGCGCGAGGCCGACACGTCCAGGTGCATGTTATAGTCTTGTAGGAACTGCTGCCCCGTAAGCACACCTTCGGCCAAGGTCAGCGTCACATCCATGATGCCATACTCGCCGCTATCAAAGGTGAAGTTGACCTCACCCGTCTCACTGTCGTAATCGGCACCAAATTCGATTGGATCGTCCGGCGCCATCTCCATGATCAACGAACCGATCAGCGAATCGCCTTCGGTGCGGAAGGTGACACTGCCCGTGTACACGCCTTGCGGAGTGTCCACCGCGTATTCCCACGCACCGGCCAGTGGGTGCGGTGCTGGGGCTGCATCGTCAGTGGCTGTGCTGCCAAAACTGGCACAGCCGGCAATCAACAGGGCTATTCCAAAAGCGCCGGAAAGGCGCAGAAACGAACTTGACATGGCGATGTGAAGAGTAACCTATGGACGTACGGCTCGGGGCTTAAGCGACGTCAACGCACCAATGCGAACAGGTTCACCAGTCTTCACACTCTCTCTAGCAGCTACACCTATCAGTATGGACATTGCACCGTCTCGTGACCCTGCAGACAGCCGGAGCGGATCCGGCATGTCAGGGGTTCTGAATATACGATCCTTCAAACGACTGTCACCACCCCCGTGACCGCCCCCGCCATGGGGTATCTGGATAAGCTCCGTCTGGCCGAAGTTGTCCGTCACGCGGACCTCGTCATAGTTCGGTGCCTGCCAGGGCTGGCGCTGCTTGATCCACGCTTCCAGCCGGCCCCGGGTCCCGTTGAATGCTATGCGGTACCCCTCATAGGGTGAATACGTCGTCAGCGAATAGCTTACATGCGTGCCATTGGCATATTTGATCTGGGCCGACATCTTGTCATAGATGTCAATGTCCTCACTCCAGACGCAGCCATCCCGCAGGTATCCATCGTGGTGCTCGTGCGCCACATACAGGTTCATGTTCGACTCGCTGCCGGTGATGTCCCAATAGTGCCTGCACCGGTTCGCATACGGACAGCCCCGGCAATGGGTGTGCCGGAAGTCATTGTTGTGCCCATAGTACTCGAGCGCGCCATACGCAAATACCTCCTCCGGCTCGGACTCCAGCCACCAGTTCAAAAGGTCAAAGTGGTGCGTCGCCTTGTGGACAAAAAGGGTGCCGCCGAAACGCTCCTTGCCATGCCAGCGCCGGAAATAACTCGTGCCGTGGTAGATGTCCAGATACCAGTGAAAATCCACGGAGGTGACATCGCCAATCCGGCCCTGCATAAGGAGCTCTTTGATGCGCTGTCGATGCGGCGAATAGCGATAGTTGAAAGTGACCGTGAGGTTCTTGCGTGTCAAGGCTTGCGCATCCAGTATCGCCTGGCACTTGTCGGCATCGGTGGTCATGGGCTTCTCCGTAATCACGTCGCAGCCCGCGTGCATCGCCTTGATGATAAACTCGTGGTGTGTGGCGTCCACCGTAGTCACGATCACCAGATCGGGCGCTGTCGCCCGCAGCATCTCGTCAAAGTCCGTAAAGGTTGGGCAGCTAACGCCGATGTAGTCTTTGGCGTAAGCCAGCCTGCCTGGATTGATGTCTGACAGGCCTGCGAATTCGACCACATCCGCATAGGCCTGCACGAGGCTGCGCCCCCACATGCTGTTGCCGCGGACACCCGTGCCTACGAGTGCCACGCGCGCCTTCCTGGGCGTGCTGGCCGACAGGACCCGCGGCCCGACCAGCACCGAACTGGCCGCTGCTGCGCTGCTGGTCTTCAGAAAACTGCGTCGCGTGACTGATTCCATACCGATACCTTCAGTGTTATAGCGAAGGCTCCCAACCCGGCTCATAGGACCGGTTCCAGTAGCCCATGGCCTCTTCGTCTCCCAGGATGCGCCCGTTGGCAGGGTCGCATCTTAGGGTTCGCCCTACGTATTGCGCCACATTGCCCAGGTGGCACAGCAGCGTGCTCTTGTGTCCTTCCTCAATAGGCGAAGCCTGCACGGCACCATCTCTGATCACCGCCAGCATGTTGGCTATGTGCCGCTCCGTCAAGCCGCCGCCGCCGCGCACATCCATCGTTCCTTCCTGATTGGAGGCACGTGCACGCTTCCAGATCTCCCGGTTGTCTTTGTCGTACACCACATAGCCCGAACGGCCAAGGCGCACAGTTCCATACTCGCCGTACACCAGCGTGCCGCGACCGCTGCCTTCCACCGGGCGTCCGTTGCAGCTTCGTCCGTCCCAAGTGATGGCCTTGTCTCCTTCAAAGTTGAACGTTGCCACCTGGGTGTCGAAGAATTCCCAGTCGTCCTGATAGTGGAAGCGGCCGCCTGCGGAGGTGACCATCGTAGGGTAGTCAACGCCAAGTGCCCAGCGTGCTATGTCGATTTCGTGGGTGCCGTTGTTGCATATCTCTCCCGTGCCCCAGTGCCGAAACCAGTGCCAGTTGTAGTGCACATAGTTGTCTTTGTACGGCACGCGCGGCGCGGGACCTTGCCAAAGGTCGAAGTTGAGCCATTGCGGCACCGGCGCTTCCACGCCGCGCCCGATGCTGCCCCGCGTATTGGCATACCAGGCCCGCGCATAGTAGGCGCGCCCGATGATGCCTTCACTGATGGCTTGGATGATCTGCGCCGACTCCCGTGAGGAGCGCTGCTGATTGCCCATCTGCACGACACGGTTGTAGCGCGCTTGTGCGGCGACCACCATCTCGCCTTCGCCTGCGTTGTAGCTGCATGGCTTTTCGACATAGACATGCTTGCCCGCCTGTAATGCCAGAATGGTCGCCGGCGCATGCCAGTGATCCGGGGCAGCGATCACCAGAATGTCTACATCGTTGTCCTCCAGGACGCGGCGCAAGTCTTCTTCGCCCTTCGGAGCTGAATCCGGTGCCACTTCCTGGACGCCCTTGATTGTGTTGGCTATGGCCCGCGTGTCGACGTCGCAGACGTAGGCCACCTCGCAGTTGTCGGCCGTAGCGAAGGATCGGGCCAGCACATGCCCGCGACCTGCCACGCCCATGACGGCAACGACCAGCTTATTGTTGGGCGATGCGTATGCACGCAGGCCCATCATGCCTAGCCCTATGCCGGATGCGGCAGTCCGCCGAAGAAATACTCTGCGATTAATACCCACGGCAATCCCCTGTTGGTTCGCCTGCTAGTATACGACTCAGGAAGATTTTGGTACCTACCCTGCAGGAATAACCCTCCACGCAATGCCGTACCGGTGCGCAGGGCGCGCGGCGGACTGAGGGTACTGCCTAGAAGGGACGTCAGGCCTTAAGGGCAAGCCCGGGCTTTCAGGCTGCGCTGTGCTTGAAGCTACTTGCGCACCAGGTACTGAAACTTGAAGAATACCTGTCGGCTGCTCTGCCGGAAGTATTTGGACGCATCACCACCCACACGTGCATACTGGTCCAATTCGTGCGTGCTTCCCAGATGGATGGCGGTAAACGCGTTGAGCTTATAGGTCAGTAGTGGATCAACTTCCAGCGACTTGTTGAAATCGTTGTACTGCACGACCGTTCGGAAGAAGAAGCTTCGCGTAAACTGGTACCCCAGCCGCAAGCGCGCAATGTAGCCGCTGAAGTAGTTGTCGCCGGTAGCGCGATTCTTCAGGCGTGAATAGGCTACCATGGGCCGAATGGCCAAGTGCTGATTGGGACGAAATGACCCCGAGAACCATACGTCCAGACTCTTGCCCAGGGTTGGATTGTCCAGAAATCTCGCGATGTCTCGTCCTGCGGACACCTCTGCGGAGAGGCTTGCGTATTCGCTGAAGTTGCTGAATGCATCCAGGCTGAAGCGCTGGATACCGTCGAAAAGCTTGCCCGCAAAGCGTTCGCGCTCAAAGGTGTAGCGCATCCATACGTTGGTCTGCCCCTTCATCTGCAGGCCCAAGCCTGGCGACAAGAAGTCGTTCTTGTGCAGGCCGTCATAGTTCCAGCGACGCCCTGCGGCCACATTGGGTCGTATGCGATCTACGAATGGGAGCACCTTTTCCGGATACAGGGTCACACCCTGCCAGGCGAACACGCGGCGCACGCTGTTCTGACGCACAAAGCCGTTTGCCGCTCTGAATGTTGGGGTGCTTTGTTCGAATCCCGTTTCGAAGCTCCAGTAGCGTCCTTCGCGATCCAGTTCCAGAGAAGCGGCCAGCCCACGAAAGTCCTCGCCATCCAGTGCAGCGGTGTGATTCCGTGAACCGAAGGCGATATCTCCCACCGAAGCGGATCGTACGGAATCGGTCGCCTCTGAAGTCTGGCTGGCAACCAGCTGCCCACTGAACAGGTACTTCTTGAAGAATCGCACCTGGCCATCAATGCCTAAGGTGCTGCCTGCCCCGCCGATGTCCAGACGCCGATCCGTTAGCATCGCGCCGACGTACGAATTACCGGGCAGGTTGTATTTGACGCGCAGGATATTGGACACGCTCTTGCCTGCGCTCAGCAGCCTGCTTTCCTCTTCGAATGGTATAAGCAGGGGTGACGTGTTGTCCCGGGCCCCTATGTACGCGATGTCTGTGTTGCCCCATCGGCCGGTCAGCTTGCTGGCTACGATTGGATCGTTGATGCTGCGCGTGTAGACCGTTCGAATCTCCGTCCTGAACAGATCAGAGCCCTCCTGAAAGAAAGGCCGCCGCTCGTCATACGAGAGGGCAAAGGTGGAGTTGACATCAATCTGCGCCACATCGGATTCGATCTGACTGAAGTCTGGATTAAGCGTAACGTCGGCGGTCAGCTCCGAAGTCAAACCGTACTTTACGTTCAGAGAAGGCTCAAGCGCGACGCGGTCGTTGTCGAAACCGCTGGACGGATCGCCAGCGCTGCGCAGCGCCCCCGTGCTGGCACCCGTAAGGGCCGGCAGCACCTCAAGGTTGCGGCCCGCGCGCACGCCCTGTATGCCTGTGATGGTGCCCAACTGGCAGGGCCAGCATGGATTGTCCCGATCTATGGCTGCCCAGGAATACTGGCTGCGGCTAGCCCGCGGATGCGTGACCCAGAACGTGGCCCCCCAGGTCTGCACATCCTTGTTTGGAAAGCGCAGGCTCTTGAACGGGATGGCCATCTCAACCTCATACCCCGTATCCGTGATGGTGGCTTCAGACGTGAAAACAAGGTTGAATCCTTCGTCCTCGTTATTGACCGCAATCCTGGAATCGCCCTGGACGCCCAGCGGATTAGACGCGATGAAGTACAACGACTGCCCGTCCTGATTAGGATCCAGAATAACCCCGACGTAGTCGTCCTGCCACAGCCCGTCCCGATCACTCAGGTTGGCACGAATATGCGCGGGATCATCCTCGATGCTGAAGGCCACGTACAGATGGTCCTCATCGTACGCCATATACGCCGTCACGTCTATGGGCGGCGCCGTTTGATCGCCTGGAAAGACTTCCGAAAAGTTCACGGCCTGGGCTGCAAAGTGCCAAGCCGACTCGGTCACCTTACCGTCCACCTCAATGGGCGTCATGGTGCGCCGCACATCCAATGCGGGCTGAATGTTAGGCCTGAAGATCTGGGCTTGCGCGGGGCTCGCGTCGGCTCCGGCTTGAAGCGATTGGGCGGCGCTCCTGTTTGCAACCAACGTGGCTGAGAGGATCAGCGCAAACAGGAGTCCGAATCCGAAGCAGTTGTTCATGGTGCTCATGAGGCAAGTAAGACAAAGACATCCTCCCAGGTGCCTTGACTCTACGTAGCCACACCTGCTTGGTTACGCCCGACTTGTTTTACGCGGCGTTGGTATTCATCCTGACCACACGTTGATGTGCACTCGCAATGACCGCGTCGCGGAGTCATATACGCGCAGCAGCCTGCCAATGGCCTGGGCTTGGGAGCGAGTGAGCGACCCCACAGCAATCAGGTGCCCATCAGGAATTACCTTCGACATGCGCAGAACCGGCCTGCGACACGCACGGAAAAGCGAAGCGCGGCGCTGCCAGGGAGTCGCAGCGGGCTGCTTTCGGCGCCGCTTCGCGACCTGGTGACCGGACCTGCAGTCGACGCGGTACGCACGCCGACTCGTGAATCACAAGAGTGGCAGGCCTCCTCCTGACCGTCCCTCTTTGGCTGTACAAGCATCTCGCGGGAAGCCTTAACCGCCGCGCGTCCGCGTGCAGCAAAGGATCAGTCCAATAGCCGCGCCTCTAGCTCCTTGCCGTAAGCTTCCAGATCGTAGATGAGCTTGCGCGTCTTCTCGTCAGCGCACTGCATCCGCGCTTCGGCAAGGTCCTTGACATAATGTTCGTACTGCGTCAGGCCCTTGTCGTCCTTCGACTCGAAAATCCGGTGACGGCAGTGTTGGTACCAGCGCGTTTCATCCTCCGCTGACAGGCTGCGCGGAAAGTTGCGTGCGCGGAAACGAAACACCAGCTCCGGCAGGCGTTCGTCCTTGAATGGAGTTTCTTCCCAACGCGGGCCGGGCTCGTCTACCAAATTCAGTATCCTGTCCAAAAGGGGTCGGTCGGAGCGCGGTATAAAGCCGTCGTAGAGCGCCTGGTCCACATCTCGTTCACGGTCACGGGGCCAACGGGCTGCAAAAGCATCGGCTACCCGGCGTCCGAAGTCTTCCTTGTCCCTAATCAAGGCGCGGTGCTGCAGAAGCGTTTCCAGCTTCGTTCCCATGCGATCCATCAGCGCCGTTTGCCGATCGGTAAGCACGCCATCCAAGTCGAATTTCCACACGTACGGGCAAGCATTCAGTCTAACCCTGTGCAGCGCCTTGTCACCCAGGCTATCCTTCTCCAGCAGCACCTCGTCCGGCGCATCGAACAAGGGGCGCGGATCATAGAAGAGATCATACGCGAACACGGCTCCTTTGTCATCGCTCCCTATCGGCATCATGATGGATGCGCCGCGACGCCAATGTACAACCGAGCCCGAAACGTAGAGAAAGGTGCTATTTGCAGAAACGTGACGCTTGACCTCACGCTTATCCCGCAGGCCCAGAAAGTTGCTCCACATGCGCGGCTTAGCCGCCTTGATCAGCTGCGCCACGCGTAGCATGTTCCGAACATCGGCCAGTGCATCATGCGCACTGGAAATATCCACGCCGTTCGCACCGGCAATGTCCTCCAGGCGGAAGGATGGCTTGTCATCGTCGGCAAAGTGCCATTGGATGCCATCCGGCGAAAGTGCAAAAGCCGCCCGAAACAGGTCTATGATATCCCACTTTGAGTTCCCATCCCTGCTGTGCCATGCGTAGGGGTCGAGCAGATTTCGGTAGAACAGAAACCGCGTAACCGTGTGGTCAAATCGCATGGCGTTATAACCTACGCAGCATGTGCCTGGCCGCATGAGCAGCGCATGGATCTGCTGGGCAAATGCGTGCTCGGTTATGCCAAGGCGGCGCGCCTTTTGCGGTGCGATGCCGTGGACCAGGCTTGCCCTTACCTGCGGCAGGCAGTCCAGCGCAGGCTTGCAGTAGAGCGTAATCGGCTCGCTGATCTGATTCAGGTTCTCATCCGTCCGGATGCCGCCAAACTGGACCGGACGGTCCACCATCCTCCAGCGGCCCGTTGTTTCGTAGTCATACCAAAAGAACTCCATCTGCTTCTCATCAGTGCACAGCAAGACCCCGACAGCCCCCGTCAAGGCGCGATCGAGGAATCATCTCCGAAGCGGCGTACGGACATCCCGCCGCAGCTGACCGGCTGCCGCACAACATACGGTAATTCGTGCCATGTTCCCGACTTGTACATTGTGGAGGTCGGCCCTGTGAACCGGTCAACCCGGGTGCCTGGCCGACCGTGGGGCCGGCTGCATCTGCCGCTGCTGCAGTGCGATATACTCCAATCGCTGGACAGCTTTTCGCCAGTGCCCCCGCCCAGCAGTGTTATGGGTTATAGCGGAGCATGGCTGCACCGGTGGGCAATGGGTTTGGTATCGGTTGCAGGTCTGGCGGACACTGGCCCATCCAGATCGAAACAGACCGCCGCTGGGCTACGGTGATGGACCTTCCGGTGATGTCGTTGGTGATTGCAGAGCCATGCATGCAAGTCCGGGCTTGCGTGCCTCCAGTATGGGCCTCGCTCTGCTTGCCGCTGATCAATACGATCAAGGGCACTACGATGGCACTGGACCGCTTTGACGATGCTGTAGCACACCAAGCAGCGGCGCGGAGCATGTCCGGTGCTAAAAGCAAGGGACCAGTCTGGCATGCGCCCGTTCTGCCGAGCACGGCTTCGCTTCTTGCCCCGCGCGCGAGCCCAGCGAAGCAGCGCGCAGGCCTGTCTGCCCGCATGGAACGCATTGGACTTAAGCCCCTTTACTGCACAGACATTCTTCGCATATCATCATGCGCATGTTTGACAACCAGACCGTCCTGATAACCGGTGCGGGACGCGGCATCGGGGCGGCGGCCGCACAACAGTTCGCGGCACACGGGGCCAATGTCGTCGTCAATGACCTGGAAGCGGCGCAGTGCAATGCGGTCGTGGACTCCATCGTGGCATCGGGCGGTACCGCCCATGCGGCGTCCGGCGACATTACGCAGGATGGCATGGCAGAAGTGCTCGTTGCCCGTGCGTATGACCTATACGGCGAACTCAACGTGCTGGTAAACAACGCGGGCTTTCTGTGGGACGGGATGCTTCACAAGATGACCGATGAGCAATGGCAGCGCATTCAGGAAGTGCACACGCTGGCACCGTTTCGGATGATTCGCGCAGCCGCCCAGTACTGGCGGCCCGCAGCCAAGGCCGAAATGAACACCGGTCGCTTCGCTCGGCGTTGCATCATCAACGTGTCATCCACCAGCGGCCTGCACGGCAACATCGGCCAAGCCAACTATGCCACCGCCAAGATGGGCATCGTGGGACTCACCAAGACCGTTGCCAAGGAGCTGGGCCTGTTCAGTATCCGCTGCAACGCAGTGGCCTTCGGGATGATCGACACGCGCCTGACAAGGCCAACAGAAGATGGCGAGACGTTTGCGATCAGCGGCCAGGAAGTCAAGCTCGGCGTGCCTTCCAAGCTGCGGCCGGCTATTGAAGCACAAATACCGTTGCACCGGTATGGAACACCAGACGAAGCGGCAGGCGGAATACTCTTTCTTGCCTCACCCCTGGCGGACTACGTCACCGGTCATACGCTGGAGGTAACCGGCGGACTCGGCATCTAGACTTATTGCGAATCCGGAGAGCGAAGAAATTCTTCGACGAGGATCACAAAGGTCTCGATGGGGTGCGCACCGTTGAGGAAACGTCCATTGATGAAAAAGCCGGGCGTGCCCGTGACCCCGAAGGCTGACTCCGCCAAGTCGATAGAGGACTCCACTGCTGCCGCCGCCGCCAGGTAGTCCGCTGACGTTGCATTGGCCGCGCACTCGTGCCAGGCATCAAGATCGATTCCGCTGTCCATCAGGTAGCTGCGACTTAGCGCAACGAGTCCCTCGAGCGCGATCTCGCTCTGATTTCGAAAATAATTGTCATGCAGCATCCAGAATGCCTCTGCTGACTGTTTCTCTGCGCACACGGCGGCAATAGCCGCGGGCTTGGCCCAGTTGTGAATGGGCAGCGGCTTGTGCAGATACACAAAGCGAACTTCGTCTGGATACTGCTTGAGAAGCTCCTCTATGGTAGCGAATCCGCGCGCGCAATAGGGACACTGGAAGTCGGAAAATTCGAAAATCGTCACAGGCGCATCCGCTGGGCCGCGGGACGCCATGCCTTCCGCGTACTCCATCAAGGCATCATGGCGCTCCGCTTCGGATATCGCTTCCAGCTGTCTTTCCTGCTCCTGCCGCTCCGCCACCTGCTCAATCGACAGGCTGACATCTATAGCCTGATGCGACAACAAGAGTAGAACCCGCGCGTAGGCAACCGAAAGCAAAAACGGCAACTGCTGCTCGCCATTGATCAGTACCGTCCCCTGATGAAAGCCCTCAAAAGAGCTTTCGGTGATCGAATCCAGTTCCAGCTCCGCGTCACGCAGATCGGGGATTCGAAAACGGAGGTTGGCCAGAATCTGATCACTGGATGGCAGGTCCTGCCCCGGCGCAGTCGCCGCACACAACGACGCCAGAATTAGAAGAAGCGCAATGCGCCGAAGCTTATACATAAGGATGCCGTTGGGTTTAACCCATGTGTTACTTGCGCATCGCGTGGATGTTGCCAGGTGACCATGCCTGGCGGTATTTGCGGGAGCCAAAAGAGTGCGCCTGGGTGCTGCACTGAACGCCCGGAGCCCTCTGTCACGCGGACCTTCCACCTGCCTGGCCCCACCTTCAGACGCTGCGAATCAGGCCCGGGCACTACCAGCGGGTGCCGCCTGGCGGGACAACGCAAATGATCGCGGCTTTGGGAACGCGAGGGATCCGCCGCCGCAAACCTCTTGCGGTAAAGCCCGCCTTATGCGCTTATGCCAAGCTGATCCGCCACATCCTGCACATACGCGCGGGCGCGGGGCTCGGAGCCTGCCTCCGCGTAGACCCGTAGAACGGGCTCCGTACCCGAGGGTCGAACCAGCACCCAGCCCTCGGCCGTGATGTGCTTGAAGCCATCCAAGGTATCCAGGTGCTGGACGGGACTGCCCGCAACCTCCTTGAGCCCGCCTTCGGCCTTCAGGCGCTGTACAATGGCAGGCAGCTTGGGCGTGTGTACATCCGCGCGATGGTATGCGTGCGGTCCAAACTCGTCAAACAGCTCCTGGACCAGGCTGGACAACGGCTGGCCGCGCCGCATGAGCATCTCCACGAGCATCAGGCCTGCATAGACGCCATCGCGCTCGCAAATATGTCCCTTCAGCGCAATACCACCGGACTCCTCGCCACCGAGCAGCACGTCGCTCTCCAAGATGCGCGGCGCTACATATTTGAATCCGATCGGCAATGTCTCCACCGGCAGCCCGTACGCAGCGCCCATCTTTTCCAGCATGGCTGAAGCAGCAAACGTTCGTACGATTGATCCACGCAGCCCACGCACCTGGTGCATGTACTTGACTAGGAGCGCCATCACCAGGTGGCTTGTCACTTCGTTGCCACACTCATCCACAACGCCGATGCGGTCCGCATCGCCATCGTTCGCAATGCCAATATCGGCCGCACTGCTGCCCACCAGGGACATGAATGGGCCTAGATTGCGCCCAATAGGCTCGGGTGCCAGGCCCCCAAAGCTTGGATTGAATTCGCTGTGCATTTCCAGCACACGCTCACGGCCCAGAAGTGTACGGAAGAGTCCCTGCCCTGCGCCATACATGGCGTCGTGCGCAACCACCAGGCCAGCGCCGCGGAGCGCCGCCATGTCAAACTTCGTGTGCAGGTGGTCCGCGTACTGCGTACGCACATCCGCCGTCCGTATCTGCCCCGGCCTCTTTGCCCAGGCCCTGCCCATCGCTTCGGACAGCCTGCGCTCCACCTCGCCAATCATGGCAGGGGTCGCCGGACCCCCAAACGACGCCTTGAGCTTGTAGCCGTTGTAGTGCGCCGGGTTGTGGCTCGCTGTGATGACGACGCCCGCGTCAGTGCCAAAGGCCTTGGTGGCCCAGCTGATTGCAGGCGTCGGCGTGATACCCTCCGCAAGAATGACATCGACCCCGTCACGGGCCAAGGTCTCCGACACATGCTGCGCAAAGCGATCACCCATAAAGCGCGCATCATGCCCGATGACCACGGTGGGCTGCTCCGCCGCTAAACGCAGCCAGGACGCCGTTGCGCGCGCTACGCGCGTCAGGTTGGCGAACGTATAGTCTTGCGCCACTATGGCACGCCAGCCGTCGGTACCGAAACGAATCCCGCCCCCGCTCATAGACCAGCCTCCTCCAGCGCCTGCGCCACCACCGCGTGCGCCTCTTCCAGAATGACCTCCAGATGATCTGCACTCCTGAAACTCTCTCCGTAGATCTTGTAGATCGCCTCGGTGCCGGAAGGACGCGCGGCAAACCACCCGCCGGCGGTTTCTACCTTGAGCCCGCCGATGGGCGCATCGTTGCCCGGCGCTCGCGTCCGCTTGTGCAGAATGCGCTCCCCAGCCAGCGTCACCGCCGGCACCATATCCGGCGACAGCTTACGCAGCACCGCCTTTTCCTCGCCCGTCGCTGGCGCATCCACACGCCGGTAATACGCCTTGCCGTGCTGCTCCTCCAGTCCGGCATAATGCTCGCTGGGATCGCGTTCCGTTAGCGCAGTCATCTCAGCCGCAAGCAGTGCCATGACAATGCCATCCTTATCCGTGGTCCATACGCTGCCGCACCGACGAAGCAGCGTCGCGCCGGCGCTTTCTTCCACCGCTAATCCGTACGATCCGCGTAGCAGACCGTCTACATACCACTTGAATCCCACGGGCACCTCCACCAGCGACCGCTTGAGGTCCTGCGCCACTCGATCCACCATGGCGCTGGTCACCAGCGTCTTCGCAATGGCCGTGGCCGCGGGCCACGCCGGGCGATACCCAAACAGATACGCTGCTGCTGCCGCAAGGAAGTGGTTGGGATTCATGAGACCGCCCCCACGGGTAACGATCCCGTGTCGATCTGCATCCGGGTCATTGCCGAACGCAATATCAAACCGGTCATGCAGCTGCACCAGGCCCGCCATCGCATGCGGCGAAGAGCAGTCCATCCTGATCATTCCATCGTGGTCGGGCGGCATGAAACTGAAAGTCGGATCGATGGCCCTATTGACAACCTCCAAGTCCAGTCGATACCGCTCCGCTATCGGATCCCAGAGGTCCGCGGCAGCGCCGCCCATCGGATCCACGCCAATCTTGAGGCCGGACTTGGAGATCGCATCCATGTCCAGTGCGTGGTCCAGATCGTCTATGTACGCGGTTGCCCAGTCCTGCGGGTGCGACTGTGGCCGCGCGGTGCGCCGCACGCCTTTGAGACCGCGCAAAAGCAACTCATTGGCCCGGGCCTGGATGGCGTCCGTGAGTGCGCTTCCCGCTGGCCCGCCGCTGGGCGGGTTGTACTTGAGGCCGCCGTCACCCGGCGGGTTGTGCGACGGCGTCAGAATGACCGCATCCGCCTGCGCTGCAAGCCGGTGCTGGTTATATGTCAGCACCGCATGCGACAGCACAGGCGTAGGCGTATAGCCGCCCCCCTCCTGCGTTATAGCCGTTACGCCATTGCCCGCAAAGACCTGCAGCGCGGTCGCAAACGCAGGCACCGACAGCGCATGCGTGTCCATGCCCAAGAGCAGGGGTCCCTCGGCTGGACGCAGCTCACAGATGGCCTGACAGATGGCCAGGATGTGGTTTTCATTAAAGGTGCCCAGCACTGAAGAACCGCGATGGCCGGAGGTTCCAAACGCTACTGGGCCATCACCAGGCTCGAAGTAGGCCGCTTCCAGCTGTGCTATGCCTGCCCCCGCCAAACGCATAGGCTCCTATTCCCGTGTCTTCATAAGCTCGCGCGCACTCTCCCGCATGGCATCGGTCACCTCCGTACCCGAAAAAAGCCGGGCCACCTCCTCCGCACGCCCCGCATCCGACAAGCACCGGATGAAGGTGTGCGCGCGGCCCGCCACTACGCGCTTTTCTACGACATAATGGGTGCGCCCCAGCGCCGCGATCTGGGGAAGATGGGTGATCGCAATAATCTGGTGGTAGCGCGCGAGCGCAGCCATGCTTTCGCCTACCATGCGCGCAATGCTTCCCGAAACTCCGCTGTCAATCTCGTCAAACACGAGGATCGGCAGGCTCTCCGACTTGGCCAGGATCGTCTTCAACGCCAGCATGATGCGGCTGATCTCACCCCCGGAGGCCACACGTTTAAGGCTCCGGGCCGGCTCCCCAACATTGGTCGCAATACGAAATTCCACCTCATCCATCCCTTGCCGGAATGCCCGATAGCGGTGGGTAGGCTGCTCTGGTGCAGGCAACTGTATCCAGCCCTCCGGGTCGGGCCGACACCGAAAGTCTACCACCAGACGAGCCCCAGGCATGCCAACGCGCCTGAGCTCCACTGCCACATCGCGCTCAATGCGCTCTGCTACCTCCCGCCGTTTGCTGCTGAGTAACAGCGCGGCCTCCGCAAGCTTTGCCTGCCGCCTGCTGATCTCTTCCTGCAGCGCCTGCAGGGATTCCTTGTAGTTGACCAGCAGATCATACCGGTCGCCAATCCTGGCGCGATGCTCTACCACCGCCTGTACCGTACCGCCATACTTGCGGTTGAGTCGATGCAGTTCGCTCATCCGCTCCCGGATGACTTCCAACCGGTTCGGGTTGAACTCGATGCGCGCATTGTAGTCCTGCAACAGGGCCGCTACGTCAGCCACCACGATCTGGGCAGACCGAATCTCTTCGCAGGCCGCTTCAAAGACCCTGTCAATACGCGCGAGCGCCTGCAACTCGTTGCGGGCTACAATCAGCTGATCTCCCGTGGCCTCATCCCGCGCATACAGCATCTCGTAGAGCGTAGCGGTGGCGCTAAAGAGTCGTTCCGCGTTTTCCAGCCTGCGCTGCTCGTCCACAAGGGACTGCTCTTCATCGAGCTGCGGGTTTACAGCATCGATCTCCTGGATTTCGTAGGCCAGGCGCTCTTTCAGCGCATGCGACTGGCTTTGCTGCTCCTCCATGGCGGCGCGCCGGTCCACCAGTTCACGCATAAGCGCGAGGTGCCGCGCATAATCAGCACGCAGGCCGCCTAGCCGCCCGAATTGGTCCAGAAGCTCCAGGTGTGTTTCGGTGCGCAGCAGCGACTGGTGCTCGTGCTGCCCGTGCAGATCGATCAGGTGGACGGCCACCTGGCGCATGATCGACAGCGTCGCGGGCGTATCGTTGACGAATGCGCGGCTATAGGTGGGCGCAATCTCGCGGCGCAAAATCAGATGCGACGACGGCTCCAGACCCTGGGCCGCCAGTAGCGATTGCAGCGACGGCATGGTCGCCTCGTCGAAGAATCCCTCTATCACGGCGCGTTTCGCACCCGAACGCACAACATCAGCGCGGGCCCGCTCGCCCAGAATCATCTTCAGCGCCCCGATGATGATCGACTTGCCGGCGCCCGTTTCACCCGTGAGGATGTTCAGCCCACTGTCAAAGTCTACCTCAAGCGAATCGATCAGCGCGTAGTCACGGATGTGAAGCGTCCTTAGCACGAAGGCCTGGCCTGGCTATATGCGTCCATGGCAGTACTTGTATTTCTTCCCGCTGCCGCAGGGACACGCACTATTGCGGCCAACACGGTCACCGGCGATTACGGGCTGCCTTCGCGTCGATGGATCCCTCCCGGCTACGCTACTCTGTCCGCCAGCCAGTCCGAAGCCGGGTGCTGCCGAATCCTTGCGCATCCGCGCACGCTGGCGATCCAGCCCAAGGCGACGACGGGCCGCGGCGGTCTGCGCACGCGACTTGGCATTGCCCTGCTCCACCACGGGACCAGCCCTGAAGACAAACGTCACCACATCGCGGCTGATCTGGTCCATCACGTTCGAAAACAGGTTGAAGGCCTCCATCTTGTACTCGATGAGCGGGTCGCGCTGACCATACGCCCGCAGCCCGATGCCTTCCTTGACCTCGTCCAAAGAGCGCAGGTGCTCCGTCCATCGCTCATCAATAAGCCGCAGCACCGCCGCGCGCTCCAATCCGTTGTTGAGCTCGTGGCCCCCTGTTGCGAGTGCTTCGCCTACTTTCACCACCACGCGCAACCTGCGCCTGCCATCGCTGAAGTCTACAAAGACGCGGTTGCGCTCTTTGTCTTTGTTCTGTGCCAAATACTCCCGCATGGTGGCATGAAACGGATCGGCCAGCGCCTGACGCTTGCGATCATAATGCGCGACGGCTACCTCAAACACATCTTCGCTGACGCCCGCTTCCCCCAGCGAAAAGAACCGCTCCCGATCAATCTGGTAGTCCAGAGCAAACAACTGGCGCAGGTCCATACACAGCTCTTCAATGTTGCCATCGCCGTGATACCGGAACACAAGCTCTTCCACGACCTGGCGCAGCATTTCCAGTACCTCTCCGCGCATGCGTTCGCCCTTGAGCGCATGCATGCGCCGATCATAAATAACCTCGCGCTGCGAATTCAGCACATCGTCGTACTCCAGCTGCCGCTTACGAATAGCGAAGTTGTTCTGCTCCACCTTCTTCTGCGCGCGCTCAATGCTCTTGGTGATCCAGGTGTGCGTGATCACCGCGTTGTCTTCCACCTTCATGCGATCCATCACGCTGGCGACACGATCCGGCCCGAACAGGCGCATCAGGTTGTCTTCCAGCGAAATGTAAAACTGACTTTCTCCCGGGTCGCCCTGCCGTCCAGAGCGTCCGCGCAGCTGCAGATCAATGCGGCGGCTTTCATGTCGCTCCGTGCCTATGATCGCCAGGCCCCGGTTCCGTATCCCGGGCGCGAGTTTGATGTCCGTGCCCCGTCCCGCCATGTTGGTGGCGATGGTGACCGCCCCGCGCTGCCCAGCCTGCGCTACAATGAGCGACTCCTGCTTGGCACGATCCCGCTTGGCGTTGAGCACATTGTGCGGGATACGGTTGCGCTTCAGGGCGCGGCTCAGCGTTTCTGAGACATCCACCGAGGTCGTGCCCACCAGCACCGGCTGCCCAGACTGGTGGTACTCCATGATCTTCTGGATCACTGCCCGGTACTTTTCGCGGCGCGAGCGATAGATCAGGTCATCCTTGTCGATTCGTGCAATGGGCTCGTTGGTGGGCACGACCACCACATCCATCTCATAGATCTTGTGGAACTCTTCCGCCTCTGTTTCCGCCGTACCGGTCATGCCGGCGAGCTTCGTATACATGCGAAAGTAATTCTGCAGCGTGATCGTCGCATACGTCTGCGTTGCGGATTGCACCTTCACCCCCTCTTTGGCCTCTATGGCCTGGTGCAATCCGTCCGAATACCGCCGCCCGGGCAGCGCGCGTCCGGTATGCTTGTCGACGATCTGAACCTTCCCGTTTTCGACGATGTACTCCGTGTCCCGCTCGTAGAGCGTGTAGGCCTTGAGCAGCTGTTCAATCGCATGCAGGCGCTCCGCGCGGTCTGCATACGTGTTGTAGAGTGCGCGCTTTCGGTCTTCCAGGCGGTTCTTGAGCACGCGGAGATCGTTCTGGATCTTGTTCTCGCGCTTCTCTTCGGACAGATCTGTGCGCGCTCTGATGTCGTCAAACAGGGCCTGCTTCTGCTCCGCATATTCGTCTTCAAAGCGCGCGGTCTCTTCGCCCACATCGGGCAGAATGAACAGATCTACCTCCGCTTTGGCCGCCTTGGCTACAAAGGCGCGGCCCTGGCTCGTCGGTTCAATCGCATGCTGCTTTTCATCTAGCGCATAATGCAGCACCTCGTCCACCAGCGGCATGTTCTTGGCGTTGTCCTGCAGGTAGAAGAACTCCGTCTTCTGCCGCAATTGCCCCATACCCGGCTCCTGCAGAATCTTGATCAGCTTCTTGTTTCGCGGGAACCCCCGAGAGGCCCTCAGCAGCGCAAGGCCGGCTTCTTGCTCCAGCCCTTTCACTTCCTTTACATCGTCCCGTGCCAGCGCCTCGTCGCGCTCCTTGAGCAGTCGCTCGGCCTCCGACGCAAGGCCGGCCACGATGCGCTTCTGCCGCTGCACCAGCCGCTCTACGGCCGGCTTCAGCTCGTCAAAACGGCTTTGACCTGCCGCCGGTACGGGACCGGATATGATGAGCGGCGTCCGGGCCTCATCAATAAGCACGGAGTCCACCTCATCCACGATGGCGTAGTAATGCGCCCGCTGCACAAGCTGCTCCGGCTCCACGACAAACGAGTTATCGCGGAGGTAATCAAACCCGAACTCGTTGTTGGTACCATAGGTGACATCGGCATGGTAGGCCGCGCGGCGGCCCGCGCTATGCGGCTCGTAGCCATCAATGACATCCACCGTTAGCCCCAGGAATTCGAAGACCGGGCCCATCCACTCAGCATCCCGCTGTGCTAGGTAGGGGTTCACCGTAACCAGGTGCACTCCGCGGCCGACCAGCGCATTGAGGTACACCGGGGCCACAGCGACCAGCGTCTTGCCTTCCCCGGTCTTCATCTCCGCAATGTTGCCGCGGTGCAGCACAACACCGCCCAATAGCTGCACATCGTACGGCACCATCTCCCACCGGATCTGCGTACCGCCGGCCTCCCACGTGTTGGCCCACCGCGCAGTGGAGCCCTGGATTGCAGGGTAGCCACGTTTCTTTGCTGTCGCGTGATCGTGCTCGGTGGCCTTGACCGTGAGTCCACCCCGTTCGGCAAAGCGGCGACATACCTCCTTGACAACCGCAAAGACTTCCGGAAGGATGTCTTCCAAGACTTCCCCGACGACTTCAAGCCATTCTTCTTCCAGCTCATCCAGCTCATCAAAGAAATCCAGGCGATCCTTCAGTGACAGCTCCGATGTGCGGGCCTTGCCGTTGGTGCTGGACGATCCGGCCGTCCCGCGCAATATGCTGTTGATCTCCTGCTGGCGCGCCTCAATCTCTACTACGCTTTCCCGAATAATCCCTTTGAAGTAGCCCGTCTTTGCGCGCAGCTTTTCATCAGAAAGGGCGCGCACGGCGTGCCCAAAGCCCAGAATCTGATCCACAACCGGCTGATAGTGCCTATCAATCAGCCGTTGGTTCTTGTCGCCAAAAAGACCCCCAAAAACTCTTGTGAACATGTTGGCCATTCCCGTGTGCGTGCGGATTGCTCACCTACCCATGCGGAGCGCAGCCATCTGCTGATGGAGCCGTGCTTTTAAGGCCTGCTGCATGGATCCGTTCCCTCAGCATGGGGTTTGACTTTTGCACCACAAGGACTTGCTATGCGACTTCGCCCCGTTTGCGCATTCATCTTTCTGGCAGGCACGCTTCCTTTATCTGCGACAGCACAACCCGGACCCGTGACGGGGTTTTCGTTCCTCCGCGTAGCGCCTTCGGCGCGCGCGGCGGCGCTCGGCGGCAGCCTTTCATCGGTGTGCTGCGAGGATCTGGGAGCTTTTTTTTACAACCCGGCCCTGCTGAGCACTTCCGTAGATCAGCTGCTTTCGGTGTCATATCTGAACCATCTGCATGACCTCAGTGCAGGATTTGCAGCGTACAGCCGTGATATCGGCACCTACGGGACAGCTGCCGCAGGCCTGCGGTTCTTCAGCTATGGGCAGCTGGAGCGGGCAGACGAAGCGGGCAACCGCACGGGCACCTTCAGCGCATCCGATATCGTGCTGACGCTCGGCGGTGGACGGGCCTACCAAGACAATGTGCGCTATGGTGCCAGCATCCACCTGGTTTACACGGGCATTGATCAGTACCGCGCCACCGCCCTTCTGGTGGATATCGGCATGGCGTATCATGATTCCGCGCGCCGGCTTACCGCCAGCGCCTCCATCAACGGCGCGGGCATGGTTTTGCGGTCTCTTGGATCGGTCGCCGACGAGATTCCGCTGGATATAAGGGTCAGCGTCGCCAAAGGACTGCGCTACGTGCCGCTGTTTGTAACGCTCACCGCCTACAACCTGCACGACCTGGGCGCACCCTTCGAAGGCAGCACGGCCGACCGCATCGCACAGCAGATGATCGTCGGGCTGGAGTTCAACGTGGTTGCTGCATTTACGCTGCGGGCAGGATACAATCACCGGCAGCACCAGAACCTTTCCTCTGGCAGTCGCCTGGATATCGCCGGTGCTGGAATGGGCTTCGGACTGCGCGTCCGGCGATTTGCGTTAGATTACGCGTACTCCTCGTGGTCCTTTGCCGGGCTGCACCAGTTTACCGTCAGCGCTCGGTTGTAGCACTTCGGGGCACGAGGCCGCTTTTGCGCAGTTGGGCGATCTTCTTTTTCAGCCCTCGGGCACGCACTCGGCTCCGGATGTCATCCATACTCTTCCCGTCACTGAGCCAGAGGACGAGGGCGGTAAGCGTCAGACTCTTGGTGGTCACACCTTGACGCTGTACGCGCGCTTTGGCGAGGTAGTTGGCGATGCGCCGGCGTAACGAGCGGGCATCGAGGCGCCCCCCATTGCTCCGGTGCGAGTGAGACAGAAACAGCGGGTCGGTAAGGCTCCGTGCCGGGCGTGTTTCAAGGTACGCCCTAATTTTCTGCACCACGGGTTCATCGAGCGGCACCGATTGTGTCATCCGCGAGTTTCGGGCACCGCCGACTCTCAGGTGTACGCCAAGGAGCGACTGCTCCAGGTCTCCTACGTTGGCCCGCTCAATCTCCGATACGGTAAGGCCTGCGTAGAGCAACCCGTAGATGATGGCGAAATCGCGCTTGCCGATCCTGGTGCTGGTGTCCACCACCTCTAGGAGCGCATAGATTTCGGACTCAGTCAGGGGCTGCGTTGAACGCGCTGCCGGGCGCGCTATGCTCTTCATGTGCGCCGTGGGATCATTCGGCAAGAACCCTGTTGAGACCAAGTACTTGCAGAACTGGCGCAGCGCCGTGACGTACGTGGCTACGGTGCGCGACTGCAGGTCCTCTTCCACGACGAGGTAGTCCACATAGTCGTCCATCGCTGCCCTCGTCATGGGGCAGTAGCCGCCGCGCTGCTCCAGCCAGTGTCTGAACCGGTTCAGGCACCGGTTGTAGGTCCCTTGCGTGGAACGGGCCTTGTTACGCAGGCATTCCGTCAGAAAGGCTCGCTGCCGGTGCTTCAGCTCACTGAGCGTGAGCACCTGCACGCCTACCCTAAGCGCTTCCGTGGGCTGACCTATGATAGCCTGCGCGATCATCGCTAACGCCATAACAGCTGATCAAATCTCCAGCGTGGGGTCAAACGACTCCACTACCGAGGCGAATTTTCGTAGGAATGATATGCCCATCGCGCCATCAATGATCCTGTGGTCATACGAGAGCGACAGGTACATCATGTGCCGAATGGCAATCACATCGCCGAGAGCGGGGTCTTCCACCACCACCGGCCGTTTCTTGATCGCCCCGGTAGCCAGGATGGCTACCTGCGGTTGCAGGATTATGGGTGTTCCCATGATGGAGCCCAGCGATCCCAGGTTGGTAAGCGTGAAGGTGCCGCCCTGCAGGTCATCCGGATTCAGTTCGTTTGCCCGTGCCCGTGCGGCCAGGTTGTGGGCCGCATGGGCGAGGCCAGCCACGCGCTGCCGACCGGCATGCTTGATCACCGGTACGATCAGTCCCGTCTTGTCGATGTTGACTGCTACACCGATGTGGTAATCCTTCTTGATGATGATGGACGTTCCCTCGACCGAGGCATTGAGGATCGGGTGATCCCGCAGCGCTTCCACGACGGCGTACACCAGAAACGGCGTATAGGTCAGCTTGATGCCATCCTGCTGCAGAAATGCGTGCTTGTGGGTCTCGCGCAGCCGCACCAGGTTGGTGGCGTCTACTTCTGCGAACGAGGTCACATGGGCTGCCGTCTTGCGCGAAAGCGTCATGTGGTGGGCAACCAGCTGACGCATCCGATCCATTTCGATCACTTCTTCCCGCGGCCCAGCCGCTCTTGGCACCGCTACCTTCGGCGAATGCTCGGGCGCAGCTGCCGCAAGCGGGCGCTCGGGCGCAGCTGTTGTCGGCGGCCGCTTGCGAGCCGCGATGTAGTCCAAAAGATCTTTCTTGTTGATGCGACCGCGGCTGCCGGAGCCTTTGATGCCAACGAGCTCGTCAGTGCTGATGCCTTCCTGCTGCGCTATGGACCGCACCAGGGGCGTAAGGAACCGTCCGTCGCTCAGGTGACGACCATCCGAAGGCGTTTCCTTCTCCTGTGCTCCGTCCACCTGATCTTCGGGGCCTTCAGACGACACTGCTTCCGACGTTGCCACATTTACAGCCTCGTCTGTGGCGATGATTGCGATCAGCGTACCCACCGCAACGGTCTCGCCCGCAGGAACCAGGATCTCCTGCAGTGTTCCCTTGGCGGGCGATGGCACATCCGTGTCCACCTTGTCCGTTCCGATCTCCAGAATGGTTTCATCGAGCGCAACCGCATCTCCGGGCTCCTTGTACCATGCGATCACCGTGCCCTCGGTGATGCTTTCTCCCATCTTGGGCATGATCACCGGCTCCGTAGCAGTAGGCGCGGGGCGAATCGTTGCGCGAGGAGCGCCTTTGGATGTGGAGCCTGTCGTGGCTGTGCGGCTTGGCGCGGCCGCTGATACGGCGCTAGGCGAGGCTGTGGATGCAGGTTGAGGCACAGCCGGAGGCGGGGTGGCTGCGGTGGTGCCGACTTGTATGCGTGCAATCGGCGTGCCTACGTCAACGGTCGTGCCCTCTTCTACGAGAATCTCCGCAAGGACGCCCGCGTCAGATGCGGGAATCTCGGTGTCGACCTTGTCCGTGCCGATCTCCAGAAGGATCTCATCCTGCGCGACCGCCTCGCCCACCTTCTTGTACCACGTGATGACCGTGCCCTCGGTGATGCTTTCTCCCATCTTGGGCATGAGCACATCTACTACGGGCATCGTAGACCTCCATCGTTGGCATGCGGGGTCTGCAATATACGCCTAAGCCGCTCAGCGTGCGCACTTAGGCGATGAGCGGCGCAATCACCAGGGCGACGACGGCGATGAGCTTGATCAGAATGTTGAGGCTGGGCCCCGATGTATCCTTGAACGGATCGCCCACTGTATCTCCGGCCACAGCGGCCTTGTGGGCCTCTGTGCCTTTTCCCAGCACCTTGCCGTCTATGCTCATGCCTGTCTCAATACGCTTTTTGGCATTGTCCCATGCACCGCCGGCGTTGGACTGAAAGATGGCGAAGAGAACGCCCGACACCGTCACGCCGGCCAAGAGCCCGCCCAGCATATCCTTGCTGATAAAGCCAATCACAACAGGCACCACCAGCGCCAAAAGGCCGGGCGCAATCATTTCGCGGATCGCCGCCGCTGTGGAGATATCCACGCACCGGGCATATTCCGCACTAGCGGTGCCTTCGCGCAGCCCGGGGATTTCGTTGAATTGCCGGCCGACCTCATTGATCATGTCGGAGGAAGCCCGTCCCACGGCCGCCATGGCCATCGCGCTGAACACGTATGGCAGTGCCGCACCGAGCAGCAGACCCGCAAGGATGTGGGGTGCCGCCACATTGATGGTCTCCATGCCGGCCTGCTGCATGAACGCGGCAAACAGCGCCAGCGCGGTCAACGCCGCAGAGCCGATGGCGAATCCCTTTCCGATGGCCGCAGTCGTGTTGCCGACCGCATCGAGTTTGTCGGTGCGCGCACGCACTTCGGGCGGCAGCTTGGCCATCTCCGCAATGCCGCCTGCGTTGTCGGAGATCGGCCCGTAGGCATCAACCGCGAGCTGAATGCCCGTCACCGACAGCATGCCGACAGCCGCAATAGCGACGCCGTACAGGCCCGCGCAGGCATGGGCACCAATGATGGCACCCGCCAGGATGAGAGCCGGAATACCGGTAGAATACATGCCGACACCCAGCCCTGAAATGATGTTGGTCGCGGGCCCGGTCACGCTCTGACGGGCAATTTCCAGCGTCGGAGGCGTGTGCGTGGATGTGAAGTACTCCGTGGACAACCCGATGAACACGCCTGACGCCAGACCGATGAGTACGGCCCAGAACACGCCCAGCGAGGTGTACGAAAAAGAACCTACGATGGGTGTCGTGGCGGACCAGGATTCGGGCAGCATCCAGCGGATCACGAAGAACGCAACCACGGCCATGATCGCGCTCGCTCCGAACTCGCCCAGGTTCAGCGCTTTCTGGGGGCTGCCCCCTTCTCTCGTGTGCACCAGGAATGAACCTGCTACAGACACCAGGATGCCAGCACCGGCCAGCACGAGCGGCAGCAGCACAGGGCTGAGCATGCCCGTCGGCAGATCCATTCCGTCGAATGCGGCCAGAAAGCCTGTGCCCAGAACCATCGTGCCAATGATGGAGCCGACATAGCTTTCAAACAGATCTGCGCCCATGCCGGCCACATCGCCCACATTGTCGCCCACATTGTCCGCAATGGTTGCAGGGTTGCGCGGGTCGTCTTCGGGAATGCCCGCGTAGACCTTGCCTGCAAGGTCCGCGCCGACATCGGCTGCTTTGGTGTAGATGCCGCCCCCAACGCGTGCAAAGAGCGCGATGGACGATGCGCCCAGGGAGAAGCTCGCGATCACGTTAACTACGCGCGTGGGTGACCAGTCGGTCAGATTGTCGTAGATCAGAAACAGCGACCCAAGTCCCAGGATGCCGAGTCCGACCACGCTCAGGCCCATCACCAGCCCGCCTGAAAACGCCACGTTCAGCGCGGGAGCCAGGCCTTTCCGCGCTGCGTGCGTAGTACGCACGTTGGCGCGCGTGGCTACCTGCATGCCAATGAAGCCCGCCAGTCCGGAGCACAGGGCGCCCACGAGAAAAGAAATGGCAACCATCGGCGAATTGACGACTTCGCCATCCAGTGTTCGCTCCTGCCAGTTGACAAAGAACAGGAGTACCGCCACGGCTAGCACAAAGAAGCCGAGTACCCGATATTCCCGCCGAAGAAATGCGCGCGCGCCGCGCGAGATCGCGCCCGCGATCTCGATCATGGCATCGGTGCCGGGATCTTGCCGATTGACCCAGCGTGCCCTCACCATGGCAAACACGAGCGCGATGACGCCGGCAACAGGAATGCAGTATGTGACCAACTGGTAATTCATAGGAAGGGCTTTAGTGCTTCCGGTGCTGCTGCACACCGGGCATGCAAATGGAGGTTGGAAGCGCTTGGTGGTTGGAAGCGCTTGCAGGCTACTCAAACGTTTCTATAAGTACTTGGATAACGCTAACACAGGCCGCGGGCGCGAATGCGCCGATTATTCAAGGGCCCCGCGCGGCGGCGTGCTCTGCGGTGGCGGCGGCGGCGATGGTGTAGCGGACGCAACCTTCCGTACCCGGCGGTTGAACCGGTTCATCGCTTGCGTGATGCCCTCGGTCACATAGGTCGTCACGCCTTGTGCGGCGCGTACGATAGCCTCTTCGATGACTGGGCGCTCATCAGCCGTGAAGGGCGCGAGCACGAAGCGGCTCTGCTGTCCTGCCTTGTACGCGGTGCCGATGCCGATACGAAGCCGTGCAAATGCCTCGGAGCCCAAGGCGTCCATGATGTCTTGCATGCCGTTGTGGCCGCCCGCGCTTCCTGAGGCGCGGATGCGCAGCATTCCCAAGGGCAGGTTGAGATCATCCGCTACGACCATGATGGACTCCGGCCTGCAGGCATACCGCCGGGCAAGATTCGCCACAGCGTCGCCGCTCCGATTCATAAACGTTTGCGGCTTGACCAACAGGACGGGCCGTCCCCGGAGCTTCCTGTCGGCGACGAGCGCCTGTGCCCGACCATCTTTCCGCCACGGCTCCTTTCCGCACAGCTGCTCAACCACGGCGAATCCCACATTGTGGCGCGTGGCCTTGTACTGCGGCGTCGGATTGCCCAGCCCTACGATCAGCCGCCGTGTCCCGGCCATGGCAGCCAGTCCGCTCTAGAGGATGCCGTCCTCAGCACCGTCCTCAGCGCCGTCCTCATCGCCCTCGACATCGTCGTCCTCAACGATCTCGATGCGCGGACGCTCCACGGACATGAGAATCTGGCTGTCTGGAGCATGGATATCGAGGTTCTCCAGGCTAAGGTCGCGCACATGGATCGCATCGCCGATGGCAACATTCGTCACATCCACATCAATCTGCGCGGGGATGTGTCTTGGCAGGCAGGCGACGGTGAGCTCCGTGATCGTGTGCCTGACGCGGCCACCGCGCGTCTGCCCGACGGATGTGCCGATGTAATGGACCGGCACCGACAACGTGATGGCTTCACCCGGGTGTAGCACCTGAAAATCAACGTGCATGGGCCGGTCTGTGACGGGGTGGAAGTCGATGTCCTTTACAACGCATTCCCAGGCGTCATCCCCCATGGTGATCTGCACCACATGGGCCTTGGCCGTTTGGATGAGCGGGTGCAGGCTTTTTTCCGAGGTGCTGAACGGCAGGGAGGCTACGTGACGCCCGTACATGATGCACGGCACGTCTCCCGCGCGGCGCACAGCGCGTGCCGCGCCCTTGCCCGGCGACCTGGGCTTCGCCGTAAGCGAAACTGTATTCATCTGAAAGCGATGTGGTTACGTCCTGAACAGTGTGGAGATAGAAGCATCGGTGGTGATGCGTTTTATGGCATCCGCAAACAGGTCGGCTACGCTTACCACCTCAACAAAGGGTGACGTTCGGCGCAGCGGCACAGTGTCGGTGACGACGACCTTGCTCAACGCGGATGCCTCTATTCGTTCAAATGCTGGCCCCGAAAAAAGCGGATGCGTACAGGCGGCCATGATATCGCGCGCGCCGGCTTCGCGCAGCGCATTGGCTGCGTTGGTTATGGTGCCCGCCGTGTCGATGAGATCGTCAATAAGCAGTACGTTCTTGCCCCGCACCTCGCCGATGATGTTCACGACCTCCGCCTGGTTCTGGTTGGGTCGGCGCTTGTCAATGACCGCCAAGTCCGTGTGCAGCCGACTGGCATAGGCGCGCGCTATCTTGATCGCACCCACATCCGGCGCGACCACAACCAGGTTCGTTACGTTAATCTCACGAAAATAGTCTCTGAGTACCACGGAGGCATACAGATGATCCACAGGGACATCAAAGAACCCCTGGATCTGGGACGCATGCAGGTCCATGGTCAGCAGACGATCAATGCCGGCTGTTGTGAGCAGGTCGGCCACCAGCTTGGCGGCAATAGAGACCCGGGGCTGATCCTTGCGCTCCTGCCGAGCATACCCGAAGTAGGGCACCACCGCTGTGATGCGGGCCGCTGAAGCGCGCTTGGCGGCATCTATCAGCAACAGCAGCTCCATCCAGTTGTCCGCGTTGGAATACGTGCTCTGGATGATGAAGACGTCCATGCCGCGGATGGACTCCTCATACCGGCAATACAGCTCACCATCGGCAAACTTCTTGAGCGTAAGCTCACCGAGTTGCTGACCGAAGGAGGCCGCAAGACTTGCTGCAAACGCGGGGCAGCTGCTTCCTGAAAACAGCCCTATGGGCAATTCTTTTGCCATTTGATCGTTGGGAAACCTCTCTGCATCATGGGGCACCGCGCGCACGCAGATCGTCCGCACCGGCACAATATTCGTGTAGTGGTTGCCCGGGGAGGATTCGAACCTCCACCAACGGCTCCAAAGGCCGCTGTCCTGCCATTAGACTACCGGGCATCGTTGCAACACTGCGCCGTAACGCGTTAGACGGTTACACCTGAGCAACGCACAGGCACCAGAAACCCGCTTGAACGCACACCGTTAGGGACGGTTTTAGGCTGCACTGTCATGAAACAAGAATCCATCATCGGCGTGATCGGCGGCATGGGCCCGTATGCTGGGCTGGATCTTGTACACAAAATCTTCGACGAGACGCTGGCTGCTACGGATCAGGAACATGTCCCGGTCGCGCTCCTGTCGTATTCCCCCAGGATCCAGGATCGCAGCGCCTTCATCTTCGGCGCGATTCAGGAGAACCCGGGCTACGCCATTGCAGGCGTAGCCGCCGCACTGGAAACGCTGGGTGCCAGCGTCGCCGGCATGCCGTGCAATTCTGCGCACATGCCGCCCATCTTCGACGTCACCCGTCAGCGGCTGCGCGACGGCGGGCATACGATACGGCTCTTGCACCTTGTGGATGAGACGATCCAGCATGTGCGCTCCACGCTGCCGCATGTAAAGCGCGTCGGGCCCCTGTCTACGCTCGGGACCTTTCGCACGGGTCTTTATGAAAAAGCGATCAAAGCCGCCGGACTTTTCCCCGTAATGCCGACCGAAACCGTGCAGGCTGATCTGGTCCACCGGGCGATCTACGATACACAGTTCGGCATCAAGGCCCACTCTGCGCCCGTCACAGCCCGCGCCTCCGCCATGGTGCGGGACGCCATCGACCACCTGCGAACCCGCGGCGCAGAGGTTGTCATTCTGGGCTGCACCGAATTGCCGATGGCGGTCTCGCCGGATGACGACCCCACCCTGATTGATCCTGCGCGGGCGCTGGCGCGCGCCCTGTTGCGCGAGACCTATCCGCACAAGCTGCGGCCGCTCGGTGCGGCGCGTTAATGCGCCAAAACATCGTACTTTCGCAGCCATGTCTGGCAAAACGATGATGGCGGAACGCGTATGAACAAGGAGAGCTGATGGCGACGCTGGATTGGATCCTGGTGGGCGCATATTTCCTTCTGACATTTCTGATCGCGGCCTACTACAGCAGACGGGCCGGAAGGAACACATCCGAGTTTTTTCTCAGCGGGCGCAGCTTGCCGTGGTGGCTTGCGGGCACCAGCATGGTGGCGACCACCTTCGCCGCCGACACGCCGCTTGCGGTTACAGAGCTGGTGGCAGACAACGGCATCGCAGGCAACTGGCTTTGGTGGAGCTTCGCCTTTGGCGGCATGTGCACCGTCAACTTCTTTGCGCGACTCTGGCGGCGGAGCGGCATTCAGACCGATGTGGAGTTTGTGGAGCTGCGCTACGCAGGCAAGCCTGCCGCCTGGCTGCGCGGCATTAAAGCGGTCTACTTCGGCCTGGTGATGAACGTCATCATCATCGGCTGGGTCTCGCTGGCGATGGAAACGGTGATTCAGGTGCTGTTTCCTGATCTGGCACTCTTTGGCCGATCGTCGTTTGCGGCTTTGGGCCTGGAGATCAGCGCGGCGCTTGTCCTCGTCAGCGCGCTGGTGGTGCTTGTGTCCGGCTATGCGCTCCTTGCAGGCTTGTGGGGCGTCGCGGTCACGGATGCTTTTCAATTCCTTTTGGCGATGGGCGGCTCCATCCTTATGGCAATTTTGGTGCTGCAGCATCCGGATGTGGGCGGGATCACGGGGCTCAAGGCGCAGCTCCCTGCGCACACCTTCAACTTTTTGCCGACCATAGGCAAAACCGCAGGCGCAGCGGCCGCCATGACGCTCACGATTCCGGCCTTTGTCGCCTTTATCGGCATCCAATGGTGGTCCAGCTGGTATCCTGGCGCAGAGCCAGGCGGCGGCGGCTATATCGCACAGCGCATGATGAGCGCCAAGGATGAGCGCCACGCGCTATTTGCTACGCTGGGGTACACAATCGCACACTACTGCGTGCGCCCTTGGCCCTGGATTATAGTGGCCCTGGCATCCCTTGTACTCTACCCTGACCTTTCGAATTCTCGCGAGGGATTTGTGATGGTGATGCGGGATGTGCTGCCCAGCGGACTGTTGGGACTGGTCGTCGCTGCGTTTCTGGCAGCATTCATGAGTACGGTGTCCACGCAGCTGAACTGGGGCGTATCGTACCTGGTACATGATGGGTGGCGTCGCTTCGTGGCGCGCGGCCGCTCCGAGCGGTATTACGTGGCGCTGTCCAGGATTCTGACTTTTGTGCTGGGTCTTGTCAGCATCGTCGTGGCTACACGGCTGGCTTCGATCAGCGGAGCCTGGGAGCTTATTCTGACTGCATCCGCGGGACTCGGCATGGTGCTGATCTTCCGCTGGTACTGGTGGCGCATCAACGCATGGAGCGAGCTCGCGGCCACACTGACCCCGATCATCCTAGTGGTGCTGGAGGTCGCTGGTGTCCGGGTGCCCGGGCTTGGCGCATCCTTTCCCACAAACCTGTTCACGGTCGTAGGCGTTTCCACGGCGGCGTGGCTGTCGGTCACCTTTCTGACGTCGCCGACGCCGCGCGTCGTCTTGGACAAGTTCTATCGGCGCGTGCGCCCTGCCGGGCCAGGCTGGCGTCCGCTTGCTGCGGCGCACCAGGATATCGTTCCCAAAACCGGCATAGTCGTACTCAGCCGGCGCTGGATCACGGGCGTCATCCTGGTCTACACCATGCTGTTTGCTGTGGGCCATGTCATCCTGGGCAATATCGGCGCGGCAGCGTGGCTGATTCCAGTGGCCGTCGTCGCCTCCGCCATCTTGTGGTGGGATTTGAGCACTGGTGGCAATGCGGCGCCCGCTTCCTAGGTGCCCGCGTCCACGATGCAGCGCATTTGCTTATCCACGGCCAGCACGATGCGCGCCCCTGACGGCAACGGCAACGGGCACAGTGTACAGTCCTGCATGACCTGTCTGGACGAGCCCGCAGGCGCTCAAAGCGTTAAGGCAATCACCGGTGAAGCGTATCCAACCAGGAGTCGCTGCTGACCAACCGGCCTTTGCGCTGCAGCGAGGCACATGCGTCCATCGGATGCACGCGGTGACCAATGCATACCGTGGCACAAGCGCGGCCTGTTTGCGTTATTAGCGCCTCGAATGCAACCGTATGATTCACTCATGACAGAACTAATCGTCGTTGGTGATCGTGTCCTTGTTGAACCCGACGACGGGGAACAGCTTACGGCGTCCGGACTTGTACTTCCAGCCACCGTCGCCGAGCGAGAGCGGGTAGGCTTCGGCAAAGTGGTCAGGGTAGGACCCGGGCACCTGGTGCCCAATCCAGACTTCGTGGAAGGCGAGTCCTGGAACACCGCAAAGGAGGCAGGACGCTACTTGCCGCTGCAAGCCAAACCGGACGACTATGCCTTCTTCGTTCGCAAGGAAGCCGTAGAGCTAACCTACAGGAGCCACAAGTACTTGATCATGCCGCACCACGCCATCCTGGCGCTTGTGCGTCGGGACCATCAAGACATCCTGGACGAAATCCTTGAGGACAGCTAATACTCCGCGAAGAGTTGCTGCACCCGCGCCTTCTGCACCTTGCCGATCCCGTTGTGCGGTAGCGTATCCACCAGTATGATGCGCGTGGGTGCCTTGTAAAATGCCATGCGTGCCTTGACCCAGGCGCGCAGCGACGCTGCACTGAGCACACAGCCAGTGCGAAGCACAACAGCAGCACAGATGCGCTCGCCCCATTCAGGATCCGGGACTCCGACCACTGCGCATTGGTCAATCGCCGGGTGCTGGCGGAGCACCTCCTCTACTTCCAATGCGGAAACCTTGTATCCGCCTGACTTGATGATGTCAACCGATATGCGCCCGAGTATTCGGTAGTATCCGCGCTCCATCACGGCCATGTCGCCGGTGCAGAACCAGCCTGCCTTAAACGCTTGGCGCGTCATTGCCGGTCGGTTCCAGTATTCCATAAACACGCTGGATCCCCGCACCTGTAGCTCACCTGGCGCACCTTCACCGGCAACCGCCCGCCCGTCCTCTCCCACCAGGCGCACCGCAATGCCGGGCAGCGGCTGTCCGACCGTGCCACTGCGCCGCTCTCCGTGGAGCGGGTTGGAAAGCGCCATGCCCATTTCTGTCATGCCGTAGCGCTCCAAAAGGCGCTGTCCGGTGACCTCTGCCCACGCGTCAAAAAGGGCCGTGGGCAAAGCGCTGGAGCCCGACACCATCAGGCGAGGCTTGCGAGCCGCATCGGCCCACGCCGCTTGGACCGTGCGCGGCGCCGCGCGCCAGACCGTCAGGAGCTTGTGGTACATCGTCGGCACTCCCATAAGCAGCGTGGCTTTGCCCAGCCGCTCCCAGACCATGCGAGCATCGAAGCGCGGCAAAAACTCGCAAGTCGCCCCTGCCCACAGGCAACATAGCAGTGCATTGATCAAGCCATGGGCGTGATGCAGTGGGAGCACATGCAGGATGCGGTCATCGGCGCGCCAGTCCCAGCTGGAAACGAGCGGCATGATCATTGCCTGGATGTTCGCATGCGTGCTCACGACGCCCTTCGGGCGGCTGGTCGTTCCACTGGAATAGAGAATAAGCGCGCGATCCGTGGACGCAACCGCTGGCAGCGGTTTGATGCAGGCCTGGGTCAGTGACTCAAGCTGCAGTGCTTCTGTGAACAAACGCTGTAGGCGTGGATGGTGCGCAGCATCTGCCAACGCCCGTTGTGCCCCAGTGTCCCGCAAGACGTATTGGAGCTCGGGTGCAGGATGCTGTGCGCATAGCGGCACTGCGACGCCGCCAGCCAGCCATGTGCCCACCAAGGCCGCAACGAAGCGGTGGCCTGGTGCCGCCATGATTGCTACACGGCATCCAGAAAGGCTTGGCGCGTCGCGCAGGAGTGCAGAAGCGACCGCTGTGCTTTGCACAGCCAGTTCCCCGTAGGTGTGGGCTCCATCGTCGTCCAGAATGGCCGTACGCGCACCGCCTTCCTGCACGCGTTCAAGAAGTTGCACGGCTGCCATATGCCATGCCATATGCCTTGGGGTGGCGTGGGGGAGATTCGAACTCCCGACCTTACGATTATGAGTCGCACGCTCTAACCTACTGAGCTACCACGCCGGCATCGCAACCCAGTTGTAACCGTATCGAGGTGCTTTGTTGCCGAACCGGCTGCAGGGTTTCGGGTAACAGGTCTGCACCACAAACTACACAGCGATGGCATGGGGTGACGTACTGGGCCAAGCGCAGCCCCTGAGCATACTGCGCCGGGCTATTGTTTCCGGCCGCTTAGCCCATGCGTACTTGTTTCACGGACCGGAAGGCGTCGGCAAGTGTGCGGCGGCCCTTGCGTTCGCGCGCGTGCTGCTTTGCCGTGATTCCGGTGACGAGGCATGCGGCAACTGCACCGGCTGCAAGTATACAGGCCTGTTGCAGCACCCGGACTTGCATGTGCTTTTTCCTCAGCCGACGGATGCTACGCAGGAGGAGGTTGGCGCACGGCTGCAGGCACTGGCACAGGATCCTTATGCTGTGATGAATTTTGCGCGGCGCAAGCAGGTGTTGGGCAGAGCACCTTCGAACAAGCAGGCCTTCTACCCCATTGACCGGATCAAGCAGGAGCTTCGCACCGCGCTGACCTTGCACGCTGCTTATGGCGGATATCGCGTCGTCGTGCTCACGCAGGCCGATACGCTGGGAGAGCCGGCAGCGAATGCTTTCCTGAAGTTCCTGGAAGAGCCTGGCGACGAGACCGTCCTCATTCTTACAACCACGCGTACGGAGCAGTTGCTGCCGACCATCGTGTCGCGGTGCCAGCAGGTGCGGTTTGCACCCTTGGATGAATCGTCCATCGCTGCGGCCTTGGTGGAGCGGCGAGGCATAGCGAACGATTCGGCTCTGCTGTATGCGCGCATGGCGGAGGGATCATACACCGTGGCGCTGGACCTTGCTTCGCAGGATACGCTGCAAGCGGAGCGCAAAGTTGCGCTGGAGTTCCTGGGTTATGCGTACATGCGCCATGCGCAAAGGCAGATGCGCCTTATGGAGCAGATCATCGGCGGCGGGCGCGATCATGTTTTGCGCGTGCTGGACCACGCGCTTGTCTGGATCCGGGACCTGCTGCTATGGCAGGTCTTTGCAGAGGAAGCACGGATCACCAACATCGACAGGACTGCCTCGGTCGCCAAGTTTGCTTCGCGACTCGGACACGCTGACCTGGATGCCATGGCCCGCCTCGTGGAAGAAGGCCGATTCCTTGTCAGAAGAAACATGAACCTCAGGATCGTGCTTATTGCGCTGTCTCAGGCGGTCGGTCACGCCATGCGGCGCGCCAGTACGGGAAAGCTTTACGTGCCGCTCGCGTAGCGGCCAGGACCACTTAACGGATGGCGTGCGGATCATGTACCGGCGGAACGGATGGCGGTTGCGGCTGCAGCGCCGGCATCGGGTGTGGCGGCTCTTGCCCAACGGTCAGCGTGCACGACTGGATGCCCGACGTGTCGCCATCAATGCCCGACCTGGTGGAGGTGGCTTTCAAGCACCGACGGCGGCGCATCTTTCGCAACGACCGCAAGCTGCGCTTAGCATCGGGCGACGATGTCATTGTCGGGGTGCGCGGCGGCATTGACTTCGGGCATGTTACGATGAAGGGCGAGCTGGTGCAGTTACGCGCGAAGCCGCGGCCCAACTACAATCGCGTGATCAGGATTGCAACCCGGTGGGACCGGAAGCATCAGGAAAAGAACCGCGAGTCTGAGGTCGAGGCACTGTCACTGTTTCGAGCCGCGGCCAACCGACGTGCCCTGACCATCAAGGCGGTTGATGCAGAGTGGCAGCATGACCGCAAGCGTATCTCGTTTTTCTATACCGCAACCAAGTCCATCAATGTTCGGAGTTTGATTCCGGAGCTTGGCCGGCGTCTGGAGGCGCGGGTAGACCTGAAGCGCATCAACAAGCGGGAGGAGGCTGCCCGTATTGGTGGCATAGGCGTCTGCGGTCGGGAGCTCTGCTGCTCCTCCTGGATGCATTCGATGCCCCAAGTGTCATTGTCTGCAGCCAAGGCGCAGCAGTTTCCGCTGTCGGTTGATCGCCTCCGTGGTCGTTGCAACCGCCTCAAGTGCTGCCTGAATTATGAGCTCGATCATTATATGGAGGCACTCAAGGACTTTCCGGAGCGCGGCGCGATCATAAGGACTGAGCGCGGCGACGGCAGGGTTGATCAGGTAGACATCTTTTTTCGGACGGTCACGCTCAAGTACCACAAGGGGCCCCCGGAGACGGTTTCTGTCGAAGACATCACCCCGTCTGCTGCGCGGCCCAAGGGCAGGTCCGCGGCTGCGCCAAGGCGTCAGGCGACTGGTAAGCACCCCTAAGCGTCCAACGATGTCGCAGGCAGCCGCGCGCCTTGCCGTTGTCTTCCAGACTATGACCGGGGCGCAGGGAAGGCAGGGGGCCTCGTGCAGGGCCGCTGTGCACCTCTGTTGCAGCAGCCGACTGTAGCGGCTGTCAGCGATTCGGCAAGTCCTTGAGCGTCCCACCGAGCGCTTTGGCCTTGCCACGGCAGACAGAAAAGGCTTCCTTCATGCTGCTGCGGTCCTTTCGATACCCATGCAACCGGTAACCGCTGGGCGGGTCAAACTGCAGACAGCAGCATTGCCAACCCTGGCGATTCCGTATACTCGCACCAGCCCCGAGCCAACCTGACTGCTGCACCTGCCGATTGCTACCTGTCGTGCGCCTGATCCTGCCCCTGTTTCTTCTGCTCGGATCATGCACCGCGCAGCAACCTCCCAATATCGTTCTGATAATGGCGGATGACCTGGGCTACGAGACCTTGGGCATCTATGGCGGACTGAGTTACAAGACACCCAACCTTGATTCGCTTGCGCGCGGCGGCCTGCGCTATACACACGCGTTTTCGACTCCGCTCTGTACGCCCTCTCGCGTCCAGATCATGACGGGAAAGTATTCGTTCCGCAACTATATCGGCTTTGGCCTACTGGATCCGTCGGAACGAACGCTCGCCCATTACCTGAACGAGGCCGGATATGTCACGGGCGTGGTGGGCAAGTGGCAGCTCTACGGCAACGCGTTTCAGCGAGAGCTCGCGGGGCGAGGCGGCGCAGGCCCGCACGAGGCTGGCTTTGACGAATTTGCACTGTGGCAATACACCACGCGCGGAAGACGGTTCAAATCACCCACGATACACTACTCCGGCCAGGAGCCGCAGGAATACCCCGGAGAATATGGCCCGGACCTGTTTGCGCGGTATGCAGAGGACTTCATTGATCGGCACCAATCGGATCGCTTCTTCCTTTACTACCCCATGGCGCTGACCCATTCACCCTTCTTGCCAATGCCGACAGATGCGGCCTTCGATACACTAAATGCGGCTACGGCCAGGAGCGACACAGCCTATTTCGCCTCGAACGTAGCCTACATGGACGCGATCGTTGGCCGCATTGCTGATGCGCTGGCCCGGCGCGGATTAGATCGCAATACACTGCTGCTATTCACCGCAGACAACGGCACAGACCGCCAGGTTACATCTGACCACGAGAGCGGGCGCATTCGGGGTCGGAAGGGATTCCCCACCGCTGCAGGCACTCGTGTTCCCCTTGTCGCTTATTGGCCCGGCACAGTTCGCGCTGGAGCAAGCTCCAATGCATTGGTCGATTTCACGGACTTCCTGCCTACGCTGTTGGATGCAGCTAGGAAACAGCGGCTGTCCGACCCATTCCTCGACGGAGTCAGCTTTTACGGGCAGCTTACCAAAGGCGCCTTTCACGAAAGAAGGTCGATGTATACCCACTACGACCCCAGATGGGGCCGATTTGAGCCAACCCGCTACGCTCAGGACCACGAATGGAAGCTGTATGGCGATGGACGCTTTGTCAACTGGATGAACGATCCGAATGAGCTGGTGTCATGGCAAGACTCCGTGCTGCGGGAGGATGCCGCCCTTGCCAAGAACAAGCTCCAACGCGTCCTGAACACCATGCCTGCATTGAGTCAAGACCCGTGACTACACTCACGGGTCAACGGTGCGCGCGCAGGTTCCAGTTGGCTGCGCTACCTTCCAAGAACTCACAGATGCATCGGAATAGCACCTGGAACGGCCCGTGGACAATTACAGATTGCTACGATAGGCGCTGATCCAGCCTTACGGTGCGAACGCGCTTGCGTTAGGCCGCGGGCCGCGGCCGGTGATTTGATACGTCGGCGGAGCTGACATAGCGACGAGTAGCGCGGGCGGCCTGTAGAACTTTGAATGGCCGTGCAGCACCGCGTCAGGTGCCGGCCATCCTAACCGCGCCGTCCGCGACGCCGATCGTGGTCAGACTGACCAGTGGCGGCGTCCGACAAGTCGAGGCCAATATCAAAGGCTGCCTCGTAGCCATTATCGGCTGGCGACACATTCAGCAAAAGCTGTGCACCGCTGCGCCGGTAGATGCCATCCTGCGCGTTCCGGATCCGCCGGTTACCGCGCGCTGCATACGGTGGCTTTGCGTGCACCTGGTCCGTAAGCTCGTCGTCAAAGTAGAGCTGTGACGTAAACTCATACGTGCGCCTTGACCCGGCTGCTGCTCGGATCTTGAAATGGATGTGGACCGCGCGACCCTGATACCACCCCGGGTATATGGTCGTAAACTTCGCCGTGCCATCCTTGTCGGTGTGCTGATAGCCGCGAAGAAACTTCTGGTCTCGAAGGTCGCCAGAAACGCGCCGGTCCTCAAACGCGGAATAGCGCCCCAACCCGTCGCACTGCCAGACATCTACCCGTGCATCCGGCAGCGGCATGCAACCCTGTGCGCCAAACTGCGACACATGAAAGAACAGCTCTAGCGGTAATCCAGGCATTAGCGCCCCGGTCGCAGGCTCAGATCGGATGTCAGAGCGCATTAGCTCAAGGTCCGCAAAGTAGGGCCCCTCGGTCTGCTCAGGGCGCACAATGCAAGTCGGCAGCGGCCTGCCAGAGGCACCGGCCGCCTGTCCGAACAGCCGGTACCCGGAACCTCCCAGCGCGACAGCACTGACCCCACCGAGCAGCTGCAGTATATCGCGGCGGGTCAGAATACGCCCAACGGGTTTGTCGTCATGATCCATGATGCCTCCGATTAGTGCAACCCTATCCCATTAGAGGGGCCGGGCGGCAGCTTTATTCCCCGCGCACTGCTAAGCTGCCCCATGCACCGCAAGAGGCCGAGCTACACGAACCTGCCCGTCTGCATTGCTTGCGTAGCAATGTCGATGCTGCGCTGCACGGCCGGGGGAACGTACCACGGGCTGGCATGCTGCGGAGCAACAGTGCTCAGATCATCGCTCAGATCATCAGGCGGCGCGCCTGAATATAAGGTGTGAGCTCTTCAGCCCGTGGGAACCCACGGTCCTGCGGAGTAGGAGCCTCCCAGCCTGCCTGACAGGCTTCGACCTCAATCAATCCGTCTGCGTGGAACGTCATGAACGTATACAGCGCCCGTGTGTATGGAGCCATACGACCGTAGGCCTCACCTACCCAATAGTAGGATGCGCTGTTGACCCAAAGGTAGTGGATACCGCTTTTGTGTACGTACCGGTCGATATGGTGATGCCCGCAGATACAGGCCACAACCTTGTTGCTGGGCAACGATCGGTTGTGTTGCTCCAGCACCGCTTCAATGGCCTGGGCGCTCCCTGGCATAGAGGTCCGCATGCCGAGTCCCTGATGCACAAAAACAACTATGGGCCGGTCAGCGGCCGAAAGTTCAGCGCGCAGCCACTCCAGTTGGGCGCTGTCCGCATAGCCGCGCATTGAGGCATCCACATAGAAGTTGGCGCTTGCGTACGGCTTGAAGCCATCCCCGGTCTTCAAGTTGTTGCGGTCCAGAACGACCGCTTGATACGGGCCAAGGTCAAAGGAGTAGTACCGGCCGCGCATCTGCCAGGTTTGCACCATGGCATCCTTCGTGGCGAAGTCCATGTCGTGGTTGCCCAGCACATGGTAGCGTGGACCCTTGAATGTTCGCCAGAGGTCCGTGCACTCCGTACTTTCGGGCATTCCGAAGTTAAAGTCGCCGAGTTGAATGATCGCGTCCGGTCTGCGTTCGTGCACCGCCTGCATGAACGATTCCAAGCGTTCCATGGCCCGCGGCGCGAGCCCATGATGCAAGTCCGCGATGACACCCAGGCAGAAGGAGCGCGCGCGGCTTGCGCTGCCCCCAAAAGGCAACAGCAGGCTGGACGCCCCCAGCTTCAGCAGTGTCCTACGCGTAATGGGCTGGCGGATACTCTGGTACTGTCTCGTGCTCGTGTGGAGAATCACGTTCGCAAGTAGCCTATGCTGGGCCTCCGCGGTTTGGGCTCGAAGAGCCTTATAGTATAAGGCCATCGCTGGAGTTTTGTACGCTTCGCTCCGCTCGATTCAGGCGCTGCGCAGCAGTGCGCGTGACCTGCTCGGCGGCCCCGGACAGCGGTGTCAGCAGAAGGATCTTTCGCCTGCCCTTTTGAGGATTTTGATGCCCACGGCGGCATAGCGTGCGCGCGTCGTACGCTTTTGCAGGGCCGGGATCACCGCAATGGAACGTCAGCGCTGTCGGGCGGACTGCCATCACCACGAAACACACTTTCCCAAAGCCCCCGCCAGCTCGAAAACTGCGTGCGGAAGTTGAGGCCGACTCCCGTTTCGCTCGTGATCAACGTCTCGCTAAGCACATCGCCCTCCCGCCGATAAAACAGGTCCACAGAAACCGTAGGACTGAACTTGATCTCCACCACAAACTCCCCTTCAAACGCCTGCGTGCCGGGCTGGTCCACCACCTGACCCCGGTAAATCCCGTGTCCGCGCACCAGCAGGCGCTCATCCAACAACCGCAAGGCGATGCCCGCAGAGAGGTCTAGGTCCTCTGCAGATTCATCACTAAGCACGCCAAGCGCGACATCCGCATTGGGAATGACCTGGCTCAAATAGCGGTTGAGGTGACTGGTGACCAGCTGCGACACGCTGTTGAGCGCCGACCCAGCCAGGACATCGTTGGATGCACCTTCTGCCGACAACAGGAATGAATTGGTCAGCAGAACGCTCGACGCATGCTGCGCGGCATGGTCCGGCTGGTTCAAATACGCTTCGAGCAGCGGCGTATCGCTGATGGCTTCCCGCCGTTGATCCAAGGCCAAGCCGAGATCCACCTGCACCGCGTTGAGTGCACCCGTGATGTGCAGATCGACCATTAGAGGCAGGCTGGTCTGCAGCGCGCCCCCAAGCTCTTCTGGAAGCCCGCTGCGCGAGGCTCGGGTAAGGTACTCGGCCTGAATATCCAAGACCGGATCCAACGGATCCCCTGCCCAGCGGATGACGCCTTCGTCAATCAGAAACCGGCGCACGAAAAGGTCCCCCGCAGTAAAGAGATAGTCTCCCGAAGTCACGTCGAAGGTGCCGTAGGTTGCCATGTCGCCATCTTGGAGCTGGAGCTGAACACGTGCGCTGCCAATGCCCGTGATCACATCGCCCAGAAGCGGATCAATAACGAGCTTGATCGTAGAGCCCGGCGGGCCTTCTATGTTCAGATCCATCTCCAACCCCGCACCAAACTGGCGCTCGGTCGCGGGGCGACGCGCAAGAATGTTGGTCCGCCGTACGATCCCCCGCTCCCTGGTCATATCGTCTGGGTCCTTGTATATGATGAAACCCGGATCAATGGAGTTGCTCCCCTCGCGAATTGGGATGTAGATCTCGCTTCTCGGACTTGTGACTATGTTGTTGGAACGCAGGAATGCGCTATTGAGCGGGCCCGCCAGCGAGACATCGCCCGAAGCCCACACCGTACCATACCACGACAAATCGCGTGTGAACGACGACACGTTCATGATCTGCAGCTCGTCCAGTACCCCGGCGACGTCGAAGGACAGGAATCGGTAATCGTTAAAGAGCAGCGTACCACTCAGCACGGCGGAACCACCGGTAGAATCTGAAAGCACCAAATCACGCACATGAACCCCTTGCGCGTCCACACGGATCGCGCCGTCGGTCTCGAAGGCCAGGTTGTACGCAGGGATCGTGAAACGGCCCTCCGCAAAATCAAGATCTGCCTGAAAGACTGGCTGCCGAAGGGTGCCCGTCACGGTGCCGCGCCCTGTAAAGGCACCTTCTGCGCTGTCCACGGCGTTGATGAGCTCTTCCAGGACAAATGCGTCCAAGCGCGCAATGTCCAGCGCCAGGTTCAAGCCTCCCGCATTGTTCTCGCCTCCAAGGCGTACTGCACCCCGCACTCTGATGTCGTTGTGCTTGGCCCGCGACGAAGCTTCGCCACCAAAATGCAGTGGGTGCAACACAGCTTCCACAACCACATCGGGCGATCCCGGCGTGATGTGACTATGCGCTACAAGGCGTCCAAGGGTCCGGTCTCCGAAGGCCAGCGTATCTACCGTGGCATGACCCGTAAGCCCCGCCTCCTCCGACCATTGCAGCGTTCCATCAAGAAAGCCGCCCAACGGGCGGCGCATCCCCCACAGCGCTGAAATCTGGTGCAAGCTCAGGCTCTCTAATTGAGCCGATACGTTGCTGCCAGATGACCGGGAAACCACTCCGCTTAGCGTCACGCGCTGTGTCCCCGCCTGCGCTATCGCAAGAGACTCGGCCATCGCGCCATCCCAAAACACATCCACCGTACGCCCCGCTGCCATATGCCACGGCTGACCGCCCACAGTGATCAAGCCATCATTCAACGTGATCCTGTAGCGATCTTGCAGTAAACGGACCGTGGCATCCAACGCAACCGGCCCAATGCGGTCATCCGCAGCGGCATCCACGTGCATATGCATCACGCTCCGCTGCATGCGCAGGTGCGCCTCCGGCTCCACCAGGGCCATGCCCCACAACCTGTAGTGAGGCATTTTCATGTTTATCGTCACATCCAGGGTCTCTTCCAATGGTGCTTGCAGCCCCGCCCTCAGATCTATGTGAGCCGCGGAGCCCAACGCGTCCGACCCCGTTCCGCGAAGCCACAAGCCGGCTGCATTGGCCTCCAACCGAATCGCGGCGCGCGGTGCGTGCACATCGGCGCCGCCTGGGGGCCGCAGCAGGTTGTCCAACGTCCTGGGGACAGACGGAAACACGTTCAGCCATGCCCGGAGCGTTTCCGCCTGCTTGACCTGCACATCGACGTCCAATGCCACCCGATCAAGTGCTGCTGCCGCCAGTGCGGTGCTCGCCTCATCCTGCTGCATGACCTGATCCGGCGGCGGCCAGGTCATCAGGGACAAATCGGCGGAGCGGCCTGCCTGTGCATACCGCTTGGTGGCCTGGCGCATGACCGCGTCGTGCGCTGCATTAGTCCACAACGCTCCCAGCGACTGCAACGCCCCGAAGTCCGTGTCTCCGCGTACCGTGGCCTGTATCAGATCTCCATCAACTTCGAGCCGCGGCTGTGTACTGTGCGGGGCTCTTACAGAAGCACGCACCATATGCGCGGGCAGCATCCACGACTCATCGGCCCGATGCAACTGCGCTGCGCTAATATCCAGGAGGGCCTCGCCCTGAACCACATCCCATGTGGTTCCCTCGCCTGCCACATCCAATGACCCGGTGACGCTGGAGACAACCGAATCCTGCCCGAGTAAAGAGCCGAGATCAAGATTTTCGGCCTGGAAACTAAGCGCGTAGCGCGGACTGGCTTCGGGCCATGCCGCCGACGCGCTGATGCGGAGGGATGACTCCTTGCGCTTTGCCTCCGCGGTCAGCGCAGCCTGCCGCCCGGCCATCGTAGCATCCAGCATCACCGTATCTACAGCCTGCCCCGCCACCTGAGACGAATGCACGGCCGCCGACAAAACCACATCAAGGCTTTCCCAGTGGGTCCCCGCGCCCGCAAGCTCCGCCGTACCGCTGACCACCGAATGCAGCGGCAACAATAGCGAGTCTCCTTGCAACTCAAGTCGGTACGTCGTTGCGCTGTCAGCACGCGCTGCAACGGTTGCAGCAGCCGAGAATGCGCCCCCGAGGGCGCGGCCCTGGGCTGCGCCGCTTAACTGCACTGCGCCGGCCGCGTATGCGCCAGTCGCCGACAGTGTGAAGGAAGCAGCACTGGAGGCTGCCATCCACGCCGGGAGCGCTACAGCAGGGATGTGCGCGGCTATGTCAGCCGGATCCGCTAAAGGTGCGTCCAAGTCTATGGCAAAGCGTACGGAGTCGTCCTGTCCCCTGACCGCGCCCCCCATGTGCAGGACCGAGTTGCCAACGATCAGCGCCATGGACTCGATCTCGGTGGTGCCACCATAGCCGCGTACACGGCCAGATACCTTCATGGTCGAATCCACCGGGAGCACCGGAAATACGCGCCGCAGCTGAGCACCGTCCAGCGTGCTCTCTTCCAGCGCCACCTTCCAGGACCGCGTCCTTTGAGGAGCATCGACCTCGATACTTCCGCTCCCTCGAATCTGGCTGGACCCCAGCTTCGCGTCAAACGCCCGCACATGCACCGTGCCGGCGTCCATCTCGGCCTGTATCCGCAGGGTCAGTCCCAGATCTCTAAACATGCTCTCCAGCGACTCCACATCGAGGCGCCTGAGACCAGGCCCCCAGGCAATCCGGGCCTGCGCGTTAAGACCTGTGATGGTGGCGGCCATCAGCTCGTCAAGCCATGGCGTCGCAGCGCTGGACTCCGGGACCCTGCTGGTGACCGTGCCCTCCTCCAGCGTAACCCCTACCGATTCAAACTGCCATGCATTGCCCGCACCGGACTTCCGGTGGCGGAGAAAAGGCGGTGCCCGCAGCGAACGATCGGCTGCGTAGTGAAGCGTCAGGACCGGGCGCAGCACCTTGATGCTGCGTACATCAAAGCGTTTTCTGAGCAGCGCATTCCACCGCGGCGTGGCCACAACAGAATCGATCATCAGCCACACCTGCCCTTCCTCGTCAAGAAATCGCAGGTCGCTGATAAAGAACTGCCGCCGAAGGTTCGCCGCAACAAGACCGACTTCGAGCGTGCCGTGGTAGGTGGCAGCGAATTGCGCTTCCAGCTGCTTGCCCAGCGCCTCTTGAACAGCCTTGGTGCGTGTAGCCACCACGAACAGCAGCACGCAGAAAAGCGCGAAGGCACCGAGGATGTAGAGAATCGAACGCATGGCTCCGGACAGGCGGGGCCGCAAAAGGCCCCAAGGCCCCTCGCCATACTACGATGCGGGGCTCTGAATGTGCCTAGGACCCCCGAGCGCTAGTCTCCGTCCGTCCTGAAGGGTGCCGCAGGTAGGCCGTTGCGATTGAAGAGATTGGCCTTGTCGGGATTGTCAGCCCACGCATAGCGTACAGCCGCCGGCTCCGCCACCGCGGAGCTGGACACAATCACCTTGTCTCCGTACACGCGTGCATCAGCCCACACAAAGCGGCCGTCAGCGCCGGCAATAGCAAAACCGCCCAAGCGGCCGCCGCTCTTAATCATCAATCCGTCACCAATATGGTCGAAGGCAATATGTACCTCGTTGCCTTCAATAGCGTGGCTGGCGTATGTGGGGCCGGAATAGGTAAGCGTTTCGCCATAGGCAAAGTGGCGAGCAGCCAGTGCCAGACGCCGGCCTACATCCTGCTTGTTACGCGGATGGATGTCATTGGCCTCTCCGATGTCGATCGTGATGGCCTGCCCTACATTGTGCAGTGCGACGGCTGCGGACTGTGATTCACGCAGTAGCGCCCAATCGCTTTCTCCAGGCTCGTCCTGGGACGCGCGAAAGTTGGCCAGCGAAACAAAGAGGAACGGTGCCGACTCGTTCTGCCAAAGCGCACGCCAGCGGGTAATCAGCTTTTGGAACTGCGCCCGGTATGCTTTTGCATCCTCGGTAGCAAAGGCATTGGACTCGCCTTGGTACCAGATGAAGCCCGTGACCGGAAACGGAAGGATAGGATGCACCATCTTGTTGTAGAGCAGCGTAGCCTGCTGATTGGGATTGCCAGCGGCATCAACGAAGTACTCGCCTACGCGAAACTTCCATGTGTCGGGCAACGGTACGATCCCCCCAGGTGTTTCCAGCTGAAAGGGATGATCGCTTTCAATAATGCCGCCGTTACCTCCCGTGTCCCGCACGCGGATTACGATGGAGTTCTCGCCAGGCTGCAGGATGCCTGCCGGGATTTCGTACGTGCGCGGAACGCGAAAGCGCCCCGTTTCACCCACGAGCGTGCCATTGACATAAGTCTGGTCACGGTCATCCACCATGCTGAGCTTCAGCGTGGCGGCACCTGCCTGGACTTCCGTGAGCGTCAGCGTGCCCCTGTACCATACATACCCGCTGAGCCCCTCGAAGCCGTGCGCTTCCCACAGCGCCGGAGCAGGCATGTCGGCCCAGTCCGTGTCATCCAGGTCAGGATCAGCCCATACCGCCGCACCCTCCACCATGCCGGGGTCCTCGGTCCCCGGAGCGTTGCGTGAAGCCTCGAAAATCTGCGCCAACGAGTCATCCTTCGCCAGCGCCGCCAAAAGCCCCCGCTGAACGGCCGCACTGTCCTCCAGCTGCGAGTTGATATCCAGCCAGGCCTCGATGCGGCTGCCGCCCCACGAGGTGTTCAATATGCCAATGGGAACGCCGGTCGCGGCCCGGAGCTCGCGCGCGAAGTAGTAGCCCACAGCAGAGAAGTCCCCTACCGTTGTTGAGTCGGTGCTGTGCCACTGGCCGCCTGCCAGCGAAGACTCCGGTTCAAATGACCAGGTCAGGGGTACCTTGTAATGACGCAGCTGCGCATCGCTGGCGGCGCGAATCTCCTGTTCCGCATCCATGGAAGCACGCACACGCCATTCCATGTTGGACTGCCCGGAAGCCACCCACACATCGCCAAACCAGACATCCTGTGCCTGATGCGTCGTGTCCGGTGTGACAATCGTCAGCGTATACGGCCCCCCTGCGACCTGCGGGGCCAGTTCCACGCGCCAAGCCCCGTCTGCATCGGCAGCCACCTCCTGCGCATCGTCGTTAAGTGCAATGCGAACCGTAGTGCCCGGTGTTGCCGTGCCCCAGACCGGCACGGCTATGCCTCGTTGCAGCACTGCACCGTCTGAAAAGAGCAGCGACGTCGTAAAGGGCACCTCCGCGGGCCGGCTGCAACCGGCGATGAGGAGTGCAAACGCAAAAAGGGTCGAAAACAAACGCATCGCAATTCGTGGGACAGGTGGGCCAAAACACTGTGGAGGATCAAGGTACGGAAGGACTGCCGCACCTGCACACCGCCGGGCTTCGCCGACCAGGTGTCGTCTGGCGGTCAGGCCGCGTGCCACAATGCTGCGCATGTCGCCGTGGAGGTAAGCAAGATAGCTGAAGGGGCCGCGTGCCTGGTACGTCAGCCTGCGGCCGAGCATAACGCGACGCAGGATGCTGGCCGCGACAACTCAGGTAAAGCTTTTGGCATGCCCGCAGCACTGAATTGCAAGTGATAAAGCCGTTGCCGCCGATCAGAAACGCCCGTGCCTGGACAGAGTACCAAGACCATGGCTTATGTCTCGCGCGCTTCAAGCATGGAATCTGGCCCATTGCCGTGGAGGCTGAAGTCGTACCTGGATAACCTCGTCGACTACTTTGAGCGTCCTGCTTTCATTGACAGCGATCCGATCGCTGCCTGCCACTGGTTTGACGATCCGCGCGATCAGGAAGTGATCGGCCTCTATGCGGCGCTCCTCGCTTGGGGGCGAAGAGCAACAGTGCTTCGCAAGATTGAAGAGCTCTGCGAGCGGATGAACCAGCGGCCCTGTGCTTTCGTCTGGAATTTTGACTGGGGCGCGAGCGCTGCGCGTCTGGAAGGGTTCAAGCATCGCACGTTTTCCTCGGACGACGCTATCTGGTTTACGTCCAACCTGCACCTCTTGCTCAAGAAGCACAAGACGGTTGAGGCCATCTTTGCCGCGGACCACCGGCAGAATGCCCCGGATCCGTCGCGCGCCATCCAGGGTTTCAGCCAGCGCGTGATGAACGCTAGCGTGGAAACCCCCACCCGGCTGCAGAAGCATCTGGCGCGGCCACTCCATGGCAGCGCCGCCAAGCGATTGTGCATGTACCTGCGCTGGATGGTGCGGCGAGGACCGGTGGATCTGGGGCTGTGGCAAGCCATCGAACCACGGCAGCTCGTCCTGCCGCTCGACGTTCATTCTGGGCGGCAAGCCCGGTCCCTGGGCATGCTGGCGCGTCGATCCAACGACTGGAAGGCGGTCCGGCAGCTGACGCGCGCCTGCCGCATGCTCTGCCCGGAAGATCCCGCACGGTACGACTACGCATTCTTCGGGCTTGGAATCAACGGAGAACCGCCGCCCCACCCGGCGCCTATAGATAGCGCCGCCAGCCAAGCCACCTAAGACGCTCTTGAACGAAACGTACTATACCACCGACTGTGCCGGCGACGAACAGCGCCACTGGTGGTATCGCGCGCGGCGGCGTATCCTGAAGGCCACAATCAAAGGGATCACGCTGCCTGCGCACGCCCACATCCTTGACATCGGCGTTGGCGCGGGATCAAACTTGTACAGCATCTATCCGAAGGATGCCCGACTGTGCGGTATAGAGCCGAGCCCGGCGCTGGTCGCCATCGCCAACGCACGCGGCCCCATTCCGGTGTACAAAGGCACAGCCGAGGCACTGCCACCTCCGCTGGATCAGCAGCGCTTCGATGCCATCGCGATGCTGGATGTCCTGGAGCATACCGAGGACGACAGCCGAGTACTGAATGCCGTAGCCGAGCGCTTGGTGCCGGGTGGCGTGCTGATCCTCACCGTACCCGCCTATACGCTACTCTGGACTGATCACGATGTCGCCGTAGGGCACTACCGGAGGTACCGGCTGCGACCGCTCGTCCGCAAGCTGCGCAGGCACCGCTTCGGCATCGAGCGCGCAACCTACTTCAACGCGCTGCTTATGGTACCGCTGGCGGCGTTTCGCCTTGCACGGCGACTGCCAAAAGCAACGGACGGGGTGAATACCCCGATGAGCGACACGCAGTTCAGTATGGCTGGGCTGGACGCGCTGCTTTTTCGCATCTTTTCGTTAGAACAATACCTGCTGAAGTGGCTCAACTTTCCTGCTGGAATCTCGATCCTGGTCATTGCACGAAAACGGTAGCCTCTACGAACGCAGCCCTGCGCCGGGCAGCCGTTCGCAGGGTTGTCACAACATCCGGCACCCTGTTATGACCCGGCCTACCCATCCTGCGCTCGGTCTGGTGATTCCTGTCCATAATGAAGAAGCGGTACTGCCTTCGCTGCTGAAAGAGCTCCGCGGCCTGAATCTGCGCGTACCACTCACCTTTCTCTTCGTTGATGATGGCAGCACCGATGGCACACTGTCCATCTTGGAGGAGGCTTGCCGCCGCGATGCGCGCATAGCATGCCTGAGCTTTTCGCGCAACTTCGGCCACCAGACCGCCGTTTCGGCCGGACTGCAGCATGTGCCGGGCGACCTGGTCGCGGTGCTCGATGCAGATCTGCAAGATCCTCCAACGCTTCTGGCAACCTTTATCGAGCAGTGGCGAAAGGGATACGATGTGGTATACGGCATTCGGGCAAACCGCAAAGAGCACTGGCTGCTGCGCATCGCCTACAAGTCCTTCTACTGGCTGCTCAGCAAGGTGGCCAACATCGACATACCGCGCGATGCGGGCGATTTTGCACTAATGGATCGACGCGTGGTCTCGGTCATCAACGCGATGCCAGAGCACAACCGGTTTGTCCGAGGGCTGCGCGGATGGACAGGCTTCAAACAATGCGGAATTCCCTATGAACGCCAGGCCCGCCATGCCGGCAAGCCCAGTTACAACGTCAGACGGTTGTCGCGTCTTGCGCTGGACGGGCTGCTGTCCTTCTCAGCCGTGCCGCTGCGTATCTCCAGCTGGACCGGCACCGGTGCTGCACTGATCGGATTTGTCTATCTCATTTATATCCTTATCGCGTACACCGCTGGCCAGACGTTGCCGCCAGGCTGGGCTTCCCTGATCGTTATCGTGCTGTTTCTGGGCGGCATCCAGCTCATTGTTCTGGGCATCATGGGCGAATACCTCAGCCGCATCTTTGATGAGGTAAAACGCCGCCCGCACTACGTAACGGAACGGGCCATCGGCTGGCTTGCCAAAGGTGAAGCAGCGTGATGCGACGCATGATCAGGCGCGCGATATATCTTCTGCCTCCCTTCAACCGCTCGCTCAGGAGAGCGTAAACGGCTTTACCGTGGCGCGCGTGTCTACAACAATCCGGGCGCGCTGGTGGATGGCCTCCCAGTCGTAGCCTGAATGATCGGCGGTGATAAGCACGCAATCAGCATCGCACACGGCGGCCCACAGATCATTCACAGACGACAGCGACAGATCTTCGTGCGTGAACGCGGGCACATGGCTGTCGTGATAAGAAATGCGGGCACCCAAGTCCGTAAGCAGCGCCATGATATCCAAGGCTGGTGCCTCCCGCAGGTCGCTGACGTTGCGCTTGTATGCCACGCCGATAACCAGGACGCGGCTGCCCCGGACAGCCTTGCCGACGCTGTTGAGCGCTTCCTGCACCTTGCGAACCCAGTAGGCCGGCATCGCGCGGTTCACATCCGTAGCCAATTCGATGAATCGAGCGGTGTATCCCAGCGTCCGCATCTTCCAGGACAGGTACTGCGGGTCTACAGGAATGCAATGGCCGCCCAGCCCAGGGCCCGGCAAGAACTTCATGAAGCCGAACGGCTTGGTCGCCGCCGCTTCTATGACTTCCCACGCATTGAGGCCCAACTTGTCGCAGATGAGCAGCACCTCGTTGGCCAAGCCTATGTTGACCGCACGAAACGTATTCTCCAAGAGCTTGGTCATCTCAGCCGCTTCCGGCGAAGAGACAGGCACGATGCGATCAATGACCGCTTCATACAGGGCTTGCCCTGCGTTCAGGCAAGCTTTTGTGACGCCCCCCATCACCTTGGGCGTATTCTTCGTAGTGAAGTCCGTGCGCCCCGGGTCAACCCGCTCCGGCGAAAAGCAAAGGAAGAAATCCTTGCCAACCGTTAATCCACCCGATGCCCGTGAACAGCGCGGCAGAATAATCTCCCTCGTGGTCCCGGGAAACGTTGTGCTTTCGAGCACCACCAGCATGCCTGGACGCAGATGCGCCGCTATGGCCTCCGCCGCGTGCACCACGTAGGAAATGTCCGGGGCTCGCGTCTTGCGCAGCGGGGTGGGCACGCAGATGCAGACCACATCGCAATGATCCAGCGAAGCATAGTCGGTCGTGGCCCACAGGCGGCCATCAGCCACCAGACGGCTGATGTGCAGAGACGGCACATCTTCTATGTATGACGTGCCTGCATTGAGGTCGCGCACCTTCCCCTCGTCGATGTCTACACCCGTAGTGCTGAACCCTGCCTCACCAAAGGCCACCGCCAAAGGCAAGCCGACATAGCCCAGTCCAATGATGGCCACGCGGGCCTCCTTGGCAGCGATCTTGTCCAGAAGTTGCTGCTGCACATTCATGCTGATCGAGCGCCGCCGCGTCTTGCTGACGGATTTACCTGCTACCGAACCTTCTGCGCTGCGGTCAAATATCCCAGCGTAACCAGTTTGCTGATGACTTTGTCGGTGCTCTCACGAATCGTTTCGTGATCAGTGCGGCACACGACTTCTGCGCTCTTGGGCGCCTCATACGGGTCGTCTATGCCCGTGAATCCCTTGATCAGGCCCGCACGTGCCTTGGCATAGAGACCTTTGACATCCCTCGCCTCGCAGACTTCCAGCGGCGCATCAACGAACACTTCGACATATCCACCACCGCGTTTGATTCGTCGCCGATTGACGGCCCGATCCGATTCGTATGGCGCAATGGGCGCACAGATCACTATGCCGCGATGCTTGACAATCTCAGAAGCCACATACCCGATGCGCTGGACATTGGTCGAACGATCTTCCTTCGAAAAACCGAGCCCCTTGCTTAGATGCGTGCGAACCACATCCCCGTCCAGAAGCGTTACCGGACGCGTCGTAAGCTCCAGCAATCTGGACTGCAGGGCGTTGGCAATGGTGGACTTGCCTGACCCAGACAGTCCGGTAAGAAAGATAGCAAAGCCCTGCCCACTGCGGGGCGGGTGTGTGTTGCGCAGCTCTGCGATGACATCCGCATACGAAAACCACTCCGGTATATCTTCGCCCTCGGCCAGGCGCCGGCGCAGCTCCGTACCGGAAATGCTCTCCCACTGTTCTTGCGACTGAATCTCGTCGATCGGCTTGTACGCCTGTGCAGCCGGGACATAGACCATGAGCTTGAAGGGGACTACTTCAATCCCCACTTCCTCGCTGTGCGCAGTCACAAGGTCAACGGCATCGTACGGCCCGTAGAACGGCTTGTCGTGGGCATCCTTGCCGGGGCCGGCATGGTCTCGGCCTATCACCAGATGTGTGCAGCCATAATTCTTTCGAATGATCGCATGCCAGAGCGCTTCGCGCGGGCCGCCCATGCGCATAGCCAGCGGCAACAGGCTCAGCGTAGCAGCGTCGGCCGGATAGTACTTCAGCAGGCGCTTGTAGCTGCGCACGCGGGTAAAGTGGTCGATGTCGCCTGGCTTGGTCATGCCTATGACCGGGTGAATCAAGAGCTGCCCGCCAATATCGCGCGCAGCCCGATCGGTGAGCTCCTTGTGCGCACGGTGCATCGGATTACGCGTCTGAAAGGCCACGATACGCTCCCAGCGATGCTCCCGGAAATACGCCCTGAGCTGTGCGGGCGTCTTCCGCAGATCCAGGAAGTCGTAGTGCTCCGGCAGCTGAACCCCTTCCAGCGTGCCGCCCACATAATAGGAGCCTGCCTGGTTGAAGAGATACCCGACCGCGGGATGATCTGGATCGGTAGTGCCAAAGACCCCTTCGGCTTCGGCCACCTTGTCTGGCTTCCATTGGTCCTGCACCGTCAAGATCGCCAAAAGGAGCCCCGTCTGGCCCCGAAGCGCTACATGCCGGTGGCCCCTTATGCGCTCTGCATCCGCCTCGGTAATATCCAGTGTGACGGGAATCGGCCAGAGCGTCCCGTCGGACAATCGCATGCGCGCGACAACATTCTCGTAGTCGGCGCAATTCATAAAGCCCATCAGCGGAGAAAACCCGCCGCCAAGAAGCAGCTCAATGTCGCAGATCTGTCGCGGCGTGAGCATGATGGACGGGTAGTGCACCGCAGCCTTGAACAGCTCCACGCCGCGCCTGTAATCAACAAGTAGCTGACACAGATGTCCGCCATGCGGCGGATTCTGAGGTATGGGACGCATGTGGTAAGTCTGTTAGGATTCTGTTTGCGCGCAAGGCAAGCACCGGCTCCAATGCCGCTCATGCGGTTTGGTGCCTATACCCACTTTAAGAGTATGACAATAATGGAGGTCACCATCACCAGAAGACTTACCGGAAGGCCGACACGAAAGTAGTCGCGCACGCGGTACTGCCCCGCAGCCATCACCATAAGGTTGGTCTGGTAGCCTACGGGGGTCATAAAGCTGGCCGCCGCCGCCACAGCGACCGTCAGCGCGAAGGCCTTGGGCTCGACGCCGAGATGCACGGCCATGGCCAGAGCCACTGGCAACATGAGCACGGCCGCGGCTTTGTGCGTGATAAGCTCCGTGAGCAGGTTCGTCGTCACGTAGAGCGCCACCAGCACCGCGGCAATGCCGACTCCCGACAGCCCCAGCAGCACATCGGCTACGCCGTCGGTCAGGCCTGTCTTCGCGACGGCCTGCCCCAAGCCGAGCGCCGCGGCGATCAGCATAAGCACCTGCAGATCCAGCGCGCGCCGCGCTCTGTCCATCGAAAGACAGTCCAATGCAATCATGGCGAGGGCCGCCCCGAAGGCTGCCGTGGCCAGTGCCAAAACGCGCGTGCCAATAGCAACAACCATCACGACCAATACCGCCAGTGCGCTGTAGGCTTTGCGCCGATCAAAACGCGTTCGTGGACTTCTGCGGGAAGCCACGTAGTAAAACTCCTCTGAACTGGCATTCCACCGATCCGTATATCCTTCGGCGGCCCCGACCAGCAGCAAGTCCCCCGCCTTGATCGGCAGTCGGCCGAGTGGCTCTCTAGCCCGCTCGGTCTTGCGCTGCACGGCCAGCACCACCGCGCCGTAACGCTCCCTGAACTGCGCTTCGCTCAGTGTCCGGCCCACCAGGAACGAAGTGTCGGACACAACTGCTTCGTACAGCGGCAAGGTCTTGCCGACCTGGACGGACATGCCGGGCTCCAGCCCAGGGCGCTCGAGTAGTTCCTCTAGAACCGTAACGTCCCCGCTGTAGGCAAGCACATCGTTGGGCTCCAGAACCATGTCGGCGTCGGCTTCCAGCACAAAATCGCCCCTGCGGACATGCACCAGCTTCGCGTCTCCCGGGCGCATCAAATCGGACGATGTTGCCGTGCGCCCGGTTCGAAGTGCACGCCGGCGTACACGGACCTCGAAGGTCCACACGGGCAGGCTCTGGCGCACCGCGGACTGGCGCAGTCCGCGGTCTGGCAGCAAGCGCCTCCCAATCGTAGACATGAACACCACCACCACCACCGCCGCCGGCACGCCCGTCCAGGTCAGTTCAAAGAGCCCCAGGGAATCGTAACCATCTTGCACGAGGAGCCCCGATACAATCACGTTTGTTGAGGTTCCAATAAGGGTTCCCATGCCACCGGCTATGGCCGCATACGAAAGCGGGATCAGCACCTTCGATGGCGCGATGCCGCGCCGCGCCGCCCACCGCTGCAGGGGCTGGGTGAGCATCGCAACGATGGGCGTATTGTTGATAAACGCCGAGAGGCCGGCCACCGGAATCAAAAACCGCGGCAGACTCGTACCGGCCCCGAACAGCAGGCGTTCAAAGGCGCGCAAGACTCCGGATTCCTCAATGCCCGCCGCAATAACAAACAGGGCCCCTACGGCAATAACAGCGGGGTTGGCAAAGCCGGTGAATGCTTCGCCGGGCGTGATCACGCCGACTACAAGCAGCACGCCCAGCCCACCCAGGAAGACCAGGTCCGGGCGAACCACATCGCGCACTAACGCCACCGCGATCGCAGCGATGGTTGCTAGCGTCACCCACGAGTGCACATCCATCAGCGATGCACGCGGGCATTGGACGCTACGCGCGGACGGCCAATGCTAAAGTAATCAAAGCCCAAGTCTGCCATGCGGTCGGCGTTATACACATTGCGACCATCGAAGATAACAGGATGGCGTAGAATCTTCCTCATCCGCGCAAAATCAGGTCGCCTGAACTCGGGCCATTCTGTGCAAATCACTAGCGCGTCCGCACCCTCCAGGGCCGCGTACGCGTTGGGTGCGTATTGAATGGCATCCCCCAGCACCGCGCGGCTGGTGTCCATGGCTTCCGGGTCGAATCCCTGGATACGTGCGCCCCGGTCCATGAGCGCCCGAATCACTTTGTGCGACGGTGCCTCCCGCACATCGTCGGTGTTGGGTTTGAAGGCAAGCCCCCATACGCCGAAAACCAGACCCGCCACCGACCCTTGGAAGAAATTCAGGATGCGCTGCACCAGCACAAGGTGCTGCCTGCGATTGATGTCCAGGACCGCGGACAACATCTTGAAGTCGTACCCTGCACTCTGCGCGGCTTGAAAGAGCGCCTGTACATCCTTCGGAAAGCAGCTCCCCCCAAAACCGATCCCGGCATACAGGAAGTGCTTGCCGATGCGTTCATCGCTTCCGATGCCCATCCGGACATGGTCAACGTTCGCGCCGACCCGGTCGCAGACGTTCGCGACCTCGTTCATGAAGCTGATGCGCGCGGCCAGGAACGCGTTCGCAGCATACTTGGTCATTTCAGCGCTGCGGGGATCCATCATATAGATGGGATTGCCCTGACGCACGAAGGGTTCGTAAAGACGACGCATGGTTGTTTGCGCACGTTCACTGCTAGCGCCGACAATCACGCGCGCGGGCTTCATAAAGTCGTCGACCGCCGCACCCTCGCGCAGAAACTCCGGGTTGGAAACCACATCAAAATCGGTGACCCCCGATTCCGTAATCAGCGCAGCAACCCGTTCGGTGGTCCCCACGGGCACCGTGCTCTTGTTGACAATGACCTTGTAGCCGGGTGCGAACTGCGGGGCCAGGTGGCGGCCGATCTCGCCCGCCACCTGCAAGACATATGTCAGATCGGCTTCGCCATCCGCCCCCGGTGGCGTGGGCAAGGCAAGGAAGATGACGTCTCCATGCGCAACTGCCGCTTCCAGATCCGTGGTGAAGTGCAATCGTGCCAGGCGCAGGTTGCGCCGCAGCAGGATGTCTAGGTCCGGCTCATAGATGGGAGAAATGCCCCGCCGGAGCGACGCAACCTTCGCTGCATCCACATCCACACACAGGACCTCGTTGCCCATCTCCGCAAAGCATGTTCCGGTTACAAGACCGACATAGCCGGTGCCAATGATCGATATCCTCATTTCATCAAAGCAGTGTAAAAGCCCTGGGCGCTTTAACAGCGAAGTGCGCCAATGGATTTATGCCCGCGAGCCGCCTGTCGTAAATGGCGTATCCAATGTGCAACTCAAGTGTATAATGCTGCCCCGTAGGCAGCAGCGCGATGTTATGACGTATGGAGTCCTCATGGCTGGCGGCATTGGAAGCCGCTTCTGGCCACGCAGCCGGGAAGCCTACCCGAAGCAGTTCCTTAACGTCTTCGGCACCGCTTCGCTTCTGCAGCAGACACTAGCACGCATAAAGCCCCTGATTCCCGCGAAGCAGTGCCTTGTCGTGACGCACGAGCGCTACACGGCGCTGGCGGAGCAGCAGCTTCCGGGCACGCATATCCTCGCGGAACCCATAAGTCGCAACACCGCGCCCTGTATAGCGTATGCGGCAGTCGTGCTCCGCGCCATGAACCCGGATGCCACCATGGTCGTGCTTCCCGCTGATCACCAGATCCGGGACGAGGTCCAGTTTCGCGCCGTGCTGCAGGTGGCCATCGAAGCCGCCCAGAGGGCCGGCACCCTGATCACGATCGGGATCCAGCCGAGCTACGCCGCGACCGGCTACGGGTACCTTCAGTATGACGGGCCTGCAGAGCCCGCGCTGCAGACGTATCCGGTGCGCACCTTCGCAGAAAAGCCGGACCTGCCGACGGCAGAGCGCTTTCTGGATTCCGGTGACTTCCTGTGGAACAGCGGCATCTTCATCTGGCGCGCCGACGCCATACTGGAAGCGATGAAGCAGTACCTGCCGAAAATCCACGAAGCCTTCGAACTGGTTGCTGCGGCGCTCGGCACCCGTGATGAAGCCCGCGCAGTTACGGCTGCTTTTCAGAAGAGCGCGCGCATCTCGGTCGACTACGGCGTCATGGAGCGCGCTCGAAACGTGCATGTGGTACCAGGTTCGTTCGGATGGAGTGATATCGGCGACTGGCGCGCGGTGTATGACCTGAGCCGCAAGAACAGTCACGGCAATGTCCTGCAGAATCAGGTCATCGTGCACGACTCCAGCCGCTGCATGGTCCGAGGAGGCCAAAGACTTGTAGTGCTCGTGGGCATCCACGATGCGCTCGTTGTCGACGCTGACGACGCGCTCCTCATCTGCCACCGAGAAAGTGCACAGCAGGTCAAAAACGTCGTGGAATATCTGCACGCCCACGAGCTGTCCCAATTTGTATAGCTTCACTGATCACCCTTCCCTGACTTGAAGAGCTGTAGGCAAACGCCTAGGCAGGGCTCGGGCCCGCCTGCCGTATGTGCTGATTCGTACACGCTGCTGTCATATCCGTACACTGCTGCCCTTTGCGCGATGACTTGTCGGCAAGCGGCCCGGGCTGCGACCGCCTTGCACTGCCGGCACCTGTATTATCAACTGATGCTCATTGACCCATGCACCTGAGGATTGCACTCGTTGCGCTGCTCTTGGCGCCTGCCTTATGGCTTGCCTCGCCGCTTCGCGGGCAAGAACTGACGGAAGACTATATCACGCTCACGCTGGAGGAGGCTATTCAGATTGCGCTCCTCAACAGTTATGCCATCAAGTCCGCGGAGCTGGATCTTGACAATGCACGGGCACAGATTCAGATCGGGATCGGCACGGTGCTGCCCAATGTGGTTGCCTCAAGTGGGTACACGCGCAACCTCAAGACAGCCAATCCATTTGCCGGCAGCAGCGCAGGGACGCTGTTCAACAGCTTTGGGTATGTGGGGTGGCTCGCCTACAATGAAGATGCGCGCACCGACGACGACCCTGCCACGATGGTGCTCACCTTTGACGAGTACAGTGATCGGATTGAGGACGGTCTGGATGCCGCAGGACTTTCACTGGATACGGGCGACAACCCTTTCGCCGTAGCCAACCAGTTTCAAAACTCGATCTCTTTGTCGCAGACGGTATTTGATGCCGACAAGTTCACAAGCCTTTCGAGCCTGAAGCATTTGCGCATTTCGCTGCAAAACGCACTGGATCGCCAGGAGCAGCTCGTCGTCAATGAGGTGCGGCAGGCCTTTTACCAGTCGTTGCTGCTGAAAGAGCAAGTACAGGTGGCAATGCAAAGCGTCGAACGAACACGGCGCACCGCGCGCGAAGCCGCGAAGCTGGTAGCTCATGGCGTGGCACCCAAAGCGCAACGGCTCAGCGCCGAGGTGCAGCTCGCCAACCTCGAAACGCAGCTGATCCAGACCCAGACGCAGGCTGAAGCCGCACTGGCAAACCTCAAATTTATACTGGGCATTCCCGTGGACCAACGGGTGCGCTTGTCGGGACAACTGGACGCTGATCTTTCCGCACCCTACCTCACGGTTTCGGAGACGAACGCATTCGAGCAGGCCGCACGGATGCGCCCCGACCTGCGGCAGCTGGAGGCGCTGCGCGACATTGCAAAGGTCAGCCTGATGGCCAGCAGAGGCAGCCGACTGCCTACCCTGGATGCCGTGGCAAACTTCAGCTATGTCGGATCGGTCCCTTCCAACAGGACCTTCGGCCGGGTCGATTCTGACGATCCGTTCACATTCACGCAGGTGGTTAACCGTTTTTTCAGCACGGCGTATTGGCAACCCGCGATCAGCGTAGGATTCAATCTCCGCTGGTCCTTGTTTGAAGGCTTCAGTCGTCGGGGCCGCATCCGGCAGCAACGCACCCAGCTCAACCGCGCAGAGCTTACCCTCCGACAAGCGACGCAAGGCGTCAAGTTGGAAGTCGGCAACGCGCTCCGCAGCCTGCAGGCCGCACAGTCTCTGATCCTCAGCCAGCAGAAGAACGTAGCCAACGCCGAGCTCAGCTATTCCTACGCCAAAACACGCCTGTCCGAAGGGGTAGGAACACCGCTCGAGGAGCGCGATGCCTCAGCGCAGCTGGACCAGAGCCGCATAAACTACCTACAGGCCGTATACAACTTCCTCGTTGCGCAGAGCACCTTCGAGACAGCCGCCGGCATACCGCTGGCCAGCCAACACGACTTTCGTTTCACAGATAACCTTGCCCAGTAATCAGGGGTGCCATGAGAACCGCAGAGATGAAAATGTTTTTCGGTGGGCTTTGGGCCCTTGCGTTGATAATGGCCGGCTGCGGCGGTGAGCAGGCTGCTCAGCCATCTGACGCAAGTGCTCCGTTTGAAGCAAGGGACAACCACCCGCGCGTAGAAACCCTGGTCCTCGCCCCAGACGATTTCGAAGACGTTATTGAAATCACCGGTGCCGTGGAGGCCATCCATGACGCCGTGCTTTCCGCTGAAGCAGCCGGTACGGTGGAGATGATCGTCCCGCTCGGGCAATTCGTCAGCATGGGAACAGTGGTGGCACGGCTGGACCAGGGCCTGGCGCAGGCAGTCTTGGCGCAGGCAGAAGCCGCTCTTGACAATGCCGCGGCAGCCTCGGCGCTAGCTGAAGACAATTTCGCTCGCATGGAGCCCTTGTATCAGGACTCCATCATCAGTGCGCTGGAGTTTCATGAGACGCGGGCCCGGCTGCAGCAGGCGCGGGCCGGCGTGCGGCAGGCGGAAGCCACGCGTTCGCTGGCGCAAGAGCAGCTGCACAACACCTTGATCACTGCACCCTTTGCAGGTACCGTAGAGGAACACCGTACCGTTTTGGGAGAGCAGGTTGCTCCAGGCATGCCCGTCGCCCGTATCGTGGACACCGGACGCGTAAAGATCGCCATAGGCGTGCCGGAGCCCTACGCGGGCGATATAGAGATCGGCACGGCCGTGGCGCTCAACTTTCACGCATTAGGCCGCGAGGAGCGTACGGGTCGGGTAACCTTCGCCGGTAACTCCATCAACCCCAGAAACCGCACCTTCACCATAGAAGCGGAGGTAGATAACAGTAACGGGCGATTGAAGCCGGAGATGATTGCCGATGTGCGCATTTCGCGGCAGCGCCTTGAGGACGTATTGATTGTCCCTCGCGTAGCGGTCGTCAAGGGCGAAGAGGGCAACAGCGTGTATGTGGTGGACCAAAGCGCCAGCCCGCCGGTCGCCAGGCGCAGCCCGGTCAAGCTCGGTGCCATGTATGCGGAGCGGGTGATTGTGGAGAGCGGACTAGAGGCAGGCAGCGAAGTAATCGTCCTCGGACACAACCAGGTCACCGAAGGCATGAGCGTTGATATCGCCGTGCAATACCACCGCCTGGATGCCGAGGGTATCCCTGTGCCGAATGGACCCCCCCTACAGGACTAGAGACCCAAAACATATCTGCGATATCTGCGCGCATCTGACTGCACATGAAAATCATCGACCTGGCCATCCGGTATCGCCCCAGCATCGTGGTGCTGACGGTCATGCTTTCGGTAGGCGGACTTACCAGCTATCTGACCATTCCGAAGGAATCCTTTCCGTCGATCGCGATCCCCAACATTATCATCAGCGCCGTCTACCCGGGCGCTAGTCCGAATGATATCGAGACACTGCTCACGCAGCCTATAGAGAAAGAGATACAGGGCCTTACCGGCATCAAAGATATTCGTTCGACTTCGTATCAGGGGTATTCCAGCATCCTGGTTGAGTTTGATCCCGATGTCTCGATAGAGGAGGCACTGCAGCGCATTCGCGACCGGGTGGACTTGGCCAAGCCGTCGCTGCCTACGGATGTGGATGATCCGGTCGTGCAGGAGATTGATCTGCAGGAGTTTCCGATCATGAGCATCAATCTCTCCGCGCCGTACTCGCTCGCCAGGCTCAAGGAGGTAGCCGAAGGACTGGCGGATGAGTTGGAGACCTTGCCGACCATTCTGCAGATCGATGTGATCGGGGGCCTTGAGCGCGAGGTCAAGATCAATGTGGACCTGACAGCGCTGCAGGGCTACGGACTCACCTTCGAAGATGTGATCTCAACGGTTCGGGATGAGAACCGGAATATTCCGGGCGGATCCATCAGCGTAGATCGGCGCAGCTACCTCGTCCGCATCAACGGCGAGTTCTCGGACCCTGAACAGGACATCAGCAGCCTGGTGATTGATGCGCCGGACGGGCGCCCGATCTATGTCCGCGATGTGGCTCAGGTGGAATTTGGCTTTAAGGATCGCGAAAGCTACGCGCGCCTGCGGCTCCTGCACAAGGAGGAAAACAACAAGCCGTACCGCCTGTCGGAAGCGGATTCGCGGACGTTGCCCGTCATCACGCTGGCGGTAAAGAAGCGGTCAGGCGACAACATCCTGGAGTCTGCTGCATCCGTCAAGGCAATCCTGTCGACGCATGTGTTTCCGCCAGGCACGCACTACGAAATCACCGGCGACCAGAGTGTCATTGTCCAGACCTTTGTCACGGATCTGGAGAACAACATCATCAGCGGATTGATCTTCGTGATCCTGGTGCTGCTGTTCTTTCTCGGTGTGCGTAATGCGTCGCTCGTTGGCATCGCCATCCCGCTGTCGATGTTCTGCGGATTCATCGTATTCCAGCTGCTGGGTGAAGAGCTCAACTTTGTGGTGCTGTTTTCCCTCATCATTGCGCTCGGCATGCTGGTGGACAACGCGGTGGTGATCGTGGAAAACATCTACCGCTACCGGGAGATGGGCTACGCGCGCTTTGAGGCAGCGCGCAAAGGCAGCGCCGAGGTGGGCAGCGCCGTGATTGCCTCGACTGCGACCACTGTGGCAGCATTTGCCCCGATGTTGTTCTGGCCGGGAATCATAGGACAGTTCATGGGCTATCTGCCCATGACGCTCATTATCACGCTGGCTTGTTCTCTCTTTGTAGCCATCGTCATCAACCCTGTCATCACCGGGTATTTCGTTCGGTTGGAGTCGGAAGGCAAGCCCGTGCGCACGGTGGTCTTCCGGCAGTTCGCCACTGGGATCATCGTCGCATTGGCTCTGATCCTGGGATTCATGAACTGGAAGTCGCTGGTCGTCCTCGCCGTCGCGATTGGCGCGTTTATGATTCTGAATCGCCATGTGCTCACGCCGGTAGCCAACCGTTTCGTGAAGATTCAGCTGCCGCGCCTTCTGGACTGGTATCGCGTCTTTCTGCATGGCATGCTGGATCGCACCTACGCAAGCGAAGAGCCCGTGCTGGCACGCAGGCTGCAGTGGCGCATCGTCCTGGGCCTGGCACTGATCGGCTGTGTCGCAATGGGTGCGGGCATGCACGCTTCCGTGCAAGCAGCGCTCGGACCGCAGGCTGCTGCATTGCCAGGGCTTGGACTTCTGGTGCTGTTCGCGGCCGGCATACTGGCGTTCATTGCCGTTGTGCGGACCCGCAACGCGTGGCTGCGCAACGTGTTCGCCCTGGGGACCTTCACCGGAGGCGTTGTAATGGTGATGGCGGGCGGCCTGCTCATGATGGTGGCCGGACAGGCATCCGGGCTTGTTCTGCTTGTTCCAGGCCTGTTTCTGGTGCTTGCGGGTACCTTGGGTATCCTGATGCATACGGTTGAAGCGCTCTATGTCGGCGGCAAGCTTACCGTGCGCGGCGGTATTGGCTTCGGCATCGTAGTAGGCGTGATACTGGTGCTGATGAAGCTCACCCGCGGCGTCGATGCAACCGCCATGGCTTTCCTGATCGCGTTGCCTGTACTGGTCACGCTGATTGGGCTGATAGGACGTACGCTGAACGGCGGCGTCTTCCAGCATCGTACACACCTCCTCTTGACCGATAACCGCGCACGCCTGCTCAATGCGACCATTGGGGGGCTTTTTGCCATTCTGGCCCTGGTGGCCGCGGCACAGCCAGGCACCGAATTCTTCGGCAGCACCGATCCCAGCCTGCTCGTGATTTCTCTGGAAGGTCCGCTGGGTACCAATGTGGAACAGACCAATCGGGTCGCACAGGAAGCACAGGAGCGTATTAACGATCTGTTGGCCGATCACCAGAACGACGAGTCCAACGTCAAGAACATTCTGGTCAGCGTTGGAGGAGGCGGGGGCGGGGGCGATTTCTTTGGCGGCGGCAACGCAGGGGCTGAGAATGCGTCCGTGACGCTGAACATGGTGGACTACGAAGATCGACGCGAAACAAGCCGCAATACCATGTCGCGGCTTAGAACCCAGCTTCAGGGACTGCCCGGCGTCGAAATCAAGGTGGAGCCAGACCAGGTCGGTCCACCGGTCGGCCTTCCTGTGAATATCGAAGTGACCGGCGAAGACTTCGACGAGATCATCAGGATTGCGGGAGAGGTGCGTGAACGGTTGAACGAGGCAACGCGCACGGGTGCCATCGAAGGTCTTGTCGATCTGGGCGACAATCTGGATACGGGGCGACCCGAACTCCAGGTCAACATAGACCGCACGCGCGCGGCGCAGTTTGGGCTCAGTACGCAAAAGATTGCGTCCACCGTGCGCAGCGCAATCAACGGCCTGGAAGCGAGCAAGTACCGCACAGGCGATGACGAATACCCCATCATCGTGCGTCTGGATGCGCTGCAGCGCGAAAGTCTGGAGTCCATCGAACGTCTGACGATCCTGAACGAAGGCATTCAGATACCAATCACAGCCGTTGCTGACTTCACCGTGGCCGAGGGCCTGGGATCCATTACACGCCTTGATCTTGCTCGTGTCGCAACCGTCACGGCGGATGTTGCGCCCGGCTTCAACGGCAACGTGGTCCTTGCCAGCGTACAAGACTATCTGAGCGACTACGAAGCCGCGATGCCTGCCGGGTATCGATTGGCGTACACAGGCGAAAACGAAGAGCAGCGCGAAGCTTTTGGATTCCTGTTCACGGCGCTGATGATTGGCGTAGTGGGGATCTTCTTCATCATGATCGCGCAGTTCAACAGTGTGGCCGTCCCGTTCATCATCATCGTCGCCGTGGGCCTGAGCCTGATCGGCGTGCTGCTGGGACTCATCCTTACGCGCACACCCTTTGGGCTAATGACCTTCATCGGCGTCATCAGCCTGGCCGGTATTGTAGTCAACAACAACATCGTGCTCATTGACTATATCAAGCAGCTGCGTGACCGGGGCCTGGAAAAGACCAAAGCCATCATTGAAGGTGGGGCCACAAGGCTCCGACCGGTGATCCTGACAGCGCTCACCACCATCATCGGACTGGTGCCGCTGACCTTTGGGATCAACATTGACTTTGTGGGGCTCATCGCGGACTGGGCGCCCAATTTCCAGTTGGGATCGGAGAACTCCCAGTTCTGGGGCGCCATGGGGACTGCCATCATTAGCGGGCTCACCTTTGCGACCTTCTTGACGCTGGTCATCGTGCCGGTCATCTACTCGGTTTTCGACTCCCTGATCGTGCGCTTGAAGGGCCTCTTTCGTCCGGGGGAGGACCAGGAAACACCCCAAGTGCATGAGATCCCTCAGTGAGTTTCCCGACTCCCACCTGCGTATCTTTGATCGGCCTGCGCCGCCCGTGGAGCTGCGCGACATCTACCTTATTGGGATCTGCGGCACGGGCATGGGCTCGCTGGCCGGGCTCCTGAGGCTGTCCGGCTACCATGTGCGCGGAGCCGATGCAGGTGTCTACCCGCCCATGAGCACGCACCTGGCTGCGCTGGATATTGCCGTATGGGAAGGATACGATGCTGCACACCTGGATTATGGACCCGACCTTGTCGTCGTCGGCAACGCCTGTACGCCGACCCATGTCGAAGCGGCGGCCGCCCGCGAGCGAGGTTTGCCACAGCTGTCCTTTCCAGAAACGCTCGCGCGCTGCTTTCTGAATGATCGCCGCTCGCTGGTGGTCGCTGGCACGCATGGCAAGACGACCACCACCAGTCTGCTCATCCACCTCTTGCGCAATCAGGATCCAGGCTTTCTGGTCGGCGGCATCATCGCCGGCCAGGATGTCAGCTATGGACTCGGCTCAGGGCCGCACTTTGTCGTGGAGGGCGACGAATATGACAGCGCCTATTTCGACAAGCAGCCCAAGTTCATGCACTACAGGCCACAGGCGGCGCTCGTCACTTCAATGGAGCTGGATCACACCGACATCTATCGGAGCTTTGATGAGTACCAGGCGGCCTTTGAAGCATTCGCAGCGCTCGTCACCGATACGCTGGTGCTCTGCGACGACGACACGCAGGTAATTGCGTTGGCCCATGCCGCGCGTGCCGCCGTGACGACCTATGGGCTGCGGCCCACCTCCAATGTGTCCGCGACGAACGTCAGCATTTTCGCCGAAGGAACGCGGTTCACGCTCACCGTGGACGGCGCGCCGGTGCAAGACTTTCTGCTGCCGCTCTTCGGCCGGCACAACCTGCTCAATGCACTGGGGGCCTGCAGCCTGGCGCTGGCGGAGGGTGTGCCGGCACACACACTCTCCTTTGATGGCTATGAGGGCATGCGGCGGCGACTGGAAGTTGTGGGCGAACAGCGCGGAATCCTGGTCGTAGACGACTTCGCGCACCATCCTACGGCCGTAAGGGCCACGATTCAGGCGGCACGCGAACGGTGGCCGACGCGTCGGCTTATCGCGGTCTTTGAGCCCCGCACAAACACCAGCCGGCGCAAGGTCTTTGAAGCGGCGTATGCGGAGGCCTTTGATGGCGCGGCGCTTGCCTTGATCAGCGCGCCACCCTTCCGTCACAACGACGATCCGGCCCAATTCATGGATGTGGACGAGCTCGCTCAAACCATCAGCCGGCGGAACACGCCGGCGCAGGTGTTCCCGGGAAGCACGCAGCTGCTAACCGCGCTCCTGGATTGTGTTCAGGTACACGACACAGTACTTATTATGAGCAACGGCAGCTTCGACGGATTGCACCGCCGGCTGCTTGCTGCGCTGCGCAACAGCGAATAATCCTATGGCAGGTGCTATTGGCCAGATTCTCATCCTGACGGCCTTTGTCAGCGCGGTCCTTAGCGGGCTCGCGTTCTTCTGGTCGCAAAAGCATCACGATCCCATCCACTACGCGCGCTTCGGGCGCGTCTTGTGGGGCGTGATGACCGGATGCCTCTTCGTCGCGTGGTTGCTGCTGATCGCGCTCATAGCCACGCACCAGTTCCAGTACAACTATGTCTGGGCGCATTCCTCCCGCGACTTGCCCTTCTACTTCCTGTTCTCCGCGTCCTGGGAGGGTCAGGAAGGCTCTTTTCTGCTTTGGATCATTCTGAACAGCCTGGTGGGCCTCACGCTGATCCGCTGGGCGGACCCGCGCTTCACAGCACCCGTCATGGCCGTGGTCGCCTTCTGCCAGGTGTTCCTTTTATCCATGATTGTTGGGCTCAAGTTCGGGCCTTTGGAGATCGGGGCTGCGCCCTTCGCCACGCTGGCCGAGGCCAACCCCGAGGCACCCATCTTTCAGAGCGATCCGGACTTTGTGCCGCTGGACGGGACCGGCCTCAACGATCTCTTGCAGAACTACTGGATGGTGATTCATCCACCCATGCTGTTTGTGGGGTTTTCGACGCTGGTGGTCCCTTTTGCTTTCGCCATCGCCGCCCTGTGGCAGCGGCAGTACACGCAGTGGGTGCGACCGGCACTGCCTTGGACGCTTGTGTCTGTGATGTGCCTGGGTATCGGCGTCGCCATGGGCGGCTACTGGGCCTACGAAACCCTTTCATTTGGCGGCTTCTGGGCTTGGGATCCGGTTGAAAACTCGTCCTTCGTACCCTGGATCGTAGGCGTTGCTGCCATCCATCTGATGCTGATCCAGCGCAAAGGCGGCGTAGGCCACAAAGCGGCGCTCTTTTTGTGCATCCTGACCTACATGCTGGTGGTCTACTCCACCTTCTTGACGCGCAGCGGCATCCTCGGCGAGGCTTCTGTTCATGCGTTCGTGGACCTGGGTCTTTACAATCAACTGCTGATCTGGATCTTGGCCATGGGCATCCTGGGATTTGGCCTATTTGCGTACCGCTACAAGGAGCTGCCGGGCCCTGTCCGCCAGGCTAACTACTTCTCGCGTGAGTTCATGGTGCTCTGCGGCTCCGTGATTCTTTGCGTGATTGCGGCAGTGGTCATCCTGGGCACCAGCGCCCCGATTTTTGGACGGATCTTTCGCGATAACCCGGCGACGGTGCCGATTGCGTTCTACAACGACTGGACGCTGCCGCTCTCGGTCGGCCTGGTTTTTCTGGCCGGGCTCGGACAGCTGTTATGGTGGACGAAGATGCGGATCGCCAGCATCAACCGTACGCTCATGGTGCCCGTAGGGCTGGCTGTACTCAGCACGACCCTGGTGCTGCTGTTCACGCCGTTCGCCAACGATTCTGTGGCGATCGGAAACGGCTTCTGGGATCGTTACGGGTTCGGAATTCAGCTCCTCCTGTTGCTCTTTGTCGCTTTCTTTGCCCTCTACGGCAACCTCGCGGTCCTGTTGCGCATTGCCCGGGGCAACATCAGGCTCGCCGGCGGCGCCATCGCGCATGTGGGACTGGGCATCGCTGTCCTGGGCATCATTGCATCGGCTGGTTTCAGCAATGCTATCTCCAACGCGCCGCCGCAATCTGATCGTGACAATTTCGTCTTGGAGCGCAACAGGCCCCAGAATGTCGAAGGCTACCGCGTGGAATACATCGGCACGGAGCCGGGCGTGCGCGGTCATACCCGGTTCGTGCTTGATTTCACCGATCCGCGCGGCCACAACTTCACGCTCAAACCCGTCGCGTACAAATCCAGCACCGGGCAGTGGATTCAGCACCCTGACCTGAAGCTGTATGTGGAAAAGGACATATTCGTAGCGGTCTCCCCACGCGACATGGTGGATCCCGATGGCGGCAACGAAGTCACGCTGGTTCGCGGCGACAGCGTGCTTCTGGATGATGGCCGGGTCAGCCTGCGCTTCGAAGCATTTGATACCGCCGTGGACCTGGAATCTCTCGTAGGGTCGGAGGAAGCGGCCCGCACGGAAATTGCGGTGGGTGCCCTCCTGCAGGCCCGAAACCTGGACACCGGCAGCGTAGAGCGGTTGCGCCCCATCTATGCGATCCGCACCGACCGAACGGTCCGAACACTGCCCGCCCACGGCCAGGCGCTGACGGTTTACTTTACCAGCATGGATGTAACCAGCGGCGCGATCAAGCTGTCGCTGGAAGGCCTCAGCGGCCCAGACTATGTCGTGGTTCAAGCGTACGAAAAGCCTGCGATCAGTCTGGTATGGATCGGACTGATCTTGCTGAGCGGCGGCTTTCTGCTGTCGGTAATGCGCCGCGCGTCTGAAGCGGGCTTTCTGCGTCGGCGCGCTAGTCGCGAACAATAGCCTCACGCGCGAGATGCCGCCCGGCGGCGGTCAGCACCAGTTGGCTGCTTTCCAGGTTGACCAGCCCCGCCTGTCTTGCCTGGCGAACGACCTCGCCGGCAAAGCCGGAATCCCAGCGCAAGTGATCCTGCAGGTGATCCACATGGCATTCCTCGAAGGCGTCCGGCCGATGTTCGTGCTGCGCCAGATGTATCGTCAGCATCTTCAGTGCAAATTGCCAGCGCTGGCGCGCGCGCCTGCGGTGTGCGGCCACCAGGCCCCGGGCCGGGGCAAACAGGAAGGCAACTAGAAACGCGACCCCCACAGCTACCGCCATCGATCCAGCGATAGAGACATCCAGCGCATGCGCGAACCAGTACCCGCTGACAGCGCTCGCGATGCCCAGCACGATGGCAATCAGGATCATGCGATCCAGACGATCAGTCAGCAGGTGTGCCGCCGCGGGCGGTCCCACCATGAGCGCTACGACCAGGATGGATCCCACGGCATCAAACGCCGCCACAGCGGTTACCGAGACCAAGGCCATCAGCGCGTAGTGCATCAGCATTGGCATGAACCCCAGCGTTGCGGCCAGCGCCGCATCAAAGGTGGCCAGCTTGAGCTCTTTATAGAATAGAAAGACAAAGAGCGCCGAGAGCACACCTACCATGCTCATGGAGTAGAGCGCTTGTGGACCAAGATCGTATCCAAACGCAATCCATCGATCAAAGGGCACCAGCGCCAGCTCCCCAAGGAGCACGGCGTCCGTGTCGAGATGCACATCCCCAGCGTACCGTGCAATGAGGATTACACCGACCGAAAAAAACGCGGGAAACGCCAAGCCTATGGCCGCATCTTCACGCACCAGGTGCGTGCGCCGGAGTAGTTCAACCAGGGCCACGGTGCCTACGCCGACGGCGGCACCTCCTGCCAAAAGGAGCGGCGACGACAAGCTTTCCGTCACAAAAAAGGCCAATACGAGCCCAGGCAAGATTGCATGGCTGATGGCATCGCTCATCATCGCCATGTTGCGCAGAACCAGAAAGCACCCTGGCAGGGCGCATGCGCCAGCCACAATCACTGCAACCAGTTGTATCTCCAGCTGAAAGGATGTCATGACCGATCACGGTGCAGCTGCGCGCAAGCCGCAATACCTTTGGACGTTAGCGCCCATTGCTGTTTGCCGGCTTGCCTTACTAGTCCTTGAGCTGCCAGTGTCTTAAGCTGCGACCGCAGTTTGCCCCCCCCCGGCTGCATGGCTTGGAGCGCAGCCTCGGCGTGGGGATGGTCACGCCTGTGGTGCTGCAGGGCCAGCTGATACAGATCCATGAGGATTGCTTCGCGCTGAAAGCGCGTGCTCCTGAGCTGGTGGCGTATGGCGCGCACAATCAGGCCTCTGCCTGGCGCAAAGAGTATCGACACCACCACAACGCCGCTGATGCAAAGTACGATGGTAGGACCCGTCGGCAGGCGCGCGGTGCTGGTGCTTATCACTGCACCGGCCACGCCCGAGATTATGCCAAAGCCCATCGCGATCAGCACCATGCGTCCGAGTCTGTTGGTCCACTGCCGTGCTGCCGCGGCTGGGGCAACAATCATGGCACTCATCAGCACCACTCCAACCGTCTGCAAGCCGGTCACAATCGCGATTACCAGGAGCGTCGTCAGGATGAAATCCAAAGGCCGCATCGGCAGTCCCAAGCTTCGCCCGAAGTCTTCGTCGAAAGCCAGGACCTTGAACTCCTTCCAGAGCAGTGCAGCAACTAGCAGTGCGACCCCACCCAGCGCGGACATGGTTGCAAGGTCTCGTTCCACCAGCGCTGCTGCCTGTCCGAACAGGAAGGCCTCCAGGCCCGCCTGTTGTGCATTGGGCATCTTCTGTATCGCGGTCAGGATCACCAGTCCCGCCCCGAAGAATACTGACAACACCAAGCCCAACGCGCTGTCGTATTTGACGCGTGACGCACCCGTTATCACTATGACCAGCGCCGTGGCCAGCCAGCCGGCGAGCGCTGCGCCGACCATGAGCACAAGCGGAAGCTTGCTGCCCGTAACCAGAAAAGCCAGTCCGATGCCCGGCAGGGCGGCATGTGAGATGGCATCCCCCAGGAGGCTTTGCCTTCGCAGGACCGCAAAGGTGCCCAGTGCGCCGCTGACCGCTCCCAGCAGGGCGGCACCAAGTGCAACCGTCCGCAGCGTATAGTCAGTAAAGAGCTGCTCCATACGACTAACGCTCGAGGAATGCGACGCGCCCGCCATAGGTAAGGCCCAGATTCTCCTGGGTGAACACCGCAGGCACCGGCCCGCAGGCAATGCGCCTGACGTTAAGCAGCAAGACTTCATCGAAGTAGTCCGGAACCGTCTGAAGGTCGTGATGGACGGCGACAACGGTCTTGCCACCTAAGCGCAAATCTCTCAGCAGCGCAATGATGGCCCGCTCCGTGGTGGCATCCACCCCTTGGAACGGCTCGTCCATGAGGTACACGGTGGCGTCCTGCACCAGTGCCCGGGCCAGAAACACGCGTTGCTGCTGCCCCCCGGAAAGCTGGCTGATCTGGCGGTGCGCTAAGTGGCGTATGCCGGCCATTTCCAGTGCTTCCATGGCTTGTGCACGTTCGGTGCGCCCCGGGCGGCGGATCCATCCCAGCCGGCCATACAGACCCATCAGCACAACGTCCAGGACATTGGCTGGAAAGTCCCAGTCCACGCTTCCGCGCTGGGGCACATAGCCCACGATGGATTTGATGCTCGCGTAGGGTTTGCCAAAGATGTGCACATGCCCGGCCGACGGCGTGACCAAGTTCAGAATGGCCTTGATCAGCGTCGTCTTGCCCGCCCCGTTGGGGCCGACAATCGCCATCAGCACGCCGTTCGGCACAGAAAGATCAACGTCCCACAGTACTGGACGGTCGCGGTAGGCAACCGTCAAGTCACGCACTTCAATGGCCGCCAGCATTCGTCAGAGCCTCCACAATCGTGTCCGTATTGTAGCGCAACATGCCCAGATATGTGCCGCTCGGCGTGCCGGGCGCATCGAGTGCATCCCCAAATAGCGTGCCCCCTATGACCACCTCAAACCCACGTGCGCGGACTGCTTCCCGCACAGCAGCAATGCCGCGCGGGGATACGGATGACTCGATGAAGATGGCGGGGATGCGGCGTTCCGCCACCATGCGCGCAACGCGCTGCACATCCGCGGTGCCTGCTTCCGTGGCCGTACTGATACCCTGGAGTCCCACAACCTCAAATCCGTATGCGTCGCCGTAGTACCCAAACGCATCGTGAGACGTTACGATAACGCGCTGCGCCGGCGCGACACGTCGAGCCGCCTGCTGCGCGTAGGCATGCACGGTATCCAGCGCTGCTGCAAACGAATTCCCTTGCGCGACGAACAGGTCTGCGTGGCCCGGCGCCATTGCGCTCAGGCGCTGCGCAACGACATGAGCAGCCCGTTTCCAAAGTATAGCATCCAGCCATATGTGCGGATCATAGTTGCCTTGAAAGAGCGCAGACTCCCTCAGCAGCGTGTCCGGTATGCCTTCGGCTACCGCCAGCGTCGCAATGCCGCGGGCCTGCATCTCCGCAAACACGTCCGCCATCTTGCCTTCCAGGTGGAGGCCGTTGTACATGATGATGTCTGCCTCCGCCATAGTAGCCACATCGCGCGCGCTGGCCTTGAAGAGGTGCGGATCCACGCCCGGCCCCATCAATCCTTCCACGGACACGAGGGTGCCCCCAACCATGCGGGCTAGATCTGCCACTACCGTCGTGGTGGCCACCACGCGGATTGAACGGTCGGAAAAGTCACGCTCCTGTGAGCCGGAGCCTACCTTCGCGCAAGCCGCAAGCCCGGCGAATACAAAGCACAGCACCAGGCACCGCAGCAAGTCGGTTGCATCCACTAGATTTTGTAGTGTAGGCTAAATTCAAATTTAACGCCGTACAACTTTATTGTTCCGCCGTGCGTCCACCGACAAAATTCCGATCGACGGATTGTGGCTGTGCGATCCAATCTGCGATGAACACATTGGTATCACGGCTAGGCGTGCGACTGGCGTTGCGGTTTGAAGAGAAGGCCAGCTTTTTGCCATCGAACGAGAACATCGGAAACGCATCGAACGTGTTGGAATGTGTAATCTTTGTGGGTTCGCCGCCCGCGGTAGGAACCATGTAGATCGCAAAGGTGGGCCGCCCTTGCCCTACGCTTTCGAAGTTGGAGGCAAAGATGATGTGTTCGCCGCCCGGGTGAAAGAAGGGCGCCCAATTGGCACCCGGCATGTGGGTGACTTGCCGCGCATTGCTTCCATCGGCATCGGCCACGAAGATGTTCATCTTGGACGGCTCTACCAGGCCCTGCGCGAGGAGTGTTTGGTACACGGCGGACTCTTCGCCTTCCGGCCGACTCGCCCGCCAGACGATTTGCTTGGAGTCGCGGGAAAAGAACGCACCGCCATCATAGCCCAGCGTGTGGGTCAGCTGCAACAGTTCGCCGGTCGCCCTTTCATAGCGCCACAGTTCCAGGTCGCCCGACCGCGCAGACGTGAACACCACGTACTGGCCATCTGGTGACACGGTGGCTTCCGCATCATACCCGGGCCCGCCGATAAGCAGCTGCGGCGAATCTGCTGCCCCCGGTGAGGCTACGTAGATGTCATACGAATCATAGATCGGCCAAGCATATCGGTCACGCGCCTCCAAGGGTGGTGGGCAGTCTGGCGATGCTGCATGTGTCGATGCGTACAGCAACCGACCATCCGGCAGGAAATGACCGCAGGTCGTTCGACCTCGCCCTGTGGACACCATAACGGGCACCCCTGGGCTTTCCGTGTCAATCACAAAATTCTGGTCGCACCCTTGCGGATTGATACCGCTGAAGTCGGACTGAAATATCAGCTGCGCGTCGTCATAGCTCCAGTATGCCTCTGCGTTATTGCCACCAAAGGTGAGCTGGCGAACGTTGCGGAGGTGCACTTCTCCTGTGAAGCGCAAGGAATCTGTACTTGGATCGTACGGCTCTTGGCGCTGCACCTGCGGCGATGCGCAGGCGCTAGCCACCAGAATCAGAAGGGCAACCGGTCTTAGCATGCAGGATTGTAAAGATTGTAAAGTGTTTTGTTGGTTAGTGCACACCACGATGGTGCGTTAATGCGTGCAATCGCAGCGGCCTTCCCTTGCCACCTGTGCCTCAGTGTTTCCAAGCGAATTGGACCCTGTCCCGCAAAAGCCTCGTTGCCGATACCGTTCGTGCCTCCGAAGGCGTGAAGAGCCTTTGCAGAGCGATGCACCTCAAGCAGTGCACCCCCACCGGGAAGCAACGCCTGCCTGTTTATGTTGCCACATGCCTTTGCGTCACAGGGCCGCGCACCTTGCTTCGACCGCAGTACAGTCGTCCGTGAATTCCGGGCTGCATGTCGGCACGGCTGCCTTGCTGCGAACGGCACCAGCAAAACCCCGATCGCCGTGCCTGCACGGCGCCGTGCGTACGGGCCGCGCATCACTGCCTATGCTGGTGCATCGCCACAATGCTTTTGGGTCCGCTCCGCGCCGCGCCTTAGAGCTCATGCCGGATTATAGGAATAAGACGGTTTTGGATTCCAGCCGTTCCATAGAATGCCGTATCACGATCACGCCAGACTCCCTTGTACCTCGCTCAGCGTAGCACGCGAATCCAGCCATGAACGTAAGAATGGATCTAAAAAAAGCGCGTAATGAGCACCCGAGGGGGCGACAAGGCCCGGATATACGCTGTCCTGCCGACCAAGCCGCAACCCAGAGGCACCCACTCCAGACCATTGTTGTGCAGAGCTCCTTGTCTTCAAATTACTTGAATGCCTCTCCCGTTCGGCACTTGCTGATGGATTCTGACTGCCAGGTGCAGCCCCGTTACTTCGAGACATGTGTGCGTCAGCGCCCTGATTTCGTCTGCCCAGACCAGCACGAGGGCCAAGCCGGGGATTCTTTGTACATACCTGACGCCGGGATACTCCCGTTGGTGACCTGAGATGGGCACAGGCAGGTGTCAGCGTGCCAGCATGTGCATTCGCGTCATCGCTCAGGCGATCCCGCCACGGGTCTGCCGCTATGCCCACGGGCAGCCAACCACGCGGTGCGTCCAGTCTGCGCTAGTCTCAGTGCGTTCGAGGACATGCGCTCTGACTATGTGACCAAGGTCCAGCAGAGCGTCACCCCACCAGCAGCCGGCGGCTTGTAATAGCACCGGAAAGAGCCCAATACCAGGCTGCTCCCCCTCAAAGAATATGCTCAGCGCCACCGGGGTTTGGATCCGCCACTTTGGGGCCGCACGCCTCGACCTGGCGCGCCTGGTTCAATAAAGTGACCCACGACTAGGTGGGTGCGTGCATTGGAAATTGGTGCGTACCTTGCGCGGTAATTCCAGCGCCGCGCACGATGCTACGCACGATTTAGCCCCGTTCGGACCATGCCACTTGACTTCGATGCCGACGTCATTACGCGAAGCCACACAATCCCGGTCCTGGTAGACTTCTGGGCACCTTGGTGCGGACCATGCCGCGTACTTGGCCCAACGCTGGACAAGCTGGCCGAAGAAAGCGCTGGCCGTTGGGAGCTGTGCAAGGTCAACACAGACGATGCCCCGGGAATTGCGCAGCGGTACGGCGTTCGTGGCATCCCTGCGGTTAAGCTGTTTGTGCAGGGGGAGGTCGTCAAGGAGTTCACGGGGGCCTTGGGAGAAGCACAGGTGCGCGCATGGCTTCGTGAGGCCTTGCCCTCAGAGGAGGAGGCCCGCCTGAAGGAGGCGGAAGCGCTGATGGATGGAGGTGATGTGACGGCAGCCTTGCCGCTTTTGATGAAGATTACAGCCCAAAACCCTGACTATGATCGGGCGCGCATCAGGCTGGCGCAGCTACTGGCCACGCGCGATCTGAGCCGTGCCCATCGCCTCGTGGAGGACGTCGATGCCGACCGGGACCTCTTGCCCGTGGTGGAGGCTATTCGCATGGTAGTGTCCGCGTGTGAATCCCGCCCATCCGATGATGCGCCGGGTCGGATGCTGTACACGGCGGCTTTGGAGGCCATCGGTGACGGCGACTTCAATGCGGCGCTGCGCCATGTTATTGCAGTGCTGCAGCAAGATCGCTTCTATGGAGACGACGCCGCCCGAAAGCTGGGCGTAGCGCTGTTTACGATTCTGGGCCCTGCGCACGCACTGACCAAGCAGCACCGGAGAACCTTCGACATGTGGCTATACTGACATTGGCAGATCACCTGGCTCCGCTTCGGCCGATCCGATGACAAACCTGTTCAGTGCTTGAGCACAGCACCTAGGCGCAGCACCTGGCCTAAAGCATTGGCCCTCTGCGGTGTGACCACAAGCGAGAATCTTTGGAAAGAACCCTAACTGACGGCGAGATTAAAGGCGAGCCCTTGACCGCCGTCGATGGATACCTCAAAACGGGAATCCCGACAATCTTTCCGCGAATTGCACACGTGTGGCCACATCCACGCCGCGTCTTCCCGTAATGACAGTGCCCAGTCCGCGCTACGCCATCTCACCGGTTGCAAACCACCGGCGGCCCGTACCAAACCTGCGGCTACCAAACCTGCGGCGCGTGCACGCTCCTTTGGCCCGAATCTACGCTTGAATGCCACTGCCGTTGGGCACGGCAGCGCATCCTCGCAGGAGTCGGTGCAGCACCTGGTGCGCCAGCGACGCCCGGCTACGCGATGGCACCGCTGCAGCTGCTGCCCGCACCCGCAGTGCATCCATAGCAGTGCCGATGCGTTTGGACCACATGGCGGTTCCAGGCCTCCAAGTCGAAGTCCCTTACGTGCGCGCGACGGCCCGGCAGATTCATGACCATGTCAAGCTGCTGATTAAAGTCGCAGTCGTACAGGTAGCCATCCCAGGAGATGGATAGCGTATTGCGACACATCAGTCCCGCAATGGTCGCTGGATTGAACGCGGACACAAGCCGGTTCAGATATGCTTCAACCTGCCGGGTCTCCATCAGCCATTCCAGGTATCTGGACATCGGCATGTTGTTCAGCGTCAATAGACGGTCAAAGTGAACGTCATGCTGCCTGGCAAGCGCGGCCTTCCATTCGCGCTCCAGCGAGGCCTGCTGACCGGAAAGAAATGCACCCACGGGGTTGGCAACAATAGTGAGTACACGACGCTGATCGCCGAGGCCATAGCCTACCTCGTTGAGCCTGCGCAAGGCCCGGAGCGACTTTTCATAGGTGCCTTTACCGCGTTGTGCATCCGTCCCCAGTTCGCGATAGTGTGGCAGGGAGCAGATCACTTCCACGTCTCTTGCGGCAAGCCACGCGGGCAGGTGCTGATAGCGACGTGTCAGCAATACGGTCAGGTTGCAGCGATCCATGACATGGATGCCACGCTGAATGCATGCATCTACGAGGTACTCAAAGTGCGGATTGAGCTCTGGCGCGCCTCCCGTAAGATCTACTGCCCGCGCCTGCGTGCGATCAATGAGGCGAAGACACGCGTCGACGGTGGCACGGTCCATGTTTTCTTCGGTGCGATCCGGCCCAGCATCTACATGGCAGTGCCTGCACGTCATGTTGCACAACTTGCCTAGGTTGATCTGGACAATCTCCAGCCGCTCGGGCTGCAGCACGGGCCAGCCGGACGCTTCCAGGTCTCGGTCAAAGCAGCCTGTCCCAGTCGGCCCGCCGCGTATCCCGGCACCCTCCAGGACCCTGAACTGCTCCTGGGGACGCACCAACGGCACCGCCCTAAACGCCATGGACGAAGTGGCCCTTGGGCCTTCAACGACCGCATGCTGGCCATTCAAGGTGTCCAGCGCAATGAACTCGGTGTCAACCGGCATACGCATCACATGGCGAGACGCTTTACCTGGTCTAGCATCTGAATGCCATGCACCAGCGAGGCCCCGCCCCGAATGGCGCAGGCAACGTGGACCGCCTCGGTCATCTGCTCCAGGTCTGAACCTTTCTCCAGCGCCTCCGTGGTGTAGGCGTCAATACAGTACGGACATTGAACGACGTGTGCTACCGCAAGCGCAATAAGCGCCTTTTCTCGCGCCGTAAGCGCGCCATCCTCAAAGACCTTGTTATAGTAGGCAAAAAAGGTATCCGCCAACTCCTGGTTGCCAGCGGCTATCTCTCCAAAGCGTGGCAGGTGTGCTTTGTGATAGTAGTGGTCCATCGTCCGCGCTTGTGACAGGATTGTGTGCGGGTTTGAGCACAGGCTTATCGCGTATGCTGCGGCCCTTGCAGTTCGCGCGGCTTGACGCCGCGCACGGTAATGCTGAGCGCCTCCGCAGCTTGCACAATGGGGCGTTCTTGCATTACGCGCACCCCCGAAAAGCCCGCTTCGCGTATCAGGCGAAGATACGCGAAGCGCTCCATCGCGCCGGCCACGCACCCGACGTATGATTCAACGCTCTGGCGCACCGCCTCGGGCAGCGGCCCGCGGAGCACCACATCACTGATCGTAAAATAGCCGCCGGGCTTCAACACTCGATGAATCTCTGCAAAGGCCTTTCGCTTTGCGGGCACCAGATTCAGCACGCAGTTGCTGATCACGACGTCAACAGACGCGCTCTCCAGTGGCATCTCCTCAATGTCTCCTACGACAAAGCGGACGTTCTCGTATCCTAACATGGCCGCATGCGTGCGCGCCCGGTCCACCATCGGCTCAGCAAAGTCCAGACCAATGACCGTACCTTCCGCGCCCACCTCGCGGCGTGCGACAAAGGCATCCATGCCGGCACCACTGCCCAGGTCCAAAACGGTTTGGCCAGGCGCAAGCGCCGCATGCTGGGTGGGAAGGCCACATCCTAGTCCAAGGTCGGCTTCCGGCGCATAGCCTTCCACATCATCGTAGGCATCACCGATCATGGAATAGCCACCGCAGCCCTCCCCCAGCGCGATATCCGAGTACTTTCTGCGGACAATGTCCTTGACGGTCGCCCCGTCTGCCGGCAGTGCCCGGGTTGACTCGGGTTCGCAGCAAATGGAGGCGCCGACCTGATCAAGGGCCCCGGTCTCTGCGTTGCAACAACGCTGTGCAGTCATGGCAAAGGCCGCAGTTTCTTGGGCAAAAGCAACAGATTCACGGCATCGGGTCAGCTTGTACCCTTTAAGGTTCCACGTAACGCGTTCCACCGCAAATCAAGCCTACCGCAAGGTAGGGCAATCGGATTGTCTTCCGCCATGGGGTCGCGGCAGATTTTCTGCGAAACTTGGAGCGCGCCGCCCGTCAAATCGGGAGAAATCCGGACAACAGTTCCGTAGGAATTTCAAAAACCAGGTTCGCCACGGCCTGCTTTGGATGTCTCGCCTACTTTGACGTCAGCGTGCAGATCTCCTGACGCTATATTATAAGCTTGGCCAAGATTTGGTGGAGGTGTGTGGTCGAATTCATCAACAACTTTGTGTTTGTGCTATGGTGTCCCAAACGCATCCGTGGAGCTGTCCGATAGCGATAGTCGGCATGGCCTGCCGTTTTCCGCAGTCTCCGAGCCTTGACGCATTCTGGCATCTTTTGGAGGCCGGCAGAAGTGCGGTGCTGGAAGGAGAGCCGGGCTCTGGAATCGGGCGTGTCGGTACTTTATTTCCCGATCCAGTTGAGAGACCGGCCTGCAGATTTGGCGCCTACCTCGATGAACTCGATCAATTCGATGCGGCCTTTTTTCGCATCTCGCCCGTTGAGGCGCAGCTGCTCGATCCACAGCAGCGGCTTATGCTTGAGACCTCCTGGCGAGCAATTGAAGACGCGGGAATGGATCCCGAAGGCCTGCGCGGCACCAGGACCGGCGTCTACGCCGGCATCAGCAACAACGAGTATCGCGGGCTGATACTCGAGGTCAGCGATACTGCCGAGCCGGCTACCAGCCTGTACTCGGTCACCGGAACCTCCTTCAACACTGCCATTGGCCGGGTGGCCTATGCGCTCGGCCTGGAAGGGCCAGCCATGGCCGTGGATACGGCCTGCTCGTCGTCGCTGGTTGCGATCCACCAGGCGGTCTCAGGCCTGCAAAGGGGCGAAACCGATCTTGCCCTGGCGGGCGGGGTGCACACCATCCTGTCTGGAAAGCTGTTGGAGCTTAGGGCCAACGCCGGCATGCTGTCGCCGGACGGGCGTTGCGCCACCTTCGATGCAGCCGCCAATGGATATGTGCGCGGCGAAGGCTGCGGGATCGTGGTGCTCAAGCGGCTTGCCGAGGCAGAGGCTGATGGCGACCGAATCTGGGGCGTCGTGCGAGGCACAGCGCTGAACCAGGATGGCGCAAGTCCAGGACTGACCGTGCCCAGTGGGTCAGCGCAGGAGCGCGTGATAGCCGCAGCGCTGCGACAGGCAGGGATTGCGCCCACGCAAGTCGACTATGTGGAAGCGCATGGAACGGGCACAGAGGTCGGCGATCCGATTGAGATAGAAGCGACCGGAACCGCTTACAGCCCAGGCCGGGAATACCACCAGCCGCTGCTTATCGGATCGGTGAAGACGAACATCGGGCACCTCGAATCGGCGGCCGGGGTGGCCGGCGTGATCAAGGTAATCCTGTCCATGAACCATGGCGTCATTCCCAGGCATCTGAATTTCCAGACGCCGAATCCGCGAATGAACTGGGATCAGCTGCCGCTCAAGGTAACAGCAGCACCGACGCCGTGGCCAAATGCCCCGGACCGGCCGCTGCGAGCAGGCGTAAGCGGATTCGGCTGGTCGGGCACCAATGCCCATATCATTCTAGAAGGATACGGAGAGCCTGATGGGGCACCGCGCGCCCACTGGGTGGCCGGGCCGTTGCATCCAGTCCCAACCTCGCTTCCAGCAAGCGTCGGAGCGAATACAACGATTACGCCGAGGCTAGCCGCGCGCACCCTGCGCGTGCTGCCGCTCTCGGGAAGAACGGACGATGCCCTGCGCGAAATGGCGCGCCGCTACCTCTCTTGGCTGGATGCACACGCTGAAGAGCTTGGTGCCGACAATACGGCTGGTGATGCACTGCTGGCAGATCTGGCATGGACGGCTAGCGTGGGCAGAACCCATTTTATGCATCGGGCAGGCATTGTTTTCGACCACTTGTCGCCGCTGCGGCAGGCGCTCGATGCGCTCGCTCAAACTGGGGGGAGGTCAGGCGAAGCAAGAAAAACGGTGTTCCTGTTCACCGGCCAAGGAAGTCAGTGGATCGGCATGGGGCGAGACCTGTACGAGCAGGAGCCCGTGGCTCGTGCAGTCCTTGATCGCTGCGAATCCGTGTTCAGGGCGGAAAGGGGCTCATCATTACTAGATGTGATGTTTGGGCGCAGCAACGAGAATCTTAACGACACGATCTGGGCGCAACCGGCCATCTACGCTCTGGAGTGCGCGCACACGACGCTGCTGGAGAGCATGGGGATTTGCCCGGACATCCTGGTTGGTCACAGCGTCGGCGAATTCGCAGCGGCGCATGCAGCGGGCGTATTCGGGCTCGAAGACGGCCTGCGCATCATGGTCAGGCGAAGCGAAATACTGGCTTCGCTGCCCGAGCCGGGTGCCATGGCCGCGGTATTCGCTTCCCTGCCCCACGTACAGGCGGCCGTGCGTGCACATAATGAGATCACCGGCGCAGAGCGATTGAGTATTGCTGCAAGAAACGGAGCCCACCAGGTGATCAGTGGCCCGGTGGAGGCAGTTGCAACGGTCGTACAGGAATTTGACTCGCAAGCGGTTCGCGTCCACCAGCTCAACACGAGCCAGGCCTTTCATAGCCCCCTGGTGGAGCCGGTGCTGGATGCGCTGGAAGGCATTTTTGATGACATAAACCTGGCTGCACCCTCGCGCACCTTGGTGAGCAACGTAACGGGCCGCCTGGTTGCACCCGGCGAGGTGCTGGACGGGGCCTACTGGCGCAGCCATGCACGTTCTGCCGTGGCATTCGACCGCGCTGCACAGACATTGGCAGAGCTCCGGGTAAACCTTGCGGTGGAGGTAGGTCCGCACGCGGTGCTGGGTCCCATGTTGTCTTTTGCCTGGCCGGGTGGAGACGCAAATGGCCAGGACAACGCAGCGGCCGCTCCCTTAGTGGTGGCCACTTCGCACAGGCCCTCCGAAAAGAGGCCGGAGGAGTTATTCGGAGCTCAAACCAGTTTTGCGAATACCATCGCTGCCATCTATGAAGCGGGCGTCAACGTTGCGTTTTCAGGACTCTACACCGGCGAGGAGCGGCGTCGCCTGTCGATTCCGGGGTATCCGTTTCAGCGTGAGCGCTTCTGGGTCGAAGGACGCAAGCAGCAGCGGCGAAGCACCGGACATCCTCTTCTGGGTGAGCGGCGCGCATTGGCCAGCGGCGAGATCACGTTCGAGACGGAAGTCTTCCAGTCAGATCCGGCGTGGCTGGCTGATCACCGGGTATTTGGCCGGATCATCGCCCCGGGCGCACTTTACGGGGCCATGGCGGTGGCTATATCCCAATCCGAAAAGTTTGGCGCCACCGTCGTGGAGGAAATGCAGCTCCATAACCCACTGATATTCTCTGGGGAGAATGAAAGTGATCAGGACGCGGGACGAAAGGTCCAGGCTCTGGTGCTCGATGCGGCTACCGAGCCTGCGCGCCGCGTCCAGTTGTTCAGCAAAAGCGCACAGGAAGACGGATGGACGCTGCATGCTGAATGCCAGTTGCCCGTCGGGTCGCGCCTGCCCGGACCATCGGCAAGCGTGGTGATCGAAGAACTCAAGGCGAGCCTGTCGCCGCTGGATACGCCGGCGTTCTATCGCGCGAAGGCCAGCGTCGGCATCAGTCTCGGCCCGCCGTTCAGAACACTTAGAGCTGTCTGGTCCCGCCTTGGTGAGGCGCTGGGAGAAATCACTTTGCCGGAAGGTATTCCGCAGGGCGGCCTCCCGGCGCACCCGCTCCTGCTCGACGGCTGCTTCCAGGTTATGGGCGCGGCGCGCAGTCCGGGCAGCACCGAGGATGACATCACGTACCTGCCGTTTGGCTGGGAACGACTGTGGCTGACGGATCAATTGCCGAAGCGGTTCTTCTGCCATGTACGCATGAAGGAAGATTCCTGGAGCAAACTCACAGCGTCCAGCGCTGATGGTGCGCCGGAAGTCTTTGCTGGAGATTGCAGGCTGTATGACCCGAACGGTGCCCTGTTGGGTGAACTCGACGGGTTCATGGTCAAGCGTGCAACAAGAGCCGCCTTGCTGTCTGCGGTGGAAGGACTCGATGAACTGCTTTATGAGGTGGTTTGGCGTCAGGCCAGCTTGGCACCGGGCATATCCCCGGCGGACTTTCTGCAAGATCCGGCGGTGGTGGAGACACAGACCGGAACCTTTGCCGAGTATCTCGATGCCGCCGGCGTAGCAGCCCCAAGCAGGATCGGGCTGCTCACGGACCTGGAATGGCTATCGCGTTCCTACGCGCTGGCCACACTGGAACGGTTGGGGTGGCAGCGGCAAAAAGGCGCCGTCGTTCAGACCGAGGCCTTGCGGCGGCGACTGAACATCCGCAAGGAGCACAAGCGGCTTTTCAGACGGATGCTGGAAATGCTGGCCAAGTCTGGCGTGCTCCAGGAGAAGGATGGTGACTTCGTAGTGACGGTTGGGCAGGAGGATCCGATTCCAGATGCTATGCCGACGGACATCCAGCAGTTTGCGGCGCGGATGCTAGCGCAATACCCGCACGGCTCAAACGAGATCGGACTGTTTCAGCGCTGCGGCGGAGCGCTGGCCGATGTGCTGATTGGACGAGAGGATCCACTGGCGCTGCTCTTCGGTGGCGCTGAACCGACGCCTGCTGATTTGTATCGCAAGGCGCCGGTAGCGCGCGCGGCGAATCAGCTGCTGCAGGATACGATTGCGGCGCTACTGGAAGCGCGCCCTCCAGGGCGGCGGTTGCGCGTGCTTGAGGTTGGTGCGGGCACGGGATCGGCAACGGCAGCGGTGTTGCCGGAGCTCCCTTCTGAAGCCTACGACTACGTGTATACTGACATTTCCGCCGGCTTCTTTGCAGAAGCGGAAGGGCGCTTCGGCGGACTGGAGGCGTCGATCGATTATCGCGTGCTCGATATTGAAAAAGACCCTGAGGATCAGGGATTTCCTCGGCACAGCTACGACTTGGTCATCGCGTCCAATGTGCTCCATGCGACGCGCTACCTGGAGGAAACCCTGGCACACTGCCGGGCGCTGCTCGCGCCATCGGGACAGCTGGTCGCCCTTGAGAATCTACGCGGTCAGGGATGGCTTGACTTGACGTTTGGCCAATTGGATGGCTGGTGGCGATTTGCCGACGACTACCGTCCGCACCATGCCCTGGCCAGCCCGGCGGTGTGGCGGCGCGCGCTCGCCGATGCGGGTTTTGGGCGTGTAGCGGTGCTGGGAGTGGATACCTCGGACACGGCGGAAGCGCCGGATCGGGGCGTCATCGTCGCAACCGGTCCTGCGGCTGTGGCGGAGGCCCCTGGTGTGTGGGTGCTGGCGGCGGATCGCGCCAGCGTAGGGGCTCCGCTGGCCGCGGTGCTGCGCGCTCGCAACCAGACAGTCCTGCTGGTGATCCCGCAAGGATCCGTAACTGCACATGCTGAGGCGGACAAACCCCTGATCGTGCGGACCATCACGGACATGGAGTCGCGCCAGGCATGGTGCTCACTGCTGCAGTCGCTGCCCGAAGATGCACCCTTTGCTGGCGTCGTGCACCTGATGGCGCTCAACGGGCATGCCGCGCAGGCCACAGCAATCGAGCTGGGGACCGATGTGAAGCGGGTGGCGGCCAGTACGCTGGCATTGGCCCAAGGGCTGACCGATGCAGATTTGGCCCCTGACAAGGGGATGTGGATTCTCACCCGGGGAGCACAGATTCTAGAGAAGGAGCAGACTGGCGTGCTTGCCGGCGCGACACTGTGGGGATTGGGCAAAGTGCTCATGCGGGAGGCAATACATCTGAATCCTCGGCTGATCGACCTGGATCCAGCGCGTACGCACCTGCCGGTGGGTTTTGCGGACGAACTGCTGTATCCCGATCGGGAAAACCACATTGCGTATCGCTTTGATCGCCGCCACGCTGCCCGGTTGATTCGCGCCGGCAATAATACCGAGCGCCTGACGCTGCCGGATGAAGGAGATTGGCAGTTGGAGCCGGATGCCGATGGTTCGCTGGAACGAGTACAGGTAAAGCCCCTGCTGCCCATGGCGCTGGGGAGCCGGGATGTCCGCGTGGCTGTAGAGGCAACCGGACTCAACTTCTGGGACCTGTTTCGCGCCATTGGTGTGATCGATGTCGGGCTTCTGGGCGGAGAAATGTGTGGACGGGTCACGGAAATCGGTCGTGAGGTAACTGCAATAGCTCCGGGGGACCGCGTGGTGGGCCTTGCCTTTGGAACGTTTCGGTCCGAGGTCGTAACGCGAGAGGAAATGGTGGCACTGGCACCAACCGACATGTCGGCCACGGCGCTTGCCACCATCCCCACGGCCTTCACTTCTGCGGCGCTCTCGTTCAACCTATCTGGACTGGAAGCAGGCGAGCGCGTGCTCATACACGCGGGAGCCGGCGGTGTTGGGCTGGCAGCTATCCAACTGGCGCAGGCGGCCGGAGCCGAAGTATTCGCTACGGCAAGTGCACCCAAGCAGGCTTATCTGCGCTCGCTCGGCGTGCGGCATGTGTTTAACAGCCGGACCACAGAATTCGGCAGGGAAATCATGGATGTGACCGGGGATGCGGGCGTCCATGTGGTGCTGAACAGTCTGACAGGACCCGGCTTTATCGATGCAAGCCTGTCCTGTCTCAAGGATCAGGGTCGTTTTGTGGAAATGGCCAGGGTGGATATCCTGAGCAAGGAAGAGATGGCGTCGGTTCGCCCGGACGTATCCTATTTCATCCTGGAACTGGACGTTCTCAAGGAAGACTTTCCAGAGCAGCCCGGCGACGCCTTGCGGGATGTGATGGCGCTCTTGGCTGATGGCCAGGTAACCCCTATGGTCCACACGCGGTGGGCATTGGCCAAGGCTGGCCCGGCCATGATGTTTATGCGTGCGGCGCGGCACATCGGCAAGATCATACTGGCAGCTTCGCCCCTTGAAAAGGGGCACCTGCGCACAGATCGAACCTATCTGGTGACCGGCGGCCTGGGAGGAATCGGATCGGCCCTCGCCAACTGGCTTGCGGAACGCGGGGCGGGTATGATCGTGCTGAATGGACGACGCCCACCCGACCCTGAGGTGGCCGAATCTATTGCATCGCTGCAAAGCCGCGGCCTAAGCGTCCGAGTCGAACTTGCAGATGTGACGGACTTTGCTGCGGTAGATGCCATGATCGGGCGAATAGATCGGGATCTTCCTCCGCTCGGTGGGGTGATCCACGCTGTCGGCGTCTTGTCGGATGCGTCGCTGTCGAATCAAAGCTGGGAGCGTTTTGAAAGCGTGCTCTGGCCCAAAGTGCTGGGCGCATGGCATCTACATCGCAGCACGGTTGGAAGGGACCTGGATCTGTTTGTGCTGTTTTCGAGTGCCGCAGGGGTCATGGGTAATCCCGGTCAGGCGAATCACGCGGCAGCCAATGCGTTTCTGGATCAACTCGCTGCGCATCGACGGGCCATGGGACTGCCCGGGCAGGCGATCGCTTGGGGCGCGTGGTCGGGCATCGGCGAAGCGGAAGAACAACGGGAACGCATCGAAGAGCGTTTCGCTGCCCGCGGCGTCCGATGGATCACGCCACAGCAGGGCTTTAAGGTTTTTGAGTGGCTGATGCGTCAGGATATGGTGACCGGTGTGGTCACGGCCGTGGATTGGCCCGTGTTTCAGCAGTCTGTCGAGCGCCCGCTATCCTTGCTGGATGAGCTATTGTCGGAGGTCCCCGACGCAGAAGCCGCACAGCCAGCGTTGTCGGATGAGTTGATTGCCAGGCTGAGCGAGACGCCCATGGCGGACCGCGAAGGACTGATGGTGTCCTTCCTGCAGCAGGAGCTGCAGGCGGTGCTGCGCCTGACGAATCCGCCTGCGCCTTCCGTAGGCTTTTTCGACCTGGGGATGGATTCCCTTATGGCTGTGGAGCTTAGAAACCGTCTCAATCGCGCCCTTGCCGGCGAGTATGTGGCCCCCAACACGGTGGTGTTCGACTATCCCGACATAGCCAGCCTTTCTCGCCACCTGATCGACGCGCTAGGAAAGGGAGATGCTGCTCCTTCAAGAGCCGTGCCGCCAAGCCAGCCGCCTGTGCAAGAGCACGACGGGAATCACATTGCGGTAGTAGGCATGGCATGCCGCTTTCCCGGTGCTCCAGACCTTGCCACATTCTGGAGCCTGCTCGCTGCGGGCGGCAATGCGGTGACCAATGGACGGCCCGACCCCGGGCCTTGGCAAGGCGTCGCAGGGAACCCGTCCGCGGAAGATCCCGCGCTGCGGCAGGGCGGCTTTGTCGAGGGGCTGGACCAGTTTGATGCACGATTCTTCGGAATCAGGCCCATAGAGGCGCGGATGATGGATCCGCGCCAGCGAATGCTGCTGGAAACAAGCTGGCAAGCCCTTGAGGATGCCGGCATAAACCCGGACCTGCTTGTCGGAAGTCGCGCTGGGGTGTATGCCGGGCTGGGCAGCAGTGAATACAGGGACCTCATCCCGCCCGCTGACAGGGAAAACGGCTACCTGGGCACCGCTGGCAGTGTGGCCATTGGACGCATCGCGTTTGCACTGGGTCTGATGGGACCCGCAGTGCCGGTCGACATGAGCTGCGCATCTTCGCTTGCAGCGGTGCATCAGGCGGCGGCCGCGCTCCGACAGGGCGAAGTGGACCTGGCCTTGGCGGGAGGTGTCCACGCGGTCCTGTCCCCTGAAATCACACGGTTCATGGCTGAGTTCGGGATGCTGTCCCCCAGTGGATGCTGCAAAACCTTTGATGCCAGTGCAGACGGCTTCGTGCGGGGCGAAGGCTGCGGCATGGTAGTGCTCAAGCGGCTGCGTGATGCGGAAGCAGATGGTGATCGTATATGGGGCCTGATCCGGGGTTCTGCCATCAACCAGAACGGAGCGAGCGCAGCACTGACGGTGCCAAAGGGTACCGCGCAGGAAGAGGTTCTGGCGGATGCATTGGCCCGTGCCGGCGTTCCGCCCGCGGATGTCGACTACCTTGAAGTGCACGCAACGGGCTCGCAGCTAGGAGATCCTATTGAGGTGCATGCATCGGCAGCCGTCTATGGCGCCGGTCGTGATGCGACTCGACCGCTCCTGCTCGGCACCGTGAAGACGAACATCGGCCATCTCGAGTCGGCGGCAGGCATGGCAGGCCTAATCAAAGTGCTGCTGGCCATGCATCAAGGACAAATCCCCAAGAATCTGCACTTTGTTGAGCCCAATCCACACATGGACTGGGAGCAGCTGCCTGTGCGTGTAGTGTCGGAGTCGATGGCATGGCCCCGTGTTTCCGGTCGCCCTCCGCGCGCCGGTGTGAGTGCGTTCGCGCTTTCGGGAACTAACGCGCATCTGGTAGTGGAGGGATATGATGGATCCGAGGATAGTGCTCCGGCGGAAGCGGTGTGCCGCACTGCGACGGGCGCGTCAAAACGAGTGGGTGTGAAACTGCCCGACTCCGTTTCGGACTTTGTTTCGGAATCCGGGATGCCCCAGGCGGTGCGTCCGCGCCAGGTGCGGCTATTGCCGCTGTCGGCAAAATCCAGCGGTGCACTCTGCGACCTGGCGCGCTCCTATCTGTCTTGGCTAGGCGAGTACGGCGCAGCGCTGAACTCCGACAGCCCCGGTGCACCCGCAATGCTGGCGGACTTGTCATGGACTGCCGGTATTGGGCGATGCCATTTTCTGCATCGCGCGGGCATCGTTTTCGACAATGCCGCTTCTTTGCAAAAACAGCTTCGTGTGCTTGCATCGGTGCACAATCGCCCTGCCGCAGGACCGAAAGCTGTAAAGGTAGCCTTCGCGTACAGCTCGGCTCACGACGCATCGGTTGGCTTGGGAGCAAGCCTCTATGAGCGCGAGCCCGTGGTCAGGGCAGTCCTGGACCATTGCAACGAAAAGCTGCGGACGGATCATGGTATCTCGCTGCTGGATGAAATGTTTGGGCCGGGCGGAGGTCCAATGAATCCGACATGGCTGGGGCCAGCGGCATTTGCGCTGCAAAGTGCGCTGACTGCACTTTGGTCCAGCATCGGAGTACGTCCTGGTGTCGTAGTAGGCGCCGCTATCGGTGAACTGGCAGCGGCGCATGCGGCGGGCGTATTCACGCTGGACGAGGGACTCAGGCTGGCCGTTCACCAAAGCGCATTGACGCAGGATTCGCACGCGGCCCGTAGCGGAGCACCGACAGAGCACACGCTGCAATCACTGCTGGCGGATCTGTCATGCTCACAGCCCACTGTGCCGCTGATTAGCGGGACAACGGGCCAGGCTGTGGAGTCCAAACAGGTCCTTGACGCAGACTACTGGCTGCAACGTGCAGGCCGTTCATCGATGCCCCGTGAATGCGCTAGGACGCTTGCCCAGGCGAATGTGGAAATCGTAATAGATATCGGTCCCTGGACAAGTCTGGGGGCAAAAGTCGTTGCCACCTGGCCGGATAGCTTACAGCCGGGCAGGCAGGGTGCCAATGCGCCGGTGCTGCTTAAAAGCCCCATGCACACTGCGACCGATGGCAACCGGGCATTCGTTGAGGCGGTTGCCCGGGCGTACGAGGCGGGAATGGCCATTGATTTCGCGGGGATGTTTTCCGCAGAGGAACGACGCCGGATCTCCCTGCCTGGTTATCCCTTCCAGCGCGAGAAATTCTGGGTCGAATCGTCCCCAAAGGTTGACCACTAAGCCAAAAGATATTAACTTGGCCGCAGGTTAAATTCTTGTGCACCTAACCCAACTACTATTGTTACTATGGCCTCTGTTGAAGATCGCGTAGGATCACTTGTAGAAAAGCATCTGGGCATCACAGACCGGGCGCTGCTTGATGCTCACACCAGCGAACTGGGCGTTAATTCCATGGACGGCGTAGCCTTTCTGAAGGCCGTAGGTCAAGACTTTGGCGTAGACATCGCTCCTGAAGTGGCTGCAGGGTTTGCCAGTATGCGCGACCTCATTAACCACTTGGAAGCGAACGCAGGTTGAGCGCCACCGGCAGGTCCTGATCAGTCTCAGTGAATCCGTCGGGCGCACCTGGGGCGCGCGCCTTGATGCTGTGGCCTGTCGCGGCCCCGATTTATTCAATTACCTGCGCCGCCGTTGTGTTCGGCGGGCAGGGGTGCCGTGGGCCGTTATGCTTAGTGAGGCGGCGGGCTCCTGGTTTCGGCTGTTCTACGAGTCCGGCGACATCATTGTCACGCATGTCGACCTGGCTCCGCATGCACAGCGCGAGGCGCGCGCCCTGGCGTGGCTAGACGATACTGAAAAGGATCGTTGGCGGCGCTTCCGGTTTGACCGCCCCAGGCGGGAGTTTGCCCTTTGCCGAGCAGCATTGCGCGCGGTGTTGTGCCATCGGCTTGGCTGCACCAACACGGAGTTGGCTTTTGGTGCCGCTGCTTATGGAAAGCCGTTTGCAGTGGTCGGTGGTACAGCACTGCCGTTCAACTTCAACGTCAGCCACAGCGGCAGGCATGGCTTGGTAGCCTTCGCGCGGGGCAGGAGGTTAGGTGTCGACGTGGAGGACCGTTCGCGGAGCCCGGATATTGGCGCAGTGGCAGGGGCTGTATTTGGGCCCAACGAGCAGGCCGAGCTAAGAGCCGCAGGAGTATCCCAGAAGGCGCGCCTGTTTCTGAGACTCTGGACGCAGAAGGAAGCGCTGATCAAGGCCTGCGGCACGGGATTCTCTATGGATGTATCCGAGTTCGAGCTTCCTGAAACCATGCGACGCGGAATGCGCAAGGGTGTTTTTCGCTTGCCCCGCGTGCCGAACTTTGTATGGTGCCTGGAAAACATCGGATGCGCCGATTTTGCCGCTGCCATCGCATATGAATTGGATCAACGCCGTGCATTGCAACTGGAAGCGGGTCATGTCTTATAGCATCACGGTTTTAGCCCACTGCCTGCAGATGTGGCCTTTGAATCGGCAGAGGATCCGCGCTTGAGTGATGCCTGCAAACAGGGCTTAAGGCCGTGACAACTGAGAGAATCTGGGAAGTCCCTGCGCCGCTTTCCGTCCACGAAGTTTGCATGGATGATGGCGCGTCGATCCTAGTGCGACGTCACGGTAATCCAAACGGGACGCGACTTGTAATCAGCCACGGCAACGGCCTGGCGATTGATCTTTACTACCCGTTCTGGACTTTGCTCGCGGATGAATTTGATTTGATCACGTATGACCTCAGGAACCACGGTTGGAACAGCCTCGGTCCGCTCCGTAATCACAACCTGCCAACCTTCGCTGCCGACCACGCGCGGGTTTTCGAAGCAATTGATCGCCTGTACGGGAAGAAACCGAAGGTCGGCGTTTTTCATTCCATCTCGGCGCTATCGGTAGTCTTGTCGCCGGACACGGCCAGCCAATACGCGGGGCTTTTCCTGTTTGACCCTCCTATATGCACCCGCGGCAAGACGTACGAGGAGTTTGAAGCTGCTGCACAGCGCATGTCCAGATTTGCCGAGGTCCGAACGCCCTGGTTTCGGTCAAGAGCCGAGATGGCCGAGCTTCTTCCCTACTCATCCACTTTCCGGTGCGTGGTGCCAGGTGTGTACGACCTTGTGGCCAAGACAACGTTGCGCAAGTCATCCAAGGGAGCGGGCTACGAACTTTGTTGCCCTCCAAGTTACGAGGCACAGATTATTGCCTATGCCGGCAACTTTGCCGTGCTGATCGACCTTGACGCGGTTCGGTGTCCCGTAAAGGTACTGGGGGCCGACCCATTGTGCCCTTTCTCGTACCTGCCCACGTTCGATCTGACCTATCTCGTAAAGGTGGACTATGACTTTCTGCCTGATGCGACGCACTTTCTGCAGCTTGAACAGCCGAAGGCATGCGCCGCAGCAGTTCGAGAATTCCTGGCGCTCCATAACCTTGGGTCTTCATGATGCTGTGAGCCGCCAGCAGCAACCACGCAAGGGACCGGCTCATGCTGCGCAGCTCTACGGATCGCCCTGGTGCACCACAAGGGGTTGCCGCCAAGTACGCCGCCAGGCAGGGAGTGCGACGAGCAGCGCCAATGCATGGCGGCATTGCTCCAGCCGCTGTGCGCGCGCCTCTAAACGCTTGTACCCACCCTTATGAGTCCTGACAAGTCAGCGCACGCCTCCGGTATCCAGTTTGAGCCCCCTGACAAACTGCCGGTGGCCGTTGCTTTTGGGCTGGGGCTGCAGCTGACCGCCCTGAGCATTTCCGCTACGGTACTGATCACGACGATCGTGATGAGGGCCGCGGGTCAGAGCGAAGCCTACCTTGCGTGGGCCGTATTTGCTGCTGTTGCCATTGGAGGCGTGTCCTCCATGCTCCAGGCGGCGCGCATGGGTCGCCTTGGTATGGGTCATGTGCTCATGATGGGAAGTTCTGGTGCTTTCATTGCCGTTTGCATAGAAGCGCTGAAGATGGGTGGTACGGGTACGCTCGCGGTGCTGGTTGTCGCTGCGGCGCTTTTTCAGTTTGTCATTGCGGAGCGCCTTTCGCTCTTCCGCCAGATCCTGACTCCGACGGTTTCAGGTACTGTCCTGATGCTCATACCGATTTCGGTAATGTCGGCCATCTTCAACATGCTGGGTGATGTGCCGGATGACAGTCCGTCGCACGCTGCTCCGCTGATCGCCGTAGTAACCGTCGCCATCATTTGCGGGCTAATACTTAAGACGACCGGAGCATTGCGACTGTGGGCACCGGTCATTGGTATTGGCGCAGGCGCGATTGCGGCTGCATTCTTTGGGGTCTACGATACGGCGCGGGTCGCCGAGGCATCGTGGGTCGGCATCCCGGCAGCGAAGTGGCCTGGCCTGAATCTTTCGTTTGGTTCGACTTTCTGGACGCTTGTTCCGGGATTTATGCTTGCAGCCATGATTGGCTCCATCCGGACCATCAGCAGTGCTGTTGCCGTCCAGCGCATTTCGTGGCGCCGCCCCCGGGCCATAGACTTCCGCGCGGTGCAGGGTGCGGTTTCGACCGACGGCCTTAGCAATCTACTTTCTGGTCTGTTGGGCACGATTCCGAATACAGCGTACTCAACCGGCGCATCGCTGGCTCAACTTACCGGTGTTGCAGCCCGTGCCGTCGGGTTTGCCGCAGGCGCAATCTTTTTAGCCCTGGCCTTTCTGCCCAAAGCGCTCGATCTACTTTTGGCTATCCCAGGGCCGGTACTTGGAGCTTACCTGGTAGTCATGATGGCCATGCTCTTCATGATCGGCGTGCAGATGGTCATGCGGGATGGCCTGGACTACCGCAAGTGCCTGATCGTGGGCGTTTCGTTCTGGATTGGCCTTGGCTTTCAGAGCGGCATGATCTTCCCGGAATTCGTTACCGGCTTCGCTGGCGGTCTCTTGAACAACGGGATGACCGCCGGCGGCCTCGTTGCTATCCTTTTGACCTTGTTTGTCAAGATGACGGAACCACGCGCGAGGCGCCTCCAGATGGATCTGAATCTGTCAAACCTGCCGAAGTTCCAGGCATTTCTTGCGGACTTTAACAAGCGAAGCAGTGGGGGCGAGGCCATGGCGAAGCGGCTCGACGTCATCGGGGAAGAGGTTCTGGCGACGCTGTGCCAGGATGGTGCACGCGACCGCCGGAGTCCCCGGCGGCGCCTTTTTGCAAAAGCACGTAAGGACGGCCGCTCGGTGGTGCTGGAAATCATAGCGGGACGAGGGGAAGGCAAGAACCTGCAAGACCAACTGGCCGCCCTAAGTGAGTCTATTGACGAGGATCAGCTCGAGCGGGAACTATCGCTTCGCATCCTGCGCCATCTCGCGGCCTCCGTGCGCCATCAGCAGTACCACGAAACGGATATTGTCACCGTCCGCATTGATCCGCCCAAAGCGTTCTCAAGCACCCTGATCTGACAGGGCAGCACTGCGCGCGAAATGCGTGCCGCTTGGAGCATCCGCGGGATTGCTCCTGCCTTGGTGGCTGCGCACCCCGTACGTGGGCGGACTGCCTGCCGCCGAACACGCGTGATACGCCCCATCAAGACTCCGCGGACCTGTGCTCGTCACGCATGTCGTACGATGTGTGCCGTGTGGCTGCCCAGTCGCACCCCAAAGGCTGGATACGTGGGCGGGGCCGGGTGTCGCAAGGCGGGGCCGTGGCACTGGCAGCGTGCGCCCACGAGGCGAATGGGAAGCAGGCCAAGCCTTCCTCCTGTGGGACCCGGCCCCTTACGCCAAAGCGCCTTCTTCCTGCTCCTTGTACTGCAGCGCATACAACGTGCGGTACAGCCCTTCTTCAGCCAGGAGCTCCTCATGCGTGCCGCGCTGCCGAAGCACCCCCTTGTGCAGTACCAGGATCATATCGGCATGGCGAATGGTGGAGAGGCGATGCGCAATGATGAGCGATGTCCGGTTGCTGAGCAGCGTGCCCATAGCGCGCTGGATCGTATGCTCCGTCTCGGTATCAACGCTGGAAGTAGCTTCGTCCAACACCAGCACGTCGGGATCGTAAACCAGGACGCGCACAAACGAAAGCAGCTGCCGCTGCCCGTGCGATAACGACTGCCCCCGTTCATGCACTTCGTGCTGGTACCCACCAGGGAGCTGTCGGATGAACTCATCCGCACCAATCAGCGCTGCGGCCTGGTGCACCTCGTGCGAGGTGACGCCAGGATGATCCAGCGAGAGATTGCGCTCAACGGAGCCTGAAAACAGATAAACATCCTGCAGCACCAATCCTATGCGCCAACGCAAGTAACCCAGCTTGTAGGTGCGTATGTCCTGACCGTCCAGCAATATCTGGCCCTTCTGGATGTCGTAGAAACGCATGAGCAGGCTGATGATGGTCGTCTTGCCACTCCCCGTTGCCCCTACGATGGCGGCCGTCTGGCCCGGGCGAATCTCAAACGACACGTCGCGGAGCACCCAGTTCGGATCCTCATCGTAGCTGAACCACACATTGCGAAACTCAATCAGCCCGGAGAGGTGCTCGGCCGGGATGACGCCCTCCGGCTCGACGAGTCCATAGTCATGATCCAGTACATCAAAGATGCGCTCCGCTCCAGCCATAGCGCCCTGAAGCGTGTTGAACTGGTCGGACAGGTTCCGTATCGGCTCAAAAAACTGGCGTGCATACTGAACAAAGGCGATCAGCACGCCGACCGTCAGGCCTCCCGCTATGGCACGCACGCCGCCGACCCACAAGACCAGCCCGATGGCTGCGGTGGCCAGTATGTCCACCGCAGGCCAAAACAATGCATGAAAAAACACAGTCTTGAGGTGCGCGGCTCTGTGTAGGTCATTAATTCGCGTGAAACGCTTCATCTCCTCCTGCTCCCGCCCGAACAGCTGCACGATGCTCATGCCCGTGACATGCTCTTGCAGAAAAGCATTGAGGCGAGCCACCTGCTTGCGGACCTGGCGATACTGCGTGCGCACGTTGCGCTTGAACCAGAACGTGACCCATAGCATCAGCGGCATCACCGCCAACGTTACAATGGCCAGCGTCCAGTCCAGCGAAAACATGAAGGCCGTGATGAAGATCAGCCGGAACAGATCCCCCATGATTAGAACGATCCCCGCAGACAACACGTCGCTCAGCGATTCCACATCGCTGGTCGTTCTGGTGATGAGTCGGCCAATGGGCGTGCGATCAAAAAAGCTCAACGACTGCCGTTGAATGTGCCGATAGACGCGAACCCTGAGATCGTAGATGGCACTTTGGCCGATCCACTGCGTGAAGTAGGAGTTGACGAAGCCAAGTATCGATTCAATTGCCACCGCGCCCATCAAAAACAAGATGATCACATACATGCCATCCAGTTGATTCGGCACGATGTAATCGTCGATAGCGAGCTGCACCAGCTTGGGACGCAGCGGTCCCAAAAACGCCGCAATCATCACAAGCACGAAGGCCAGCAGCACCCAGTGCTTGTAGGGCATCAGATACCCCACGATGCGACGCAAGAGGCGCCGGTCAAATCCCTTTTCGTCAGCCATCAGGATTCATCTGCGTAAGGCTCCAACGGATACGACCGGAGCTCTTCGGCCGCTTCTGCGGGTTCGAATACAGCCCGTGCCTCTGCCACCAGTGTGTCCAATTCGCGGTACCGCGAACTGAAGTGGCAGAGGAGCAACCGCCTGGCCCCGGCCCGCTTGGCTACCATTGCGGCCTGGCGGGCCGTGCTGTGTGCCGTATCGTGCGCCCGCTTCCGCAGTGCCTCGGAAAAGGTGGCCTCATGCATCAGGAGCGTTGCATTTCTCGCCAGCTGAACCGCGCCCTCGCACGGCCGCGTGTCCACGACATAGGCAAAAGCGCGCGGCGCTGAGCCCGGAATCAGCACCTCCTCCGGCGTAACCATCTGAGCATGCGAGCCTTGCACGGCCTGTCCCCGCTTAAGCGCCACGAAGTCGGTGTAGTCTGTGACACCCAGCATGCGCACGCGCGCCGCATCGATGCGCGGTGGTCTGGGCTTTTCCTGGACCCGATATCCGACGCTGAACACGCGGTGGTCCACTGCGCGCGCTTCTACGTACAAATCTGGGCGGTCGTAGACCACGGCTTTTGCCATTCCTTCGCGCAGCGGAACGTACTCCACCGGAAACGGCAGCTCCTCCTCTCTGATGCCGGGCAGCAGATGCACAAGGCGCGACAGCGCTTCGGGGGCCACGATCACAAGCCGCGCCGTACGACGTGCCAGCGCCATCGAAGACAACAGACCCATCAGGCCAAAATAGTGATCACCATGAAGATGCGTGATGAAGATAGCCTCGATGCGACTGTGCTTGAGCCTGCATTGCTGCAAGCGAAGCTGCGTACCCTCGCCACAATCAAAAAGCAGAATGTACCCCTGATTGACGAAGGCCGTAGCGGAGAGGTGCCGCGTAAGCGTGGGCGCGGCTGAACTCGTTCCCAGAGGGACAACTATCACAGCGCTTCCAATTCGGATTCCAGTTGCTGGCGGCGATAGAGGCTTGCATACAATCCGTCGCGCCGGATAAGCTCCTGATGCGTGCCGCGCTCGGTGATCTGGCCGTGCTCTAGAACGAGTATGTGATCCGCCTCCTGCACAGTCGAAATCCTGTGGCTGACAATGACCAGGGTCTGCTTGCCAAAACGTTGTCGCAAATGACCCAGGATGCGGTGCTCGGTGTTGGTGTCCACGCTGCTCAGCGCATCATCAAAGATCAAGACCTTTGGACTGCGGATGAGCGCCCGCGCGATGGTGGTGCGCTGCTTCTGGCCGCCGGAGAGCGTCACTCCGCGCTCGCCCACTGAGGTTTCAAACTGCTTCGGAAAATCCAGCACATTGTCCAGCACCTCCGCTTCGTATGCGGCCTGCATGATGGAATCATGGTCGGCACCCATGCGCCCGAATGCGATATTGCTGCCCACGGTGTCGCTGAAGAGAAAGACATCCTGGGGCACGTAGCCCATGGTGCTTCGGAGCGCGCTGAGCGGCACCGTGCGCAGATCATGCCCGTCAATCCGAACCGTGCCCTTCGTCGGGTCCAACAGGCGCACCATCAGCTCCAGCAGCGTCGTCTTGCCTGCTCCTGTCCGTCCGATGATGGCCAAGGTCTTGCCCGCCGGAATGTCAAAAGAGACATCCCGGAGCACCCAGGGATGGTCGTCCTGGTATCTAAACCAGACGCCCGAAAATGCCAGACGCCCGCGGAGCGCGGACAACTGCCGGTTGGTGCGTGCACCATCAGCCACAGAGGGCTGCTGGTCGAGGACCGCGCTGATCCGCTCCATTGACGCTGCGGCGCGCTGCACCATCGACAACACGAGTCCCACGGTCGCCACAGGCCAGGTCATGAGTGCTACGTAGATGATGTATTCGGCAATGTTGCCGATGGTCACAATGCCCTCGACGACCAGGCGCCCGCCGATCCAAACCACCAGGATCTGGGACAGCCCCACCACCAGAATAAAGACCGGGCGGTATGCCGCGTCCATGATGGCCACGCCCAGCATACGCTTCTTGTAGGCAGCACTTTCGGCCTCAAAGGCCGCGGCCTCTGCTTCCTCCCGCGTGTAGGCCTTGAGCACGCGAATGCCTGCCAGCGCCTCCTGGACGCGACTGGTCAGCCTGGAATACTGGCGCTGGAGCTTCTCGCTGCGTACGTGGATGTACTTGGACAAGAAAAACACGGCCATCGCCAAGAGCGGCATCGGCAACAGCGCATAGAAGGCTAGTCTGGGCGAAATCACCAGCATCGCTGCAATCGCTACCACGATGATCACCACGGTCCGCGTGATGTACATGATCGCCGGTCCTATGTACCGACGCACCTGCTCGATGTCGCTGGTGCTGCGTGTGATGATGTCGCCGGTTGCTACGGTGTGATAAAAATCTCTGGACAGCGATTGCAGATGGCTGTACAGCCGGTTGCGCAAGTCAAATTCAATGTGGCGGGACGCAACGACCACAGTCTGGCGCATCATGAATGAAAAGAAGCCACTCAACAGGCTCAAGCCCGAGACCACTAGCCCGAAAACGCACAGGCCCCAAAACAAATCCTGAAAAAGCTGGCCCTGAAGCTCGGTGCCATGAAAATGTCGATACAGCACCACATAGCGTGGTATGCTATCGACCGCCTGCCGAATAACCACTGGCACTGCGATGGCGAAGCCAGCGGCGATGACTGTGTAAATGAGGCCTGGTATGAACAGCCGGCGGTAGACAACGAAGAAGTGGTTCAGACGGACTAATGAACGCATACGCGGCTGCAGGCAACCCTATACAAACGAATTTCGCGCATATGCGGATCCGTGTTTGGACGAGACGGGTTGACTGGCCCAGCGGCTGCGGCGACTGGCCCGCGCCGCATCGCTTGATCGGGACCAAGTGAACAATCATGTCGCGGCAATGACCCAGCAAACTGTACGGCTTATCGGCGTGCCGATGGATCTCGGGCAAAGCTTGCGCGGCGTAGATGTGGGCCCGAGCGCCGTGCGCAATGCGGGATTGGCAGAACGATTGCAGAATCTCAACTACCAGGTGCAGGATCTGGGCAACATCCTGGTGCCGGTGCGCGCCGCGCTGCCGGCGTGTCAAGGCATGGACTTCGTTCGGCCCATCCGCGCCGTTTGCGACCTGCTGTATCAGGCGGTAGCTGAAACCATCGAAGCAGGAGAACTGCCTGTGGTCTTGGGCGGCGACCATTCCATTGCCATCGGGAGCGTAGGAGGCGCGTCCGATGCCGGTCCCGTCGGCGTGCTTTGGATAGATGCCCACGCGGATTACAACACGCCCGAAGCATCGCCGAGCGGCAACATCCACGGCATGCCCCTGGCCATACTTACGGGACGGGGGCCGCGGGCCCTGGTCGATGTCGGGCGACCCGGTCCAAAGGTGGCACCGACCGATGTGGTGCTCATCGCCGTGCGGGACCTCGACAGAGAAGAGCGCCGCATACTTCGCGAAAGCCAGATGGGCATCTTCACCATGCGCGAGATTGACGAAAACGGCATTGCTTCCGTCACGCGCATGGCGCTGGATCGCCTAAGCCATGTGCCGCGACTCCATGTCAGCCTGGACATCGACAGCCTGGATCCGCTCTATGCGCCCGGCGTCGGTACGCCCGTAGCGGGGGGACTCAGCACCCGTGAAGCCCACCTGCTTATGGAGATCGTCGCCGAGGATGGGCGCGTTGGCTCAGTGGATGTCGTGGAGATCAACACAATCCTTGATGTGCGCAACAGAACCGCCGTCCTGGCCGCCGACCTGCTCGCCTCGCTTCTGGGCAAGACCATCCTATAGGTCATCCCTACAGTTCGTCCCTATAGGTCATCGGCCAGCACAAACACATGGCTGGCAGCGTAATGACCGATCACCTGATTCTTGCCGTTCAGAGTAATTGTGAGGGGACCATCAAAGGGCGCTTTGGCGCACACCGTCACCTCTACGTCGGGCATCAAGCCAATCGAATCGAGATAGTCCAGGAGCTCTGTATTGGTGTCCGCAACGCAGTGCACCTGCAGGGCCTTGCCGAGCGTGGCAGCCGGCAGCGGCACCGTGACTTCCTGATCGATAACCAGCTCTGCATTGGGGATGGGGTGCCCGTGCGGGTCGCGCGTAGGAAAACCCAGGAGCTTGTCTATCCTCTGCTCAAACTCTTCGGAAATATGATGCTCCAACTGCTCCGCTTCCTCGTGCATTTGCGCCCATGAATACCCTAGGACTTCTCTGAGATAGGTTTCCAGAAGTCTGTGGTGCCGCACGATTTCCAGGGCGATCTTCTTGCCGGCCGGGGTCAGACTGACGCCCTTGTACCGCTGGTGTTCGACCATCTGCAATCGTGCCAAACGTTTGACCATGTTGGTCACTGAAGCTTGAGACACACCCAGCGACTGCGCAATGCTCGACTTGGAAACAGTACCTTCGCCTTGGAGCTTGTAAATGGTCTTGAGATAATCCTCGACCGCTACACTCAGCATCTTAGAAGCGTCTGATCAAAGTGGTGCAACAGAATCCTGCGGCTTGTGATCCCATCCCTCGGCGCGTTCTCGTGACACGTGTAAAGACCCAGGATGGGACGTACACGCTCTATAGCGCACGGTATGGTGAGACCTACCACTCCACCTTCGGTGCACGTACAGAGGCCCAACATGTGTTCCTGGGAGGAGCCAGCGTGCACCAGTTGATGGCACGCAAGCCCCTGCTGCGTGTCCTTGAGGTCGGATTCGGCACCGGACTCAATTTCCTGCTGACCGCAGCCGCGGTGCGCGCAGCCGGCACCGCACTGGAATACGCTGGACTTGAACAGGCGCTGCCGACCTACGACGATCTGAAATCACTCCGCTATGCGGACTTGAATGCACTGACGGACGCCGCCGAAGCGCTGCTGGCATGGCGGCAGGAGATTCCGTCTATCGTGCCGGTCGGATACTACGCGCGGGAATTGTTGCCATGTTGCACGCTGCGTTTGCACATAGGCGATGCGACAACGCTCAAGCTGCAGCCCGGACACTTCGACGCCATCTACCTGGACGCATTCAGTCCGCGCAAGAATCCAGCGTTGTGGACGCCTGCCTTCCTCACCAGACTCTTCGAGGCTACGGCGCCTGGCGGCCGGCTCGCAACCTACTCCGCGGCCGGACACGTGCGGCGCGCGCTAGCCCAGGCGGGCTACAGGATCGTGCGACGAGCGGGGCCGCCTGGCAAGCGAGAGGTCCTGTCTGCTGCAAGACCCGCCGCCTAGTCTGCGATCAGGACCTGCCCATCGGGCTGAATGGAAATGTGCTGCCCGCTCTTCATCAACGCAAAGTCATGCTGGCTCAACGCCACAACGGGAAGAACACTGCCAAAGAGCTCATCGGCAACGATGGCCGCAAGTGACAGGAACGTATCAGCCCCGACGGTGAGCAGTGCTGCGGGTGCCGTACCGCGGTGAACGGCTTCCAGCAGCACGGCCGTTGTGGTGCTGGATCCGCGCGTTCCCGGGATTGCCAGTATCCTGTGACGAGCATTCTTGCCCGAAAGCGCGTGGCGGCGATCAATGATCTCGCCGGTGTGCTGATCGTACCCGCCCCAAAAACTCAGTGGCTCCGTGCCTACCAGCGCGATGCCTTCGGCAGTACCCGGCACCAGCGATCGCCCTTGGATTATGACTTCCATAGCGTGTTGTCTCGAACAATGTGCCCGCAAATCGCAGAGCGAACACAGTCTTTGAGGTCGCCATAAACGATCTGCGCGCCTAGCAGACCGGGCGCGTAGTACGCGTATTTTGCGGAGTTGGTCATCAGCATCTTGACGCTGCGCGGAAGCATGGGCGTCGTCAGGATACAGGTGTCTACGGTGATGGTACCGCCAAATTGCTTAATGGCCGCGAGGTACCCCGCGCGCGCCGCCATCGCCTTGACAACGCGACTGGCAGTTATCAGAAACTGCACGTCAGGATGCCGTCGGTGTCCTTCCACCAGCGGCACAAGGGCCTGAAATTCAGTCAGCGAGAAGTGCGGACTCCCTAGCACCACCAGGTCGAGGGCCGCTCCGGTGATGGTTGACAGCTCCTTGCGCGCTGCGCGCAGCTTATCTAAGGTCACCGTGATCTCTGCCAGGGGTTTGCGCCCCTGCAATGCCGCAGACTCGGTGCGCGCCTCAGGCGTGACGCCAACGATATGAAACAGCGCCACCGCCCCACTCGACGCTGCTGCTGCACCCAGCGCTTTGAGCTGATCTTCCGTAGGACATACCTCGAGCCCCTGAATCACAGGGATTCGCCGCGCCACGGCTTTGCCGACAAAGTGACCCAGCACGCCATAGAAGCTTTCGGATGCTTGCAGTGCGGGAGGGATGCCGCGCAAAGTCAACAGGACCTGTCCGGCCCTGTTGGCGTCAAGGTGTAGACCCGCTGCGGGCACTCTGCCGGTGATGGCGGCACAAATGTCCATGAGGTCAGGGTAGCGCTCGGTACGCGCACCCAGAACGGAATTGGCAAACACCACGGCACTGGACTCTCCCCAGGCTACCTGATCGCCCAAACTAGGCCGCTGGGACTCCTGATACGGCGCACATGTCCAGGTCGGCTTGCATCCCATGGACTGGTAGGCCGCCATCTGCCGTCGGGCCTTGTCCGCCCAGTCCGGCGGCACCGCCCAGGCGCGCCACCCGTGCTCATCCACGCCGCTAACGTTAAGCGTCGTGGGTACAACCACCTGCGCACCTAATGCTGCCAGGCGCTCCGCATACGCCAGTGTAGCGTCCCCCTGGAAAAGCGCGCTATCAATGTGTGCGGCAGATATATCCAGAAAGGATTGCGCACCCACGATGGGCCGCATGCGCTCCAGGATGCGCATAGCCATTTGTGCTGCAAGCCCACATTCGCCCGCCAGCATCGCCCGATCCTGCAGGCTTAGGCCCATGGACAAAGTACCTGCGCCATGTGTCCGTCTGTTTACGTCCTGCTGAGATACTCTGCTGAGACATTACCCAATGATACGGCACAACGGGCGGGCATTCACGGCCCCTGCCGGCCAAGTGAACGTTGGCTGCTGCCCGCCCATGCTCTTGCTCGCCGCATATGCCTCAGTTGGTGCAGGCAGCGTGATGCCCATCTATTTGCAGCACCAGCCTGCTGAGGCCGCGAATGCAGGGCCGCCTCTAGGCCCAGCACCGCGCAGCGCTCGGGCTAACGCGCCCGGCCATGGAATGACAAACGGAAGGATAAGCTCTGGCCAGCGGTTGGGCATGCACAAGCAGCCCGCTGGCGCTACCATCGACCGGGCGCCGGTTGCGTTTCCATTGGGTAACTTGTCCCTTCCCCTCCTGAATTTCGGAACCTGGTGTTATGCATGCGCGGCCTGTCCTGTACTTCACCCTTATGGCCACGGCGCTGGCAGCCTGCAATCGTGCGGCCCCCGATGCACCGGTCGCGGACTACGACTATCTGCTCGAAGAGACCATGCTGCCCGATTACGAGCTGCGCCTCGATCATGCAGCGCTCGCCGAGCGGCTCAGTGAGGAGTTTTACCACCAGGGCGTGGCAACCTACCGCCGCGCGTGCTTCAGCTGCCATGGCAACATCGAGCAGCCTGGGTCGATCCCGCACTCTCGACAGTTCTGGACAGAGCCCCTTAAAGGTGGCTCGGATCCGTATCAGATATACCAGACCCTCACACGCGGCCGGGGCCTTATGCCGCCGCAAGTCAACCTGACGCCGCGAGAGAAATACGCAGTCATTGGCTTTATCCGCGAGGAATTTCTTCGCGAACACAACCCGACGCAATACTTCGAAGTGAACAGGGCGTGGCTCAGGTCCCTGCCCAAAGGTGATACGCTCGGCCCAAGGCCTACGCGGCAACGACCCTGGCAAGCCATGGATTACGGCAACTTCCTGATGCGCACCTACGAAGTTGCCGCTGCGGATGCGGGTCCTAAAGGGATCACCAACAGAGGACCCAGCCCGCTCAAGAATGAGGACTTTCGGGATCGCAACTTTGCCTACAAGGGCATCGCCATCCGGCTGGACGAAGGCCCAGGCGGCGTATCTGAAGGGCAAGCCTTCGTGCTCTTTGACCACGACCTGATGCGGGTCGCTGCGTTCTGGACAGGCAAAGGATTCATAGACTGGGAGGACATCCTGCTGGACGACCAGCATAACGTCTTTCCGCGCATCGTCGGAAATCTGGAATTTGAACTCCCCATAACACCCGGATGGGCAAATCCGGAGACAAACGCCTACGACGATCCGCGCTTTACGGCTGTGGACGGACGCCAGTTTGGGCCACTGCCCAAGGAATGGGCCCAGTATCGCGGTGTGTACTTCCATGACGGACGCCTTGTCATCCACTACACCATCGGCAGCGCCACTATCCTGGAAATGTTCGCCGTCCATGAGGGCAATGTGCTAAGCCGCACACTCAATGTGAACGGGGCCAGGCGGGCGCTGCAGATGCGGGCCGCGCCCGAAACGGTCGACATTGCCCTGCAAGGCGTGGGCGCTTCGTCAGGTACCGAAGACGGGTATCATGTTGTTCACTTCGATGCCGATACCCCGGCGCAGGTCACGCTCTGGATCGGCGACGCGGCGCGTGTTAATGCACTGGCAGCAGGCGACGCGGTGCCACAAGACCTTGCTCAGTTCACTCGCGGAGGACCGATGCAGCATGACACTGTGCTGACCACCCCTATCTTTCGGGGCGAGGGTGAAGGATATGTGGTGGATGTGCTGACGCTGCCGCAAGACAACCCATGGAACAGTCGAATGCGGCCTACGGGCATCGACTTTATGGACGATGGCAGAGAGGCCGTTGTCACGACGATAGACGGCGAGGTGTGGCGCCTGGAAGGCATCACCACTAGCGAGGAATCCGTTCGCTGGCACCGCATCGCCACCGGGCTCTTTCAGCCGCTAGGTATCAAGGTCCATAACGGGGACATCTACGTAGGGTGCCGCAACCAGATCGCAGTGCTCAGAGACCTTAATGGAGATGGCGAAACCGACTACTACGAAGCTTTCAACAGCGACCATCAAGTTACGGAGCACTTTCACGAATTCGCGATGGGGCTTCAGACGGATGCGGACGGCAACTTCTATTACGCCAAGAGCGCGCGGCACGCGCGCTCATCGCTCGTGCCCCAGCATGGCACGCTCATACGCGTCAGCAGCGACGGGACCCGCTCGGACATCATTGCCCATGGGTTCAGAGCAGCCAATGGCGTGCTGCTCAACGACGACGGATCGTTCGTCGTAACCGATCAGGAAGGGCACTGGAATCCCATGAACCGCATCAACTGGGTCGAAGAAGGCGGATTCTACGGCAACATGTTCGGCTACGGCGCGCCCGAGGATTCCACCGATGAGGGCATGATGCCGCCCTTGGTGTGGATTGACCAGAAGTACGACCGTTCCCCGGCGGAGCTCCTCTGGGCTAGCAGTACACGCTGGGGACCGCTTGACGGCCAGCTTCTCAGTCTCTCCTACGGATACGGCAAAGTCTTCGTCGTCATGCCGCACTTCTTTGGCGACACGCGGCAGGCGGCCATCGTGGAGCTGCCCGTGCCGCAGTTCCCTACCGGGATACAGCGTGGACGCTTTAATCCCAGGGACGGGCAGCTGTACATCGCAGGCATGTCGGCTTGGGCAACCAACCAGATGATCCAGGTCGGCGGCCTGTATCGCATCCGCTACGCTGGAGGCCCGGTGCATCTGCCAACAGCCTTTGAGGCCCGCGCGTCAGGCATCAAGCTCACCTTTGCGGCCCCGCTGGACCGCGCCGCAGCCGCAGAACCATCCCGCTATACCATCACCACATGGGAGCTTGTGCGAAGCCGGCGCTATGGCTCTGGCCGCTACGATGTAAAGGAGCTGCCCGTTGAGCAGGTCACCGTTGCCGATGATGACACGTCCGTCCTGCTGCACATCCCCAATCTCGCGCCGACCTGGATCGTAGAGATACGGTACGACCTGAAGAACCGAAGCGAGGCGGCCGTACAAGGCACGGTGCAGGGCACCATCTACGCCCTTGAGCCGGACGCGTAGCGCCTATTCGTCTCTGGTGTTGCAGCCCTTGTCACCTGCAAAGCACTGGTGGTCCTCGTCACCACCTGCGATCAGAAAGGCCAGCAGGTCGAGGACCTCGTCGCCATTCAGGCGATTGAGGAGACGCGATGGCATGGTGGACACGGGAGAGATGGCGCGTCGCACGACGGCCGCCTCTTGGACTTCGACGCGCTGGTTCGGATCGTAGGGATTCTGATTCAACGCAATCACTCCGCCCTCCTCTTCCACCACGCGCCCCGTGATGATCGTGCCGTCCTCAAGCTCAAACAGCGTCGCGGCGTACTGATCCGAAATGGCGTCGCTGGGAGAATCGAGAGCCTCCAGGAGCTCGCCCCGACCAAAGCGCGTTCCCACAGTGGTGAGGTCGGGGCCAATACCGCCGCCCGTAGCACCCAGACGGTGGCACGCGCTGCATAGGGCACCCGCATACATGCGCGCACCCTGCGCGTAATCCCGCGGCTTGTCGAATCCCTCTTGCATGAGCTCAAAGAGCTCTTGGCGGTTCCAGTTCTTTCCTGGCCCTTCGGGCTGCGGCAGCGCGGCCAGCAGCGACGAACGGTCGGAGAAGGCATCCACCAGACCTGCCAGCGCGGCTTTCTCGTCCTCCGTAAGATGCTCTACGGCATCATCGCGCATGTCTTCTATGAAGCCGATATAGCTGCGTCCGCCGCTCTTGCGCAGCGCGTCGTAAAACCACTCGAAGTAGGCCCGCCGATCCTCTATCGTCCAGCCCGTGCGCATATTCCGGAGGCTCAGGACCACATCGATCTCCTGCACGCCTGGCATGTTTGCGCGCATGTCCGTGATGGCACCGCCGTACTGCTCACTCCGCTCCGCAACGGTTTCTTCTAGCAGCAAGCCTTCCCGCGGGCCCCGGGCCGTGAGCGATGCGAGGTGGTCCAGCATCAACCCCACGATGCCGGGTGCCTCCAAGACGGCGAGCAGCCGACCGCGCTCGCGGTTGATGACCTCATCGGCTTCAGGATAACCGCCCATCAGCTTCTGCGTAAGCAGCATCTTCTGCTCGCCTTCCGGCATGCCCATGCGCGTGATGACAAGCCCGTACGCTCGAAACAGATCCAACTGCTGCGCCCTTGACAGATCGCGCTCGTCAATAGCCATAAGAGCACTCAGCGCTGCTTCCCGGTAGGTAACGTCGCCGTGCCGCGCAAGCGCTACGATGGCATAAAGCCGGCGCAGGGGATCCGATTCCGACAAGGCTCTCCGTGCCCAAGAGGAAACTGGCTGGTGCTCAACGGCTGTCCGCGCAGCCCACCGCACGAAGCGGTCTCCATGCGCGAGGTGCGACCACGCCGCCGTTAAGGCCGCTTGATCTTCAACGCCATGAAACGCTTCCAGGCGTCGACGCAAGGCATGCTGCACACCCATGCGACGCGTTTCCACGGGCCCCGCGGCTGTTTTACCCTCGTACCATACGCGATACAGAAACGAGTTCAGGCGTCGCCCGCCTGTAGCAAAGTACAGCGCGCCATCTGGCCCAACGACGCCATCGGTGACCGGCAATGGCACGCCGGAAAGGAATTCCTCCGCCGTCCCTTTGTATGTGCTTCCGCTCGGCCGCAGATCCACCCAGTAGATCGTGCCAAAGCTCCAGTCAAACACAAAAATGCCTCGTCGGTAGCGCACAGGGAAGTGCGTGTTGGCGGCAGACACGACGCCCGTAGGAGAGCCTTGTCCAATGTCCACCACACTCGGCAGATTGTCCGGGTAGTACGCAGGCCACTTGCCCGAGCCGGTGCGCCAGCCAAACTCGCTGCCACTGGTTACATGGACCACTCGGATGGGCCGATACCAGGGCATTCCGAGGTCCCATTCCATATCTGAATCAAACGTAAAGAGATCGCCTTCGGCATTGAAGGCGAGGTCATATGCATTGCGGTAGCCCACGCTGAACAGGTCGCGCTGCGTGCCCAACTCGTTGGTGCGCAGGATCCACCCGCCGGGGGCGCGGCGATCTGCAGCGTGGCCGCGCGGATCGCGCAGTACCGGCAGGAGCTGATCCTCCTGCCAGACCGGCGGCACCAGTGATCGAAATGAATCCGGGAGCTCCGTATGGTTCCCCGCAATGAGATACAGGCTCGCGCTGTCTGGACCCAGGACCACGCCGTGCGGGCCATGTTCGCCCCACCCGTCAAAGCCCATGAGTGAGTCCACGGCATCAAACTGGTCGTCGCCATCGGTGTCGGTGACCCGATACAAGCCACTCTGGCGCCCTTCCTTGGCGTCTTCCGAATTGTTGACCACCACGTACAGGCTGTTGAAGGCCCAGAGTATGCCCTGTGCGCGCCCCACATCTATGTCAAGCTTTTCCACCTGTGTTCCCCGCGGATCGCTGCCCAAAGGTGCCGGCGTGATGCGGTACAAAGCGCCATACTGGTCGGACGCAATCAAGCGTCCACTGCCATCAACGGCCAGGGACACCCAAGAACTGCTGTCCGTGGCCATGGGGCTGTGAAGCACCTCGTAATGAAATCCTTCGGGCAGTGACAATGCTGCGGGCCTCGAATCAGACCCTCGCTGCGTACAGCCGAGCAGCATACAGGCGAACACCGATACAACAACTATTTTACGCATGCATACAAAGAGGAATAGAGAGCACACTGCAAAGGTATAAAACCGGACCCATGATTCTAATACCATGATTGCCTGCCAACGACACGCCTTTGCGCTGCCGCCGGATGCGCACTACATCAACTGCGCCTACATGTCGCCTTTGCTGAAGGCAGCAGAGGAGGCCGGCATCGCCGGCATGCGCCGCAAGCGGGATCCTTCGGGGATCAAGCCCGCAGCATTCTTCGAGGACTGCGACCGGGTGCGCCGCCTCTTCGCCCGGATCGTGAACGTGCCCAGTCAGCAGGTTGCGCTCATTCCTTCGGCATCCTACGGCATCGCCACCGTGGTTCGCAATATCCATGTGGCCAAGGGGCAAAACATGGTGGTGCTGCACGAGCAGTTTCCCAGCAACGTGTATTCGTGGCGGCGTCTGGCGAAGGAATCGGGTGCAGCGCTGCGAACCGTAATGCCACCAGAAGCGCCGAATCGCACCGAAGCGCTCAATGCGCGACTCCTGGAGTCCATTGACGAAGACACCGCTGCCATTGCGGTCGGCCCAGTGCACTGGGCCGACGGGACGGAGCTTGATCTGGCAGCGCTCGCGAAGCACGCGCATGCCATGGGAGCCGCGCTGGTGGTTGACGGGACGCAGTCCGTGGGTGCCTTGCCTATGGATGCGCAAGCTCTCGGCGTGGACGCGCTGATCTGCGCGGCATACAAGTGGCTCCTAGGGCCGTACAGCATAGGCGTAATGTTCCTGGGACCACGGTTCCTGGATGGCATTCCGCTGGAAGAGACCTGGACCGCACGCCAGGGTAGCGAGAACTTCGGCGCACTAGTCCGCTACAACGACCGATACCAGGATGGTGCCCTGCGCTACGATGCCGGGGGCCGGAGCAACTTCGTCCTGGTGCCCATGCTGATCGAGGGCCTTAAGCAGGTCCTGGCCTGGGGACCGGCGAACATTCAGGCTTACTGCAAGGCACTGATGCATGAAATGCTGCAGGAAGCGCAACAACTGGGTTACCGCGTCGCCAAAGGGAGCAGCGCCCACCTGTTTGGACTGCATGTGCCCGGTCATATTGCGCGCGATCGGCTGCAAGCGGAGCTCGCACACAGAAGGGTTTCTGTCTCTGTTCGCGGCGAGGCCATTCGGATTTCTCCGCACGTATACAACAACGCCGAGGATGTGGCAGCTTTGGGCGATGCGCTGTTCGCAGCGTCACGTGCACCGCGGCCTGCCGTGTCGCTGCCTGCGTGAGCCGCTGCCGCGTCACTGTCTGCATAAGTCTCCCTGCGAATACAAGGCGGTCAGCAGCGCATCCAGAAAGCGGCAGGTGGACGCGTAGGCATCAGGCGCTTCGCTTGCCCTGGGGCCTGCGACGTTCAGCTTGCTGATGCGGTGTTGCCGAATCCATTCGGCTACGCTGGCAGAATCGTTTGCCTGGTGCGGATCGGCTGAGTAGCAAGGCTTCGCCAATGCCTCCGCGGCCTGCACGGTAACTGCGGTGCCGTGCGAGGTGGCCTCGGCGAAGAGTATCAGCGTGGCACCACTGTCTCGAACGTTCCACTTCGTCCTTTGCTCATAATGTGCTGAGGGCGTTTCCTTTAGTGGATATCGCGCATCTATAGGTCCATCTTCCGCGCGCCTACCCGCCGGACACCAGCCGCACACGGGCAGACCCCACGCCAGAGCCGTATCCAGCGCGGCCCTGTCCACACCGGTCTGTCCGCCGGAGATTATGGTAATCCTCTCCATGGCACTGGTACGTGAACATCACACGGCAGGCTTGGTTTGATGCGCCATGCTAGCAAAGGATGCCCCCTTGAGAGCAAAAATATGCATGCTGATGTTGTCGGTCCTAGTCGCCGAAGCCGTCAGCGCGCAGAGCCTGGCGAGCATCAAAGCACTTGCGCAGTCCGTGCAGCACTTTCGGGCCAGCTTTACATATACAGTGTCGTCCCCATACTGGGACGACGAAGAGGAGCACACAGGCAGCCTCGCCGTTCAGGGTGCACAGTACCGCGTTGAAACCGGCACGGACGTGATCCTTTCCCATGGGCCTGACACCTATGTCTACCGGCCCGCGGAGAATCAGGTGCTTATCACCACAGGCGAGCCTGCGTTCTCTCCCGTGACACTCTTTGGCAACTTTGAAGCATTCTACGAAGCGGTTGCGATGGAGTCTGTCCAGTATGCGGGCGTTCGGCACCATACGGTGCTGCTCAGGCCTCGCGATCCCGATGCATCGGTGCAGGAAGTTGCGGTCTGGCTGCGCGCAGGTGATGGCATGATCACGCGTGTTCAGTCAGTAGACGTCAACAGCACCACCATGGACATCAGGCTGGTCGATATTGACCTCAGTCCCCGGTTCGCGCCCGACGCTTTTGACCTCTCGTTTCCAGAGAGTGCCGAAGTAATTGACTTACGGTCCTGACGGCGTGCAGCGAGCGAGTTTGCGTCGCCTTGCCATTTGGATTGCATCCCTGGCGCTAGCCGGCCTCCTCATCTATCTCACGCTGCGCAGGACCAATCTGGTCGAAATCGGCGAGGCCTTCCGCCAGGCGAATTATTGGTGGTGCGTGCCGATGGTGCTGATCACATTATTCAGCCATGTCGTGCGTGCGTGGCGGTGGCAAGCCATGCTGGAGGTACTGCCAGAGGCTCAGCGGCGCCCCAGCCTTTTGACGGCCTTCGGTTCTGTCATGATCGGATTCATGGTCAACTATCTGCTTCCGCGTGTGGGCGAATTCGTGCGGGCCGGCAACTTGGCGCGCAGGGAAAAGCTGCCCTACAGCGGGGTGCTGGGCACGATCGTCACAGAACGCGCCATAGACCTCGGCACCTTCGCCATCGGCGCGGCGCTATCGGCCTTTGCCTTGACCGGTGCGCAGCGTGCGGGTCTGCGTGAAAACATGCTGCGGCCCGCAATAGAGCGTGTGGTATCGATCCCCTCCTTGGGCCTTCTGGCAGCCGCACTGCTTGGTGCGGCTGTGGTGTGGTGGATACTGACCAGGACACCGCTCAAACGAACGCTCTCCCGTTTCATCGCACCGCTGTGGTCCTCTTTCCTAGGCGGCGTGGGTGCCGCGTACCATTCTCCGCGCAAGTGGATGCTAGTGCTTTCGACCGTTGGAATCTGGCTTCTGTACGGCCTGATGGCCTATCTGCCCCTCGTAATGTTCGACATCGCAGGCCCCTACGACCTTGGGCCCGTTGATGCCATGGTGATCATGTTCATCGGCGTGCTGGGCGTCATTGTGCCATCGCCGGGCGGCGCGGTGTCCTTCCATTATGTCACCGTGCTTGCCCTCACGTTGTTCTACGGCGTGTCTGCGTCTGCGGCCGCCACCTATGCCGTGTTTGTGCACGGGGCGCAGCTTATGCTCTACCTGGCGACGGGCCTCCTGGTAATCACACTCGAAGACACGAAGCTGGCCCAGCTGCGCGCGTATGCACGCAACACCGGCACCAATTCTGCGCCCACGGATCGCTAGCCCTGCACCGAACCCGTCGAAGCAGACTACACTTTTCATGGATGGGTCGGAAAGGAACAACCCCGGAAGCAACCAAGCCTAACCCACTCGGATAAGGAAGGCTGAGGTACGGCAGGCAAGAGAGTGATGGCTACTTGCCATTGGCTATGCGGGAGGCTCACCCATATAAATAATGTCGTTATGCTGCCTTCCTAAACTCCCTCAAGCGTTTAAGAACGTAATCCATACCACGGTTGCCCTTAATGCAGTTGCAACTACTGCAAAGCAATTGAAGGTTTTTGAGCGGATCGGTACCACAGTGAAACGCGACCAGGCAGCGGCGCCAGCCTGCGCGTATGCGCTGTACCTGCGGCCTGATGCGCACCGGGTCGCACGTCGCAGCGGCGGTTGTACCACTTATCCGAAGAGGGCCCGATCTGGCCGGGCAACATAGTCTTCGTGCAGGATGCTGTCCAGAGTGGCTGTCAACTGATCCGCATCGGCCTGGTTGAAGGCCAACGGAGGCTTGATCTTGAGCACATTGTGGAAAGGCCCATCGGTCGAAATCAAGACGCCGCGATCGCGCATCCTGTTGGCCACATACGCCGCCACGTCCGAAGCCGGTGTGCGCAGCTTTCGATCCAAGACCAGCTCTACGCCCAGAAATAATCCGCGGCCGCGTACATCGCCCATGACCGGGTGCACCCGCTGCAGTGCCTTCAGGCGCGCAAAGAGATACCGGCCCGTGTTCAGAGCTTTCTCTTGGAGCCCCTCGTCTTCAATGACATCCAGCACAGCCATTCCTATGGCGCACGACACCGGGTTGCCGCCAAAGGTGCTGAAGAACTCCATCCCGTTGTTGAAGGAGTCGGCAATGGCGCGCGTGGTCACAACGGCCGCTAGGGGATGCCCGTTGCCCATGGGCTTGCCGAGCACGACGATGTCCGGGACAACACCCTGGGTTTCGAAGCCCCAGAAATGCGTCCCCACGCGCCCAAAGCCTACCTGTACCTCGTCCGCAATGCAAACCCCGCCCCGCTGCCGCACATGATGATATACCTGCTGCAAATAGCCCGGTGGAAACTCAATCTGTCCGCCACATCCCAGCAATGATTCGCAGATGAACGCGCACAGTGGCTGGCCGAGTTCGTCCGCAGCATCACGGACGCTTTCAGCGTAGCGTACCGCCGCATCCGGTCCCCGGTACGGCCCGCGATACGTATCGGGAGCCAAGGCGACTTTCCCATGCGGAGGAGCTCCCTGGCCGCCTGGGCCATCAAACTTGTAGGGACTGATGGCAATAAGCGAAGTCAGATGCCCGTGATACGCACCGTCCAGAACAACAATACCAGCCGCATTGGTATGCGCATGCGCTAGACGCAGCGCCAAATCGTTGGCCTCGCTCCCCGAATTGACAAAGAAGCACACCTCCAGCGGATCGGGCAAGAGCCCCGCCAAGCGCGCGGCATACCGTACGAGCACCTCATGCAGATAACGCGTATTCGTATTGAGAACACGCTGCTGCCGCTCCGCCGCGCGCACCACCCGCGGATGGCAGTGTCCAACATGCGGCACGTTGTTGACAGCATCCAGGTAGGATCGGCCCGTAGCGTCGTACAGGTGCTGCCCAAAGCCTCGCACGATGTGCAACGGCGTGCGGTAGCTGATACTGAGGTTTGCGCCGATGTGCTTGTGACGACGCTTTTGAATCTCGTCCAACGCCCAGCCCCGGGCGGACAAGCATGAAGCAGGAATCCCCAGCAAAAGGTTGGGGTCCGGGCAGATTCCCAGCCAGACAGCGCGCTGACTCACCGGTGCCACACCGAACCATTCGCCATCCTCGTCCAAAAGGTCGCCCAACAGCTGAAAATGGAGATGAGGGACCCAGCCGCCATTCTCTTCTGGCGCGCCCAGCGCAGCGAACTGCTGCCCCAGGCATACTACCGCCCCAAGTTCCAGCGCATCTACGGATTGGTGGCTCAGATGGCCGTACAAAGTATAGAATACGCCATCTGGTATGTCGTGTCGCAGGATCACGAGGCCACCGAAGTCGAGCGGCGCGGTACACTTTTGCAACGCATGAACAGTGCCGTCCAACGGCGCAAACACGGGCGAACCCGCTTCCTGAAAAAGATCTATGCCCAGATGAATGGTCCGCCGCTCTTCAAAATCGTTGTGCGCGTGCAGAAACTGCGCCGCTGTATAGGCGAGGCGCGGCTCGTCATAGCACCCGACGCCTACCGCTGCACCCGCGTTGCGAATCCGTGTAAACAGCGTCTGGGCCGCTTGACCTATGTCTTGTGCGGGCATCCCCAGCGTGGGACTCGCTACGCTTGCGTCTATCACTAGCGGAACGACCTTTCGGACATCCGGCAATACTACGGGCGCAAACGTGTCGGCCCGCTGCTTCAGCCATGTGACTGCGCGCGCTGCGGGCGGGCACACGGTCAGTCCGCAGGCCTCCCTGAACCGGTACCATGCCAGCCGCCGCGACCCTGCGGCCAAACGCTCCAGGAGTGCCCAGGCAGGCTCCTCGCTGATGTTCAGGTATGCGTTGTCCGGCTCCATGGACGCCCGATGGGCCGACATCAGCACGCTGGTGCACAGCCTGGCGACCACAAGGTCGTACAAGCACGCGACCTCAGATTCATGAAGCGGGAATACACGATGATACCCGCGAAGCACCGACGCTGCAGCACCCACCGGATCGGCCTTGTCGAGCATCACATATGTCGCAGCAATCGCAACCTCGCACACGACAGGCGTGCGCACCATATCCCCAAAGTCGATGAGCCCCGTAACGCGCGCGTCGTACCCTGCGCCACCAACGAGCACATTGTAGTCGTTGGCATCATTGTGGATGACAGCCTTGCGCAAAAATCGCAATAACGGCAAGACAGTGTCTTCAAAGTAGTCCAGGCAACGGGCCACAAGCGCTTGCCTTGTGCCCTCAGCCAGGTAGGGCAAATAGCTTCGCAGCGCCGCGGCATGCTGCAAATCCCAAGCGAAACGGCGATCCGCGTGGGGGTGCTCAAATCCTGCCAGATCAGTATCCAGCCCGCCTAGAAAAGCCCCCAGCCCTTCCAGAAGAGAGGGCAATTGCGGCCGCACGCTGCCTAACGTGCGGCCCTCGATAAAGGTGACCATCCAGACGTGATGGCGCCGTCCGGTCGCCGCGGCAACCTGCGCTGTGCACGCCCCGGTTCGCGTACGCTGTACCTGGGCGAAGTCGGTGCGACGCTGGGCCAAATGTGCCAGCGCCTCCTGCTGCATGTCAATCACAGCAGGATCAGCGGCTTCATTGGCACACTTGAGCACAAAGCGACCCTGATTGCCGCGGATCAGGAAGTTCTGATCCGCATAACTGGGCAGGCGGTGGGCTGTGCCTTCGATGCCAAAATACTCCCTGGCGATTCGCTCTGCTTCGGCGGCACGAAGCGCCGGGGCCCTGCTCTGCTGCAGCCCGCCGCAGATAAGGTCAGGATTCGGTGGGCTACGCATGGCGCAAGGACCGGGCCACCTGCATAGCCACCGGTGCCAGCGCGCGGGCACCCGCTGCGCCGAGCGGCATGTGGGGTGGTCTGACCTGACGCCACTTCGGCTCACGCGAAAGCTGCGCCATGATGCTCTTGAGCCCTGGTATCACCGGATGGGCCTCCACAGCCCGGCGGATGCCTGTGATCTCTTCAAGCAGCGCGGACGAACCCGTGCCGTGCCCGTGCCGGTAGAGCCGCTGGGCAAGGCTGCAGGTGATATTGATCGTTGCGCTGATGCACCCCGATCCGCCCGCCTCCAGCACCGGCAGCAGAAACTGTTCCGTACCTGCAAAAAAGCGGAGGCCCGGAAATTCGGCCATCACCGCCAGCATATGGCGCAAATCGCCGCTTGAATCCTTGAATCCGGCAATGCAGCGTGGATACGCCGCGCGCAGCCGCGCAATGAGCGCATTGCTCAGCGGCACCGCACTCATCTGAGGAAAATGGTACAAGTAAATTCTGAGGTCCGCATCGCCCGCAGCCTGAATCTGCTGATCGAAGGCCGCATACAGCCCGTCATTCGAGGGCTTTTTGTAGTAGAACGGCGGCAAGGTGAGCACATGCTTGATGCCGCAGGCCAAGGCATGGCGCGTTAGCGCGATGGTGTCGGACACGGCCGCACATCCCGTGCCGACCATCAGGCGATCCCGCGGTAGCCCAGACGAGAGCAGCCGCTCTATGGCCGCTTGCCGCTCTGAAACGCTGAAGGAGGTGGCCTCGCCGGTAGTGCCCATCAGCACGACGCCGTCGCATCCGTGTGACAGCAGCCATTGCACATGCTGCGCAAAAGCCTTGTGGCATATGGACTGATCCGCATTCAGCGGCGTAAGGCTGGCCGCATAAATGCCATCAGGTATCTGATAATCCATAGCCATAGATGGGTAGCGCTATGCTGGTCGAACCATACCTGCTTGCAGGCTGTCCCTAAGCTCGTATATGCGGGGCTCACGCTTAAACGCCTGCTGGTAGGCCTGGGTCGCCGCTTCGCGAAGATCCTCACAGGTATCTTCTCGAACAACATTGATGGTGCAGCCGCCAAAACCGCCGCCCGTCATACGTGCGCCAAGCACGCCGGGCACTGCAAGCGCTGTCTCCACCAGAAAGTCCAGCTCAGCGCAACTGACTTCGTACAGATCGCGCAGGCTGACATGCGATGCGGTGAAGAGCCTGCCCAGTGCGGCCCAGTCCCGTTGCGTCAGTGCTGCTGCTGCTGCATGCACACGCGCATCTTCGTCCACCGCATGCACTGCGCGATTGCGCAGCACGGCTGGCTTCAGACGCTCTGCCATCTTGCGATCCATCGCACAGAGGGATCGCAGCGAAGCCCCATGCCGGCGACCCAGCGTCAACGCCGCACTGCATTCCTGGCGGCGCTCGTTGTACCGGGAGGCAGCCAAGGCTCTGCGCACACCACTGTCAATAAGCATCAGGCGCGCCCCGTGGGCCGGGATAGGGACCTGTTCGTATGCCAGCGTGTCGCACGACAGCAAAAGCGCATGATGCGGCCTGCCGAGTCGGGACGCCATCTGATCCATGATGCCGCACTGCACACCCGCGTACACCTGCTCCACGCGCTGGGCCATGCGCGCCATCTCAATGGGATCAATGTCCGTCCCGGTGACCGCTTCGAACGCCAGCCCGGTCGCTATGCACAGCGCTGCAGAAGAGCTCAGCCCCGCGCCTAGCGGAATATCCCCGTATACGTCGAGGGCTAGCGCCGGTGCAAACGCTGCGTGCCGCGCCATTTCGCACAGCATGCCCGCCACGTAGCGCACCCAGGAGCCCGCTGGCGCTGTGGGCACGGTGCCAACCGCAAACGTGCAGCTTTCACGGAAATTCAGAGAGGTGATCCGGTGCTCCCGATGTGCGCGCTTGCGCGCGGCTATGCCTACGACCCTGCCAATCGGAATGGGCAATACATGCCCGCCGTTGTAGTCGATGTGCTCGCCGATGAGATTCACGCGGCCGGGAGCCTGCACCATGCTGAAGCGGGATAAAGACGCCCTGCCGCCGACCGCGTCACGCAGCATGCAGACCACCGGTGTACGGCCTTGAACATATTCAACCATAGGCACTGGATTCCCAGATGCATTTGGCAGTCCGTACCTTACGGCTTGGTGCCCCTCGCAATGGATCCATGGTCAAGTCACCCTTCTTTGCGCGTCAGATGGCACTCTGCAAAAGCATGCGCTGGAAGCTGTGGTCCGGCTTCTACGCAGTGGACTCCTACCGCGTGCAGCACGAGCTGGAGTATTTCGCCGTGCGCAGCGCAGCAGGGCTTTTGGACGTAACGCCGCTGTGCAAATACCGGGTGTACGGCAAAGATAGTGCGGCCTTCCTTGCCCAGGTTGTGGTACGCGACATCACCCGGTTGCAGGTCGGACGCGTTGCCTATACATGCTGGTGCGATAATGACGGAAAAGTCGTCGGCGATGGCACGGTAATGCGGCGCGGCGAATCAGAGTTCTTTGTCACCACGACCGATCCATGCTATGACTGGTTGTGTGCCTTCTTGCCGGGCTACGAGGCCCACGTGGATGAGGTCACGGATCAGGTCGCAGCGCTGGCGCTCCAAGGCCCCTACGCGCGTGAAATCCTGCAGGCCGCTGCGGAAACTGACATCACACGCATGCGGTACTTTGCTACGCAGGCGGCCACGATCAGCGGCTGTCCGGCCTGGGTGTCGCGCACTGGGTATACCGGCGACCTGGGCTACGAAATATGGACGGATCACGCATTTGCACTGCGCATATGGGATGCACTTATGGCCACTGGCGCAGACTATGCGCTCAGGCCTATTGGCCTGATGGCGCTCGACATGTGCCGCCTGGAAGCCGGCCTCGTCCTAAAGCATGTCGACTATCACAGCGCAATACATGCGCTGATCGATGCGCGCAAGTCCTCGCCCTACGAGCTCAGCTTAGGCTGGACCGTGCATTTGGACCGCATACCCTTTAATGGGCAGGCCGCGCTTCGAAGGGAAAAGGAGTCTGGGCCCCGATGGGCGCTAGTCGGTCTTGATATCGACTGGTCCGAAACAGAAGCCCTCTACACGAAGGCCGGCTTGCCGCCATCACTTTGCACGGAACCGTGGCGCACTTCGGTCCCCGTATATCGTGATGCCGCGCGGCAGCACCAGGTAGGCTACGCTACCAGCGGCACCTGGTCTCCACTGCTGAAAAAGAACATCGCGCTCGCCAGCATCCGCGCAGGGCATGCAGCACCAGGCACCCAGCTTCAGTTCGTCCTGCAGGTGGAGCATGTACACCATTCCGTGACCGCCACCGTGGGGCCGCCGCGATTCTTCAACCCCGCCCGAAAAACCAGCATGCCGCCATGAAGGCAAACCACCGCTACGATGCCATCGTCGTCGGTGCCGGCCACAACGGGCTGATCTGTGCGGCGTACCTCGCCAAGGCCGGACGCCGGGTCCTGGTGGTCGAACGGCGCCATGTGCTGGGTGGTGCTGCAGTATCCGAATCACTTTACCCTGGGTTTACGTTTTCGGTAGCGTCGTATGTCGTAAGCCTTTTCCGGCCGCACATCATCCGGGAGCTTGACTTGGCCCGGCATGGCTACCATGTCATCCCGATAGACTGCGCCTTCCAACCCCTGCACGACGGCCCCGGCCTAGCCCGCTGGGCCGATCCAGAGCGGACGCGACGAGAGATCGCGCATTTCAGCCGCAAGGACGCAGAAGTATATCCTGAGTTCAGCCGCGTGATGACCCGCATGGGCCAGTTGGCCAAAGCAGTTATTGATGGCCCGCCTCCTGCACTGGGATCATTGCATCCGCGCGATATCGGCACGCTGGTGAGGCTGTGGCGGGCTTTCAAGCGCCTCGGCCCCGACCTGCAGCGCGCGGCTATCAAGCTCTTCACCATGAGCGCAGCGGATTTTCTGGACTTGTGGTTTGAGTCGCCGATCCTTAAGGGCCCCCTCGCGGCCAGCGGCGTCATCGGCACCTTCAAGGGGGTCCGCACGCCCGGTACGGCCTATGTCCTCCTGCACCACTACATGGGCGAGATTGACGGGGCCTTTCGGTCGTGGGGCTTTGCGCGCGGCGGTACCGGCAGCGTAAGTCTGGCCTGCGCCAACGCTGCACGCACGTACGGCGCGGAGATCCGGCTTTCGGCTCCGGTATCAGCGGTACTGCTCCAGAACGGGCGCGCCACGGGCGTGGTGCTCGAAAGCGGCGAGGAAGTGCGGGCAGAAACAGTGGTATCCAATGTGGACCCGCGTCGTACGCTGTTTGGCCTGGTAGGAGAAGCAAATCTGCCTTCAGAGACCGCTACACAGCTGCGCCGCTATACGTATGAAGGCAGCTCAGGCAAGGTCAACCTTGCCTTGGATCGTGCGCCCGAGTTTGCGTGCCGACCAGGCATTGGGGACCACCTGCGCGGCGATATTGCCATTGCACCCGACGTTGACTACCTGGAGCGCGCCTACGATGAAGCTAAATATGGCGAATACTCTTCGCGACCCTTCATCAATGTCGTAATTCCGTCTCTGACCGATCCCTCGGTGGCCCCGCCAGGCAAGCATGTGCTCTCGTGCTTCGTTCAGTATGCACCCTATCGCCTCAACGAGGGCACCTGGGAAGAACGACGCGAAGCCTTCGGCGATACGGTTGTAGACACACTGGCAGAGTATATCCCCGGACTCAAGTCCAGCATACTCTTTCGGCAGGTTCTGACGCCTTGGGACCTTGAACAGGAGTTTGGGCTGACCGAAGGCAATATTTTCCATGGGGAGTTGAGTCTGGAGCAGCTGTTCTTTCAGCGGCCTACCCCGGAGCTTGCACATTACCGCACGCCCATCCGCAACCTCTGGCTGTGTGGATCGGGCACACATCCAGGGGGCGGCATCATGGGTGCCAGCGGTGAACTGGCGGCCAAGACCATACTTCGCCGGTCGTGACGCACTACGACCTCATCGTTGTCGGCGCAGGCCTCAACGGGCTTGCCGCAGCGGCCCTTTCGGCGCGGGCGGGCCGCCGCACGCTCGTCGTTGAGCAGCGGGCAACGGTCGGCGGGCTCGCAGCAGCACAGACCATTCACCCTGGCGTGAACGCGCCCGGTCCCCTGCATGACACGGGCAGCTTGGCTACCCGTCTCCTGGCACCTTTGCGCTTGGAGAGCCACGGCCTTGCACTTAGCAACGAGCGACCCGCGCTGCATGTGCTGCTGGAGGATGGCCGGCGCATCACATGGTCGGCGAACACTGCCGATACCCAGGCGGCCATCGCTAGGATTTCGGCCAGAGATGCCGATAGCTTCGGGCGTTATCGCGCCTTTTGCGAGGCGGTTGCGCCCGCATTCCAGAAGCTGCTGCTAAGGCCTTTGCCGGCGCGGCGGCGGGACTTTTTGCCGCTTGTGCCGCACGCCTTGGCGTGGTGGCGAAGCCGCGCGATGCATGAACTCGCGCGCATCGCACCGATTAGCGCCAAGGCATTCCTGGACCAGTATTTCGAAACCGATGCACTGAAGGCAGCGCTCGCCATTCCCGCCCTCCAAGCCGCTTTTGGCGGCCCCTTTGCGCCCTTTGGCGCGTTGCACATTCTCACACGAGAGGCGCTGGCCCGAACACAAATCGTGGACGGACCCTCGGCGCTTGCAGCCGCGCTTTTGAGCGCGGCGATGCGCCATGGCACAGAGGTCCGGACCCAGGCCCGGGTGACTGCAATCCGCCTGTCACCGACCGGTGCGGCCTGCGGCGTTCGTCTGGCCTCCGGTGAACGGCTAATAAGCGCTCACGTCGCCGCCGCATGCAGCCCGCGGGAGCTGTTCGAATCCCTTCTTCCCGACCGCAGCCACCGAAGCCGCTTTGCGCGATATGCGCACAATCCCAGAAGTCGCGGTACGACCGCCTATCTTGCTTTGGCACTGGGGGCACCGGCACCGCTACTGGCTCCCTTCGCACGCATGGCATCCGGCGTTGAAGTGCTCGAACGCGCATTCGACCACATCAAAAGCGGCGCGCTGCCAAGACAATTCGCATTGGAGATTGCTACCAGCCCCGATGCGACGGCGCTTTCTGTACTGGTCCACCCGGTCCCTGGTAAGGGACAGATTGATTGGACAGAGGCAGCAAGGTCCGCGCTAAAGCGGCGCGTTGTCCGGCAGCTTGCTCCGTTTCTGCCGGGCAAGATTGCAGAAGCACTGCTTTTGACCCCGCAGGACATCGAAGCGCAGTATCGCCTGCCGGGCGGCCACCTGCAGCACATCGAGCAAGCGCCCGATCAGATGCTTGTGCGGATCGCGCCGCGCTATGCTACTGCGATCACCGGGCTAGACCTCTGCGGCAGCGGCGCGCATCCAGGGGCTGCCGCAATGTGCGCCCCGGGTGCGCTCGCCGCACGTGCATTCTTGTCGCGCTAGAAACCACGCGCGCAGGCTATCCGTACTACCGCATCCATGAATCCACGCGTAAAGATGCGCTGGCCTGCCTACTTGCTGGTTCTGCTATGCATGGGTTGCGGCAACCGTGCCCGATCGCAGGAACAGGGGGTGCAGCCCACGGCAACAGTGCAGCACGCTGCGCTCGCGGTGAGCGACTCGCTGATGGCCAGTCGCCGGAATGCCATCACGCGTGCGGTCCAGATTGCTGCCCCGGCCATTGTCAGCATTAACGTGATCGAGCTGCAAAGAGTCGTTTATCGCTCGCCCCTGGCCGACTTTTTCAATGATCCCTTCTTTCGCTTCCCCGACCAGGAGCGCATTCGCCAGGTGCAGAACCTAGGCAGCGGCTTCATCATCTCTGCAGACGGATATATCGTAACCAATGATCATGTCGCAGGCAACGCCAGCCGCATCAGCGTATCCCTGAACGACGGTCGCACGCTGGATGCGCAGCTCGTCGGTTCGGATGCAATTTCAGACCTTGCACTGGTGAAGGTCGATGCGCCGGAACCGTTGCCATACCTGTCTTTTGCCGAGGCGCAGTCTCCCATCGTCGGGGAATGGGCCATTGCACTGGGAAACCCGTTCGGACTCTTTGAAGCCACCGAGCCTACGGTCACCGTGGGCGTCGTGAGCGCCGTGGACCGTGACCTGGGGCGTGAAAATAATCACTTCTACTATGGCATGATCCAGACTGATGCTTCGATCAATCGAGGCAATTCAGGCGGGCCATTGGTCAATGCGCTGGGGGAAGTTATTGGCGTCAATACGGCAATCTACAGCGAAGGCGGCGGCTCGGTTGGCCTAGGCTTTGCCGTACCGGCAACCAAGGCCCTCCGGATCATCGATGAGCTGCGGATGCATGGAGAGGTCAATCGCACCTATTACTCCGGCCTGCGTTTTCTGGATGTACGGGCGGATGCGATGGCGAATCAGGACCTGGCGCGCATGCGCGGCGTCATTGTCGGGCAAATAGACCCGGGATCTCCCGCGGATCAGGCGGGGTTTATGGTGGACGATATTGTCATCGCAGTGGAGGGCGAACGCGTTACAGACTTTAATGATTACGTCGCGCGCATCTACGACTTCTTGCCAGGGGATGTGCTTACATACCTGGTAATACGCAACGGTCAGCACGCGGAGCTTGCTATGCGCATTGTCCGCAGCGCACGCTGATTCGCATATGCCGGACCGCGCGGCGTTGTGGTTTGCTGCTCTTATCACGCTCTGTGCGGGATGCCTGCCCTCGTCCTGCCAGCGTATCGCGTCCCGCGCCGTTTCATCGCCCGACTCGCTCTCGAGGCAGATTGCTGCGCAGGTCCTGCCCGATACGCTCGGGGTCGAAGGCGCGCTGCGCGGCTCCGATGCGGCGAACCTGGCCTACCCGCGAACCGTGCTCTTTACCGCCTCTGATGGTATCGTCGTCAGCGACGCTGAGCGCAACAGCCTTTTCTATTTTGATGCTCATGGCTTTTTCGTGCGCGAAGTGGACTGGGAGGGGGCTTCAGTTCCATATCTGGCGGAGCTTCGCGGCGACACGGCCATTGTGTTCAGTCCAGGAAGCCGCCGCATTGATTACATCGTGAACAATGGACCAGTGCATGCGCAGCCAACGCCGGACGACTTGGAAGCCGCCGCGCTCCAATACGTGACGACCGCCCGCGCCGGCACGTTCCTTAAGGTGGCGGGCAAGGACATTGTCCCGTTTTTGGCGCAGCTCGGAGCCGATGGCACAATTACACAGCGGGTACCGCTGAAGGGAAGCGCCTGGCGCCATGCGGGACCGTTGCGCGTTTCGGGTGATTCGCTGCTGAGCTTTTCAGGGTTTTTTCCCGTTGTCGATGTGCATATGTTGCCCCTGCGCAACGCGGCGGACTCGGTGGTGCTGAAAGGGTTTGACTCCCCAATGCTTGCGCGGACCTATGCATTTACGCAGGGCGAAGGGCGGGGCGCACCCCTGCTCATGAGCGCTGCCGCCTTGGCAGGACCGTACCTGTTCGCCTTGAACCTGCGGCCGGGCTGGCTGCGAATTGATGTGTACAACCACGCTGGACTGCTGCAAAACGTGCTGATCGAGCCCGATCCCGGATACAACAGGAATTACTATCCCGTAGATATTGCCGTCCAGCAGCATGCCTCCGGGGCGTACCGCATTGCGGTCGCAATCGTAGAACCAGAACCCGTCGTCCGGCTTTACAGGTGGCGACCACACCAGGCAGCTCAACGCCATAGCTCTTGAAGCATACGAAACCAGGAGCGCTGGGCGCGCTCAAAGCCAGCGGCTATGTGCGCCGCAGCGTCAAGGACGAGATGCGCAGCAACCTGCTGCGCAGGCTGCGCAGCGGACAAACGATCTTTCCAGGCATCCTCGGGTTTGATGAAACGGTTATCCCGCAGGTGCAGCGCGCTATTCTGGGACGCCACGATATGATACTCTTGGGGCTGCGCGGCCAGGCTAAGAGCAGGCTCATTCGTATGCTGCCCAACCTTCTGGACGAGTTCTTGCCCGTGATAGAAGGCAGCGAGGTCAATGACGATCCGTTCGCGCCCATCTCCAAGTACGGACGGGATCGCCTGGCCGCAGAGGGAGACGATACACCGATTGCCTGGGTGCATCGGTCCCTGCGGTACGCTGAGAAGCTTGCTACGCCCGACACCGCCATCGCCGATCTCATCGGCGATATAGACCCCATCAAGGCGGCGCATAGGAGACTGACGTATGCCGACGAAGCGGTCATCCACTTCGGCATCATTCCGCGCACGAATCGGGGCATTTTCGCCATCAATGAACTACCCGACCTGCAGGCACGAATCCAAGTGGGGTTGCTCAACATTATGGAGGAGCAGGACATCCAGATCCGCGGCTTCAATGTCCGCTTCCCGCTGGATTTGATGATGGTCTTTTCAGCCAATCCCGAGGACTATACAAACCGGGGCAACATCATCACGCCGCTCAAGGATCGAATTGACAGCCAGATCATCACGCATTACCCCCGCTCGATAGCGGTGGGCGTTGCCATTACGCAGCAGGAAGCATGGCAACAGCGCGGGGACGATGCCCCCAAGGTAGTCGTGCCACGGTTCGTGTGCGAAGTGATCGAACAGGTCGCATTCGAGGCGCGGAGCAGCGAATTCGTGGACCAGAAATCGGGCGTTTCGGTTCGTATGACCCGTTCTGCGCTGGAAGAGGTGATCTCCACGGCAGAGCGCCGCTGCATACTGGCGGGAGAATCATCCACGGTAGCGCGCATTTCTGATCTGGAATGCATTGAACCCGCCATCACGGGCAAGATGGAACTCGTGTACGAAGGCGAGCAGGAAGGCCTCCAGACAGTCGCACGCGCCCTTACAGGGCGTGCCGTACGCGCCATCTACACGCGCTACTTTCCGGACCCTGGGGACAAGGACGGCGGTCGTAAATCGTACAAGCAGATTCTGCAGTGGTTCGCAAGCGGCTGCTCTGTCACGATACATCCGCAGGCCAATGAACGGTCTTATCGGCGCACACTCGCCACAGTCGGCGGACTGCAAGCGTTCGTGCAGCAATTCGCACCAAAGGCGCGCGGCGCTGCGCGTGCCTCCCTCATGGGCTTTGTTCTTGAGGCTCTGCACCAGAACTCGCTCTTGGGCAAGGAGCAGGAATCCAGCACCACGACAACGTACAACGACCTGGTCGGCAGCGTGCTGTCTTCGCTTGGTTCACCGGATGATGAAGAAGACTACTGACGACCCGTTGCCTTTGGCTGCTTACCGCTACCTGGGTACTACGCGGCCGTCCGGCAGTATTACTTCGTCAGGGCCAGGGGGCTGTGTCGGAAAATTGCTCAGATTCGTACCATCCCAGCCGCGGGGGACATAATGCGAATGGTTACCATGCGAAATCTCGAGCCACTCACGGTCTCCGTAGGGATTGAGCACCGTGCGCATGACCAAGACGAACAGGAGTGCCAATAGAAGCAGTATGCCCCAACGTAGTCGCCTTCGCATGTTCTGCATGGTTTCTATGCCTTGGATGGAATCCATTCGACCAGTGGAGTGTTCCATGGGGACCTGTCCGCTTACTTGTAATCACCAAGGGCGCCACACACCGGTACCCCTCCAAAAGAAGCGAAGTCCATGATGCGCCGTATCTGCCTGTTGGCTGTGATTTTGCTGTGCGCTGCGGAAACACTTGCGCAAAACGCAGTCCTGCGCGGCTATGTCACCGATGACGATGATGGCCAGCCGCTGCAGGGCGTCAATGTCGTTCTAACCAACGATGAAGACGCATTCCTGGGTAACGCCAGCAACCGTGATGGCCTCTTTGCCATATCGGGCATTCCGCCGGGACTATACTACTTGAGAGCGACCTACATTGGATACCAGACACGTTTTGATACGCTGACGCTGGCGACCGATGAAATCGTGCCCTACAACTTCGCGTTGTCCACCGGAGGCGAAGGCGTGGAGCTAGATGAACTTATGGTCGAGACAGAGCGGGCCGGTGCGGGTGCCGCGGGCATAATCGCCGGGCTCCAGTCCGTTCGCCCTGCCGATATTCAGCTCATTCCTGCACCGGATCTTTCGGGGGACTTGGCCAGCTACCTGGTGACGCTGCCTGGAGTGGTAGCCAGTGGGGACCAGGGTGGACAGCTGTTCATCCGCGGCGGCGAGCCCACGCAGAATCAGGTGCTCATGGATGGCATTCTGATCTATCAGCCGTTCCATCTGATTGGATTCTACTCAGCTATCCCTTCGGCCATCCTGAACGTTTCCGATGTGTATGCAGGCGGTTTCGGAGCCAAGTACGGCGGCCGCATGTCGTCCGTTATTGACATCTCTACGCGCAACGGCAACAAGCGGCGCTTCTCCGGCGAATTCTCCGCGGCACCCTTTATCAGTGCGGGCATTCTGGAAGGGCCATTAATCCCTGATAAGGTATCGATCCTGTTGTCGGGTCGTTTCGATGTGATCGACCAGGGGGCTTCGCGGATCATTGACACGCAGCTGCCCTATTCTTTCAACGACCAGTTCTTCAAGGTGCACGCGATAACCTCCGAGAACACGCAAGCCTCGGTGACAGGATTGCGCTCCTATGATCGCGGCATTCTGGGTGCATTGACGCAGGCCGAAGCCGACAGTGTAAAGAACCAGGTGCTCTGGAAAAACAGAGCAATTGGCGGGCGGTTTATCCTGTTGCCCACGCGCATCCCCGTGCAAGCGGAGATTCTGACCTCGTACTCCTCCATAGAGAACTCCTTCGGTCCCGAGCTGGAGCCCACCCGCTATTCAAAAGCGCAGGAAATCAGTGCTGCCGCCAACGTTACCCACTTCACCGGGTTTACCGACATCGCGTGGGGAATGTATTTCAAGTTCAATACGCTGGATGCGGAGCTGTCGGGGATTTTCCAAGACATTTCTGATGAGACTGAATTCGTAAGCGAGGCAGGCGGGTATATCCAGACGGAGGTTCCTGTGATGGAGGGTGATGGAGTGAACTTCCATGTTGAGCCAGGGCTCAGGCTGTCGTCATTTCCGAGCAAGGGCCGCAACTTTATCGAGCCTCGCGTCAGGGCGATCTTGAGCTACGGCATACATCGCCTTAGCGGCGCAGCCGGCATCTATCACCAGGAGTTTGTGGGACTCGCTGATCGCCGCGACGCCGGGGATGTCTTTACGGCATGGACTTCCTCACCTACAGGCGAAGTGCCTCGCGCAATTCACTTTCTGGGCGGTTATCAGATTCGCCCCTGGAACTGGCTCACCGTTGCCGTTGAAGCATTTTACAAAGACCTGGACAACCTTTCCGTGGCCGAGTGGACATCCTTCCCGCGCTTTACGGTGGCTATACAACCTGCAGAGGGCACGGTGCGGGGCGGAGATGCCCGCTTGGAGGTGGACGCGGGGCCATTCTACGGATTCATCAACTACGGGTATGCCAAGGTTGAATACGTGGCCTTCCAGACCGAAATAGAGTACTGGTTTGGCCCAGGCGGATACGCCTATGCCCCGCCCCATGACCGGCGGCATCAGGTCAATGCACTGGGTAGTTTCACCTTCGGCGGATTCACAATGAACGGCCGGTGGCAGTACGGCTCCGGGCTGCCCTTCAGTGAAGCTTTGGGATTTGATGAGTTCGTCCTTATGGACGGCCCCAAGGACCTGTTCAACGAGCCCGGCGAAACGCGCGTGCTGTACACCTATCCGTATGGCGGCCGCCTGCCGGATTATCACCGTCTGGACGTGTCGGCGGAGTACAAGTTCGAATTCGGCGAGAACACGGCGCTTACAGTGCTGGGTAGCGCAACGAATGCGTACGACCGCATCAACTTGTTTTACATCGACCTATTCACGCTTGAGCGTTTGGACCAGCTGCCGTTCATTCCGGCTGTTGGTTTGAAGCTGGAATTCTAGGAACGGCCCCGACCTATGCGATCTGTCTACATAGTGCTCGCGCTGCTAATCGCGTTCACCCTGGTGAGTTGCGATGAAGGCATCAACCCGATCTTGGAGACCGACCGGCAATTCACGCTGTTCGGGGCGCTAGATATGGCCCAGGATACCCAATTTGTGCGCGTCATTGAGATTCGACCAACCTTGACCACGCCCGGAGAAAAGCTGGACGCTACCTTTACGTCGCGTCAGCTGGATACCGACACCACCATTACATGGAAGGATTCTGTGTACACGTTTGAGGACGGATCGGTCGGGCACATCTTCTACGCTCCCACGCGTGTGCTAGCCGGGAAGACCTACAGGATTAATGTGCGCAAGCCAGGATCTAGCCTCGTCACCAGCGCCACAACCCTGGTTCCGTTCCATCTGGAGCCCTCGGTGCAACTGGAGAAGGTATTCCGGGTCCTTACCACGCAGTTGGTGGCTACGCAGCGCATCCTGTGGTGGTCACTCGAAGAAGAGCCGTACGATGTTGCGCAGTGGTACCGATTCTTCATCTTCGACGACTATGGGTTCAATGACATTCGCCTGAGCCACAAGCCTGCGAGCCGGGCTTCGGAAACACATGCGGGCTTCTGGGAAACCAGTATTGATCTGGTTCGTGATCGCGACTCCCTGCTGGTCAACTATCCAGAAATGTTTGTGCGCGGCTACCTGGTTGGTCTGGGTATGACGATGACGGTTCTTGACGACAAGTTTACGCCGCCAGGCGGCGTATTCACCCTGGAAGCACTAGGGCAGCCCGGTACGCTTTCCAACGTATCGAACGGCTTTGGTTACATCGGCTCTATTGGGAGATTTAGTGCGGAATGGCGGATCCAGGACACCACCGCTACTTCGCTCGGGTATAAGCTCCTTGATAATCGCGCCTATCCGGAGATCGCCGCGCGCGTGTGGGATGCGCCTATCGGAACGCTGGAAAGGCCGCGGGAGTAGGGCACCTGGACGCGGCTCTATGAGTGCACGCATCCTGGTCATCATTCCGGCTTTCAACGAAGCCCGCGCGATCAACCGCGTCATTGGTGACATCCCCAGAGGATTGGCCAGTGAAGTTTTGGTTGTCAACAATGCTTCGACTGATACTACGGCAGCCAACGCACGGCAGGCCGGGGCTACGGTCGTGGACGAGAGTCGGCGCGGGTACGGCTCTGCCTGCTTGCGCGGTTTGGAGCATGCAGCGAAAATGGATCCCGACATCGTGGTCTTTCTGGACGGCGACTATAGTGATCACCCGGATGAAATGGCATTGCTGGTCAACCCCATCCTGCAGGGCGACGCTGACTTCGTGGTTGGGAGTCGTACGCGCGAGCTGAGAGAGCCAGGAGCCATGCTTCCCCAGGCCGTGGTCGGCAACCGTATCGCGTGCTGGTGCATGCGCTGGCTGTGGAAGGTTCGCTACACGGACCTTGGACCGTTTCGTGCAATCCGATTCAAAGATTTGACACGCCTGCAGATGCAAGACAAGACCTTTGGCTGGACCATCGAAATGCAGATCAAGGCGCAGCTGGCAGGGCTGCGTATCGCCGAGGTTCCGGTGTCTTATCGCCGCCGCACCGGCGTGTCCAAGATCACGGGCACGGTGACGGGTACGGTCAAGGCATCGGCGAAAATACTTTGGACCCTGCTCCGCTTCGCCGTCCTTACGCACATGCTGGTGCGCTCGTTCAATCCATCCGAAGGCACCGCCGGAAGAACAACTCACTGCTAATCGCGCCATGCACCCCGACATCTGGTTTAACGGCAAGCTAATCCGTCACGAGGATGCCACCATTCATGTGCTCTCCCATGTAGTGCACTATGGCTCGTCTGTTTTTGAAGGCATCCGATGCTACAACACAGCCAGGGGCTCGGCTGTTTTCAGGCTGCAAGACCATATGCGACGCCTGATGGACTCAGCAAAAATCCATCGTATGGTTCCGGAGTATGGCCAGGCTGTGCTGGAATCGGCTGTACTGGAAACGATTCAGGCCAGCGGGCTAGCTTCATGCTACATTCGCCCAGTAATCATGCGGGGTACCGGTTCGCTGAACGTGAACCCGCTGGGAAACCGTATAGAGACGTTTATCGCGGTGTTCGAGTGGGGTGCCTATCTGGGAAGTGATGCGCTGGAACAGGGCATTGATGCGCATGTTGCCTCTTGGAATCGAATGGCACCCAACACGCATCCGTCCATGGCGAAGGGAGGCGGCAATTACATGAATGCAAGTCTGGTGAAGATGGATGCGGTCATGAACGGCTATGCGGAAGGCATCATGCTGAATGTGGATGGGTACCTAGCCGAAGGCAGCGGCGAAAACCTGTTCCTGATCCGCAATGGCGTGCTGTACACGGCGCCGCGCGGCATGTCCATCTTGCCTGGCATCACACGGGCTTCCGTGGTGCAGCTGGCTCTCGACCTTGGACTCGAGGTCGTTGAAGAACGCCTGCCGCGCGAAGCCCTGTACATCGCAGACGAACTTTTCTTTACGGGCACCGCGGCTGAGATCACGCCCGTACGCTCCGTAGACAAGCACACCATCGGCACGGGTAGTCGAGGCCCGATAACTGCCAGACTCCAGCGCGCCTTCTACGATATCGTCCACGAAGGCAATGATCCGTACAGCTGGCTTACGACCGTGCCCGCACGAACAGGCGCTTCAGCCCACGCTGGCCTGCCAGCACACGCCAAGGCCCTCTGACGCGATTTACTGGGAGCTGAGCGACAGAGACCAGCCCACGCTGGCCTGCCAGCACACGCCAAGGCCCTCTGGCGCGCACCAAGCAATCGAGTATGGCCTCGGGGCACAACAGAAGCCACACTGCACAGGTCAGAGATTTGAGTTGGCATAGAAATTTTGGGGAGCCCGAGGCAGCAGATTGCCAGTGATGATTCTATTGTAATTATTTGTTAACAATTTAGTAATATTGGCCTGTTCGGCAGTATCGCGTGCTGCCCGATTCCGGGAATCGATCGCGGAGGTTCAGCGGATGTACAGGGTACTGTGTCTGGTTTGGGTCTTGGCGGGTTGTGCGAGCAACCTCGCGCTGGAGCGGACGCGCGCGCTTTTGGAAGCGCCGGCGTGGCCCGAGACTGCCGTCGCGGACGCGCCAGCGTTGAACACGGACGAATTAGCCTGGACGATCCACGAAGCCGTCAACCGTGTTCGCCAAGAGCATGGGGTGGCAGCGCTTGATTGGGCAGATGGTCTTGGGCGCATTGCGACCGGGCACAGTCGCGACATGGCGCAGCATCCGTTCTTCGGCCATGTCAGTCCAGTCGGGTCCGCTCCCTTGGACCGTGCGCGCACGGCTGGACTGCCTGTGCATCTAGATGGAGCAGCGTTTCTGATGGAGGGGATTGGTGAGAACCTCTTTCTGACGCACCGTTATGCCGCGTACTACGTTATTGAAGATCCCGGTGATGTGCATCGTTTCGAGTTTGAATGGAAGACCGTTGCGGACTTGGCTGATGAAGCTGTGGCCTTATGGATGGCCAGCCCCGCACATCGCGAGAATCTGCTTAGCCCATTGTATCGCACTGCAGGTGTAGGTGTCGTCCACACGGAACACGAGACGTTATTCGTTACACACAACTTCGCAGCAATCGCTCTGGACCGGTTCGCGTCGCTTTAGGTGGGCAGCCTGCCCTATACCTGCTCCGGCCCCTGGGGGTAGCCATTGCATGTGCCCTTCTACATGCTGCGCGGCAGCAGCCAATGCCGCGCCTTGATGGCGGGCCTTGATTCTGTGCCGAACAATACCCTGTGCGGCAAGTCATTTGTCGGTGCGCCAGGTGTTTTTGGCACGGGAGGCTCTGTAATCCGCCGTCGGTGCCCCAGACCTAATAATCCGGATACCACCCGGCGGATTCGGTTCACCTGGTCGGAGCATCGCCACCCTACCGGACGCTCAAACGCTCCCGTTGGAGCGCAGGGCCACCACGATCAATCGCCGACGACGGACCGGCATCTCTGGAGCGTCGTGCCGTAATATTCGGGTAGGTACCCGGGCCCCAGACAGATCCGGACGTGACCGTTAAGGCATCCATCTCCTCTCTCGGGCTGCACTGCGCCCCGGCCTCAACCCATAGCTGAATCGCAGAGATCAAATCCCGTACCGTGCTTCGCGCAGTGTGGGATTCGTTGGTGCAACCTTGAAGACTTGTACACCAAACTGCAGCCGCTGGCCGAGACCGGTGCCGCACACAGTCAGCGACTGCCGCTCATGATTTTTCCTTCGCCCGTGCCACGACGCAAATCACCACCATTATGCTCGAGTACGTCGGTATTCTACTCGACGGTAAAGGTGTGCTCCTCCGAGAATGGTGAGGGCGTAAACGTCTGATCAAGCGCCTGAATAGCCCAGTAGTACGTGCCCGGGCTCAGGTTGTACAGCTTCCAAACGCGACCGGTGCCCACATTGCCTGGACCCGTAACGAGACGCCGGCCATTCGACAGGTTCGACAGAGGTGGCAGGACGTTGCCAGCCCCTGGACTGGTGCCCATTCTGATGTTGTAGCTCAAACCGTTGATAGGAGTCTGGCGGTCAAGTCCTGGGGTCCAGTTCAAGGTGACCGAGCGCCCGCTGACCGTCGCGTCAATTGACTCGGGCGCGATAGGCGCACGTTTGGCGATAATCAGATTATTTCGCAGGATCCTGATCCGCGCACCCTCTCCGGGCAAGCCAGGCTTTTCGCCGAAGACAACCAGGTCCAAGTCGCGATCCGAGTCATAGTCTGCGATGATGGCACGCCCCCGGAATCCCCCTTCAAACCGGTCTGCACGCGATTTCTCCAGGTAGTGGACATCGTGATTCAAATAGATCTGCGTTGCATCAAAGCTGCGCGGAGATTCGGATCCGGTCACTACAAAATCCATGAATCCGCTGTTGTCCAAATCGCCCCATGCAACCCCGCCGAGGTAGCGCCCAATCACCGGGTCCCCATCAAATGCTCCTATGATCCTATGCGTCGCGTGTTCAAAGTTGACGTTGGTAGTGTCATACCGGTACAGCTCCAGGTCACCTTCCATAATCAGCGGCGTAAACCGTGCACCGGTGATAATGAAATCCATGTAGCCATCGGCATCGTAATCGCCCCAGGCGCTGGACGAAAACATGAGATCCTCAAAAGCCTGGGGGTAGCGACTGAACTGGCCCATACCGTTGTTCTGGTAGACACGGGTCAGCGTTTCACCATCATCATCGGTACCGGTTATCAAGAAGTCCATGTCGCCATCTATCTCAAAGTCCGCGAGATCGAGCGAGCAGTGCGCCACATCGACAAGGACATCCGTAATGGGCTGAAAGCCAGTGCCCTGCATCGTGTTATTGACGTATATCGTCGTCAACGGCTCCCCGCTTTCCTGCACGCCGCATACCGTCAGGTCCAAGTCGCCATCGTGGTCTACATCGGCCCAGATCAAATCTCCCGAGTGCACAGGCGTCTGCGATTGATACTCCGGGGAAAAATTACCATTGGTATTGAGCAGCTCATACACCGCCGTGACGACATTTCCTTGCGCGTCTACGCCCATGATGGCTACGTCCAGATCGCTGTCTCCATCGAAGTCCCCCCAATTGGCGGTGCTCCTCCAAAGGTTGGGAATGCCCGCCCCCGGAACGACCCGCATGTGGACTGCGTCCACCTCCACGAGCACACTGTCGACTTCAACGAATAGCGTTGTATCACCCTCAGACCGATACAATATGGTGGAAGGGTTCGGATTGGAGGGACCGCCGCGCGCCCCCGTCAGCAGCAAATCAAGATCATTATCCTGATCGAAGTCTCCTAGGGCGGCATCCCCGTGGCGCACAGGCAATACATCCGTGAGCAGAATCTCCTGAACGATCGGTAGCGGATCCGGAATCTGCCCATAAGCAGACGCCGCCATCCCTGTCAGCATCACGTAACAAAGCGCTCGCCTCATGCTGTTGCCTATCGTGTTTGGGTTTGCAAAGTTGTGTTATCGCTGATGGGAATCAGCGCATCAGCACCATTCGCTGCATTCGCTCCTGTCCACCGGCAGTCAGGCGGACAAAGTACACGCCGGCCGCCAGGTGATTTCCGCTGTCGCTGATGCCTCCCCATACGACCTGATGCCGGCCCGCGGCCTGCTCCGCTGCCACCAACACACGTACCCGCTGCCCAAGCGTATTGTAGACATCTATTCGCACCGGCCCGAACGCCTGGAGCGAATAGTCAATAGTCGTGCTCCCCAGGAAAGGATTGGGATATCCCGGCTCCAGCGCAAAGTCGAATGCCGCTTCATCTTCCGCAGCCGTACCCAAGTCGGCTGAGTTTGAGATCTCAAACGTGCCTTCTGGTGCAAACTTTGAGCCTGCATAGGCTTGGTCAATGGACTGGACAGTCCAGTAGTATGTGCCGCGTGGCAATTGCAAGGTGCGGCTTTTGGCCTGCCAGACATTTCCTGGACCCGTGCGATAGCGTTGTCCTGTGGTCGGATTTGAATACGCTGCCATCACGTCTCCAGCGATCGGCTTCGTGCCAATGCGAAGATTGTACATCAAGCCCTCCGCCGGCGTTTGCGCATCACTACCTGCGTCCCATGCGAGCGTCACACGGCTGCCCAATACCTCGGAGCTGAGCGTCGTAGGTGGCAGGGGACGTGAATTGGCCGACCTTATTTCGTTGCGATAAAGCCTGGACATCGGTTGCAGGCTCCGGTTGCTGCCAGAAAGCAGCAAGTCCACCACGGCGTTTCCGTCGAAGTCTCCCCAAGTCGCAGATCCAGCCGCGATCCCCGGAAGCCAAATACGCTCAATGAAGTACCGATTCTCCTGACGAAAAATGCGTGCTTCCCGCCCGCTCGTCATGTTCGTCGCCCCGGTCACCAACAAGTCCATATCGCCATCATTGTCGTAATCAGCCCAGCCCAGGCTGCCATAAAAGACCTGCGGCAACGCCACATTCGTTATCTGTTCAAAGCCTGTACCGTTGTTGCGGTAGATCCTGGTGGCGGGCACCAACAAGGCCAACGGGTCCAAAGAAGCGCCCGATATCGCTACGTCCAGGTCGCCATCGTTGTCGAAGTCGGCCCAAGAGGAGGCGCTGAACACATAAGCTGGCAAGGCATCCTCAACCTTCGTCATCCGACCTATCCCATCGTTGTAGTAGATGTTGGTGCGCAGGACATTGGACCCGTTCACGCCCGAGTGCACAAGGTCCAAGTCCCCATCGCCATCAACGTCCACCCACTGCGCCTCCCCAAGGGACAGCGCTTCAAAGCGCAGATTTGTCCTTATGAAAGAACCGTTCGTATTGCGATACAACCGTGCAAAGGGCTCAGATGGACTCAAGAGCCCTGAAATGAAGAGATCCTCGTCTCCGTCCGCATCGTGATCCCCTAAGGCAATGGAACCTCCGTAAATGTCGGGCACCAAAGTGCTGACCTCCTCGAATGTGCCGCTGGCCGTACCCCGATACAACCGCGTATTGCCTTCGTACAGGCGGGTTTCATACTGGGCAGCAGAATGCGTGGTGCCAATGACAACCAGATCCAAGATGCCATCCCGGTTGTAATCTGTCCATGCTGCATCACTGGCCCACAACCCGCCGCCGGGCAGGGCTCGCATCTCAAATTCCTGCTTCGGATCTTGATTGAACAGCGAGATTGGAACGATATCCCCGCCAAGGCCCACATAGGCCGCAGGCGTGAAGGGAATGGATGTCGACGTGTTGCCGGCACCCAGAATATCCAAGTCACCATCTCTATCCACATCAGCATAGACCATCTTGCCATAGTTGACATCTGGAAGGTCCAGCTGCACAGGAGTAAATGCGAAAGGCACCTGAGCCTGTGTCGGCCAAGCCAGCAAGGCCAGCCCGGCGCAAATGAACAGCCACCGACGGAGTAGAGTCATCACCGAATGGGTTTTGATCGTGTGCAACAGCAATACACCACTTAGGGCGCTGTTATAGGCACAAGTACCTTTGTACGTTCCCAGGTCAAAGCGAGGCCGACCCCCCGGTCGAGTGCCTCAAAGCTCAAGGAGAATGCCTCGTGAATTTTCTCCAGCTGCGTTGGCAACACGCGGATACGGACTACATCGGCATCCTCGCGGTACGCGCTGGTCCCGTTCTGGCCCAGATCACTGTTGAGGATTACCGTCCAAAACGCTTCGCCGGGGATCGTGAACAGCGCATACGTGCCAGCAGGCACCAAGTGCCCGTCAATTTGCACAGGCGCAGTGAAGGTGATTTCCGTAGCCTCGTTCGCTGCAGTGCGCCAGATTTCGCCAAAGGGCACCAGTTCTCCGAAAATCTTTCGGCCGCGCCGGCGCGGGGCACTATAGTGAACCTTCACATATGCATCCCCTAGGCGTGTGCGCGCCAGCGCCATCGGGCTGAGGCGTCGCTCAGGGGCTTCCACAACATCCAGGTTCCAGTCATCAGGAAACAGCAACGTATCCAGATTCGGTATGATGCGGAGTGCATTCTTGTAGTACACCTTGCGCAACACCTCGTCAGGCAGGTCCAGGCCATACATCATCCACCAGGCATGGCGCTTGCGGTAGTAGGGAAAAAACTCATCGGCTGTTTCAAGGGTGCGGAAATACGTTTGGTACTCTAGAGGATTCCACGAATCCTTGCCCATCAGTACCCGGTCCTGGTACCGGATAAGCCAGGACCGGGCCGTGTGCGGCTGACGACCCAGTTCCGCAACCACGGCCCCGAGCTCCGTATACATGTTGGGCAGCGAATCCATCAGCGCGCCCAGCTGCCAAAGGTCGTTGCCAAGCCAACCCAGATGTGCATTGATGAAAATGGTGCCCGGGTGCTTCCGAAAGACGTTCCACTGCTCTTCAATGAGCTGCTCCCACGAAGGCTCTGGAGGCCGCTTGCGATTCGGGCGCTCCTTAAGCTCGAACCAGCGCTCGTTAAAGCGGTCGTGAGGCAGCCAAAACTGCGCAGGATCAGCCGTATGGATCAGTACGGGAATCCCCAGCTCGCCCGCCTTGGCCCAGATCGGATCCAGACGGACATCGTCGGTCGCCACGCGCGCGCCGGATGCATCGGTCACGTACATGCCCAGGTTCTTGAAAATCTTGAGCCCGCGCGCGCCATTCTCCACATCGCGTGCTAGCTGCGCCGCAGCCGCTACGCTGAAATCCGGTTCGCTGACGCGGCTGAAATCCACATTCGCAAAGTGAACGATCCGCCCCTGCGTAAGAGAATCTGTATTGCGAACAGCCTGTGCTAAGGCCTCGCCACTGCCCCCGCTCAGGTTCACCATGACAGCCATGTTCATGGAGTCCATCGCTGCCACTATCTCGGCAACGCGCGCGGCGTCAGCCGCTCCCATCCGCCGCTGATGGCTGTGTACGTCCACAAATGCGTACTTGGCGCGGGTACGCAGATTTTCCTCTACAGACAGCGTGGAAACCGGTGCGTAGTCTTCCCACTGCATCGTCTGGGCCCACACGCCCGCAGGAAGCATGATCGCCAGCATGCATAGCATTGAACCGCAAAACCTCATAGATTTTCTGATTGGCTTCAGGAGCAACCGCTTGTGTACATAACAGCGAACGATGATCAATTTTATACGTTCGCTTCCGCCCATAGGTCCTTCCCGCCGCTGGAAATTACTGGGCCCGTGCGCAGCATAGCGACTGTGCGAGCCACAAACGGCCTCCACCTGAACCCCAACAGTGATGAACGCCGCCTCCGAAACACAGTCCTTTAGTCTTTCGGCGCCCTTTGTCCCCTTTGGCGATCAGCCCGCTGCCATCGCGGAGCTGACCCATGGCATCCAGCGCGGCGATCCTTATCAGACACTCCTTGGCGTCACCGGTTCGGGCAAGACTTTTACCATCAGTCATGTTATCCAGAACGTCGGCAAACCGACGCTGGTGATGAGCCACAACAAGACCCTGGCGGCGCAGCTCTATGCCGAATTCAAGCAGTTTTTTCCGAACAACGCTGTAGAGTTCTTCATCTCGTACTACGACTACTACCAACCTGAATCCTACATTGTCAGCAGCGACACCTATATCGAAAAGGACCTGTCCATCAACGACAGGATTGATCGCCTCCGACTGCGGGCAACCAGCGCACTGGTCTCTGGCAGAAGCGATGTGATCATTGTCGCGAGCGTTTCGTGCATCTACGGCCTGGGCTCACCGGAGGAATACAAGTCTAAGATTGTGCAGGTGAGGCCTGGACAGCGGTTGGATCGCAACGAATTGCTGTTGCAGCTGATCGACGTGTTCTACCGGCGCAACGACGCCGACTTCAATCCGGGCGCATTTCGCGTGCGCGGCGATGTTGTGGATGTCTTTCCGGCCTATCTGGAGGACTGTGCCTACCGCATCACTTTCTGGGGCGATGAGGTTGAATCCGTGCAGGTAATTGATCCTGCCGACGGGCGCGTGCAGCGGGAAGAGTCCCTGCTCACAATTTATCCGGCAAAGATTTTCGTCACGCCCGAAGACCAGATTGCGCGCGCACTGGAGTCCATTGACGAAGAGCTGCGCTGGCGTGTAGCCACGCTCCGTGCAGAGCGCAAACACCTGGAGGCAGAGCGCCTGGAACGACGTACGCGTTTTGATATGGAGATGCTCCGAGAGCTTGGCTACTGTTCGGGCGTGGAGAACTATAGTCGCCACCTGACGGGGCTGCCGCCGGGACAACGGCCCTGGTGCCTTATGGACTACTTCCCGGACGATTTTCTGTTGGTGATGGACGAAAGCCACGCGACCGTGCCACAGGTGCGGGCCATGTACAACGGGGACCGCGCCCGCAAATTGGTGCTCGTTGAGCACGGGTTCCGGCTTCCATCCGCGCTCGACAACCGCCCCATGACCTTTGAGGAATTCGAAACACGGCAGCGCCAGGTCATTTTCTTGAGCGCCACCCCCGGAGACTATGAGCTTGAGCGCTGCGGAGGCGCGTTTGTGGAGCAAGTAATCCGGCCCACGGGTATTCCCGACCCTGAGGTCATAGTACGCCCAAGTGCAAACCAGATTGACGACCTGCTGGCAGAGATTCGGGTGGTGCAGCAGCGCGGTGAACGCGTGCTGGTCACCACGCTGACCAAGCGCATGGCCGAGGACCTGGCAGATTACCTGCACTCTTTTCGTATCAAGGTGCGGTACCTCCATTCCGATATTGATGCCTTGCAGCGGGTGGAGTTGCTGCGCAATCTGCGCTTGGGAGTCTTTGATGTCCTGGTGGGCGTAAACCTGCTCCGGGAAGGCTTGGATCTGCCGGAAGTATCGCTCGTGGCCATCATTGACGCGGATAAGGAAGGCTTTCTGCGCAGTGACCGCGCCCTCATTCAGACCGCAGGTCGCGCCGCCCGCAATATCAACAGCCAGATCATACTGTACGCAGACCGTGTCACCGGCTCCATGCAGCGTATGCTGGAGGAAACGGGCCGACGGCGCGCACTTCAGATTGCCTACAACGAAGCGCACAACATCACGCCGCGGACGGTGCGAAAAGACGAACAAGATATCCGCCGTGGCACCGTCATCGCTGAAGAGCACCAAGATGCTAGGAGCGCATCACGTCATGTAGACGACCGTGCCCTTCAGCAGGCTGCCTATCTCGATCCGCTGCTCAAGATGCTGACAGATGACGAGAAGAAGAAACTCATTGCCCAGATGAGGACAGAAATGCTGGAAGCAGCGGAGAACATGGACTACGAACGGGCCGCAACGCTGCGCGACAACATCGCAATGGCAGAGGCCACTCTGACCACCGAGGAACCTGCGCTGGATGCCTGACGTTGGAGCCTGAAAACCAGAGTACTGCCATGAAGAACGGGATCCATCCCAAGTACAAGCTGCTTACCGTGCGCCTGGCGGATGGCACCGAGTTCCAGACGCGCTCTACGATAAATACGGATACGTACGTATCCGAGGTAGACAGCACCAATCACCCATTCTATACTGGCCGCCGCCAGTATGTGGACACAGCAGGCCGGGTTGAGAAGTTTCGGAGACGGTACGGTCAGCGCGATGCGAAACCGCGCAGCTAACGCGGCGCGGTTTTCAGTTTTGGGTCACCAATCGTCTGGATCGGCCGCAAGTGTGCGCCGAGTTTCCCAGGCTTTGCGAGGCGACTTGGGTATGCGGGATTCCCCACCGCGATAGTCGATGTCCGCCATCCTAGATATTATCACGGCAAAACGCGACGGCAAGAAACTTACGCAGCATCAAATCGCCGCATTCGTAGATGGCTGTACGCGCGGCACCATTCCTGACTACCAGGCGAGTGCATTCCTGATGGCTGCCTTCTGCCGCGGAATGGACGCAGATGAGACCGTGGCGCTGACACGCAGCATGCTGAAGTCAAGCGCAACCTTCGACTTGTCCGACATTGATGGGCCGAAGGTCGACAAGCACTCTACAGGCGGCGTTGGAGACAAGATTTCACTGATACTGACCCCGCTGGTCGCTTGTTGTGGACTTAAGATCCCGATGATCTCGGGCCGGGGCCTTGGCATAACCGGTGGGACCAAGGACAAGATGGATTCCATCCCGGGCGTGCGCACAGACCTGTCCATTGCGGAGCTGCGCGCGCAGCTTTCCGATGTAGGTGTAGCGATCATCGGGCAAACAAGTGCCATAGCCCCGGCAGACAAGCTGCTGTACGCACTGCGGGATGTGACAGCCACGGTCGACTTCATTCCGTTCATCAGCGCCTCCATCATGAGCAAGAAGCTCGCCGAAGGCCTGGATGGGTTAGTGTTGGATGTCAAGTGCGGGCGCGGCGCATTCATGAATACGGAGCCGGAGGCACGGCGACTCGCAGAGTCTCTGGTCACGATCGGGTTGGACTATGGGGTGCACACCTCCGCATTGCTCACCCGTATGGATCAGCCCCTAGGGCGCGCCATTGGAAACTGGATAGAAGTTGAGGCAGCCATCCGTTTCTTTGAAGGTGATTACGAGCCGGATGTCGCCGAAGTGACGTTCGCGCTGGCGGGCGAAATGCTTCATTTAGGCGGCCTTGTGGATTCTGCAGAGGCAGGACGGGCCATGGCAAGAGACACGATGAAGCACGCGCGGGTTGCAGACAGGTTTGCGGCAATGGTGGCCGCACAGGGCGGCAATCCCAAGGATGTGTTGCTGCCTGGAATCCGGCCGATCAGCGCTGCGCCGCACCTGGTGCGCGCCCCGGCGAACGCCGGCGGTTACGTCAATGATATGGATGCGGGCATGCTGGGCAGCATAGCGACGCAATTAGGCGTGGGCCGCGCAGTCAAGGAGGACCCCATAGACCCGGACGCCGGTATCATGCTGCGCAAGAAGACGGGCGATGTGATAACACCCGGAGCGGTGCTTGCGCACTTCTATACCAAAAAGATCAGCCAGATCCAGGAGTTCCGCGATGACATCCTGGAGGCATACCAGTTCTCACCGAACCCGCCTGCCCAAAAGTCCGCAGTTATGGACAGGCTCACTGCCGACGGGTGGCAAGGATGGCCGTCTTGATTCCACACGCGCACGTGCATCTTTGCACGCTGAAATTCCGTCTTATCGTTCAAGTGCGTATATTTTGCGTTCATGCTAAACTGTTGAGGTAGGTCTTATGTCCATCTGGGCACGATTCAAGCGACTGGTTCGCTCGGTTTTCGGCGGCGCAATCTCCGCGATGGAAAACCCGCGGTTGATCCTGGAGCAGAACATTCGGGAGCTCAACGATCAGGTCCCGAAGATGAACGAAACGATTGCGCAGGTCAAATCGGCTGTCATCCGCTACGAAAAGGCGCTGAGGCGGGTACAAAGCATGGAGGCAGGCTTGACGTCCAAGATCAAGGCCGCCATTCGTGGGGGTCGGCAGGACCTGGCACGGGAGTACGCCATGCGATTGGAGCGGGCACGCACCGAGGTAACGGAAACCTCGACGCAGCTAGGGCAGGCCAAAGCGGCCTATGAGAAAGCGTTGCAGGTCAAGGATGTGTTCATGCGTGACCGCAAGCGCAAAATCGAGGAGGCCAAGCACGCGTTGCGCGCGCATGAGCGTGCCAAGGTGCAAGCGGAGGTTGCCGGTGTGTTGGAGCAGTTTGAGGTGGCTGGTGTAGACCAGACCCACGGAGAGATGATCTCCCGGATTGACGAGGAGACTGCCCGTAATGAGGCCCGCATGGAAGTCGCCCTGGATTCCGTTGATGTGGAGGATTTGAAGCTGGAGCAGGAAGCGGAATCGTTTCACGCTGATGAGATTGTGCGCCAGATTGAACTGGAAATGCAGCAGGAGGCTGGCGGCAGCAAGCAACCGGAACAGGAGCCGCCCGCGCGTGCTGCGGGGGACAAGACCATGGGACTTGGTGACGCGGGAGACAGTCGCCCGCCCTTGAAACGTGTTCGATAACTTCCTTTCACGCGTCCGATTGCTGCACGGAGTTCATACGAGCCCACGATGATGACGCCTGAGGAACGCCAACGGTTCAAGGAGGAAGAGAAGGCCCACCTGCGCAAGCTCAAGGCGCTCCGCGCTGCGGCGCGCCGCCGACGGAGCAGCGCCGTCGTGACGGAACGCCTGGCGGATATGGCGGAAGGCATGCGGCATACCCTCGATACGCACGGCGAATTCATGGACAAGCTGGACCGCGAAACCGCAAGCCATGAGGCGCGTGTTGAAATTGCGCTGGAAGGGCAGCCGACGGTCCCGGATAGTGTGTCAGAGCAGCAGCGTGCCGACGCGCTGGTGACGCAGCTGCGTACCGAGCTGGAGTCCACAAGCGCGGTGTCGGATACTTCGAATGCGGCGACGGAAACCGAACATGCGCCCACGCCAAAGACCATTGGACGCATGCCCGGCGACTTGACAGACTGACCCGCACCTGCAGAAGACTGAGGCAGTAACTGAATGAAACGAAAGGAAATCAATTACCGCAAAGCGGCATTCCAACACCCGTGGAACTTGTCGTTCCTTGCCGTGGCAATGGCATCAGCACTGGTGTTCAGCGTCGTGTTGCCCCCGAGTGCGAGCACTGCGGTATTCAACAGCATTCTTGTGCTCGCCGCGGGCACCGAATTGCTGGTGCTGGGCATTCTGCCTAATAACAAGCGCTTCCAGAACATCATCAAAGCTCGCTGGGCCAAGGAGCGGGCGAAGCCACCCTCTTCGCGCGAGCTTTTCGAGGAGCTAGGGCGTGACAACCAGCGACGCTACATCAGGCTGCGTGAACTGCAGAAAAAGATTGAAGCCAACTATCGGAAGTTCAGCTACGCTTCGCAGGGCCTGCTTGACAGCCACATCAAGAAGATCGGCGGATTGCTGGAGTCTTGTCTTACCATGATGCATCAGCAGGAACGCCTGCGGCTGTACGCATCTGCAGTTCGGGAACAGGAAGTCTTAGACGACATGGTGCAGCTGCAGCAGGACATGGAAGAGATAACTGGGCCGGTGCAGCGCGTCAAGATGCGCCGTTTCAAGGTGCTGGAGCACCGGCTGGCGCGATTCAAGAAGAGCCAGAGTATCCTGGAGCTTTTGACGGAACAGATTGAAACGCTAGAGGATGTGGTAGACTATGTCCATGAACAGTCCATGACCTTGCAGAATCCTGAGCAGATCTCCTTTCAGCTTGATGTGCTCATGACGGACATCCAGGAGACGGAATCCAGCCTTGGGCCGATTGAATCGGCGTTCGGCGACGCCGATTTCGCTGGCTTCGGCGAGCTTGACCTTCTGGGGCTGGACGCTGCCCCCACGCAAACGGATGCAGCACCGCGGCAGCGGACCCGATAGTCCGGGATCTGCAGTAAGTTCGCTTGCACCGACACACGCGCTGATTACCACGCAAGGCCTTCCGCCCGCCGCCACATTGCCTGCGGATCTGCTCAATGGAATGCCCGCGTTCTACTCGAGGACAACGCCAGTTATTTGACGATCGGGGCGGCACGGCGCTGCCTGCAGCACGATGGAGCACGCACACTTCGCTATGCCCTGAAATGAGTCGCGAGGCCAGATTCTCACCGGGCCTTCACGCCCCGGTGAGATATGCCTGGGACCTGGCCGCGCAGCGCGCATGGGGCCACCCACCTATGGGCCGTAAGCCTGCAGTCGTATGTCGACCCTAGCAATCGTCGTTGGCGCACTGGTGTTGAGCGCGTTCTTTTCCGGCTCGGAGATCGCTCTCGTATCTGCCAACCGGCTGCGCGTGGCCGCCAGGGCAAAGCGACGCGGCCTCGTAGGTTCGCTGGTGCAATCGCTCTTCAAGGAGCCTGCGCGTTTTCTTACCACTACGCTGGTAGGCAACAACATCGCGCTAGTCGTGTATTCCACTCTGATGGCGCTGCTCCTGGCGGAACCCGTGCATCGCTTCCTAGCCAACACTCTGGGAATCACCGCAGCCGTGCTGGAGGTAGCCGCGCTTGCCACCCAGTCGGCCATAGCCGGCTTTTTGGTGCTGTTGCTCGGAGAAATCCTCCCCAAAGCCATTGCTAGGCCGGCCGCAACGCATGCAGTGTTTGCCGTGGCCGTGCCACTGAGGGTGGCCTATCATGTGTTGAAGCCACTGGTTATGCTGACTATGTGGACCGCGCGACTGATCCTCCGGATGGCTCCGGCGGGCCAGGCTTCCAGCACACTGTTTCCTCGGCGTCAGTTTGAGCTGCTCATAGAAGAGGGTCCTTTAGACCTGAACGAAGAAGAATCGGACCTCCTCAGCAATGTGCTGGAGCTGCGCAGCAAGCGCGTAAAGGAGTCCATGACGCCCCGAACCGATATCATAGCGGTGGATGAATCCACCTCCATTGAAGCGCTGCGCGCACGGTGCATCGAGTTTGGCTACTCCAAGATTCCGGTATATCGGGAAAACATCGACACCATCGTGGGCGTTGCTTTTGCGCATGACCTGTTTAGGGCGCCGGCATCTCTGAAGGAGATCATTCGGCCCGCAAAGTTTGTGCCTGAGGCCAAGCCCTCCAAGGAATTGTTTGAGGAGTTCCGGGCCACCAATTCCTCCATTGGCATCGTTATCGACGAGTATGGCGGCACCGCGGGCCTGATTACGCGAGAAGACCTGCTTGAAGAGCTCTTTGGAGATATCCAGGATGAGTTTGATTCTGAAGACAAGGCCATGCGCAGAGTAGATGCGACCACGGTACTAGCCAGCGGCCGCGCGGAGATAGACGAGCTCAACGAGGAGTTCGATCTCAATTTGCCGACGGGCACCTACGAAACCATCGCCGGATACTTATTGGAACGGCTTGGTACCATCCCGAAGCCCGATCCCCAGAAGGCAATCAAGCTGGGAGATTATCAGTTTTTTGTTCATCAGGCCTCCTCGCACCGGATTGACCTGATTCGCATCACATGGCCCAGCGACAGGCCAGGCGCCACGGACACACGCCCGCGATAGTACCACGGGAAAGCACGCGGGGGCACACACGGGCGCCGCCACACAGGGGCCGCGCGCAGGGTGCCAGAGGGCACGTCGCAGAATCGAGGTCCCCTACGGTCCGGCGCCACACAGGGATCGCACGCAGAGCACTCAGAGGGTGGCCGGCAAGAGCGCGCCGCGACCTAGAGGTCGGACTTTTCCTCCCCGCTGTCGCCAATAGTATGGCGCATCTGGGTATCCGCTTCGATGTTGCGGATGTTGTAGTAGTCCATGACGCCCAGCTTACCATTACGGAATGCATCGGCCATTGCCGCAGGGATCATGGCTTCTGCTTCAACGACACGCGCCCGCTGCTCCTGCACCATCGCGACCATCTCCTGCTCACGCGCTACAGCCGCCGCACGGCGCTCTTCGGCCTTGGCCCGCGCCACCTGCAGATCAGCCTCTGCCTGATCGGTTTGAAGCTTGGCCCCGATGTTTTCTCCAACATCAACATCGGCGATGTCGATGGAAAGAATCTCAAACGCGGTGCCAGAATCCAGCCCCTTGGCCAGCACGGTCTTGGAAATGATGTCCGGATTCTCCAGAACGTCGGCATGCGTCTCGCTCGAGCCGATGGTGGACACAATACCCTCTCCGACGCGTGCGATGATGGTCTCCTCTCCTGCACCACCGACAAGCCGCTCAATGTTCGCGCGCACCGTCACGCGCGCTACGGCCCGCAGTTGAATGCCGTCCTTGGCGATGGCCGAAATCGGCGGTGTTTCAATAACCTTTGGATTGACCGATACCTGCACCGCCTCAAATACGTCGCGACCTGCCAGATCAATGGCGGTGGCGCGCTCGAAAGGCAAGTCGATATCCGCTTTGTCCGCTGAAATTAGCGCATTCACCACCTGCTGCACATTGCCACCGGCCAGGTAGTGCGCTTCAAGCTTGGGAGTATCCGCTGGAATGCCCGCCTTGTGCGCCGTGATAAGCGGCTTGACGATACGATCAGGCGGCACGCGCCGTAGACGCATGCCCACAAGATCACGCAAGAGCTTGAGTCGCACACCGGAGAATCGTGCGGTGATCCAGAGCCGTACCGGCACAAAGTACAAGAGCATCATCAGGCCGATTACGACCACGATGATGATGAACACGCTGCCGAGTCCTAGTAATTCTGTCATGCTTACAGAGGGTCTATATTGTCATATGGATGGACTGCCTGTGATAGGCCTCGCTCTGGCCACCCCTTTTGGATACAAGGTGAATCCCTTCAATTCGAATCGCCTTCGACACCGCCTTGCACATGTCGTAGATGGTCAGAGCGGCTACCGTGACTGCAGTCAGGGCTTCCATCTCTACACCTGTAGGCCCCGTGGCAGAAGCCTCTCCCGAGATTACAACCGCCCGCCCCGCTTCATCCAGCTCAAAATCTACCGCAACGGCAGACAGCGGCACGGAATGACACAGTGGAATGAGTGTGGACACATGCTTAGCCCCCATGATGCCGGCCAGGCGCGCCGCAGCCAGCGCGTCCCCCTTCTTCAGCCCCTGCGCCCGCAATGCACCGAAGGCCTCCGCACCCAAAACGACACGGGCGGCAGCCTTCGCAACTCGAGGCGTGCTGCGCTTGGAAGAGACATCTACCATTTGTACATCACCATCCGCGGTAAAGTGGGAAAGCGCAGTTGCCATCTCGAATGCCTCGCATCATTCAAGCCCTGTGAACGCCGCCTGGCAACTTAGGTTGCCAGGCAAGTCAGCGCGCGTCGCAGTGGAACGCGTTCCAGCGGTAATGTACCTTTAGTGCGTGGAGATGCCACCGCGCACTTTGGCGGCCACAGCTTTTGCTCACCATCCACAATGAAAGCGATATGCCTGACTATCCCACAATTCCTGCTATTGTCGCGCATGGCTTGGACAAGAACCAGGACATTGCGTGTTCCACGAAGCGTGGCGGAGAATGGATCGCCACTTCGGCCGCGGCATTCCAGAAGCAGACCAGCGACTTTGCCCGCGGCCTGTATGCACTAGGAATGCGCAAGGGCGACCGCATAGCGCTGCATGCCGAAAACAGCACCGAATGGTTGATTGTGGATCAGGCCGCGCTGAGCCTCGGGGCGGTGACCGTGCCGATTTACACCACGCAGCCCGGGGACCAGATCCGTTACATTGTGGACAATGCGGGTGCACGCCTGTATATCGTATCGACTCAAGCACTGTTTGATGCATGCCCGCCAGACTTGAAAACAGTGCCATCCCTGGAGTATGTCATCGGAATCTTCGGCCCGTTCGGAGACCTTTCATACGCCGATGTCCTTGCACGCGGCCAGGGTGCGCTTGACTTCGTGCCGCCCGAGGTAACAAGCGACGACCTCGCAACACTCGTGTACACCTCCGGCACCACCGGTGTGCCTAAGGGCGTCATGCTGTCGCACGGCAACATTACCTCCAACATGCTCGCTGTCGCAGAGTGTTTGCCGTTTACGCCGCCAATCACGGCGCTTTCGTATCTGCCGCTGTCTCACTGCTTCGAGCGCATAGCCAGCATCGCGTACCTGTACCTTGGCTGCCCAATCTACTTTGTGGAAGACTTTCTGGAGATCAAAGATGATATCCAGACGGTGCGTCCGCACCACATGACGACCGTGCCACGCCTGCTTGAAAAGGTGCATGCGGGACTGAATCAACTTGCAAAGTCCACCAAGGGCCTGAAGGGCGCGCTCCTGCGCTGGGCTATGCGGCTGGCCGAAGCCTATGATGTGGAAGCAGGCAAAGGACCTGCCGGACACGGACTGGCCGAGAAGCTGGTCTACAAGAAGATCCGCGAGAATTTTGGCGGCAACCTGCGCTATTTCACGTCCGGCGGTGCTGCCCTTTCGCCGGCTATCCAGGCGTTCTTCAATGGACTGGGCATCATGTGCGGCCAAGGCTACGGACTTACCGAAACGTCACCGGTCATCACATGTTATACGCGAGACAACATCAGACCGCGCTCTGTAGGAACCTGTATCCGGGATGTGGAGGTCAAAATTGCCGACGACGGGGAAATTCTGGCACGAGGCCCCAACATCATGCAAGGCTACTACAAGATGCCAGAGAAGACCGCGGCGGTTATCACAAAAGATGGCTGGTTTCACACAGGCGACATCGGCCACCTGGACTCGGATGGCCACCTCTACATCACCGACCGCAAGAAGCAGCTGTTCAAGCTGTCTACCGGCAAGTACATCGCGCCGACACCCATTGAAATCAGCTTATGCAACAGCCCGCTAATTGAGCAGGCTGTCGTCTTGGGGCCTGGACGCAGGTACTGTTCGGCGCTGATCACTGTGGATGCTGCAGCGCTGGCCAAGGAAACGGGTCCGGCCGATTCGGATTCGATTCATCCCAAGGTCATAGCACGGATTCAAGCTATTGTGGACGGCGTCAATGAAAGCCTGCCGCCTTGGGAGCAGGTTAAGAAATTCTGCATCCTCGAAGCTCCGTTCAGCATTGAGGCGGGCGAGCTTACGCCTACCATGAAGGTGAAGCGCACCGTAGTGCAAGAGAAGTACCACGAGCAAATAGAGAGGCTGTACGCCGCGCCCCAGAAGGCATCTTAATGCGCATGGCCTGCGTGATGCATTGCATCTTGCGGCACGCTGCACCCGCTGTACAGGTATGGCGGATTTTTTGTCAAGCCTGCACCCACTGGTCATCGGCGCGTTTATCCGACTTGCGTTTACCCAACTTAGGTCTTCTCCTCACCACTTCTTTAGACTTCGACGATCATGGCAACGCCCATCAGTCTAGAGCAGTACGGAATCCAGGTAACGGATGTGCGACGCAACGTGGTGCCCGCGGTACTGTACGAGCACGCCATGAGCCAGGACTCTTCGGCGGCCATCACGCGCCTCGGGGCACTTGCCATATCCTCTGGTCGCAAAACCGGTCGCAGCCCATTGGACAAGCGGATCACAGAACATCCGCAGAGCGCAGGAAATATCTGGTGGGGCCCTATCAATATCCCCATCACCGAGCACACGTTTGAGATCAACCGCGAGCGTGCAGTTGACTACCTCAACACGCGCCGCTGTCTGTATGTGGTGGACGGATATGCTGGCTGGGATCCCCAATGGCGCATCAAGGTGCGCATCATCTGCGAGCGACCGTATCACGCACTGTTCATGCGCAACATGCTGATTCGGATTACGGACGAGGAGCTTGAGCACTTTGGAGAACCAGACTATGTGGTGCTTAATGCGGGCAAGTTTCCGGCGAACCGGCATACCACTTCCATGTCATCCAAGACCAGTGTGGACATCTCCTTTGAGAGTCAGGAAATGGTGATCTTGGGCACTGAATACGCAGGCGAAATGAAGAAGGGCGTGTTCACCGTCATGAACTACATCATGCCGCGAGCAGGCGTGCTCTCCATGCACTGCAGCGCAAACGAGGGACTGGAGGACGGTGGGGTCTCGCTGTTCTTTGGACTGTCAGGCACCGGCAAGACGACGCTGTCCGCCGACAAGCGGCGCCGCCTGATCGGCGATGACGAGCACTGCTGGAGCAGCGATGGCATTTTCAACATTGAAGGCGGGTGCTATGCCAAAGCGATAAACCTCTCTGAGGAGAAGGAGCCCGAGATCTACAGGGCGATACGCTTTGGCGCAGTCCTGGAAAACGTGGTTTACGATCCCGTAACCCACGATGTGGATTATTCCGACACGACCAACACCGAAAACACGCGGGCGGCGTACCCCATCACCTTCATGGAAAACGCAAAGGTGCCCTGTATAGCGGGACACCCGACCAATATTGTGTTTCTGACCTTTGACGCCTTTGGCGTCTTGCCGCCTGCTGCACAGCTCACGCCAGCACAAGCGATGTACCACTTTATCAGCGGATACACCGCCAAGGTCGCGGGCACCGAGGTCGGAATCGAAGAGCCGCAGGTGACCTTCTCTGCCTGCTTCGGAGCGGCCTTCCTGGTTTGGCACCCGAGCAAATACGGCGCACTGCTTGCGGAAAAGATGAGCCGGCACAACGTACGCGCTTGGCTGGTCAACACGGGCATGAGTGGTGGTGCGCATGGCGATGCGGACCGTATAAGCTTGAAGCACACCCGGGCAATCATCGACGCCATCAACAACGGCTCGCTTGCTCTCGCGCCAACCGTTACGGATCCGCTGTTTGGTTTTGCCGTACCTACCTCGTGTCCAAATGTCCCGCCTGAGATTCTGGTTCCGCGTGCGGCCTGGGCCGATCCGCTCGCATACGACCAGGCGGCGGTTAAGCTGGCCGCGCTCTTTGTTGAAAACTTCAAGCAGTTTGAAGACCGCTGCGACCCTGAGGTAGCACAAGCCGGACCACAGCTGCCGATCGCATAGCACAGCTTCCAAGGCTTCCTCGCCATGCATATGCTCTCCGACCTGATAAGACTTGCTGCGCGGCTGCGGCGTGACAAGACGCCGGTCGGGGTCGCGACGCTGGTCAAAAAGGAGGGCTCGACCTACCGACAGCCTGGTGCCCGCATGGTGGTGGAGGCAGACGGCACGGCGCACGGCATGGTGAGTGGTGGGTGTCTGGAAAGCGAAGTTGCCCAACAGGCCCTGGAGGTGCTTCGCACCGGAACCGCAGTGCTGCGGCGCTATGACCTGACATATGAGAACACCGTCCTTGGATACGACGCAGGATGCGCAGGAGCAGCGCACTTGCTTATCGAACCCACCGAGGGCGGACTAGACCTCCTGCTGCCGTTTTTGGAACAGCGCACCACCGCCGTGCTGGCGCATATCATCGGGTGCCCTTCCAACACGCGGCTGTTGGGAGCCAGGAAGGTGGTACTGCCCTGCGATGCCGCGGTCGCGTCCCCCGACTGGCCCGCTTCGCTGGATCCGGCGCACCGGGGTGCCGCCCTGCAGGCGGGAAACTGCACCGAAGTCATCACGGTCGCGTCTCAGCACGGTCCCCTGGAATTATTTCTGGAGGTGGTGCACCCTCCCATACGCCTTGTGGCCTTCGGATCAGGTCCCGATGTAGGCCCCCTCGTTCGTATGGCAAAGCACGTAGGCTGGACGGCCGAAGTGGTCGGTGCCAAGCCGGCCGCGGCACTCGAATGGCGCATCCCGGATGCTGATAAGCATACGTTCCTGATGCACCCGCAAGCAGTCCTTGACTACGTCGCGGTCGATAGCCGCACGGTGGCTGTATTGATGAACCACAACAAGGTGCGAGACACGGCCCTGCTCGAAGCACTTCGCCGAACCGATATCCCGTACATCGGCCTTTTGGGGCCGCCCGCGCGATGCGAAGCGATATCAGGGCAGCGCGGTCGGACCGAACACGCCATCCACGGCCCTGTGGGACTGGATATCGGCGCGGAAACACCGGAAGAGATTGCGCTCAGTATCGTGGCCGAGATTCAGTGCGTGATGGCTGGCTTTGCTGGCGGCTCGCTGCGTGACAAACGCGGCATGGTGCACCGGCGCATACCACACGTCAGGGACGCGCACGCATGACGCGATCTGCGGAGGCTGTCAACAAATACAGCACCGCCATCCGCACGGCAATTCCGTTGGTGACCTGGTGCAGTATGATGCTGCGCTCATGATCCACAACCTCGCTTTCCAGTTCGACGCCCCGGTTTATCGGACCGGGATGCATAACCAGAAACGAGGGAAAACGCCGCAGGTGCTCCGCCTTGATGCCGTAGCGCGTATGGTACTCGCGCACGCTTGGAATGAGACTCGCCTGCTGCCGCTCTAGTTGGAGTCGAAGCGCCATGGCCACATCACAGTCTTGCAATGCTTCGTCCAGATGATGCGTCACGCGCACGCCCAAGGACGCAGCATTGTACGGCATCAGCGTTCTGGGTGCACAGATGGTCACTTCGGCACCCAACTTGCGGAGGCCCAAGATGTTGGAGCGAGCCACACGGCTGTGGGCTATGTCGCCGATGATGGAAACCTTCAGTCCACGCACCGACGGGAAGCACTCGCGCAGCGTGTAAAGATCGAGCAGCGCTTGGGTTGGATGCGCATGCCCGCCATCCCCCGCATTGATGATCTGTGCCTTCGTGCAACGGGTCAGAAAATGCGGCACACCGGGTGAGGAGTGGCGCACGACGACCATGTCCACCTTCATGGCCTCAATGTTGAGCGCCGTGTCCTTGAGGGTCTCCCCTTTGCTGACCGACGAGCCTTTCTCGGAAAAGTTTACGATATCGGCGGACAGGCGCTTTTCGGCCAACTCAAAGGACAGCCGCGTACGCGTGGATGGTTCAAAGAACAGGTTGCAGACCGTGATGCCGCGTAGCGTAGGAACGCGTTTGATGGGCCGCTCCAAGACATCCCTGAACTCCTTGGCCGTGTCAAGAATCAGTCTGATCTCGTCCGCGCTGTACGAAGCCAGACCTAGGAGGTGACGGTGCTGCAATTGTGACAAATCTCCGCTGTTCAATTCGTCCATACCGCCTAATTCCGCGTGCTGTTTGTACGCCGTTCCACCAGGTAAACGCCTTCGTGGCTGTCCGTCTCGTGCAGCCGTACACGAATTTCTTCCCCTGGTATCGTGGGCACGGTACGGCCCACGATATCCGCTCGAATAGGCAGCTCTCGCAGTCCGCGATCCACCACGGCCAGGAAACGTATGGACGCCGGACGCCCCATGTCCATCAGCGCATCCAGTGCGGCGCGCACGGTCCGTCCGGTGTACAGCACATCGTCGACCAGCACCAGATTGCGCTCGGTCACATCAAACATGATGCGCGTCGCGCGTACGACCGGCTGCTTGAGCCGCTGCCGAAAGTCGTCCCGATACATCGTAGCATCCAAAACGCCGAGCGGAAGGTCGATGTCGTCCACTGCGCGAATCATGCGTTTAAGCCGCCGTGCGATGTGAACACCGCGGGTTTGCATGCCGATTAGCGCAAAATGCTCCCCGGCGGGATCGTCCGGGTCCATCAGTTCGACAATCTGGCGCGCCATGCGCTGGAGCGTACGCTCCAGGTCTTGCGCATCCATTAGACGAGCCTTGACGACATCAGACGCTTGCATGCGCGTAAGTTACGCGATTCTGCCACTTCTTTATGATCCTCCTGCGCGCCGTTCGTCTGCACGCGGATTGCAGTCGCCGCTGGAACCATTGAGAATGATTCCGTTCCATGCGATCATCAGTTAAGCGGCACCGCATGAGCAAGGGCACCACATTGCGATATCTGGATCCTGTGATGGTGTCCAGACTCAAGAACATGGAGCTGCGCGCCCGCCTGGTAGTGGAGGGTTTCATCACGGGCCTTCACAAAAGCCCCTACCACGGGTTTTCGGTAGAGTTCGCAGAGCATCGTCCGTACAACCCTGGAGACGAGCTGCGGCGCGTAGACTGGAAGGTGTTCGGCCGGACTGATCGCCACTATGTCAAGCAGTACGAAGAAGAAACAAACCTGCGCCACTATGTGGTCCTGGACAGCTCGCCTTCGATGCGATATCATCACGCGGGTGCCTTGTCCAAATTCGAGTATGGTGCTTACCTGGCTGCGGCCCTGCACTTCCTGATGGTCAAACAGCGCGACGCTACCAGCCTGGTGGCATACGACGAGCGCATTCATACGATGATGCGCCCCAAGGCTACGTTGCAGTACCTGCGGCAGATTCTTGCGCAGCTGGAGCACCTTTTCACGATGGAGCCGGAGGGCCGGCGCACCAACACGGCATCGGCACTCCACGAGGTCGCCGAGCGCATAGCGCGCCGCTCCCTTGTCGTGGTTATCTCGGATCTCTTTGACAATGTGGCGACGCAGCACACCGTGATACGCGCGCTGCGCCACCTGCGCCATCGCGGCCATGAGGTGCTGGTGTTCCGTATCCTGGAGAGCGCCACCGAGCGCGCCTTCGACTTCCCTGATGTGCCGATGGTGTTTCGGGACATGGAGACTCAGGAAGAAATTACAGTGCACCCGGCACAGCTGCGCCGCCACTTCACCAAGGCGGTGAAGGCTGACAGCGAGGAGTTCCGTCGGCGCTGCCTGGAGCACAATATCGACTTCGTTGAGCTTGACACCGGCGAGCCCTACGGGACCGCACTCCTCGCCTATCTCAGCAAGCGCCGGCGTCTACACTAGTGTGCGTACCGTTTTCCAGTATGGTCCGTGAGATCAAAGCGGCGGCGGCGGAGCTGTACCCGGCCGTTGTCGCATTGCGGCAAAAGATCCATCAGTACCCTGAATTGGCTTTTGAGGAGCATGAAACGGCCCGCCTTGTGCAATCTACGCTGTCCCCGCTCGGGCTCGGCCTGGAAACGGGCATCGCCAAGACCGGGGTCGTAGCAACGCTTAAGGGGGGCAGGCCCGGACCTACAGTGCTCTTGCGGGCGGACATGGATGCCCTGCCCATCCAGGAGGAGACCGGCGTCCGATACGCTTCAAGCCGTGATGGCGTGATGCATGCTTGCGGGCACGATGTGCATACGGCTTCGCTTCTGGGAGCGGCGATGATCCTGCATCGGTTGCGGGCGCACATCGCAGGCACGGTGCGGATGGTGTTTCAGCCCAGCGAAGAGCTTCTGCCGGGCGGTGCCAAACCGATGATCGAAGCGGGCATTCTGCGTGCACGCACGGGGCTTGCGGCACCTGCCGCTGCCTTCGCGCAGCACGTCTGGCACGCCTTGCCCGTGGGGACGATCGGCATTCGCAGCGGCATGTTCATGGCGTCTTCCGACGAAGTCTACATCACTGTACACGGCCAGGGCGGCCACGCGGCCGAGCCGCATCGACTTGCCAGCGACCCCGTGCTTGCAGCCGCACATGTCATCGTGGCCTTGCAAAGCGTCATCAGCCGTCACTGCAATCCCGAAATGCCCAGCGTGCTTTCCATAGGCAGCGTTTCCGCCGCGGGCGCGACAAACGTTATTCCGGACACGGTGCATTTGGCAGGCACCTTGCGCGCTATGGGCGAAGCCTGGCGCAGCCAGGCCCACGCATTTATCCAGCGTGTGGCGACCGGCACCGCGACGGCATACGGGACACAGGCCACCGTTGAAATCAGAAAGGGCTACCCTGCGTTGCACAACGACCCGGGGGCCGCGGCCTTGACACGCAGCGCGGCTGTTGAATTCGCGGGAAGCGATCACGTCGTAGACATAGACCGGTGGTATGCGAGTGAAGATTTTGCTTACTTCCTGCGCACCGTACCGGGGGCATTTTACTTGATTGGAGCGGGATGTCCGCACATGATTCACACGTCTCGATTCCTGGCAGCTGACGCAACGCTGCGCACCAGTGCAGGCTTCATGGCGTACTTGGCGTGGCGCTTTCTGGCAAAACGTGAGGACCGCATACCTTTGTAATCCACCTGCACGCGGCGCATTTTGGGCCGTAAAGGTGTTTCTGGTTGCAGAGTGCCGCGTATAGCGCAGTAATCACATCGCTGCACCTGTGCGCATGGTGCAGTTCGCAAAATATGATATCTTTGGTGTGTTTTGCACCGCTCATGAGGAAGTTTCTGCCATGCAGAATGAGTCCGCAGTGGTTCCCAAAGAGCCGGCCGCAGCCGGCGAGATCAGCGCCAATGGTGATGCCGACAGGGCATCCGCGTTGGCGCCAGGCAGATTTTCGTTCAAGAATCTGCGATTGGCGCCGCGCATCTTCATAGCCAATTTGGCGCTGGTCATCATCACGGTGCTGGCTATCTCGGTCACGCTTCTCATCAATTCGGCTACGGCCCTGCGAAACGAGACTAGTGATAGCGCAGAGCAGTTAGCCCGTCTGATCGCCGGCAAGTACGGCGACATTGGCGAGATCTCTATCGCCAATGTGGCGCGTACGGTAGATGTGATCCTTGATGATCCGATGACTGCGCAGGCAGCAATCGCGGCGCACTTTGTGGAGGCCGCAGCAGAAGCCGGGTACGATACGTCCGCGGTCGTGGACATCCTGACCTCCATCGCCAACGAAACGGTGCTGGACGAGTTTTGGATCACCGATACGACGGCTTTGTCGTACTTGACCAATGTCCGCGATTCCGTTGGGGCTTTGGTGCCGTTTCGCTTCAGTCCGGACGCTTCCGTGCAGCCTCAGGCGTCCAAGTTCTACCCGCTGCTGCATGCGCCGACGGATACGTTCGCCATTGTCACGCAACCTGCGCAGGTGCGGGAGATTGACCGTGCGGTCTACAAGTACGTCGGTGTGAATGGCGTAGACCATCGCAGGATTGTTCAGATAGGAAATGAGCTTGTGTTCGGCGACCAGGAGCTTTTGCGCCAGACCCATGCCCGGGACCGCGCTGATGTTTCCGGTGTGATTGAAGGAAATCTTGGGCAGCATATGCGGGCCAAGGGCACGATCCTGGACCATTTCGTAGCGACTGCCGAAGCTGCTGATTGGGGTCGGGATTCCTTAAATGCTGCGCTCACCTTGCTGACCGGTCGGACGAACATGAACGAAATCCGGATTGCGGACATGGATGGCAGCATCATATACTCCAGCGATCCCGGGGAGGTGGGTGGCTTGTTGCCGGCATCGGATACCTTGGCGACTTTGGACCTCTTGTCCGTGCAATGGGTGGATCACCCTACAGGGCCACATGCGGGGCACGAATCCGCCTACAAGCGTGTGACGGTGGCACGGTCACACGGCGAGCGCCTCGTGCAGGTTGAACTGGAGATTGAGGGAGCCGCGGGCAACGTTTTGTACACGGTGTATCAGGATGAGGCCAACCTATTGGTCAAGGATGGTTATCCCCAGGCGCTCTGGATCGTCAACCGCGACCATGAGCTGGTCGCGGCTGCGCAAAATACACCGCTGCAACAGGTCGGCGGGGGCAGCCTGTCGGCGTTTGTAGCATTTGATTCACTGATGGCTGCGTCGACGACCGCAGCAAGCGTGCTGGACAGCGCCATGGCTCCGGGCAATACGGACGTGATTCGCTTGGCCAGGCTCGGGATCACTTCCGCCGCCCAGCGCGGCACCTGGGCTGCCGCTCCTGTCAACATTGGCGAGGAACGCATTGGCGGCGTGCTGCTGTACGTGAACATGGATGCCATCGCCGCTAACGTCCGGGGAGAAGCCCGCAAGACCGCGTTCATCGCCCTCTTGCTGCTGGCCTTTACTGCAGCTGCGACATTCCTGGGTGCTCGGCTGCTCACCCGGCCTATTGAGGCGATTGCCGATGCGGCGCACATGGTAGAAACAGGTGAGCAACTGGATTATCAGCTTATTCGTCCGGTAACCAAGCGCTCGGACGAGATCGGGTCGCTTGCACGGGTCTTTGAAGACATGGCAATACAGGTCTTCAACCGCGAGGAAGTGCTGGAGGCTCTGGTGTCCGAACGAACCCAAGCGCTTCAGACGACCAATGCGGAACTGCGCCAGGCGCAGCGCGCCATCACGCGGGACCTGGAGATGGCCAAGATCGTTCAGGCCGCCTTGGTCCGGGAAGGCACGGTGGGGTTCCAGGCCTTTTCTGTTTGTGCCAGGATGGAGCCTGCGCTTCGGGTAGGCGGTGATTTTGTGGACTTTGTAGAATTCAAGCCCGGGCAGCTGTTCGTAGTCGTGGGCGACGTATCAGGCAAGGGCGTGGCGTCCGCACTGTTTATGGCTGCCTCGCAGGCAGCGTTGAAATACGCCGTCGCAGAGGGTGTCGGTACCATTTCGGACATTGCGGAAGAAGCCAACCGGCGTCTTTGCAGCCAGAATCCGATGGACCTATTCGTGACGGTGATCCTGGCAATTGTGAATCTCGCCACCGGAAAGGTGGAGTATGTGAGTGCGGGCCATGAGCCGCCTTATATTCTGGCCGCGGATGGCTCGCGATCAAACCTGCCGATGACCGGCGGTCTGGCCATGGGCGTTATGGACGACTTTCCGTATCGCAGCAAGACGATGTACCTTGGGCCGGGAGAAACGCTTGTAATGTACTCGGACGGCCTTACGGACATGGTCGATGTCAGTGGTGAGCTGTTCGGCAAAATGCGTCTGGAGTCGTCCATAGACGCTGCACAGAGTCAATTGCCGCAAGACATCGTTGACAGGGTATGGAAAGATATCCTTACCTTTTCCGCAGGTACGCCGCCTGCAGACGATATGACCTGCTTAGTCCTTCACAACAAGAACTCCACAAAAAGTGTCGCACAAGTTTAACGTTACGCTCCAGGCGCAGCTCAAGGAGCTGCGCACCTTGGCCGAGATGGTTGAGGCATTCGGCGCTGTGCATGAGCTACCGAGCCGCACCACATTCATCATCAATCTTGCACTGGACGAGTTGATCACCAACATTTTGGTCCACGGGGCATTCGATGAGGGCGTCGAACCCACCATCGAGGTAGAGCTAGGTCTGCACAACGGCACGGCCGTACTGACCGTTGAGTCAAACGACGTGGAATTTGACCCAACCGAGGACACGAATCCGGATACGGAATCTGATCTCCTCGCCCGCGGGATTGGGGGCCTAGGCCTGCACCTGGTCAAGTCCCAGGCATCCCGTTCATCATACGTGTACGTAAACGGGAAAAATCGGCTTACACTGGAGTATGACACTCCGTAGCCGTACACTGAAGCTGTGTACCGAACCTAACCCAAAAGAGATAGCCTACAATGCAACTTGAAATCGTGGAAGATCGCGTTGGCGATACCCTGATCTTGGCACCCGTAGACCGTGTGGACAGTTCGGTTGCGCGAGACTTTGAAGAGTTCGTTTCTAATCGCCTTGCGGAGGGCAACACCAGCCTCGTCGTGGACTTTGCTCGTCTCGGCTTCATAAGCAGTGCGGGGATGCGGGTGTTGCTGCTGGCTGCCAAGAAACTCAGGGCAGGAGGTGGCTCCCTCCTGCTGTGCGGGATGCGCGACAGCATACGGGAGATTTTCAGCATTAGCGGCTTCGATAGGATCATAACCATCTGCAACTCGCGCGAAGAAGCACTGGCATATGAGGCTTAACGCTACTTCCTCAGGAAGCATCTGCGGCTGCTGAGGCCGCAGGCTGTCGCCGCTTTCTGACCTTGAATGTGAGACTTGGTGCTTGGCGCAGCGTGCCTCTTGTAGTCCCCGTAGAACACTCGCTACCCTCCGGCAAGTCAATCGGTGGCGCGCAATGCGTGCTCCCTGGTACAAATCGGTGGTGATTGCTGCCCGGCTGTATTCATCAAAACAGCTGCACATTGTCGCACGATTTTGCGGATGCCGCCCGTGCGCAAGGATCCATTCCAAGCCGGCGGGCTTCAGACCCTCGCGGATACGCCCGGTCAAGAGACCGCGGTCGCCGATCCGTACCAGCCGCTTCAAGCCGAACTGCTTTTGTAGCTTCTGGACTTGCGCATCCGGGGCCGGGATCCGCCGTGTTTCCGGCAAATCCCTCCACGCCGATGGGGCGTTCCGGTGGCAAAAGTCCCACGATGATCTGCTGATCCGCTTCTTGCCCTTTTTTGCGATCTCGGGAATAGCCGTGGAAGGCCAGGTCCATGGCCTGGCCAAGCGCATAACGACTGGTCACATCACACAGCACCCAAGGCATTCAGGCTTTTGCGCGCCAGGCGGGATGGCGGCCTGGGGCGTAAGCAGCCAGTCCATGGTTTCGTAGAGATCATCGGTGGTCGCACCGCTCCACATTGCGCTCCTTTCCCGAGGGCGCTCTTGGCATGATGCAGGGCGTTAGCCCGCTTGCTTTGGGAATTGAGAATGCTGGACGCAATAAGCGCCAGCACCGGACGGTTCGGATCAATCATCTTGGGCAGGTCCAAAGCGCGCATGGTGCCCCGCACGGCGGCCACATGGCCATGCCTCACGCTGTTACGGAAGCGGTAGGCCCCCTTGAGTCCTTATGCTGGGGCTATGCCGCCGCGCAGCAGGATGTGGAAGCCTTAGATGGCTCAGAGCGACAGCGCGGTGATATTGAGGAGAATCTTCTTGACGATCACGGACGCGTCAGTCGTGTCGGATGAGCGGGTGGACCGGCATTTTGGGGATGCGGGCCACGTACATAAGGACTATCATCGATAGAAACTATCACCGATAGGAACTATCACCGATAGGTTCGCGGGCGTGTGTTGGATTTGCGCTGTCAGGGCAGAGCTATCCTGAAAACAGGCAAAAAAAATCACCAAGCACGGTGGAGAAACAGAGCAATCTATTACAGCCACAGCATGGGGATACTTTACGTATCTCGTGTACCCTGTTTGCCGCATTGATGCCTGCAAAAGAAGGCAAAACCCTTCAGAAACGCGCCAGATCGGCCGATTCTGCCTGTTTGGCAGGAAAACAGTCCGCACAACGCCTTGACCAAGGTGCCCTGAAACAAGGCATTTGGGGTAACATCAGTCTGGGGACCTACCTCCATCCTCTACATGGCACAGCCATTTGAAGCCATTGTAAGGGTGTTTCATGTAAGACCTCCGTATTCCTTCTTGGCACATTCCAGATACTTTCCCAAGCGTGCGGGAAGGCGGAACAGCCTCCTTCCTCCGCCCCAGCCGTACGGGCGGTAATCGAAGTAAAAATGCGGGAGGTGACCTCCTCAGAACAGATGTTGCAGGGCCGCAACCGTTCGGAGCCACGGCAAGCCATCGCGCCTTGGCACAGGGCACCTTGAACTGCATAGTGCTTGCCGCGCTAGGCGGCAAGCACCTGCGGAGCATGCGCCCTCAATGCTTGGGGTTCAGTGCTAAGGTATACGCCGGAATTCTCCCGCAGACTAGGCAGGCATGTGCAATGAGACCGACTATTCGTCCTCATCCTCGTACGGCTCCGGCATGAGCACAAATTCCGGATAGGCTTCTATGCCAAGCTCCGCAGCGTCCTGGCCCAGCTGCTCCACCCCTTTGGACACGCGCGCCCCAATGGTCATATCCAGAACTTTCCACAAGACATAGGAGATGGAAAACACAAATACACCAACCGTCAAGATTCCCAAAAGCTGCACACCGAGATTCGTGTCGTTATGCGTTATGCACACGGCCAACGTGCCCCAAATGCCGGCAAACAGGTGGGCTGGCACTGCCCCAACAACATCGTCCACGCGGAAGGACCACAATAGTCTGTAGCCTGCGGTACACACGATCGCCCCGACCGCGCCTACCAGGATCGCCCAATAGTGATTCACCATGTCAGGGGCCGCCGTAATGGCGACCAGGCCCCCAATCGCGCCGTTGAGGACCGCAACAAGGTCGAACCGTCCCAAGATGGGCCGAACAAAAATGATCGCTGCGATCACGCCGCCGGCTGCGGCCAGGTTGGTGTTGACCAGCACTACGCTCATGCTTGTGGCCGCTGAAGCAGAGCCCAGCGCCAACACTGATCCGCCGTTGAATCCAAGCCAGCCAAACCAAAGGATGAACACGCCGAGAGTCACGACGGGAACGCTTGAAGGCGGCGTAGGCCTCGCCGTCCCGTCCTTGCTGAACTTGCCCAGCCGTGCGCCCAGCACAATGGCACCTGCTAATGCAGCCCAACCGCCCGTGCTGTGGACAATGGTGGAACCAGCAAAGTCGTGAAAGCCCACCTCACTCAGCCAACCCAAGCCCCAGGTCCAAGCACCCACGACAGGATAAATGAATCCTGTGAGTACGAGGGTGAAGATGAAGAACGCCCACAGATTGATGCGCTCGGCCAAGGTCCCGGACACAATGGAAGCGGCGGTCGCAACAAACACCATCTGGAAAAACCAGTCACTCATCACGGAGTAACCGTTTTCCAGTACAGCTTCCGTTGCCGATTCGTCTCCCCCGAGCAAAGCAATCTCTGCTTCGGAAGGGCCGTAGAACAACTTGAATGAGCCGATCCAACCCGACACGTCTACATACATCAGGTTGTATCCAATCAGGTAGAAAGCCATCCCTGCAATAGAGTACAGGCCCACATTCTTCAGGCAAATGACCGAGGCGTTCTTTGTTCTGACCGATCCAGATTCCAGCATGGTGAACCCGGCCGCCATCCACATGACCAAGCCACCCCAGATCAAAAAAGAGAGAGTGTTGAATACGAACTGTGCTTCTTGGCTCATGATTGTTAAGGTATGCTAATGATGGACTGCACCGTTCTGGGCGCTAGGCCGACAGGATGCCAAGAAGACTGAGCACGTCAGGCAAGCCTTGCGAAACCGTCCCGACCAATGGGTGGTGCCGCTACATGCGCAAGACTACGAGCAGTTGCGGTGTAAATTCGTCATGGGTACTGCCCAGCTTGTTGCTCCAGTACTGAAGCTCTACGCCAGCATGCAGCCACCCACCTCCTGTAACGTCAACCGTGAACTGGGGCTGTGCTAGAATCCACGATCTCACCTTAGCACCGAGCTCGTTGGTTACGCCGCTAATATACTCTGCATGCCCCGTCCACGCAAACGACGCTGCGCCCAGCTTGAACGTCAGCAGCCAGCTTACGTCAAACATGAAGCCCGTATCATCCGTCTTGGGAGCACCGCCCTTGCCTACGCCACTGCTGGCATCTAGCATGGCCGCAAAATCGGTATTCAGAAAGATGAATCCTGGCACAGACCACGAAAGCTGGATCCCCGGCAGGATTTTCAAGACGTTGGCATCGCCATCAAAGTTGATCCCGCCGACGAGCGATATATCCCGGATGGCTCCAATCTTGATTTCCCTCCCGCTCGCCTTGCCTAGGCTGAGGGCCGGGTACCACTCACCGTAGAACTCCTTGTCGTTGAATCCATCGGCTTTGTTGTCGTCGATGAAGTCGATGAAGAAGAAGCTGCCTCCGAACCTCCAGCTGCTTGCATTCTGGAACGTGAGGATTGATGTCGCAGAACTGGCTCCGTCTTCCGTAAACGGGTTCACCAGCTTGCCATACTGCCATGCAAAGTCCGTCTGGGCCGCGCTAGGCAGCACAACCGCCATCAATAATCCGACGCACATTGCCCAGCGTGTACAGGTCCCTGCCAACTGCAATGCAAAAGGGGAACGCATTAGCTCGTGAATGTTGATGAACAATTAGTGGCACGCCAATGCTACAGCAAGCAGTGCCCAAAGTCAGCAATCTCGCGCCCATTTGCAAGATCCGGTGCCAGACAGGACTGCGTGCCAAGGCTCAATACATGGAATAATCGTTGATTGCTTCGACTTTCCGGATGTGCGGGACCGCGTGCATGAGCGCCTGTTCGATGCCTGCGCGAAGTGTCATGGTGCTCATGGGGCAGGAACCGCAGGCACCCAGCAGCTCCAACTCCACCACCATGTCCCGCGTAATCTTGCGCAAACGGACCGAGCCGCCATCTGCTTGGAGGTACGGACGGATGGAGTCGAGCCCGTCCTCTATCTGCTTGCGCAACGCTTCGTCCACGTTTGGATCGTACGCGTCTTCCATAGCATGCTAACGGTATTCTATCTCCGGCAACACAGTTGCGGCTTGGCCAGCGACCGCGAAGACTATATGCTCAGCTGCAGCAGCGAATGCGCGTGCAGAAGCACATTCGGGCGCAGCGACCACGATGGGCACGCCCTCATCACCCGCACGCCTGAGGCGCTGCTCCAGCGGCACCTCGCCCAAAAACGGCACGCCGCTGGATTTCGCCAGCTTGCGCGCCCCACCTTGGCCGAAAAGATAATACTTTCTGTCGGGTAAGTCAGGCGGTGAGAAGAATGCCATATTCTCAATGACGCCGAGCACCGGCACGTTCACCTGTTCAAACATGGCGATGCCCTTGCGCGCGTCGGCTAGCGCTACGCGCTGCGGCGTAGAAACGATGACGGCACCGGTAAGCGACACCGTCTGGACGATGGTCAGCTGAATGTCGCCGGTACCCGGCGGCAGATCCAGCACCAGGAAGTCCAACGTTCCCCACTCTGCATCGCCCAGAAATTGACGCACCGCACTTGAAACCATAGGCCCGCGCCAGATAACCGCATTGGAGGGATCCACCAAAAGACCCATGGACAGCAGTCGTACCCCGTGCTTCTCCAGAGGAATGATCTTGCGTGCCTTGTTGACGCGCGGCCGTTCGTTCTCCACGCCGAACATCGTAGGCACGCTCGGGCCGTAGATGTCGGTATCGACCAAGCCGGTCCTGAATCCACGCAGTGCAAGCGCCGCCGCAAGGTTTACTGCAACCGTGCTCTTGCCAACCCCGCCCTTGCCCGATGCCACCGCGATCAGGTGGTTTGCGCCTGGTCTGATGGGTACCTTGCCGCGCCTGATTCCGACTATGTTGACCTGTACTTGCGTATCATCCCCATGCTTTGCTTGGATCACGGCACGACATCGGTCTGCAACGCGCTGCGCAAACGGGCTGCCAGGGTTGTCTACGCTTACTGTAAATGCGGCCCGATTCCCCTTGACGTCCAGATCTTGCACCCGGCCTAAGCGCACTATATCAGTCTTCCGGTCCGGGTCGACAATAGCGGTGAGTGCGCTCAGTACCGATTTGCGTGTCATAGGCACATCAGTGTGTAGCCTTTACAGACCTTGTGCAACTACGCTTGTTCCCCTCTTCTCTGCATAGCGCAGTGCGATCCCGTGTCTGAGGTCCCAGGGGCTTACCGTCGTCTCTTCGGATCCGAACCGCTGCATCACCTCGTCCAGAATCAGCACCGCACCAGGAAACACATCGCTGCGACCCGCCATGTGGCGCGTGTTCAAGGCCAGTACTTCGGACTGCGTCATCCCCATGAGTCGCGTGCGCCATCTGCGAACAGTCTGCGCAGAGAGCGTCGGAAGGGCAGCCATACCGGCGTCGCCATATTCCAGAAGCGCCAGGAGCCGCTGTGTCAAAGAAGCACCAATCAGCAGGGTCGGTGGCTGTACTCGAACACTTCCAAGCTCGCTCCGGACCCATGCCGCAGCGCGTGCCGCTTCGAACGGGGCGGGGGGCTGCTCCGAAAAATATCGCTCCGTTATCCTGACCGAGCCAATGTTCAGGCTTTGCCGCAAAAGGCTACCGCGTACGCTTTCCACAATTTCGGTGGAGCCGCCCCCAATGTCCAGCGTTACGGTGTTCCGGGCTGCGCCATCCTGCGTTGCGGCTGCCAATGCCGGCAAGCAGGCCGTGGCACCTCGGAAGCTCCACTCCGCTTCTTTCGCTCCAGAAATGATCGTGTAGTCCAGCCCTGTTTCCGACTTGACCCACGCAATCATATCGGACGGGTTCCGGATATCTCTCGAAGCGCTGGTACCAATGGCGATGCAGTCTCGCGCACCTAGCCGCTCGTATTCGTCACGAAACGCGATGAGCGCATCGCGCAGCCGATGCAGTGCTCCTTCCGCAAACTCCCGGTGGGCATCCACCCCTTCCCCCAGCCGGACCATGCGCACCTCATCCTTCACGACTCGGAGTCTGCCCGCGCCTTCCACATCCGCCACCAGCATCTTGGCCGCGTTCGTTCCTACATCAATAACAGCAATGCGAATAGCGCCGTGGGATTGGTCCCAATGGGTAGCCTGCCCGAAGCACGGCCGCATGCAGTCGGGTTGCGTGGAACGGTCTACTGATCCATCCACACGGCGATGCCCCACTGGCCCGGGTGGTCCGGGACCTCTGCCCCAAAGTCGCCGTAGTGATGCGTTCCATCCGTCACGAACCTGAGCACGTACTCGCCCGCATCGAGGCTGACAAAGCCGCTGAACAACCGGTTTTCGTCTCCTCCTCCCGCCGCCACTGTGTTGTACCGGGTCATCTCCCATACGGGCTGATCGTCGCCTGTACGCTTCAGCATGCCATAGTCGAAGCGGGTACTCGTGGAAATTTCTCCTACAGCCCTGATGCGAATCCGCGTAGGCTGGCTAACAGCAAACCGTACTTCTCGTTCCTCGTGCGCTTCCAGGCGCGTCCAGTTGATGGTGGCGGCCGCTTCGCTCAGTGCGTTGCTGAACAAATCCTGGCCTCGGCCTTCGCGCGCCTGACCAAGGGGCAGTCCTTGCGCCGCATCGCCCATGCCGTCGCTGATAGCGAACGCACCCGTCGGCAGCGTGCGCGACACAGGAAACATCGCGATGCCCCAGCGCTCTGGATTATCCGGTGCCTCCGCATTCCACGAATCCCAGGCATGCGAGTCGTCCGTGATATACTCCAAGGCGTACGTCCCTGGCTCCAAGTACAGGAACTCTGATTTGTAGAGGTTCTTATACGACCCGCCGGCGTGCAACAAGTCGCCCGGAGCCAGCTTCCAGACCAACTCTTCCCGGCCCTGGTGGATTCTTGTCAACTGCCCGTAATCGTAAGCCGTTCCATAATTCCCGGTGACTTCCCCTACAGAATAGAGCACGACACCCAATGGCTGGCCTACCCGGAAATGCTGCTTGAGATGCTCATCGTTGCCTACGCGCGCAAAGCTGAGTAGCGGCTGGCGCGTCTGCCACGGATCAAAGGGTAGAATGGCATCTGAGTCTTCGACTGCAATGGAGATGCCCCATGCGCTCGGATCATACGGTGGATTGCCGACCCATAGGCCATAAGCATGCGACCGGTTCGTTTCTGCGAACGCGCGATAGATACCGGGCACTAGGTTGATTCTGCCTGTGAACCGCCGGTTGGACGCAGCGCCCCCCGCCGGTTCTGAGTTTTGTAACGCAAAAAACCAGACGCGCGTCCTCTCCTGCACGTGCTCAATCCAGTAATGATCCCGCGGTTCATGCCCGGATGCCGTACTGATTTCTCCGGTTGCCGACACCGCGATGTCAGTCGGTCGCAAGACCTCAAAGGCGAATTCGCGGTGTTCATTATCCCCCAGCATGGTCGCCTCCCACAAAAGCGGCGTGTTTGAAGCCTTTGGGGGCAAAAAGTCCAGCCGGCGTGCGTTGTCATTCTTGTCTGCTGTGCGCAACACGAACCGCAGCGACGACAGTGATCGATTGTCCAGCCGAGCCCGAGGAATGCGCTGGTCTGCGCGAAGACCATAGGTAGCGTAAAAGACCTCGTACAGGCCAGCCCCTAGTATAAACGTGTCGGCCTTGATGTGGCGCAGTGACCCGGCACCGGCGCTGAGGCGCTGCGCTTGCATGTCCCAGACGATTTTCCCGTTGTCGAAATCGCGAATCCACGCGGTCGCCGCAAGTCCCGAAGCCCCTTCACGCGTGTCCACCAGGCCTGTAGCGTCTACGACCAGACGCGTCGTAGCATCAAGCTCAAACGCGGACGATTCCAGTGCAGCCCGTTCCAGGTCTGCAAAGACGACCAGTCCTCTAGGCTGGGGCGGGCCTACAACAATGCGGAGAGCAACGAGTCCGGCAAAAACAATTACTACCGTATGCAGCGATTTACGTGCCATCTCCAGCGAGCCTTGTGATCGTTGTGATGTACGCAAAAGGTACACAAGATGTTACGCAAAGCGCCTTCCTCGCGAGCAAACCGCTCCGTGCGAACACGCGGCCTCGCACGAGGCCGCAGCTCCGTGCGAGCGCGTAACTGCGTAACCGCGTAACATTGTAGCCTATTTTAGAGTAATATCCCTCATCAAATGATCGTCTGGGAGCATTGCAGCACGTCAGTCTACGCGGCCTGTTAGCGCTGATTCGCAGCCGGTTGCAGCGTGGCGTACTGACTGCAGTGTTCGTCGTTGCCTGCCTGGCCTGCAGCGCGTACGTCGTCTTTGCCAAGGGGCTGGGGGATCATCCTACACTGGTTCTGGCGATTCTGTACCAGGTTCTGGTGTTCGGATGCTATGGGGCACTGTGGCTGCTCATGGAACAGGTGTTTTGCAAAGACCAGCCATCTCCATCCCAGGCCTTTTGGCACCTTGTTGTGGCCGCAGCGGTTGCTTCCGCCATCTTTGTTGCGGTCGTAACAATCATCCCCGGTGGCTTCAACGATGACGGAGAGCCGCTCGCTATCTCTACGGTAGCCCAGTCTGCGCTTATTGCTCCAGCATTCTTTGGCTTTGCTGTGCTGCTCTTACTCCGATTCCGTGAGTTGCTGCTGCACCGGCGTACCCGTGCTGCCATTCGGTCGTGGCGTCTTATGCTCATAGCGCTGATTGTCAATGCCGGCGCTTCGGGCCTTTTTGGCGTATTTCCGGAGAGCGTGCTGAATGAGCCGGTGCGGATTATCACCGGTCTGGTTCTGCTTGTTTTCATCGCAATCAATGTGTTTCGCGTATCGTGGGTCGTCCGGCTGTCTGCCGGCAGAAAGGGGTTGACCATTCTCATGGCTTTGCTGGTGATGCTGTTCAGTGCACTGCTTATTGTCTCACCTTCCAACGACCTACAGGCGGTAGATGCATTCGGATTCGGCTTCGGAGTACCCGCTGCGTTCCTTTCCACCTACAACGCGGGATTGCATGCGTTTGCGGTCGGTGCAGGCAGATTCGGCATCATCTATTGCCTGACCTCCATTCTGTCGCTGCTGTTCCACTTGCCTACGACCAGTGATTACCGCCGGAGAGAAGGTGAGATGGCAGCGATCTACTCGCTGACCGACCTGGTCAAGGAGGTCTTTGACTTGGACAAACTCGTACGGACGATCGTGAGCTCTTCCGTAAATGCACACTCCGCGACTTCGGCGTGGCTGACCGTGCCGGATCCTGAATCGGGACTTTTGCGCCCGCAGGTGGTGGCGGCGCATAATATTCAGCGTAGCGTTGTGGAGAGCAAAGTCAACTCGGAAGCACTCTATGATGATGCCGCCAGCGCCCAGGAAACGCTCTACTTGAAGTACGCGCGGTCCGATCACCGTGTGCGGGCGCGTCCTGGAGACAGCATCGAGAGTTTGCTCATTGTGCCGCTGGCCGCACACCAATCCGTACTCGGCGTGCTGTTTGTGGCCAAGGACATAGCCCGCGGCTTCAACGGCGAGGATATTCAGTCCATCAATGCCTTTGCCGCGCAGGCCGCCCTCGCGCTGGACAACGCCCGTCTGTTCGAGCGGCAGATTGAACGCGAGCGACTAGCACGTGAGCTTGCTATCGCCCGGGATGTGCAACAACGCCTTTTGCCCCAGCGATTGCCGACCTGCCCGCACCTGGACATAGCCGTGCTCAGCGCGCCGGCGCAGGAGGTTGGCGGGGACTACTACGACTTCGTCCAACTAGACGATGAACGCCTAGCCTTTATCGTGGGCGATGTTTCCGGCAAAGGTACCTCTGCAGCATTCTACATGGCAGGCATGCAGGGGGTTTTTCGCTCGCTGACCCGCATTACGCCGAACCCGCTTGAGTTCCTCGTGCGCGCAAACCGCGTACTCAGTGAGTCTATGGAGCGCAACGTGTTCATCTCTGTCATCTACGGCATCGTGGATCGTCAGAAACAGCAAATCGCACTTGCACGCGCAGGGCACTGTCCTGCCATTTTGGCCCGAAGGAACGAACCCGCAGCTTTCCTACGCTCCCAAGGGCCGGGTATTGGGCTGTTCCGGGGCGCGGATTTTCCCGAACTTGTTGAAGTGAAGAGTGTCTCCATGGTGCCAGGCGATATAATGGTGTTCTACACCGATGGCCTGGTGGAAAGCCGTAACGCCAGCGGCGACGAGTACGGCTACAAACGGCTTCTGGCCTCTGTGGAACGGCTGCGCCACGAGGACGCTGCCACCATTCACAAGGCGCTCTTGGACGATCTGCAGCAGTTCATGGGGAGTAGCAGTCGCTACGACGACGACATGACACTGCTGGTCTTCCGGTGGCGCAAGGCGACACAGGCTTGACAACCATACTTTAGCTATGAGACCACCTACCGGAGCACGCTTAAACGCAAGGCATTCGCGCAAAGACGATGAGTAATTTTTCTGTAGCCTTTCACGGTCGTGACAACGTGATGGTGCTGGCACTGAAGGGTGAATTAGACGCGCACACCGCCACGGAGCTTGAAGAGGCCATTGAGAAATGCAAGACAGATCAGGCATTTCGAATTGTCATTGACGGCACGCTGCTGGCCTACATCTCCAGCGCGGGACTTGGCGTATTCATGGCCTTTATTGAGGAGATCCGGGCGGAAGAGGGCGACATCAAAATCGCCTCCCTGCAGCCCCGGGTTTACAACGTGTTTGATCTACTCGGCTTTCCGCTGCTTTTTGACATCGTTGACACAGTTGACGAGGCCGTGCAGCGCTTTGCCGCGGGGTCAGCAACGAGCGAACAAGGGGTCTAACTCGGTGTCCCACCTCGTGAAGTCTGCCACCTATACCCTTGCGGTGCCCAGCTCCATGCGCTATCTGCAAATGGTGCGCCGTTTTGTGGTGCAGCACGCCACTATGGCGCAGTTTCCGGAAGATGCGGTGGAAGCTTTTGAGTTGGCGGTGGACGAGGCCTGCACCAACGTAATCGAGCATGCCTACGAGGGCCGGCCCGGCCACTGGGTCGATATCACGATCACGGTCGACCCTACTCGCTTTACCGTGCGCATTTGCGACGATGGCAAGCCGTTTGACCTTGCTTCCTATACCGAGCCGGATGTCCCGGCATTAACGCAGCAGCGGCAAGGCGGCGGACTAGGCGTCCACATCATTCGCCGCCTCATGGATCAGGTTGAATACCGGAAGCGGAATGGCCGAAACGAGATTTGCTTGGTCATGTACCGCGCACAGTAAGCACCGGGCGGCAAGCCAATCCCTTCCACTGCTTTGCTCCGTTCGGCAGGACGGGCATTCCCGTCTCTGCGTCTGTCTGACTCGCCAGGCTAGTCTCCAGCCGGTTGTCAAACTGGCGCTGCCGATCTTCGGGCCAGCGCTCGTACAGCTCTTCGCCCAGCGCGAGCACGCGCCTGTTCTCCGCCCGCGCCTCGTCTTCTGCCTGCCGAGCGCGCTCGGCTTCGGCCTCCTTCCTCTGCTCCGCCTTCCTCTGCGCTTCCGCAGCCTGTGTAGGAATGCACCGCAGTCGTTTCACCAGCACCCCCACGAGATCGCCACCGTTTTCGCCCCACTGGGTCATGCGCTGCCAAGACAGATCGGGGTGCGCGCGGGCGATCTCGTAGACATCTTTTGCATTGATGTTGAGGCTGCGAAGATACTCGGTTTCTCTCGTCTCGCCGGTGTCGCCAATGGCGCCGTTAGTGCTGCTGTTCGGTGCGCTGCTGTTGGTGCCGTTCGGTGTGTGGTGGGGTATGGTGCTAATGGTGTTTTTCAGTCGCGCAGCTGTCCCACGAGGGGACCCCGGGACCCCGTCTGAAGACATCGTACAGCAGAAAATGGTCCTGTACACGGTACACGGTGTACATCCAACATTCCGCGCACTAAAAATTCTTTTTGCGGGAGTGTAACAAGGGAGGCAGTTTCACGTTTTTACGTGGGTTCGATTCTTTTACGCTCAACAACCAGACTTCGAGAAAATGACACGTTTCGAATTGCTTTGGGCCTTACCGGCGCTGGCGCTGTGCCTGGTAGGCTGTGACGCGGCCGGTGACAGAACGCCAGAACGGGATCTGGCCGACCTGCTCAGCCAGCTCGACGAACCTGGAGAATCCGTGGTGACCTCGAATCAGGCGGTGTTCGTGGCCCAGTTCGAACCCCGGCCCGGGAACATCGGCCAGTTGGACGATGGCCTCCACTATGGATTCCTGAATCCGAAAGAGACCGACATAATCCAGCTTGGAATTATGTGGGGCTGGATTGCCGACAAGTCTCTGTCCGAGGAGGATTTATTAGCACCCTCCGATTGCTTCCTGGAGGCGGGGGGCGGCATATTGGCCAAGAAAAAATTCGCCAAGTGCGTGGCGAACCTGCACAACCACTGCGATGGTGCATGGTCGTATACCGACCAAGACGGAAATGCCCATGCCAATGGACACAACTTGGTCCAGAATGAGAATGGGGAGTGGGTGTTGGTCGACTGTGATCTGCCCGATAACGCTGCCGAACGCCTGCGTGCGGGCGCGGAAAAGCGCGTAGAGGCCCTGCGGGGGCCTGCCGGCCAAGCGGCCTTCCTGATGCGTTCGGCGATCTGACTGTTACCCCCGGAGCTGTCCCCACCTGGAAGCGGATTGAGCCGGCGAGTGACCCATTTGGCTTTAGGGCGATTCTGACACAAAAAACTGAAAACCGCATCAGAATACCCCGTAGAAGCCGCTCTGAGCGCTTCTAACGGCCAGTAGCGTAATCCATGCCATGCAGAATCACCGCCGTCGCAGAGGGCGCCGTTAGAGCCGCTCTACGGCGCCTCAGCGGAGCGTGCGGTTCCGCCCCAATTGTGCCAAGCACAGGCACAACATGACCTCCTTGGCAGACACCGGTCCCAACAAATCCAAGTCCTAGACCGGTCCGAACAATCCCATGACCACCGGCGGTTCACCGGTAGGTGGGGGGACTGGGAGTTTGCGCTCGTCCAGCGCATCAAGCGCTTCCCGCCGGCGCACCAGCCTGGACAGCTCGGCGGCCTTATGGCATTTCAGTGTGAGCGCCCGCAGGTAGGGATCAGTCGGCAGGACGGGCTGCACGCTCACTACTCCCGCCCCATTGGGGCGCGTCCACTATAGATCGACGCTACGCCAAAGGTGATCGGCTTGGCGTGGAGGTCCTCGAAGCCCGCCGCGCGCATCTGCGCCAGAAAGGCCGCGCCGTGCGGAAAAGCACGGATGGAATCGGGCAGGTAGCTGTACGCACCGTGCACCTGCGACAGCATGCGCCCTACGTACGGCAGCACCAAGCGACTGTAGAGTCCATAGATCATGCCGAACAGCCTGCTCTGCGGCTGACTGAACTCAAGCACAACCACGCGTGCGCCGGGCCGAAGCACGCGCCGAATTTCGCCAAGGCCGCGCCTGAGTTCCTGGAAGTTGCGCACACCGAAGGCCACCAGTGCTGCATCGAACACACCATCTTCGAACGGCATGTCCTCGGCATCCGCCCGCACAAACGAAACGTGCTCGGATGCGCCCTTGCGGACTGCTTTGGCGCGGGCGACCGACAGCATCTCTTCAGAAATGTCCACGCCGACGACCATGGCGGGGCACCGTCGGAGCACCTCGAACGCCAGATCGCCCGTACCGGTGGCCACATCCAAGATGCGCTCCGAGGGCCTTACCCCCAGCGCACGAACCGCCGCGACGCGCCACCGGCGATCAGTGCCTAGGCTCAAGACCCGATTCAGCAAGTCGTAGCGTGGGGCGATGGCGTCAAACATCTCCGCCACCTGCTCCCGCTTGCCAGGCGCTTCGCCCACAGGCGGATAATATTGCATGGGCTACCGACCCGGCCGCGGATCCGTTGGCCGGGCCACGATGATCCCTATCTGCGCCTTGTTGTCCAATACGTAGGTCGCCAGGTCTGGGGACACCATCACGCCGCCCGAAGAGGAAGCATGGAGCAGGCCGAAGGTGCCGTCTGGCTGGGCAAATGCCAGTCCGGTGTGCGCAACATCAAGGCCTTTGATGTGCGTGCTCATCGCCAGTATGTCGCCATCCCGAAGCAGGGGGTAGGCCCTTCGTATCTGGGCCTGCGGAATATGATAAAGCGCTACATCCGCCAGATCACGCTCCATCGCAAGGATTCCCCGATACAAGCTGTCTTTTTCTGCCATGCGGGGATAGCTTTCGCGATGCGTGGACATGTAATTCAGCGTCTTTTCAAGTGGTATACCGCCGACAGCCTGCGTGATGTTCTGCAGGAATCCATGGGCTTCGTTGTTGATAATCCACTCGCTGAAGTAGTGCAAGAGACTGCAGTACCCATCCATTTGGCCATCGCGGTAGCGCAGCGCCTTAAGGCGCGCACGAAAAGTGCCGAAGTCATAGTCCTCCGTCGCAATGCCCAAGGCCATGGCAAGTACAACTTCGAGGTAGAGCACGCAGTCAAACTGGGTCAGATCCACCATCAGTTCGCCCTCAGGGCCGGTGTTCAGCAGCCCTGCAGCATACGGCTTGCCCTCAAACTGCAGCCCAACGGTGCGCATGATAGTGCCCAAGGACGCCGCGTGCAGTGACGACTGGCGCGCATCTGCCATGACCCGCGCAAAGAGTGCCTCTGATGAAGCGGGGGTTCCGGGCTGTGCCTGGCTGATCCACGCGGACCCGATGAGAAGCACGGCAAGGACGCCAACCCGCTTTGAACCTCTCATGGTTTGTTCTATCTGTTGTAGTTTCCTGCGCGTCGCCCTTCGGTGTTCTGGTCCCGATGTGTACTCACCTTGTCCATTAAGGTTTAAGCCATGCAAGCAGCGCCGCAGGAATTCGAGGTCACCGCTGATGGCCATGTCTTCAGCATACGCTTGGAGAACCGGCGCATCCTTGTAGACGGAGAAGCGGTTGCGGCTTCCATGGAAGAGATCGGCGAAAACCATTACAGCCTGCTCGTGAACCAGTGCAGTTATGATGTCGTGCTGAGCGGCGACCGTGCCGCGCTTATGGTCGGCATAGATGGTGCACAGATCGCCGTAGAGGTCAAGGACGCCAAGACCCTGCTCTTGGAAAAGTATGGCGGAAGACAAAGCAGTGGCAGCGGCGCACGCAGCCTGTGCGCTCCGATGCCCGGCCTGGTGCTCCGTGTCAGCGTCCAGCCTGGAGATGTGGTCACAGCAGGTCAGGGCCTTCTGGTGCTTGAGGCCATGAAGATGGAGAATGAGCTTAGGGCGCACGCCGACGGCGTGATCCGGCATGTGCATGTGGCCGCTGGAGAAGCCGTGGCCAAGAATGCCCTCCTTGTTGAACTCGATCATCATCTGCCAGAGCTTTCCAAAGCAGTCCGCTAATTGCCTGGTAAAGTTCTGTATCAGAATCGGTTATCCGTTGCGGTGGAGACCTCCCCCGTCCCTTGCGTTCACCATAATCCAGTGCATCCTTCTCTGTGGTGTACTGCAACGGGTGATACTGGTGATACATCAGCGAAGAAGGAACGCATGACAAAACGACCGGGAGCGCTTACCGCCGCGTTCGTGCGCACGATCAGCAGGCCCAGCATGTACGGTGCCAGGCGTGGGGGCGTGACCTGAGTCTCCGGGTCTGCCGCAAAAAGAGCGGCCGGATCACGAAGGCATGGCATCAACCGGTAAGAATCGAGCGACGCGTGAGACCCTGGCCGAGATCGAGAAGACGACCTGGGATGTGACACTGCGGGCAATCGATGGGGAGCAATACGTGGCGCTACCGCAGGCACATGGGGTCGCGCGTCCTTCACCGTGGACGCGCGCGCTTACTTGAAGCTGTCGAGAGAGCGAGTGAACTGTATGACCGGGTTGGAACGGCAATTGGCGGCGCCTTGAAGAGGTTGTCCGTACAGTACGGAATGGAACAGCGGCGGCACTTCAAGCAGGTCGAAGCCTACGGTGGCAGTTCGAGCGGCAGACCGCACGGGGCGCGAAAAGCGGATGAACGGACAAGTGAAACGCCTGGTTGCGGACAGCGGGACACTCCCCGCGCCGTTGCAGGGCCGCCGGATCTGATGCGCCAACTTGAGCAAGATCCCGAATCATGGTCCAAGCCGGCGATAATTTCTGGGATCGGCTGAGGTCATTCTCGACATTCAATCTCCCATGATGCAACAGCGCTCTCTGCCGGTTCCCTTGCACCGGCGAGATCCACGCTGGCAGGGCAGAGGCGATGTCGTATCTTTGCTTACGGTCCGTCTTCTCCAATCCCTCGTAAGCGACGAAGAATGAGGACTGCGTCAGCAACGGCAGGCACACAAACCAACAGCGGCGCCACGACTGGCCACGAGGCCCAGTTGTGGACAATGGCCGATGCGCTTCGTGGCTCGATGGACGCCGCCGAGTACAAGCATGTCGTGCTCGGCCTCATCTTCCTGAAGTACATCTCCGACGCCTTCGAGGAACGCCACGCGGCGGTCCTGGCTGAGGCGGGGGAAGAGGCAGCAGAGGACTGCGACGAGTACATCGCGAAAAACATCTTCTGGGTGCCGCCGGCAGCTCGCTGGGCGTGCCTGAAGGCCGAGGCGAGACTGCCGACCATCGGCCAGACCGTGGATCGGGCCATGTCGGCAGTCGAGCGCGACAACCCGGCGCTGAAGCAGGTACTGCCCAAGGACTACGCTCGGCCCGCCCTCGACAAGCAGCGACTCGGTCAGCTCATCGACATGGTGGGCAACATCCGCGTCGGGGACGCCGAGGCCCGGTCCCGGGACGTTTTGGGCCGCGTCTACGAATACTTCCTTTCGCAGTTCGCGAGTGCCGAGGGCAAGCGGGGCGGCGAGTTCTACACGCCGCGCTGCATCGTCAGGCTACTCGTTGAGATGCTGGAGCCCTACCGGGGGCGGGTCTACGATCCCTGCTGTGGCTCTTCAGGCATGTTTGTGCAATCGTTCGCGTTCATCCGTGCGCACGCCACCGGCAACGCCAACGGCGGCAAGGCGCGCGGCGACCTCTCGATCTACGGCCAGGAGTCGAACTATACGACGTGGCGGCTGGCCAAGATGAACCTGGCCATCCGGGGGATCGACGGGCAGATTGCCCACGGCGACACCTTCCACAACGACCGTCACCCGGACTTGAAGGCAGACTTCATTCTCGCCAATCCTCCGTTCAACGTTTCGGACTGGGGCGGCGAGCGGCTGGCCCAGGACAAGCGCTGGCGCTACGGCGTCCCGCCGAAGGGCAACGCCAACTTCGCATGGGTGCAGCACATGGTCCACCACCTCGCACCGAAGGGCGTTGCGGGGTTCGTGCTGGCCAACGGATCGATGTCGTCGAGTCAGTCCAGCGAGGGTCAGATCCGGAAGAACCTGATCGAGGCGGAGCTTGTGGATTGCATGGTGGCGCTGCCGGGCCAGCTTTTCTACTCCACCCAGATTCCCGCCTGTCTTTGGTTTTTGGCGCGCGGGCGCCGGCGACGCGGAGAGATCCTATTCATCGACGCGAGGAAGCTCGGCCGTATGGTTGACCGGACGCACCGCGAACTGACTGATGAGGATCTCGCGCGGATCGCGGACACCTACCATGCATGGCGGACTGGGGAGGAGGAGAACGGCTATGTTGACGTTCCCGGTTTTTGTAAGAGTGCGTCGCTGGACGAGGTCCGCAAGCACGGGTATGTGCTTACGCCGGGCCGGTATGTTGGCGTAGAGCCCCAGGCGGACGATGGCGAACCATTTGAGGAGAAGATGAAACGGCTGGTCGCCGAGCTTCGCGAGCAGCAGGCGAAAGGCGCCCGGCTCGACGCTGCGATCGCCGAGAACCTAACGACGCTAGGATTCTAGAGACGATACCGCCATGTACGACGATAAGCCCGACATCAATCCGCTCGAACGGGCGATCCAACGCTTGGAGGAAGGACTGAAGCGTTATCAGAGTGATACTAGCGATCTTCAGATTCGTGATGGCCTGATTCAGCGCTTCGAGTTCACGTACGAACTCAGCCACAAGACGCTGAGACGCTATTTGGAGTATGCGGCGCCCAACCCGGCCCTGTTCGATGAGATGACATTCCAAGACCTAATTCGTACGGCGAACGAGCAGGGGCTCTTGCTTGGAGCATGGCCTGAGTGGCGCGACTATCGTAAGATGCGCAGCATGACAAGTCACACGTATAGCGAGGCCATCGCGATTGGTGTGGTCGCCCATATTCCTCAGTTCCTCGAAGAGGCGATGTATCTGCGGGACCGCTTGCGGGGCCGACTGGCATGAGGACGCCCACTCCCAACGTTGACCTTCGTCCCGATCATTGGTCTATAGTCCGTAGCGCTCTCCAACGGCATGTGCCGGATCGTGAGGTGCTCGCCTTCGGATCGCGCGCGACCTGGACTGCGAAGGACTACTCCGATCTCGACCTCGCCATCATGGGCGAGGAGCCTCTGCCGCTGCAAACGGCCTCGGCTTTGGCCGAAGTGCTTGGCGACTCCGACCTGCCGTTCAAGGTCGATGTCGTGGACTGGGCGAGGACCGACGATGGTTTTCGCAGAATTATCCGGCGACATGGAGTGGTGGTGCAGGCTCCATCCCAAGCATCCGGTGAAACGCCACCATCATTGCCTACCCTCAGGGGCACGGCTGAGCGGCGAGAGTCAAGAGATGGTGCACATACGCCCAAGCGGCCCGAGCATCGCTTGGGCGACATTGTGGACCTGAATTGGGGTGACACCAAGACGACCAAGAAATCCTACACCTCGGTCGGGTTTCCTGCGTACAGCGCTACAGGCCAAGATGGCCTTCTTCCCTACTACGATTTTGACCGGACGGGTGTCGTCCTTAGCACTATAGGAGCGAAGTGTGGACGAACTTGGCTGGCCAAAGGAAAATGGTCCTGTATCAAGAACACCATCCGGTTCTGGAGCACATCACCAGATGCTGATACTGAGTATCTGTACTGGTTGACCCGAGATCCAAACTTCTGGCCCAAGAGAAGTTCGGCTCAAGCCTTCATCTCGCAGGGTGATGCACGTGCGATCAGGATCGCATTGCCGGGGATCGACGAGCAGCGTGCCATCGCCCACATCCTCGGCACGTTGGACGACAAGATCGAGTTAAACCGCCGAATGAACGCGACGCTGGAGGCGATGGCGCGGGCGCTGTTCAAGTCCTGGTTCGTTGATTTCGATCCGGTGCGCGCCAAGATGGAGGGCCGGGACACGGGCTTGCCGAAGGACATCGCCGACCTGTTCCTTGACCGGATGGTGGATTCCGAGATGGGGGAGATACCGGAGGGGTGGGAGGTGACGGTCTTGACGGAGTGGATCGACGTCAACCCGAGACGTTCACTAATAAAGGGACAAGCCGCTCCGTACCTTCCGATGGCCAAAATGCCAACCCATGGGCACATGCCAGATTCTGTCGCGATTCGATCCTTCGGATCCGGCATGCGATTCGCAAACGGCGATACGCTTGTCGCCCAAATCACACCATGCCTTGAGAACGGCAAAACAGCCTATGTGGATTTCTTGGCTGATGGCGAGATCGGATGGGGGTCTACCGAGTACATCGTCCTTAGGCCGCAGCCCCCGCTTCCGAATCACTTCGCGTACTGCCTCGCTCGGAGTGTCAGGTTTCGCGAATTCGCAATCCAGAACATGAGCGGCACGAGCGGGCGCCAGCGGGTTCCACCAACCGCGCTGAGAGAGTTCTTGATGGTCATTCCTCCCAGGCGACTCGCTGCCCGGTTCGGTGAAGTCGCCGGATCGCTCTTTGAGAGAGTCAGCAACGTGGGCCACGAGTCCCGGACCCTCGCCGCCCTCCGCGATATGCTGCTTCCCAAGCTCATTTCGGGAGAGATCCGTGTCCCGGATGTCGAGCGGGCATTGGAGTCCGTCACGTGACACATATCTCTGCCAGCTTCAACGAGTCGGAGGTCGAAGCCGCTGCACTCGAATGGATTGAAGACCTCGGATGGCAAGTGGGCGCAGCTCGAAGCCGTCGCCGGGGCCAGACCGCGGCTCAAGCTCATCGCCCGGGACATTGTCTGGCACTTCGAGAAACGCCTGGGGGTCATCGACGGCAAGGCGGTGATCGTCTGCATGAGCCGCCGCATCTGCATTGACCTGTACCGGGAGCTGACCCGGCTGCGCCCCGACTGACACCACAAGGACGACGCCGAGGGCAAGATCAAGGTTGTGATGACCGGCAGCGCATCGGACCCTTCCGACTGGCAGCTGCACATCCGCAACAAGCCGCGTCGCGAAAGGCTGGCAAAGCGTTTCCGTGATCCGGACGATCCATTCAGCGTGGTGCTCGTGCAGGACATGTGGCTGACCGGATTCGACGCACCGAGTCTGCACACCATGTACGTGGACAAGCCGATGCGCGGCCACGGGCTGATGCAGGCGATCGCGCGGGTGAACCGGGTCTTCCGGGACAAGCCGGGTGGCCTGGTCGTGGACTACCTGGGGCTGGCGCATGAGCTGAAGCGGGCGCTCGCGACCTACACCGAGAGCGGTGGCACCGGCGAGACCACCGTGGATCAATCCGAGGCGGTAGCGGCCATGCAGGAGAAGTACGAGGTGTGCTGCAGGCTTTTCCACGGTTTCGACCGTTCCGCGTGGATCGAAGGTACTGCGTCCGAACGCGTGAGCCTGCTGCCCGGGGCGCAGGAGCACATCCTCGCGCAGGAAGATGGCAAGGAGCGCTGCCTTCGCGTTGTGCGCGAACTCTCGCAGGCTTTCGCGCTCGCCGTGCCGCACAAGGAGACGATGAAGGTCCGGGACGATGTGGCATTCTTCCAGGCAGTCCGGTCGGTGCTGGCCAAGCGCGCCCCCGGAGAAGCGCGTTCCGAAGAAGCGCTGGACTATGCCATTCGCCAGATCGTCTCGCGGGCTGTGGCCTCCGAGGGCGTCGTCGACATCTTTGCTGCGGCGGGCCTGGAGAAGCCTGACCTTTCAATTCTGTCCGAGGAGTTCCTGGCCGAAGTGCGCGGCATGAAGCAGCGGAATCTCGCGGTTGAACTGTTGCAGAAGCTGCTCAAGGGGGAGCTGGCCGTCCGCAGGCGCAAGAACGTCGTCCAGGCCCGATCCTTTGCGGAGATGCTCGAGCAGAGCGTCCGCCGCTACGCGAACCGGGCCGTCGAAGCCGCTCAGATCATCGATGAACTGATTCAGCTTGCCCGCAAGATGCGCGAAGCGCATGCCCGCGGCGATGCACTGGGGCTCTCCGAGGACGAACTGGCCTTCTACGATGCGCTGGAGACGAGCGACAGCGCGGTGCAGATCCTCGGGGACGAGACACTGCGAGACATCGCACGCGAGTTGGTCGAGACCGTGCGGAGCAACGTCAAGATCGATTGGACGCTCCGCGAGAACGTGCGCGCCGACCTCCGGCGGCTGGTCAAGCGCATCCTGCGGAAGCACGGCTATCCGCCCGACAAGCAAGAAAAGGCAACGCGGACCGTGATCGAACAGGCGGAGGTGCTGTCGGCGGAGTGGGTGGAGTGAGCCTGGGCCGAAGAAAACCGCTCTTGGGGGGGGGGGGGTGCGAAATTGCTCAGGGTTCGACTTGCCTCCCTTCCTCCCCCAGAGCTTCGTCCGCAGCCTTCCCATCCAGTTCAGCGAACGCCCGGTTACATTTGAATATCTGGAGTGGTAGACAAGCCACTGTGATGAACGACAACAATTTGTATAACAATACGTTACGGTCGCTGCAGATAGCCATGTTCAATTGCATGCCTGAGGGCCCTCGTGACGAGTGCTGGAAGTAGTTTGCGCATAACGATATGCGAATGCGGTGACTCATGTCAAGCCTCTCCAACTGATCTATCCCGAAGCTCCGCTGTGGCTATGCGCTGCTTGGCTGTTGCGTAGGGATTGAAGAGCGCCGAGGCTTTACCGCTGCAATGCGCTGGTGTTGCCACGCTTAACGCTTACTCAGAAGTACATGACAACGCTCATCACTGGTGCTACCGGATTTCTGGGTTCGGTCCTGGTTCGTCAGCTCTTGGATCAAGGCGCGAACATACGCATCCTGCGCCGAGAAAGCTCAAAGCTTGACCTCTTGGGTGCCTGCACCGACCGCGTCGCACACACGATTGGGGATGTGACCGATCTGGAATCTGTGCGCGACGCCATGCGTGGCGTAAGCAGAGTGTACCATGTTGCAGGCTATGTGGAGATCATGGCGCAGAAGCGCAGCGTGGTCGCAGAAATGCGCAGGGTCAATGTGTTAGGCACGGCTAATGTCGTGGATGCTGCACTGGCGGAGCACGTCACGCGCCTGGTGCATACTTCGAGCATAGCAGCGCTTGGCCGAAAAGAACCTGTGAGGGGCCTGACAGACGAGACGGCCGTATGGCAGGCATCACGCATGAACACGCACTATGCGGTGTCGAAGCATGACGCCGAATTGCAGGTCTACCGTGGTCTTGCCGAGGGGCTCGATGCCGTGATTGTGAACCCGTCGGTGATATTCGGGCCGGGTCGCCCTGGGGAGAACACGATGGAAATCTTCGAGACGATCAAAAAGCGGCTGGCCTTCGCAGTACCCACGGGCGGCGTAAACGTGGTGGATGTGGAAGATGTGGCGCGCGGGATGATACTGTCCATGGAACGGGGCCGCAAAGGAGAACGCTACATTCTGGGAGGTGAAAGCCTGGGCTGGGCCGAAGTCTTTCGCTGCCTCGCACACGCGGCAGGTGTGCCTGCGCCGCGCCTCCGCCTCCCGCGAGGCCTCGCTATGGGTATCGCTACCGTGATGGAATATGGCGCCCGACTCTTGAGCAGAAATCCGCGCCTAGACCGCAAGACCGCCCGCGGCTTGTTTCAGTATTGGCGCATCAGTTCTCAAAAAGCCATCGAGGAGCTCGGCTACGACTTTCGCCCTTTTGTCGAGACTGCAGCGCGCCTTGCCGCAGCCTTTCCGTAAGCCCCGGGACGGGCGGCAAGCCCCAAGCGGCAGACCGACTCCAACGCGGCACGCCGGCTAATGGGTCGGCGACCCCGCCTATAGGCCCCGACTCAGCTGCAGAAACCACTGCCTCCCCGGCTCGTCCAGCGTTTGGTTGCCACGCACCAACCCGGTTGCGTGCCATGCAAAACGGGCAGCCGTAACGTTCCTTATGCCGACTACGAGAACATGCCGCTGTGGCAGCGGCACGCGCATGTGCGTGCTGGCCACCACATAGCCTGGCAGCCGGTGACGGGTGCCCAGCACATCGAAGTGCGCGGGTGCAGCGCCACGAATGTCAAGCGCAACCGCCAGAAGATCGGCCGGTGCCGTAAGGCGAAAGCCCACCCCCGCGCCCAGTGGCGCTACCGCTGTAAGCGCCCGAGGCTGCCCGATCAGGTACGCGGCATCGGCGGCGAAGTGCACAAAGTCGCCGACCACTGCCTGCGTCACGGCCGCTTCGACCCCCAGGACAGTCGCATGCGCGTTGATATACCAAGGCAGCGCGCCAACATCAATGCGGCGCAGCATGCGCCGGACAAACACCGTCGCTGACCGCGTAGCGCGCGGCGAAGCGTAGTGAAGACCCACATCTCCCTGGATACTTCGCTCCGCCAGCAGTGCGGCATTGCCTTGTGACGCAAAGTTCAGCGGCATGCGGATATAGGGCATATCCACACCATAGCGCTCATAAACACTGGCAGGGCGTGCTGCTGTGCCCACCATTGCAGAGAGACGAATGTCTGGGTTGAGCCGCACCACCGCGCCCAGTGCGGCACTCATATGCGACTGCTGCACGCCATCCGAGGATCGGGTACCGTGCCCGCGAATCGCGCCACTGTACTGCACGCGGCCCGCCTCCGCTGCCCCGTAAACGTAGACACCCGCATGGTGCAACATCCATTCACCTAGGCGATCCCCCGTCCAATCGGCTCCGACCGCCAACGTCCAGCCTGCGATGGGCACAAAGTTTACGCGCCCATTGGCATACAGCCGCCTGTGGACATAATCCGGTGACGCTGCCAAAGGCCAACCTGCGACATCTTGCTGCTGCCATGCGGCATTCAGTTCCACACTGCGCATCCGCGATCCGTGCATTCGACGCATTAGACGCGCCCCGGAATCCGTCTGAGTGATCCGCGTGCCCGGTGCCGCTGCACGCGTGCGATACGAACTCCATCCCGCTAATTCTGCGTAGCGGTGCCGCAAGCGCGCCCGGCCGCGGATGCTGCCGGCAGTCAGGCCCGGTAGGTGCTGGTTCCCTAGGCGATCAGTGTAGCCGTGGGCCTTCCCCAAGTGCCCTGTCACTTCATAGGCCAGGCTGCGCTGCACGCGACCGAAGAGGGCGGCAACGTCGTACGCCCAGGGCCGCGTACGGAAACCAGATGCCGCGGCTGCGACTCTTTGGTAGGGCGTGCGAATGCGGACAGCACTGAGGGCTGCGCCGCCCCAAGTGAGTGCATAGGGACCGGTTACGATCTCCAGCTCATAAGGCAAGAGAGGTGCATGCAGCATGGGCCCGAAAGGGCTGCCGGCAATGCTGCGCATACCATCCACCTCCACTGCGACCTGCGCACCATGCATCCCCCGGATCACAGGCGCAACATCGTGCACGGTTCGCCTGGCCAGCTGCACCGCGGGCGCAACGCGCAACGCTTCGTCGAGCGGGATGGCCGCGGCGCGCCGCGGCAAGAATCCGACAGGCATCGGCAAGGACGTGTCGCCATAATCAGGCTCCAGCCGCACATTCAGCACCACTTGCTGGTCCCTATCCAGCGCCACACGCTGGCGAGTAGACACATAGCCATAGCGGGAGGCTTCCACCTCGTAGCTGCCGATCGGCAGTGGGCCGATCATGAAGGTGCCGCCTGGACCCGCGACCGCCGCGTGCAACGTCCCCACCAGGAATATGGTGGCACCAGGCAACGGCTTGCCAGAATAGGCGTCGACTACGGTGCCGGTGAGGGACTGGGCATTGGCCGTGCAGGCCAGCGTAAGGAAAGCGCCAAGAAGACCAGCACAGCGCACCCCGCACAGTCGCGCCGGACTGTGACCTACCACGGGAAATCAGAAGGATCGGGCGGCGGGCACAGCAAGAAGTCCACCAGCCGCTGGCCGGTGCGCGTCAACTCGGGTGCGCTCCCTGAGCCGGTCAGAAGCCCGTTGGTGAGATAGCGATACGGAATGGAAGTCTGCTGGAGGACTTCCAGCTCAAGGACCTCCACAACTTCCTCTGAAGCTTCAATACGCAAAGGAATACCAGACTGGGAAAATGTGATCTGCCAGGAGACAGCAAGATCTGGCGGTGCCCCGAACTCAGGCAGCCAGCCGCGCAGCGCTGGCGAGAGCCAGGGGTATCGCCATAGAATGTCCAGCATGCCCGCCGCAGGCACCGAAACGCGAAAGAACCCCTGCGTCTCCTCCAAAAGCTGCTGCACCGAATATGATGGATCTTCCGCCGACCTGAGGTAAAGCTTCGACACATCCACACCCGCCATGTTCAAGCCATTGAACAAACCATGGTGATTCTCTTCGTCGGGAAAGTAGGTGTCGTAACACGCCTGAAATCCCCGATTCAGGAGCAGGTTGACCTCCAGATGCACATGGGCCCGCCTCCGATTGATGCCTGTGCCAGTGTAGCCCAAAAGCCCCAGGGGCGTTCCCCGTACAATCGGCTGCTCCAGCTCAACATGAATTGCATTCAGGTGCGCATACAAAGAGTAGAATGGAGAGCCGTGCCACCAGTGCTCGACTACGACATACTTGCCGTAACTGGAATACCGGCTCGTATGATTAGTATGCACCACGATGCCATCGGCAATGCTCCGCACCACATCCAAGGGTTCCCCCCTTGCCGAGCGCGCCATAGGCCTGATGTCAATGCCTTCGTGAAACCGCGGATACAGGATACCCCACGACGTTTGCACTCCATTGCGCACAAAGCCGTAGCGTCCGCCCATCCAAGGCATGTCAAATCCCGGCCGGATTGCCCGGTCCGTGTACTGATAAAACGCCGGCCCATCGCCCCGCAGTAGTGCAGTGTTCTCCGTGGGCAACGCGAGCACCAGCGGCTGCGCTGTATGAATCGGGGTCGAAGTCTGGCTTCTCGCGTGGTAAACAACCACGCAATTCGACACGAGCGTCAGACACACAAGCCAGCGGTGTTTCACGTAGCACTGCAAGTCTTCGCTGCTTCCTTCAACAGTCGGCGCACGCCATACACCGCATCGCGGCTGCGCAAGGGCACATGTACCGACGTCATCATGCCACAGCGCGACTCCGTTGGACAGCGAGTGGGTAGTCGGCCTCCACGATCCCAGCGGCAATATCGCGTAGGCGGCGCTTCAACATTGATCGCCTAAATGAGCTGATAAGGTCTACAAACAGGACGCCATCCAAGTGGTCATACTCGTGTTGAATGACGCGCGCCAGTATGCCGCCAGCGTCCAACCTCTCTCTGACAAAGTCCTGATTATGGTATTCAATACCAATGGACTCTGGGCGCATGACATCTTCGCGCACATCCGGTATGGAGAGGCATCCTTCTTCAAACTGCACGGTGCGCGCACTGTCCCAAAGTATTTTCGGGTTGATGAACACCATCGGCTGGGGCTGATAAGCGACGCGTTCTTCTTCGTCCATCTCCGCCATGACAGACGTCAGATCCACCAGGAACACGCGTTCCGAACGGCCCACCTGCGGCGATGCCAAGCCGATACCTTGCGCATGGTGCATGGTTTCGGTCATATCCGTAATCAGCGTGCGCAACGCATCGCTCGGGCCGGACACGGGCCTAGCCCTGGCGCGCAGTATCGGATCCCCGAAGACGCGTATGGGCAAGATCATGACTCTCCTGTCAGGGCGTCACCCTCGCATATACAGTGACCTGCTGCTCGCCAATGGCAAGGACATCGTACGGCACCGGATTGGGGCCTTCCATTCCTGGGGACCCCACAGGCATTCCCGGCACCGCCAAGCCCTTGATTGCTGGCTGCTCTACCAAAAGGCGCTGGACTTGTTCGATCGGCACATGCCCTTCCACCACGTACCGATCCTCTACTATGGCTGTATGGCACGATGCGAGCGTACGGTCTATGCCGAATTCAGCCTTGATGGCGCGCAGATCAAGTACGTCCTTCGTCTTGACCACGAAGCCGGCTTCCGCCAGCATGTCTGCCCACTTCACACAGCAACCACAGGTGGGTGACTTGTACACCACCACCATTGGACCATCCTGCTTCAGCGTCTGCCAAGCGAGGCCTCCGGTCACCAGCAGACTGATGCCCAATACAACTACAGCGGTTTTCGTCTTCATCAGCACAGTTCGTTGATGCCACGCACGACCCTACTGCACAAGGCGGTCGTATGTGGACAGGTGTGAAGGGTCAACCTCCGCGAGGAGGTTGTAGGCCTGAGCACTTGCATCGGACTGCTCAAAGGCAGACACCAGCTCTTGGTACTTGGTCGAAAAGAATATGTCAAAAGTATACTGACGCGACAGGTCATTGTAGAGGTCTTGCATCGTTGCGAGGACCTCCAAGATTGCATCGCGCGCCGCATCCGTGTTCCGCGTAAAGTGGTCCAGCCCGAAGAAATGGTACTTGAAATACGCCTCGCGCAGCGGCTTGAACCGGGGTCCTGTCATCTGATCCACCAGGCGCGGACGGCTGGTAAGGTCCAGGCTGCTCCACCCGGCCCCATTGGCGGTTGTTGCTGTCTGCATAATCCGCCGCGCCTTCTGGAAGTGCTCCTCCCCGCCTAGTTCGCTGAAGGTGTCGTAATCATACCCCAGCATGATGTAGGCGTAGTAGTCCAGCATGGAGGTAAGCGCATTGTACCGTTCTGTTTCGAAAACCAGGGGGGTGCCTTGAGCGAACGAAAACTCCCACTCGTTGTCGTTGATCTGGAGCACCGTGGTCTTGGCCGTGGTGCCGTAGATCGGACGCGTGCTCGTCAGGACGAGTTGTGCTCTGAAGGTTGTTTGCGTATAGGACTCCAGAAAAACGATTTGCATGGAGCACTCAATCAGCTCCATCAGCTCAAAGCGGTCGTCCGTCCAGTTGTTCTTGTTCATGTAGTCCTCCACCAGCCCCGCCAAATCGTTCAGGAACTCGAAGCCGGAACCCTCCAGCTGCCGGTAGTTGACGCGCACCGTGCATTGGAATTCCCGCGCCAGGGCCTCGGGGAAAGTACCGGGCCCAGCCAGGAGGAACAGCAGCACACCCGCCTTGCAATACAAACGCATCATAAGAGTGACCTTCAGCCAGTTGTAAACTTCGAGCTTGCCGGGACGGTTTCCTCCATGCGCTACCGGGATGTCCATACCGCGCGCTTTTCATCAACAAGGTAGGCATACCCGTAACGCAGCTCCAGGTCGAGGTAGTGGATCAGGCGGAGTTGTATGCCCAGTCCCACCCCTACAACGCGGTAGCGCGCATCAGTGTCTGCAGCATAAAGTGCTTCCGCAAAACCATACGCGTACAGCACCTTGAGGTACACGGGGAGCAGCACGAAGCCATTGTCAATGAACAGCAACGGCTGCACTACCAAGCCGTCCAGTCCGACATATCCGCGTGCGTTCAAGTAATCGCCTTCGAATCCACGCGGCACAAAAGGCGCAAGGTCGTAGATCTGCGCCCTGTTCTGCGCAACCATCGTAGCACGGATCCTGAGACCCGTATGCGCGCGCGCCGATAGGGAGAAATGCTGCGCTGCCCGCGCAACGAGCGCACGACGCGGGCGCGCGCGCCGATCCCAAAGATCAAGGGCCGCCCAGGCGCGCAGCGATGTGCCGCTACTCGGCATCAGGTCGCGCACATTGCGCGTTGTTCGATACTGAAGGTACAAGGACGGACTCAGCGTGAATCGGCTCTTGAAGCGCCGCCATGATGGCGCCACCTGCGGCAGCGTCCCACCTTTGAGGGCGAAAAGCCTGTTCGCAGCGAGGCTTCCATCCAGGCGAAGGAGCACTGTGGTGCTACGCACGTTGGACTCCGCATACACCGGTACGCGCAGCCCCAGGCGCGCACCGCGCGTTTCTTGACCCACAATCGTGGTCTCCGCGCGATCCTGCCCCAAGACCAGGGCAGTACCGGGCTCTGCGAAGAGTGCGGCGTCCGCCTGCGCTCCGCCCAGACTGGTTGCGATGTGCGACTGTCCCCAGACCCGATCTGACTGCACGTAGATGCCTAGACTATATGCCCACCGGCGCAGCGGGTCGGCCCCTTGGAGCGTCAGCCCCGGCCCGATGCCCAGCGGCCCATTCCAGGGACTTCCGTCGCCGCTTGGGAGCAGGTCGGGAAGTAGCGTGCGAGGTCGCAGATAACGGCCGGCGCGGTAGGGCACAACTGTTCCTTCGCCTAATGACTCCATCGCTGGCGCTGGCGGCACCTCCTCCAACAGCTCAGAACGCGCCACCGGTTTTGCCGCTGCTATATCAAACGGGATCGTCTTCAGATCAAAGCGCTCATGCTGGTACTCCACATAGGCCAGCGTACGTCCGTCAGGAGACAGCGCCGGCTCCATCGCCCCGAAGACGACGTTGGTTACCTGCACGACCCTTTCGCCCACGGCCGCAAACACGTTGGACACCCCGCCGGGATCGGCGCTAAAGAGCAGAATTTCCCCACGCCACGATGCATCGTAGATGGAGGCATCCTTAAACATTATCCAAGGCTCCAGCACGGGCGACTCCCTGCCCTTCCATTGGGCACGGTAGATACCTTGCCGCCCATGCTGCCGAATGACGACAGCAACAGCCTTGTCCGATGGCGCAATCTGAACAACGGTGCCGCGTGCAGGACTGATGACACGCTCCAACTCGCCGCTGCTTGTAACGCGAACCCAGCCGGTGAATTGACCCTGATTCTGTATTGCCCATGTCTGGCCGCGCGCCTGCACTGGGAAGTACACGCGCTGATCCCGGGTGATTCGCTTTGTTTTGCCCGTAGCAAGTTCCAGCCGAAAGACATCCGCAATCCACTGCGCATTAACATGCCGACCTTGCACGAGGCGGGAATAGAGCAACGTGCCTCCGTCGCTGGACAGGCTGAAGTGTGCGTCCCGGGTCACAGCCTCGTAGGCGATGGGCGTTGCCAGGCCGCTGGCCACATCCACTGAGTAAAAGCCGGTGCGCACATCGTAGCCTGATATGTGCGCGACAAGGGTGCTGTCGTTGATCCACTGCGGCCGGCGGTGCCTGCGGCCCGGACCTGCAGCAAGCAGTTTCCCTTCGGTGATCGCCCCAAGCGCAGCCTGGCGTGCGACCTCCTGCGCCCGGGCGGCCTGCCGGAAGTCTTTGCCCAGTTTAGCAGGGGCCTTGCCGGTAGCGTACCAAAGCTCGATCCCTGTACCGAAGAACGGCCACCTGTAGTGCAACGCCTTGGCCTTGCGAAAGAATGCGCCCTGGTCGGCGGCTGTCAGATGTGCGAAGAAGTTGGCACCTCCGCTGTAGTAGCGGCCCCGCGGGAAGGAGTATGCGGGCACCTCAAAGAGTTGGGCCAGCGACCATGGCCGCGCTGACACCATGGCTGCACGGAACTGCATCTGAAACAGCGAAAAATTCAGCCGCCCTGCACCGTGCTGTACGGTGCTCTCGTGGTATACCGCAGCGCCTTCGTTGAGCCCCGGGGGCAGGCCTAGATTCAGTGATCGTGCGAGATCCGGAGACAACAGGCGCAAGAGGCTCCCGATGCCGAAGCCCGCGTTGGAATGGGCCTGCGTCGCGTGCACGAGCTCATGCGGCACCACGGCCTGCATCCAGGAGAGGTAGCGCGCCGAGAGGCGATGCCCGGTGATTGGGGCCGTCTCTATCTCTTGCCTGAACGGCAATGTAGCGACCAGGCCGTTGCTTCGATCGTTGAATGCATTCAGCACTACGGGCATCTTCAGGGCGTAGCGATGCCCGGTCAGCGCTTCGGCCCGCGGCAGATCGCTTTCCAGGAGCGCGGCGGCCTCTCTTGCTTCTCGCTCGGCGCCTTCCTGGAAGATTATTTCAAAGTGCCTAGTTGATAAGACCTGATACTGAATGCCCGGCGGCCGCGGTGCAGGCACATAGAGCCGATTCAGCGCGGACACCTGCGCTGCGCAATCTGGGCTGAGCAGCAGGCAAAACAGCGCCACCAACTGCGCGGCGGCGAGGCAATGGTATGGGATGCTTTGCACCGCGTTCCGCCCTCGCTTACGCCACGCATCCGCAGTGCTTATGCAGAGGGAGCCATGCCGATGTGCGCACACAGTACCAAGTGGTTAAGCGTACGCAGGTGCGAAGAGCAGAGGGTGCATGACGCACTTAGCGGCATCCGTAGCGCCGTACGCCCCGCGTGCAACGAGCAGGTGAATCATACAATGCTGTTTGGCCAGGCACCCACACCGCGCATGCGGAGGGGGAGGGATTCGAACCCCCGGTAGGCAAAGCCTACAATGGTTTTCGAGACCACCCCGTTCGACCACTCCGGCACCCCTCCGTATGCGCCTTCAACGGACCGCCGCTGCATTGGTTGCCTCGTGTACAGTGCCAGAAGCGCCACACGTCAAGCGCCCATGGCCGCCTGATGTGATGACTGCAGCACGCCCTGGTGCCGGAAAAATCGCTTGCCAAGCCCGCAGGTCCGCCGTCAGATGGCTACTGCGCGCCGTCCAGAGCGGCGCGCACAATCTCCGGGACGGCCGCCAGCGCTTCGTCCAGCTTTTCAGGCCTGCGGCCCCCCGCCGTAGCCAGTTGCGGTCGCCCGCCGCCATCACCTCCCATACAGCGGGCAAGTTGCCCGACGATGGTGCCAGCCCGTATGCCGCTTGCAACAAGGTCATCTGCGACCGTGGCCACAAGGTATGCCTTGTCGCCTTTGGGATCCTGGGTTCCGAGCACGCCTATGCCCCCTGCCCCCAGTCGCCTGCGCAGCTCCTCGCCCATCTTGCGCAGCGTAGCCATGTCCGTATCAGCAATGCGGCCCGCCGCCACGCGCCCGCCGCCGATACGTACGGCGGCCTTGGCGAAACCATCCAGGCTTGCTGCCAGACGCTCATTCCGCAGGCGAAGCACCTCTTTATGCAGCACCCTGTTCTCTTCCTGAAGCATCGCAATGGACTCATTCGGTGCCCCCTGCTTTCCCTTGAACTGTCCGCGCACTCGGCGTAGCTCAGAAATCTCATCCTGCACCACCGTTACGGCATCCAGACCCGCAATTGCCTCCACGCGCCGGATGCCTGCAGCCACTGACCCTTCCGATTGGAGCAGCATAAAACCGATCTCGCCTGTGGCTCCGACATGAGTGCCGCCGCACAGCTCTACCGAGAAGCTCTCATCAAACACCACAACCCGGACAAGACTGCCATACTTTTCGCCAAACAGCGCGCGTGCGCCACGCGCTAGCGCCTCGGCGATGGGTACATCCGACTCTATCTCCGCGCGCACATTCCGCTGAATAACGCAGTTGACAATCTCCTGAACGCGCTGCAGCTCGTCTGCACGCACCTTCTGATAGTGATTGAAGTCGAATCGAAGGTGCCCTGGAGCAACAAGGGATCCCTTCTGCGCCACGCCTGGCCCCAGTACCTCCCTCAGGGCCGCATGCAGGAGGTGCGTGGCCGTATGGTGCTTGCTGATTCGGGAACGACGCGCTGCGTCCACGGTCGCGTGTACGGCGCTATGCGCCTCCTCCGGCAGCCTGTCGACGATGTGGTGCACCTGCCCATTGCTATGCTGCGTATCCAGAACCCTGAGAACTTCGCCCCCAATTTGAAGGGTACCCGTGTCGCCCATCTGGCCGCCTTGCTCCGCGTAAAAGGGCGAGGCGTCGAGCACCACCACATAGGGTTCAACTATGTGAAGCGCGCGCACGGCAAGCCCGGTCACTTCCAGCGAATCATAACCGCAGAACTGGGAATCCAGACCGCCGCTGATGATCTGCCACGCCACTTTGTCCGCTTTCGTTGGTACGGAGACGCTCCTGGTATGCAGGTCTTTGCGCGCGCGCTCGATTTGCGCTGTCATCAGCGCGTTGTAGCGTGCCTTGTCGATTCCGAGCCCTCTTTCTCGCGCCATGAGCTGCGTCAGATCCAGCGGGAATCCGTAGGTGTCATGCAGCAAGAAGACCACTTCGCCTGGAAGCTGTTTATGCGCAGCGACCTGTGCAAGCCGGGACACACGAGCAGCCTTGTCCTTGATCGTTGGATACGCTTTCTGGAGCAGGTCTGCCGCGCGTGCATTAGCCGCCATGGCGCGGCTTGCGACCTGTCGGTCTTCGGGCCTGCTTGCGGCGATGTCCAGCACGTAGGGCACTATCAGCTCAAATAGAGCAATGCCGTTGCCCAACGTGCGCAGGAATGCGGCCTCCTCGCCGCGGATGGTCTTCTCTATGCGGTCCCGGTGCACAACGAGCTCATCGTAGTGCGCTCCCATCAGCGCCACCAGCGGCTCCACGAGTTTGTACAGAAACGGCTCGCGAAAACCAAGCGTCGTGTACCCATAGCGTGCTGCGCGGCGAAGAATACGTCGGATGACGTAAGCCCGCCCTACATTGCCCGGTGCCACGCCATCGGCAATCGCGAACGCGATGGCCCGAATATGATCCGCGACCACGCGCAGGGCCACGCGCACCTGTTGCCGGGTTAACACATCCGGCAGATCATCGTAGCCTCGGATGGATGCGATCGGCGACAGTTCCGCGATCCGAGCCATCAGCGGCACAAAAAGATCAGTGTCATAGGTACTGGCAGCACCCTGCACGGCGGCCGTCAGTCGCTCCAGGCCCATGCCCGTGTCCACATGCTGGGCAGCAAGACGCTCCAATGCCCCACCCGCACCGGCATTAAACTGTATGAAGACAAGGTTCCAGAGCTCAATGACCTCCGGATGGTCCTTATTCACCAGGTCCTGGCCTGATATCTGTGCGCGCGCTTCATCGCTGCGCAGGTCTATGTGGATTTCTGAGCACGGACCGCAGGGGCCCGTCTCACCCATCATCCAGAAGTTGTCCTTCGTGGAGCAGTACAGCACATGACTGTCGGGGAGATGCCGCCGCCAGAACTCAGCAGCTTCTTCATCCGGGCCCAGCCCCATGGACTCGTCTCCTTCATGCACGGTGGCATAAAGGCGCGATTCGTCAAGCGACCAGCGCTCTGTCAGCAGTTCCCAAGCCCAGGCGATCGCCTCGTCCTTGAAGTAATCTCCGAAGCTCCAGTTGCCCAGCATCTCAAAGAACGTATGGTGGTAGGTGTCATGCCCTACCTCTTCGAGATCGTTGTGCTTGCCCGAAACCCGCAGACACTTTTGCGAATCAGCCGCGCGCAGGTACTCGCGCGTACTGGTCCCCAGAAAGACGCCCTTGAACTGGTTCATCCCCGCGTTGATAAAGAGCAGGGATGGATCGTCGCGCGGTACCAGGGAAGCGCTGCGGACTATCGTGTGCTCCTTTTCGCGAAAGAACGCCAAAAAGTCCGTACGAATCTCTGCCGAAGTCATCTGGCGGCGCTTTGCAATGCGGGAGTCAGCCATGAATCACGAGGATGCAACAGCCTGTTTCAACGCATTGCGCTGCGGGTATGTGCCTTGGCACGCTGGAGCGTCGGATGCCCGAAGGCTGCGACAGCGGGTGCCGCGGATGTTCCAGCCAGCCAGCAAGCACGGCGAAGCCCTGTAACGGCCTGATGTTCTCGTACGATACGTACGATACGCCGGGCATACCAAGGCAGGTTTCAACAGGCGAGGGCGCGCAAATGCCGTCAGACTTTTCCTTGCTGCCATCGCGCGTGCAACCTGCCCGCGCGCGGCTTCGTAACGCAGCCTATCACGGGCCTTCCTACACATTATGAAAACTTCAAGCATCGTGTCCGCAGCCATGCTGCACCTGACTTTCGCAGCTGGCACCTTCGGCCAAGCTCAGTCCGAGGTCATAATTGACACGTCTTTCGACGCAGCCCAGGCACAGCGCCTGGAGATTACGGTCTCAGATGCAGACATAGACATCCAGGCAGGGAGTTCGAAGGAGATCGCCGTTGAGGTGTCTATAACGGGGCGCGATTTGGCCAGGGGGCGCGAGTACTTCGAACTGCACAACTTCGATGTGCGCATTGAGGACGGTGCCGTTCGGATCACGTCGGACTTTCGGGGCAAGTCCTGGTGGACTGCTCGGACCTATACGCCTTCCATCCTGGTTGCTGTGTGGATACCTGACTCCTTCACCGCCAGTGTCCGCACGGCCGATGGCGATGTGGCGATCAACCGACTTGCCGGCGACCTGCATATTAAGACCTCCGATGGCGATATCGCAATCGGCCAGGTCGATGGCTACGAGTTGGAGCTTCGAACCGCGGACGGAGACATCGCGGTTGAGTCGGCCCGCGGCGAATCCATTCACGCACAGACAGCGGATGGCGACATAGCCTTTGGCGAGGTGCAGTCTGCCCGCACGGCTGTGCGCACGTCCGATGGCGACATCACTTTCCAATCGGTGGCGGGGGACTTGGTGGCAACCACCTCGGATGGCGATATCATTATCAGGAGGCTGGAAACAGACAACAGCACCGTGCGCACCACTGACGGCGACATAAGCATTGACCAGGTGAAGGGAAACATCGTGGCTACGGGCTCAGACTCGGATATTTCAGTGGAGCTGCTTGGCCCGGGCACTTTAGAGGCAACAACCAGCGACGGAGACATCGCGATCTCGCTCCCCGAACGGCACACAGCAGACATTAAACTTTGGGGAGAAGATGTGTACATCGCGCCTAGGCTCAACTTCTCCGGCACGAAGAACGATGAGCGCGCCGATGGTCAGATCAATGGCGGCGGCGGACTCATAGTAGCGCGCACAAGAGATGGAAGCGTGCACCTGCGCGCACAGAAGGACTAGCCCAGTCCTTAAGCACCCAGACACCTGACAACGGGCCTGCCCGGAGCATACGACTGGAACAGGGAGGCTTCCTGCCAGGCATCCGTTCATGGAAGGGGTGCGCCAAGCAGCACTAAGCGGCTTCCTACCGACAATGGGTGCCCACGATGCGTTGCGTCCCTGGTGAGCGGAGCGAACAGCAGCTTAACCGGCCCTGCGGATTGCAGCGCGCGCAAGTCTGTGAGCTATACACAGCGGAGAATGGCAGACGTACCGCCACCCATGCCGTGGCAGATAGCGGCGAGTCCTGTTTCCTGATTCCGCAGCCGCATTGCGTGCACCAGGGTCACCAGGATACGTGCACCCGAGCAGCCAATAGGGTGACCCAGCGCAATGGCACCCCCGTTGACATTGAGCTGTTCATACAGCGCACCTAGTCGCCAGCGAAAAAGGAAGCTGCTCAGCGCAAATGCTTCGTTGTTTTCGTACAGGTCGATGTCGTCGATGACCAGTCCCGCCAGCTTCATAGCGCGCTGCGAGGCCAGGATGGGAACCTCCAGGAATCGCCAGGGCTCTCCCGAGGCCCAAGCACTCGAAACGAGCTGAGCCAAGACGCGCAATCCGTGTGCCTGGACCGCGTCTTCGCTCGCAAGAAGCACCGCCGCCGCACCATCGCTGATCTGACTGCTGTTGCCCGCAGTCAGCATGCCCTCCTTGTCGAACACCGGGCGGAGCGCAGCCAGCCCCTCGACCGAGGTGTCCGGCCGAATACCCTCATCCTGCATCAGTGTGCGGGCACCCTTGCGGCTTTGCAGCGCGAGCGGGACAAGCTCCTCAGCAAATTGTCCCGTCTGCGTTGCGTGGGCGGCCCGCTCATGCGAGGCTGCAGCAATAGCATCCAGCTCATTGCGCGACGCCCCTGACTCCAACACCATCCGCTCCGCCTGCACGCCCATTGCCTCCCCTGACAGGGAGTCGGTCAAGCCGTCCCGGTGCAGCACATCCACGACAGACTCCGTAGGACCCGGCAAGTATTTGTACCCCCACCGGGCCTTGCCCGAAAGGAAAAAGCCTGCACTCGACATGGACTCGGTACCACCAGCAAGAATCAGCTGCGCATCACCAGCCTTTATGAGCGATGCCGCTGTCATCACGCTCATCATCCCTGACGAGCACACCATATCCACAGATACAGCATCCACGGAAGCAGGTATGCCCGCCTTGAGGGCCGCCTGCCGGGCGACGAGCTGCCCCTGTCCCGCGCGCAGCACGTTGCCGAGGAGCACCAAGTCCAGCGCATCCCCGCGGACACGCGCCTGCTCCAGCACCGCGCGCAAGAGCGGCGCTGCAAGTTCGGCCGGACTCCAGTGCTTGAGCGCACCGCCAAAGCGGCCAATCGGCGTTCGCGCCGCCGCGACGATATACACGTGTTTCATCCTACCTGATGATAATAGCAGCACCTGCGCCGCCCTTCAGCGTCACCTCCGCTGCGCGTACAGGACATCATTCACGGGGCGAACGCCCGCGAATACCCCAGACCCAATGCGCTGCTCGCAGCTTCAACGACCCGGGCGGCCTGGCGCAGGCAACCCCGATTGACCATGGCTATAAGAGCGTCCGGCCGCGTCAGCCTCGCGCCCATAGACACCGCGCGACGGAACATTGATTATGCGCCGCCTGGCAATCCTGGTGGTACATCCCAAGGTTGAAATTGTTACGACGATGCAGACTCGCGCACGCCGCAGGGACACGCTCCAGCCGCCCTTGCCCCGCCAGCCCGGTGGCATCATTGCCATCAATTGCGCCATGGCGTGCACGTGCCTGGCACACAATGCAGCACCTAGGAAGGCCCGTCCTGGTGCAACTGGACGCCTTTCACCGCCTGCAGCATTCCTGCAACGTCTGTTGCAGGAGACTGGCACGCAAAAGCCGTGCATACGTACGCCGTAGCCTTGCCGTCAATAGACGTGTGCGGAGCAAGTGCAGGGACTAGAGCAGCAATCTCTGATACCGGGTCGTCCGTTGGTCGCAGCATCGTCACAACGCCGGGCAGATACCTGGTGCGCAGCGCGCGCAGCATCGCTTGGGTATCTGCCGCCTCCGGCACCCCCGCAATGACGACCTCCGCCGACGGGCCTAGTGCATACTCCAGCGCAGAAAGCATGGCGGCAAGACCCGTTGGCGCCACGCCCAGTGCCCCGGCATGCGCCCGCGCAATATTCCACGCTGCGCGCGCCAGCGCAGGATCACCCAACAGACGGGACAGGCGCAAGAGGTTCATCATCATGATGGCATTGCCTGACGGAACTGGTCCGTCATAGAACGGCCGCGTACGGACCAAGAGCGCCTCAGCGTTATCGGAAGTCAGGTAATACGCACCATCATCTGCACGAAAGTGCTTCCTGCAAAAGCCTGTAAGGTGCAGGGCCCTTCGCAAGTACTGGACATCAAAGGTCGTTTCGTACAGCTCAACGAGACCCCAAATCATATACGCGTAGTCGTCCAAAAACGCCGCAATACCTCCTGCCCCATTGCGCCAGCGGTGCAGCAGCTGGCACCCTTCCCGTGTCAGATGGGTTTGCACAAAGGCCGCTGCGCGCGCCGCTGCGTCCGCATAGAGCGGCTCGTCAAACACGCGTGCAGCGCGCGCCATCGCTGCGATCATCAGTCCGTTCCAATCGGTTAGGACCTTGTCGTCCTTAAGTGGACGTACGCGCAAGGTGCGGCGGGCAAAGAGCTTCTGCCGAATCGCATCCAGGCGCGTATCCAGAGCTCCAGCCTGCGAGCGGTACAATATGTTTTCGCCTGTCCGCTGCCCGGTCGCTTCATCTCTGAAGTTGCCGCCGTGCTGCACGTTGTAGACATGCTCCAGAAGCTGCACCTCGTGGTCGCTGAGCACTTCGCCCAGCTCCGCATGCGTCCATACGTAGAATTTGCCCTCCTTGCCTTCGCTGTCCGCATCCTCGGCTGAGTAGAATCCACCTTCCGGACTCGTCATGTCACGCAGCACGTAGCGCAGGATTTCGTGGGCCGTCTCCGCAAAAAGCTCCTCGCCAATAGCCTGGAATGCTTCCGTGTACGTGAGCGCCAGCATCGCCTGGTCGTACAGCATCTTTTCGAAGTGAGGCACGGTCCACGATGCATCGGTTGCGTACCGGTGAAAGCCCCAGCCAATGTGGTCGTAGATGCCGCCGTTCCGCATCGCCGCAAGCGTTTGTCCGACCATAAGCAGGGCCTCCGATTGCCCCGTACGCTTCCAGTAACGCAGCAGAAAGCGCAGCTGCGTGGGAGACGGAAACTTGGGCGCACCCCCAAATCCCCCATGGGTCGGATCAAAGCTGGACCGAAGTGCTGAAAAGGCCTGATGCAACACGCCTTCGTCGGGATCGCCGGGGGCCTCTGCCGCCGTAATTCTCAGCAGTGCGCTCGTGGTGCGCTCCGCGTCTTTTGTTACGTCGCTGCGCTGATTCCTCCAGACCGCTGCTACGCGTGGGATCAGGTCCAGCATCCCCATCCGCCCATGGATGCTGTGCTTCGGAATGTACGTGGCAACAAAGAACGGACGTTTGTCCGGCGTCATGATGATGGTGAGCGGCCAGCCGCCCCGCTGCGTCACCATCTGGCACACAGTCATGTACACCGTGTCGATGTCAGGCCGCTCCTCCCGGTCCACCTTGACGTTAACAAACGCTTCATTCATCAGCGCAGCCACCGCCGGATCCTCAAAGGACTCGTGCTCCATGACATGGCACCAGTGACAGGTGGCATACCCAACAGACAGGAATACCGGCTTGTCCTCGGCCGCTGCCGCCGCAAAGGCTGCGTCGGACCATGGCCACCAGTCCACCGGGTTGTCCTTGTGCTGGAGCAAGTACGGACTCTGCTCTCGTGCCAATCGGTTTGCCATGTTGCCAGATGTGTTACGAAACGAGCGCCACCATCACGTCCATGACGTTGGTGTGCGTAGGTCCAGTGGTAAGCGACATGCCAACGACATCAAGGAGTGCAAAGGAGTCATTCTCTGCTAACGCCCGCGAAGGGTTCATGCCCAGTGCCTGGGCGCGCTCCGCCGTTCTGGGCGTCGCCCAGGCACCCGCCGCGCCGGTTGGGCCATCCATGCCATCGGTCCCTCCGCTGAAAACCACGGCGCCCCTTTCAGATTGCTCCAATGCTATGGCCGCCGCTAGGGCCACCTCATGATTGCGTCCGCCGACGCCACTCCCAGTGACCGTGACCGTGGTTTCGCCGCCCCAGAGCAGGCATGTGCGCGGAGGCTGTCGCAAGATCGATTCAGCAAGCGCCCGCCCCACCATGCGCGCTTCGCCCGCCACTTCAAAGCGAACAGCAGGCTCGTAGCCCAGGTGCGCAGCGTGCAGCGCGGCGGCCCGCAGCGCGTCACTGTTTGATCCGATGAGCTGGAAATGCGTGCCTTGTAGCACGGCGGCGCCCGGCTTGGGCGTTTCCTCGGCCGCACCTTGCAGACCTGCGCAGAGGTGTGCCTTGATGGACGCAGGGGCCGCGTGCCAAAGCCTGTATTCCTGCAGTACGCGCTGCGCATCGGCGTACGTCGTTGGATCGCCCACCGTCGGCCCGCTCGCAATGACCGATTCGTCGTCGCCGGGCACATCGGAAATGGCCAGCGTCAGCACCGACGCGGGCCAGGCGGCCGCCGCCAGATGGCCGCCTTTGATGCGCGAGCAGTGCTTGCGCACCGTGTTCATGGCATGGATGTCCGCACCAGAGCGAAGCAACGCGCTGTTGATCTGCGCCAAATCCACCAGGCTTATGCCCGCTGCGGGCGCGCACCACAGCGCAGAGCCACCGCCAGAGAGCAGCACCAGCAGCAGGGTGTCCACACCGCAGCGTTGTGCAACCTTGAGCGCCGATTCGGCCTGACGAACGCTTGCTGCGTTGGGCATGGGATGCCCGCCCTGTGCTACGCTGATCACGGACGGCTTCTGCTGCGTCGCTGGAAGCGTGCCTGTATACCCGCCTGGCACCACCACATGCCCGCGCCAGGAAAGCCCGATGGACGACGCCTGCGCGAGCACTGCCTCGAGCGCTCCCGCGAGTGCCATCGCTGCCTTGCCGGCCCCAACGACCTGAATCTCCTTGAAAGCAGCCAGCGGCTTGCCAACGAGGGCCTCCAGGTTCAGGTATTGCACCAGCCGATCCGGCTGAACGCGCCGCACAGCGGCACGGAAAATCGAATGGGCATGGTCAATAAGTCGCTGCATCGCGCGCAAGAGAAGCCACTTTGTTATACTTCAGACTTCCATTTCAATTTACGTTTCAACTCATGAATCGTCGCAACTTCCTTGCGACTTCTGGAGCAGCCGCCGCTGCGCCATTGGTCGCTGTCTGCGGGCGTGACGATGTGCGGCAATATTTCGAGCTTGCCATCTATCACCTGCATGTGGGTGCGCGCCGAAGTCGCGTGGCCGACTTTTATCGCGATGTGGCTTTGCCGGCATACCAGCGCCTCGGCGTAGGCCCGGTGGGCGTCTTCACCGTCATGTACGGACCCACTGCGCCCTCATTGTACGTGCTGGTTGCGCACAACTCCATTGAATCCGTCCTGACTACCGAGGCACAGCTGCGCCAGGATGCGCAGTATGTGCAGGACGGGTCGGACTTTTTGGCTGCGCCCCTGCCCGATCCCGCCTACGTACGCTATGAGCGCCAGCTCATGGTGGCATTCGAGGACATGCCATCGCTGGAGGTGCCGGCGGCGACGATGGGCTCGGACAGGATCTTCGAGTGGCGCGTGTACGAAAGCCACAGCTACAGGGCGGGCCAGAAGAAGATCGACATGTTCAACGAGGGCGGCGAGATCGCCATCTTCAGAAAGACCGGACTGACACCTGTCTTCTTTGGCGAAACGCTTTTCGGCCCAGCCATGCCCAATCTGACGTATATGCTGGCCTTTGACAGCATGGCTTCGCGCGATGCTGCCTGGCAGCGGTTTGTGGACGATCCTGACTGGCTCGCGCTCCGAAGCGATCCGCAATACGCAGACACCGTGTCCAACATATCGGATATCATTTTGCGACCTGCGCCCTTTTCACAGATTTGACCAGTTGCCACCATTATGAATCGTACCCTGCTTGTCATCGCTGCGTGCGGACTACTTCTGGCCGGAACTACGGCCCCGGCTGCGGCGCAGGAACAGCGCCAGGGCGTCTTGCCCGCACCGGATAGGACCGAGGGCGAAGGCCCCTTTGAGCGCCTCATCATACGCGGCGCCACGCTGATTGACGGGACCGGCGCGCCTCCACGCAGCCCCGTTGACATCGTCATTGAGGGCGACAAGATCGTGCGCGTCGCCAGCGTAGGTGCACCCATGCTGGACATCAATGAGGAACGACGCCCAGGCGAGGCAACCAGGGAAATTGACGCGCACGGCCTGTACGTCATGCCCGGCATCATTGACCTGCACGCCCATACGGGCGGCGTGCCGAAGGTGCCCGAAGCGGAATACGTCTACAAGCTCTGGCTTGCTCACGGCATCACCACCGTTCGCGGCGTGCCCACCGGGCCACTAGACTGGTCCCTCGAGGAGAAAGCGCGCAGCGCACGCAATGAGATTACGGCACCGCATATCGTGTCCTACCATCGCCCGGGCAGCGGATGGGACCGCAGCATCGCAACACCAGAGGATGCGCGGGAATGGGTCCGGTTCGCTTCTGAGCAGGGAATCGATGGACTGAAGCTGGGCTCTTACCGCCCGGAAATCATGGCGGCACTATTGGATGAGGCGGGCAAGCACAACATGGGCTCTACGGCGCATCTGGGGCAGATGGGGGTCGGCCAGATGAACGCGTTGGACGCAGCGCGCCTGGGGCTGACCAGCATGACGCACTTCTATGGTTTGTTTGAAGCGATGTACAACCACAGCGACATTCAAACATGGCCGGTCGGCATGGATTACAATGATGAACAGTTTCGCTTTGGGCAGGTAGCTCGGCAGTGGCATATGGTCACGCCCGGAGGCGAGAAATGGAAGGCGCTCATGGACGAGTTTCTTGCGCTGGACTTCTATATCAATCCCACGATGGGAATCTATTCGGCTGGGCGCGATGTGATGCGGGCCCGCAATGCGGACTGGCACGCCACCTACACGCTGCCGAGCCTGCAGAAGTTTTTTGATCCTAGCCGCCGCGACCATGGCTCGTATTTCTACGACTGGACAACCCACGACGAGGTGGCCTGGCGGAAGTTCTACGAGGTCTGGATGCAGTTCCTGAACGAATACAAGAACCGTGGCGGCAAGGTCACCGTAGGGTCAGACAGCGGATTCATCTACCAGTTGTACGGGTTTGGCACCATCCTGGAACTGGAGCTGCTGCAGGAGGCCGGCTTTCATCCCCTGGAAGTCATCCGTGCGGCCACCATGCACGGGGCGCAGGAGATCTTCAAGCCGCTGGGGCAGCCGATTGAGTACGGCGTAGTGCGCGCAGAACTCCGCGCTGACCTTGTGGTGCTGGAGGAAAACCCTCTCCACAACCTCAAGACGCTATACGGTACGGGTGCCATGAGGCTCAACGACGAGACCGGCGAAGTGGAGCGCGTGGGCGGCGTGAAGTATACAATCAAGGATGGCATCATCTACGACGTGCGCGCCCTGCTGCGCGATGTCGCGGCGATGGTGGAGCAACAGCGACGTGAAGTAACCGTCCAGGATCCAACAGGCTCGGATTAAGCGCCCGCTCCCGCCGCGTCCTGCATACGGGCCAGGGTGCTACCGGTTGAACGAACGATGATGCGGGCGACCCACCGCTTCATGCAATGGGGGTCCGGCCCGATGCGGCGCCGACGTCAGGGTTGCGGCAACAGTATGCGTTCGTTCAAGTCGCGCGTAGCGAAGAAGAAGCTGATCTCGCGCTGGCCATTGGCCACAGAGTCAGATCCATGCACAATGTTTTCGCCTTTGGAATCGGCGAAGTCCCGCCGCACAGTGCCTTCGGCGGCCTCTGCAGGATCCGTTGCACCTATCAGCGCGCGAAATCCTGCCACAGCGTTCTCCCGCTCCAGGGCCATCACCACAACCGGTCCGCTGGTCATGAAGCGCACCAGTTCGGCAAAGAACGGTCGCGACTGATGGACCTGGTAGAACGCCTCCGCGTCGCGCTGCGAAAGCAGCAGCATGCGCATGCCGCAGATGGCAAAGCCCGCTTCTTCAATTCGCGCCGCCACCGCGCCCACCAGGCGCTTGCGTACGCAGTCTGGCTTCAAGATGGCTAGTGTCTTTTCCAAGGCCTTAGGTCGGATGGGTCGAGTCGTCGGTTGAGTCGGCTGTGCTGGCGCAATATACGCAGGGGGTTGCAGCCAGCAGCCCGCCAATCCCGATCCTCCCGAAAGCGCTCTGTGGCGCCCTGGCGCGCCACTGCCTGCTGTTCTCTGGAGAGGAGCGCCAGGCGCTCCTCGTTGTGTTCGCACAGCGCCATCGCCTTCGCCTCTTTGGCTTCCAGCACCGCGTCATCCGCCGCTTCTCTTTTTCCTTCTGCTGGGCCTTCATCTGGGCTTCCGCTACCTGTTCAGGTATTCTCCGGAGCCGCTGCACCGCGGGCAATGCTTTTTGTCCCTTGTTTTTTGCCATAACCGCCACCATGTGGGCCTATAGTGCAGAGTTCATAAGTCGTAAGCTACTTCTCGCACTCCCGTGTACGAAGCGCAGCATAGATTGGGAGAGTCAAGAGAGGGATTCCCCTCTTGCCCACCCTTTTGGGAAGCGTGTCGACGTAGCCGGAATGCTCCGGCACGATTTCCGTCGCTATGAGTCGGAGGCCCTGCCACCGCAAATCGACCCCGAACGGATGGAGCTCAACCGCGTGCTCTGCGGGGACGCGGCGGCACTGGATGACCTACCCCGCCACCAGCCGGACACGGGCCGTAAGATCCGCAAGGATGCCAATGTGGCAGCGAGCATGATCTGCACGCTGCCACAGGAGCTTGACCCCGCCGATGCAGCTGCCGTGGATGCGTGGGTAGCCGCCACGATGCGGTGGGCTGCACATGCAATGCCCTGGCGAGGTAGCCTATGCCGTGCTGCATATGGACGAATCGCGCCCGCACATCCAAGCGGCGGTGATTCCGCGTGATGAAGAAAAACACCTGTCTTACAAGGTGTACTTCAACGGCAGGGAAAAACTGCGCGATATGCAGAGGACCTACACACAAGCGCTTGAGCCGAAGGGTGTCGAGTCTAACAGTGCGTTGGTCGAGGCCGCAAGACGAGCCCCGTACACCAAAGGGATCGACGGCTGGCGCGTGCCTAGCATCGTCCAGGAGCTGGACGATGCGAACGGGCGCTGAAGGCGGGATTGAAGCAGGTGGCCGAGCAGGACCGCCCGCTGGGCACACTACCACCGGCCCAGATGGGAGACATGGGGAGCATCAACCGCTACCGCGCACGGGAGGCGAAATCCTGGGAACTGCGTTGAGGGCTGGAGAAACAGCTACTGCAGCAGGAGTGAATCCGGGAGCGGGGACGTGATTACGGGCTGGGGCTGTAAGCCAAGGTACTCCATCAGGCGGGTGGCGTATCGGTGCTCAAGACCAGATTCAGCAGGACCTAGTAGCGCCGTAGCGCACAGAGATCCCACCACAACCCTTTGCCGGGACCGTCGGGAGTATTCACAAGTAACTCACCCGCAACACACCAGGTACATACGTTGGGGCACGGGTTCTCCACCTCACTGCAGTCCACAAAAGACCCGCATTCTGTGCAGGGTGGGGGCTGTTCGCTCGAGTTGAACAGGTTGCGGACATAATCTTCTCCGCCAGTTTTGAAAACGCCGTATAAGGCGTCTCCCGCGATTTTGTGAGTGCGGTCCTCGAACAACTCATATACCCGTATAAAGACATCAACCGCTCTCGCATACGGGGTGCCGCCCCCGTATTCCTTCGCAGCGAAGATCAGGGCTATGCTCGCTTCAGCCGACTCTGCGTTGTCCCCGTTAACCATGATCCGCGCAAGTTCGGCAGCGAACGCATCCAGTTCCCCGGCTGGGCGCATATCGAAAGCCTGACGCAGAATGGCAACGGCAGCCTGCGAGGCCCCATTTTCCAGCGTCATGATGGCATGCAATGCCGTCTCGGGCGTAGGATTCTTCCAAGCGCCGTTTTCCTTAAGCATTCCTGGCTTGGGCTGCGCTCCCGCACCAACCGGAAGCAGGCAGGCCAACAGTAAAAGCATCAAAATTTTCATTTGTGCCCTCCTTTAACAACTATATTGAGCGTGTGGGTGGCCCACTAAATTCATTCAATAAGAACCGCCAGTTCTTGTTGACTCCGGTTAACCACCAACGATAGTACCAGAATGGGTTAGCGCCAGTTGCCGCTTCAGCCCAGGATCCTGCGCGCGAGAAGTCTCTCTGGTAGAAACGTTCCCACCGGTCCCTGTACGCGGCGCCCACAACACTACTGTCGACCCCATTGTAACCCTCCATGTCGGCCATTGCGCTACGGGCTTTCGTGCCATTCAAACAGGCGTTCAGGCCGGCCTCATGCTGCCGTTCATGCGCTTCAATTTGGCCTGCGAACGCGCGCATTGCGTCAATAGATCCGCAGTGGTCATTCACCGGTAGTAGGTTTCGGTGTTCGCGAGGACCGAAGACGTGGCACATGTGCTGCTCGCACCTGCGTACCTTGGCCCTGAACCGTTGTAATCGGCATGTATCTGGACTTGGCTTGGAATTATCGGAGGGCTTTCCGTCATATAGTGGCCATCCCACGGCCCGCTACCTGTCTTCAGATACTCATCGGGTATCGAAGGAACGGCAGTGGACGCAGGGACCGAGTATAAACCAAAACAGTTCATGTTGACATAGACCACAGGGGCATTCAGGACCGGCGTACGCCAACCAGTTCTCGGGGTAACGGTTATCTGCATGTTTTCGCCGAAGTCTTCTGCTGCGACCTGCACGTAGATCGTTACGGTTCCCGTTGCGGTTCCCTGCCATGAATTGGCCCCCGCTTGGGCTAAAGCCGCCCCAGTCGAGGAGCGCCATTCGAATAAGAATGGTTGCGGAGACACGTCTTGGCCGCCTTGCGTTACGCTAACCCAGATAAATCACCAGGGCTTTGAATCGCCATAAACTCGAGGGTCTGAAGGCATTGGTTCACGGTTTGGGAGCGCAAATGTGCGTTAATCAGCATTTATGCCTTCTGGAGCGTTTAGCCGGCGCCCCGCACACACCCACACCTCCCTCTATCGAGGGCGGAATCTTCCCTAACCCCGCTCTTCACGCCGTGGGGTGCACGATGCGGTTGTAGATGTCGGCCGCCCGCTGCGGATCCTTACGGGCGGCGGCGTATGCCGCACGCCCATGGGTGAAGCCCTCCTGTTGAATAGTTCACTTTCTGTCTCCGCTGGGAGGAGGATTTAGGTCCTCTGACGACCTTCGGGAGGACCGGATGCGTCAATCTGCGGTGCCAGTGGTCTTCCGGAATTGCCTCTGCGACCAAATAAGACTAGAATCCTAACCCTCTTTGGAAGCGCATCTTGTTATCGCGTAACTCCTGGTTCTTGTGTTCGACGATGACACCGAATTCTTCCGGAGACACGAGTGGTCCCTCATTCGGACGAGTCACCTGCGCAGCGGATGAGTTCAGATCAATACTCTCAGCCGTATACGTCAACCTGAAGCGTCCCTTTTCACCCTGCACTTCTACCACTAGGATCAGCCCCGGAAGTCCGTTGTACAGGGCGGGACCGGCCAACACGGGAATCTCCGGCGTAAACCAAGCCACTACGGACAGAGTGTCAATGGTCGCTGTTGCCTTCACAATCCGTCGGCCTAAATGGGCACGTTCTTCTTGCGACACCTTCCAAGACGGAATCCTCCGTGTATCCGACACCAAGAACTTGCGCCCCAGAAGCGAATGCTCCAGCAGGTAAGTGTCCGCGACAAAGTCGACATAGTACCCCAAAGGGGGTCCTTCCACTGAAGGTGGGGTCAACGCGCCGAGTAGGCCCCCTGCGCCCCCGTTAGCATACGCCCACATTCCGAAGGCTGCCAGGCCGGACTCTCCCAAGTCGTCCTCCAGCTTATCTGCAAAAGCCACAGGATCGAATTCCGCCGGATCGCCGTCTATGTAGGTCGAATCTGGGCGCATCAATGATGCGCTGCCTTCAAAGTGGAGAGCATACTGAGAAGATGAAGCGCCCAAGGCGGATAACTGCTCCGCCAGCTTATCCATGCCCTCCATGTCCCGCAGCTCTTCCGGAAAAACGAACTCGGTTTTCTCTTGGTAAGTGTAGTAGACAATGCCACGCTGTGCCGGCACCGAACAGCAGAACGGCCATCAGGCCGAAAAGCATGTGCGTGCGGTGAATCACGTTGTGTGACCAACTATAGTCTGTCTGCGGCGGGACGCTTTGAATCGGTCGGTCAGCACCCAAGCGATGAGCACGAGAAACACCGCGTAATCGGGTAGGCTACCCCCTGCAGCAGGCGACAACAACATAAGAGCAACCAACAGCGCAACACCCGCCAGCGTAAACCCCCACTTGGTTGCCTCTGAACACTTCTGCGCAACCTTCTTGTGCCACCAGAAGCTGGCATATCCCACGAGGAGCATTGAAACAATAACTAGAATCGTATCCATGACTTCCAATGTTTGTCCGTCTGGTTGTGAAATGTGCGAAACTTCACGATAATGATGGGTGGCAGAAATGTCAAGCCTCTGGGCCAACTGTTTTCTTCGCTATGGACCCCGACCGCAACCGCAATGATGAGAAGGGTTAGAGCACAGTGCACCAGGCTAACTGGCAAGGATACATCGGGTGCAAGTCCCGCGTTATGAAGCTGAAACCAGGCACATATCTCCGCGAGCCGTGCATGGTCGCCCGGTCAATAGGATCCCGGTACGCATCGTAGAGCCACCGCCAATCCCACGCTTCCCTTGCGAAATCGTATTTTCCAGCCTACTCTGACCTGCATACGCACTCCTTATGACTCGCCTGCCTCTTCTACTTTGTGTCCTCCTGCTTACTGCCGGCTGCCAGCGTACCGACACCGCTGAGGAACGACCGAATATCGTGTTCATCTTTACGGACGACCACACGGCCCGCGCGCTCAGCGCCTACGGGTCTGTCGTCAACGAAACCCCCCACCTGGACCGCATCGCCCAGGAGGGAATGCGCTTCGATCAGTGCCTGGTCACCAACAGCATCTGTGCACCCAGCCGTGCTGTGATCCTGACGGGTAAACACAGTCACCTGAACGGACAGCTGACCAACGGACAACTCTTTGACGGCACGCAGCAGACCTTTCCTAAGCTCCTGCAGACAGCAGGCTATCAAACCAGTATCATCGGCAAGTGGCATCTGCGCAGCGCCCCGACCGGCTTTGACCATTGGCAAGTGCTGCGTGGCCAGGGTCCGTACTATAACCCACTGTTTCTTACCGCGGGCGACACGCTTCGCATAGAAGGCTATACCACGGATATTATCACGGACTTGGCGCTCGAATGGCTTGAGCATGGCCGCGATACGGCGCGACCCTTCATGTTGATGTACCAGCACAAAGCTCCGCACCGGCAGTGGCATCCCGGCCCGGACCATTATCGCCTGTATGAGGACAGAGACATTCCCGAGCCACCGACGCTCTTTGATGACTATGCCAACCGCGCATCTCCAGCGGCCGATCAGGGCATGATGATCGCACGCCATCTGAACATCAACGACCTCAAACTGCAAGCACCTGGGTCTATGAATGAAGCCCAGGCCGCAGCCTGGGAGGAAGTCTACGCGCCGCGCAACGAAGCATTTCATGAAGCAGACCTGGAGGGCGACGACCTTACGCGCTGGAAATACCAGCGCTATGTCAAGGAATACCTGCGCACGGTGGCCGGGGTGGACGACAACGTCGGACGCCTTCTGGACTACCTGGAGTCGTCGGGCTTGGCTGACAACACGGTCGTGATCTATTCCTCCGATCAGGGATGGTACCTGGGAGAGCACGGCTGGTACGACAAGCGCTGGATGTACGAGGAGTCACTGGTTACGCCGCTTCTGGTGCGGTGGCCGGGCAAGATTACTCCGGGAAGCACCAGCGACGCCATGGTGTCCAATCTGGACTTCGCAGCTACCTTCCTGGACCTGGCCGGCGTGGATGTACCAGTCGACATGCAGGGACGCAGCCTGAAGCCCCTCTTCACCGGAGAAACCCCGGAGGACTGGCGCACCAGTCATTACTACCACTACTATGAGTACCCCTCGGTGCACTGCGTAGAACGGCACTACGGCGTGCGCACCAGTACGCACAAGCTCATTCATTACTACAACCGGGACGAGTGGGAACTTTTTGATCTGACCCGTGACCCCATGGAGCTTCGCAGCGTGTATGACGATCCCGCCTACCAAGATCAGGTCGCCGCACTCAAGGAGGAGCTGCAGCGGCTCAGAGTACAGTACCAGGTGCCGGAGGACGAGCGCCCGACGGGGCCGTGCATACCAGATAATCGCGGCGTCAATACCGCAGCCAACTAATTCATGAAATACCTTCACGCACTCGGCTTTGCGCTCTTGGCACTGCCGTGCGTCGCGGCCTACGCACAAGTGCCGCATCCGGCTGACGTGTTCGGGTTTACGCCCGGGGACGACTACAAGCTGGCTAACTACGAGCAGATGGTAACCTATTTCAGGGCGCTGGACGAGGCCAGTCCGCGTGTAATCCTGACCGAGATCGGCACCTCTGTGCTGGGCGAGCCCTTGCTCCTGTTGCACATTTCCAGTCGGCGCAACCTGCGTCGATTGGAGCAGTGGCGCGCGGCAAGCGAGCAGCTTGCCCGCGCCAGAATTACGCCGGAAGAAGCCCGCGCGCTTGTCGAAGAGGCAAAAGCCGTAGTCTGGATTGATGGCGGCCTGCACGCCACTGAAGTGGCCGGTGCCCAGATGACACCGCTTCTTGCTTACCGCGTCGCCACCGAAGAATCTGAGGAGATGGCGCACATCCGCGAGAACACCATACTGCTGCTCATGCCGGTGATGAACCCGGATGGGCTGGACATCGTGGCGAACTGGTACAACCAGACCGTAGGCACCCCCTACGAAGCCACGCGTCCGCCGTGGTTATACCACTACTTCGTAGGGCATGACAACAACCGTGACTGGTTCATGAACAACATGCCCGAATCGAAGGCGGTGACCAACCTGTTGTACAACGAGTGGTATCCGCAGATTGTCTACAACCATCACCAGACCAGTCCCAGCTACACCCGGATCTTTTTGCCACCTTTCGCTGACCCGGTCAATCCGCGGATACATCCGGGCGTAACAACCGCAGTGAACATGGTCGGCACGGCCATGGCCAACCGCTTCGCCATGAAAGAGATGCCCGGTGCCGTATCGGGTGTTACCTACAGCATGTGGTGGAACGGCGGCATGCGCACCGTGCCTTATTTCCACAATATGATCGGCATCCTGACAGAAACAGGACACGCCACCCCGTCGCCCCGGTCTTATGATCCCGACTCCCTGCCGGCAACCGTAGCCGGCGGGCAATCCACAGAAGGCACCAACATATTCTACCCATACCCGTGGAAAGGTGCCACCTCCCGCTTTGCGGATCCAGTCCGCTACATGATCACCGGATCCATGGCCGTGCTTCGAATAGCGGCCGATTTGCGCAGCCAGTGGCTCCTAAACATCTACAACATGGGGCGGGCCGCCATCGAGGCGAGCGCCGAGGATGAGCCCAAAGCATACATCATCCCGGCCAGGCAGTGGAATCAGGGAGAAGAACGCGCGCTCGTCAACCTGCTCCGCATCGGGGGCATTGAGGTGAAGCGCGTAGTCGAGCCCTTCACCTACCAGGACGCGGCGTATGCCGCCGGCTCCTTCGTGATCGATGCTTCGCAGGCCTTCCGACCCTACCTGCTCGACCTCATGGAAAAGCAGCAGTACCCGGACATGCGGCGCACGCCCTATGATCTGGCCGGCTGGACGCTGCCACTGCAGATGGGTGTTGATGTGGTGCGCGTCATGTCGGACTCATTTGAGGTTGGGGGCACACCGGTGAGGGCCGCGCTGGGCCCCGCCCCCGGTGCTGTGAGCCTGGGCGGAACCGCCTTTGCTTACGCGCACCGCCCTAACGAAAGCATCGCCGTCACCAACCGCCTGCTGGCTGCTGGGGAGTCCGTCTATGTGGTCACGGATTCAGGCGGCACCCTTGCGCCTGGCACGTTCGTTGTAACGGCTAGCAGCGACGATACGCGGGCGCGGCTGGAGGCAGAGGCACAGGCCAGCGGCACAGCATTCGCGTCCATTGACGCAGCGCCGGACGGCGTGAAGCCACTAGGCGCGTCCAGAATAGGGCTGTACAAGTCGTGGGTCGCGAACATGGACGAGGGATGGACACGCTGGCTGCTCCAGGAATATGACTTTGCGGTCGACACGCTCCATGACGACGACATTCAGAACGGCAACCTGTCGCAGTACCACGCCATCATACTTCCTGACCAGAGTCCACGCGCGATTTTGAATGGGCACCGCGAAGGGTTTATGCCGCCGGAATACACCGGCGGGCTGGGAGTTGCCGGCACCTTTGCGCTGGAGCATTATGTCAGGGCCGGGGGCACCATCGTTGCCTTGGATGATGCCAGCGACTTTGTCATCAATCAGTTCGGTCTGCCCGTTGAGAATGTCGTCGCGGGCACCAGTCAGGCCAGCTTTTTCATTCCGGGTTCGCTCGTCCGTATCACCGTCGACACTACGCAGGCGCTGGCGTACGGCATGCCTGCGGAGGCTGCAGCGTACTTTGTGCGGAGCCGAGCCTTTCGCACCCTGGCGCGAACGGGCGAAGGTGAAGGCGGTCGCATGGAACTTGCACCTGCCTCGCCCCTGCCCGTGAAGGTTATTGCCCGCTATGCATCACAAGATATTCTACTTAGCGGATGGGCCCGCGGAGCGGAAGAGCATATCGGCGGCGAGGCCGCCATGATAGAGATCGGCTTGGGGAATGGCCGCATGATCCTTTATGGATTCAGGCCGCAGTTTCGCGGACAGCCGCGCGGCACCTACAAACTGTTTTTGAACGCACTTCTTTCAACGCAAACCACACCGGAAAAATGAAACACCGGAATCGCGCAACCCGCCGTGCCTTCCTGGCGCAGACCGCAGCCGCTGTGGGCGGCGCCATCATCGTACCCCGGCATGTGCTGGGCGGCCCTGGCTACCAGGCACCGAGTGACCGGCTCAACATCGCCGGCATTGCCGCTGGAGGCCGGGCCACGGGCGTTTTGGCCGGCGCCTGCGGCTATGACAATGAATCTGGGGCCACCCTGGAGAACATCGTCGCACTGGCCGATGTGGACGACGCGCGCGCCGCAGGCACCTACGAGCGCTACCCCAAGGCCAAGCGGTACCGGGACTTTCGCGCAATGCTGGATGAGATGCACAGCAGCATCGATGCAGTCACCGTCTGCACGCCCGATCATATGCACGCCGTAGCCGCAATGGCTGCCATGCAGCTGGGCAAACACGTCTATGTGGAGAAGCCTCTCACGCATGATGTGTACGAAGCCAGAATGCTCACCGAAGCGGCCCGACGCTATGGCGTAGCCACGCAGATGGGCAACCAGGGCAACTCTGGCGAAGGGATCCGCCAATTGTGCGAGTGGATCTGGTCTGGTACCATCGGCGATGTCACCACGGTACACACCTGGACGAACCGCCCGGTATGGCCGCAGGGCCTGGTGCGACCCAAGGAGACACCGCCGGTGCCGGATACCCTGGACTGGGACCTCTGGATCGGCACCGCCCCTATGCGCCCCTATCACCCCGCCTATCTGCCTTTCTCCTGGCGTGGCTGGTGGGACTTCGGCACGGGCGCGCTGGGCGATATGGCCTGCCACATCGTGGATCCCGTTTTCAAAGCGCTCAAACTGGGATATCCCACCGCTGTAGAAGCCAGCGCCTCCGTCTTTGTTGAAAACTGGAGGCCCATAGACAATCTGGGCAGCGCACCCAACTCGTCCATCATACGGTTTGAGTTTCCAGCGCGTGAATCCATGCCGCCCTGCACGGTGATCTGGTATGATGGGGGTCTGTTGCCGCCGCGACCTGATGAGCTAGGCGACGACGAAGTGATGGGCGATGGCGGCGGGGGCTGCCTCTTCGTCGGCACCAAGGGCAAGATCATGTGCGAGACATACGGCTTTAACCCGTCGCTCCTTCCGACATCCAGGATGCAGGACTTTTCGCCGCCCCCGGCCGAGCTGCCGCGCGTGGACGGCGACATAGGCGGGCATCAGCGGGCCTGGGTTGCCGCATGCAAAGGCGGCGATGCCTGCAGCTCTAACTTTGACTATTCCGGGCCGCTCACCGAGATGGTCCTGATGGGCAATCTGGCCCTGCGCAGCTTTATGCTCACAGAAGCCGCTACCGATGGAGCCGGACGCAGGCGAACGCGCTATCCTGGGCGCAAGAAGCTTCGCTGGGATGGCGAGAATATGCGCATCACCAACTTTGATGCGGCCAACCAGTTCGTGCGACGCGAGTACCGGGAAGGCTGGTCGTTAGGAGTCTGATCAAACGTGGCGCTCCGCATGGTACGAGCTGCGTACCAGCGGGCCACTTTCTACGTGCTCGATGCCCTTGGCTTCGCCTTCCTGCTTGTAGAATGCGAACACGTCGGGGTGCACGAACTCCACCACCGGCAGGTGCATCTTGGTGGGCTGCAGGTACTGGCCAATGGTCATCACATCCACGCCGGCAACGACGAAGTCGTCCATGAGCGCCAGGACTTCGTCCTGCGTCTCGCCGAGTCCAACCATGATGCCGCTCTTGGTGCGCAGTCCTTGTTCCTTGGCAATTCGGAGCAGTTCCAGGGAACGCGCATAATCCGCCTGCGGGCGTACGCGCCGATAGAGACGCGGCACGCTTTCCACATTGTGGTTGAGAATATCCGGCCGTTCGTCCAGCACGATCTGGAGCGCGTCCCAAAGTCCGCGAAAATCAGGGATCAAGACCTCCACCGTACAGCCTGAAATCTCCTGCCGCACGCGGCGGATCGTCTCCGCAAAGATGGGCGCGCCCCCATCCTTGCGCTCATCGCGGTTTACGGAGGTCACAACCACATGCTGGAGCGCCATGATGCGGGCCGCTTCTGCTACGCGCCGCGGCTCATCCCAGTCGAGACCCGGCTCCGGGCGTCCCGTCTGCACGGCGCAAAAGCCGCAAGAGCGCGTGCATACGTTGCCGAGGATCATGAAGGTGGCCGTGCCGGCGGTCCAACATTCTCCCATGTTCGGACAACGGGCACTCTGGCATACGGTGTGCAGATTATGCTCGTCGATGAGCTGGACCAGCTTGCGATAGGTGGGACCGTATGGCAGCTTTACGCGCAACCAGTCGGGCCGCCGCGTGCGCGGCACCTCCACCACCGGAAGTGAAACAAGTTCAGCGCCACCATCACCGGATGGTTGCTTCCGGAGCGCGATGTCTCCTGGCAAGTAAGGGCGCTTCAGCGAGTGTTCAGCCATGGCATGGGACAATCATCGGGGATCTTGCAAACACGCGCGTGCGTGCATTGATCCTTACCTATATTTGGTCGTCTGACGAAATTTTCTCCCCTTCGTCCGCAGCCTGGCAGCATCCTATGAGCAGAGCTCAACGCAGACAACACGAAATATTGCCGGAAGAGGTCAGGAACATCTTTCTGGCGCATACCAATGCCCAAGGCATGCTGCCCTTAGTGCTGGACATGCAGCGTAGTCGGGGCATCGATCTCTATGATCAGCGGACGGGGCGCCGCTTGATGGATTTCTTCGGCTTCTATGCCACCAGCGCGCTGGGAATGAACCACCCAGGTCTGACGGAAGACGCGGCGTTCCTTAGCCGGCTGCAGGAAGCCGCACTGAACAAGGTCACCAACTCGGATGTGCAGACAGTGCACATGGCGCGCTTTCTGGACACCTTTGCACGTGTCGCCATGCCGGATCGCTTTTCGCACGCTTTCTTCATCTCTGGGGGCGCGCTCGCGGTCGAGAATGCGCTCAAGGTTGCATTTGACTGGAAGGTGCGGAAGAACCATGCCAAAGGATATAAGCGAGAGCGGGGGCACCAGGTCCTACATCTGGAAGAGTCCTTTCATGGCCGTTCAGGCTACACGCTGTCGCTGACCAACACCGCCGATCCGCGCAAGACGCAATACTTCCCCAAGTTTGACTGGCCGCGCATCCAAAATCCCAAGATCGTCTGGCCGCTGGAGGCGCACCTGGAGGCGGTAGAAGCATCCGAACGTAATGCTTTGGAGCAGGCCAAGCAACATTTTTACGAGCGCAAGGACGATGTCGCATGCGTTATCATGGAAACGATTCAGGGAGAGGGCGGCGACAATCACTTTCGGCCTGCCTTCTTTGAGGCGATTAAGACGCTGTGCCTGGAGAACGATGCGCTCTTCATCCTGGACGAGGTGCAAAGTGGTGTGGGCATCACGGGGACGTTCTGGGCCTTTGAGGGAGTGCAGGCTGAGCCGGACCTTATTGCATTCGGCAAAAAGACGCAGGTCTGCGGCATCCTGGCCGGTCCACGCCTGGACGAGGTCGCCGATCATGTGTTTGAGAAATCGAGCCGAATAAACTCCACCTGGGGCGGCAACCTGGTGGACATGGTCCGCTTTGATCGTACGCTGGAAATCATCGAACAAGCCCAGCTTCTGCGTAACGCCCGCACAGTAGGCGCACATCTATATGCGCGCCTGAAGGACCTGGCTGCCGAATTCCCCTGCATCAGTAACGTCAGAGGCCGGGGCCTGATGTGCGCCATGAATCTTTCCGACCGCGCGCTGCGCGACCGTGTGCTGACGCGCTGCTACGACGAGGGCGTGGTCTTGCTTGGCTGCGGCCATGCGTCGATTCGCTTCAGGGCACCGCTGACCATCACGGCACAGGAGGTAGACGAAGGCCTCGGACGGTTGCGTGCTGCGCTGCGCCGCGAGACGCAATAGTGGTCCGCAAGATCACACACCCCGCGCCTGTCCAGACACCAGGCGGCAAGACGATTCACGAATATGTGGGGCGGATCCGCACCGGCTCCGAAGCAGTGAGTGTCGCGCGCATGGTTGCCCCACCGGGTTGGAGTGAGCCCTTCCAGCAGCCATCTTTTGACGAGATCACCTTGGTCGTTCGCGGCGTGATCCGCGTTGAGCACCGGAACGGGTCTGTGGATGTCGGTTCGGGCGAGGTCGTCCTGGTGCCGGCGGGCACGCGTACCCGCTACAGCAATCCGGGGCGTGAAGACGCCGCATACTGGGCCGTATGCGTACCTGCCTTCAGCACGCAGATGGCCGGCCGCGAGAACTAGGTGGCCCGGTGATAGTGATCCTCGGCATGCTCCTCTGCTGCCACCAGACTGACATCCGCTACGGCATCGCCTTCCCGGAGTCGGATCAGGCGAACACCTTCCGCATACCGTCCCGTCTCCCTAATGGTGTGCACCGCAAGGCGGATGAGCGTACCGCCTTGGGTTATGATCATCAGTTCATCTGATTCCTTTACGGCCTTGATAGCCACCAGGGGTCCGGTCTTGCGGGTGCACTTGAGTGTGATAACACCCTGGCCGCCGCGGCGCGCTTCCCTGTATTCTCCAACGGGTGATCGTTTCCCATAACCATTGGCGCTTATAGACAGCAGGCGAAGGTTGTCATCGCCGTTGGCAATGAGGGCCATGCCCACCACTTGCTCTGACGACACCATGCGCATGCCGCGTACGCCTATAGTCGTGCGTCCCGTTGGACGCACGTTGTGTTCACTGAATGTGATGGCACGCCCTGCGGAAGACGCCAGCACAATGCGCGTATTTCCATCGGTCAACCGTGCCTCCAGGACCTGATCCCCTTCCCGCACCAGAATGGCAATCTTGCCGGTGCGAAGCGGACGTCTGAACTTCGTCAATGCGGTCTTCTTCACCAAGCCGGCGCGCGTCGCCAGGAGCACGTAGTGTGTGTTCAGAAAGTCCTCGTTCAGAAAGTCCTTCTTGGCAATAGCAAGCACCGTCCGTACGCGATCCTCCACCGACATCTGTATGAGATTGCGCACATTGCGCCCCCTCGCAACACGGCTGCCCGCAGGCACCTGGAACACCCGCAAGTAATAACACTGTCCGTGATCGGTGATGAAGAGCAGGTAGTCGTGATTGTAGGTTACAAACAGGTGCTCCAGATAATCCTGGTCGCGCAGGCCGCCGGCACGCTTGCCGATACCACCACGCGCCTGGCTGCGAAACTCGCTGGTCCGCGTACGCTTGATGAGACCTTGATGCGACATCGTCACCACCACCTGCCGATCCTCGATAAGGTCTTCGATGATCAGGTCTTCTCCGCCGGCATAGTCGATTTCGGTGCGGCGCGCGTCGGCGTACTTCGCGCGCAGCTCCAGCAATTCGTCCTTGACGATCAGCTTTCGCAGCGCTTCGCTGCCAAGGATTGCCGAGAGCTGCGCCACTTCGCGCCGAACGGCATGGTACTCAGCCTCAATCTTTTTGCGCTCCAGCCCGGTCAGTCGACGCAGCCGCATCTCCAAGATTGCGTTGGCCTGCTCTTCCGATAGCCATGCGGGCGGCACAGGGCCCTGTGCCGCATCTCGCGCTGCTTCCTGTGTCCTTGGCGTAGCTTCCTGCATCCCGGCCGCACCTTGCGGTTCGCCCGGAGCGAGTGGCAGGCCAAGCTGCGTGCGCTGCGCACTGGTGAGACGCGCGGGGTAGACACCCCGCATCAGATTCTGTCTCGCTTCTTCCGTCGAATCCGATTCGCGGATAATGGTGATGACCGCGTCCAGATGATCCAGCGCCTTCGTCAGACCCTTTAGAATGTGGGCCCTCCGCTTGGCCTTCTGCAGCTGATGCTCCGTGCGGCGCGCTACGACTACCAGGCGGTGCTCCACGAAGTGCACAACAAGATCCTTCAGCGCCAGCGTACGCGGTCGCCCGCCAACCAAGGCCACAAAGTTGGCTCCAAAGGTGTGCTGACATTGCGAAAACTTGTACAGCTTGTTTTGCACGACTTGCGCCAGCACACCCTTCTTCAGCTCAATGACGATCCGCATCCCATCGCGGTCGCTTTCATCGCGCAGGTCCGCGATCCCGTCAATACGTTTGTGCCGCACCAGTTCAGCGATGCGCTCCACCAAGACACTCTTGTTGATCTGGTACGGGATCTCCGATATGATGAGCGCCTGCCGATCTCCTGGCAGCTCCTCCTCGTGCATGCGTGCCCGCAAGACAATTCTTCCGCGACCATTGGCGTACGCGGCCTGTACGCCCGCCGTGCCGTAGATGATGCCTCCGGTAGGGAAGTCCGGGCCCGGCAAGTGCTCCATCAGGCCCAGTGTATCGATATCCGGCTCATCGATATACGCCACGATGGCGTCAACGACCTCGCCGAGATTGTGCGGCGGGATCTTTGTCGCCATGCCTACAGCGATCCCATCACCGCCATTGATCAAAAGATTCGGAACAGCAGCCGGCAGGACCGATGGTTCCTGCAGCGAGCCATCAAAGTTGTCCTGGAAGTCGACCGTGTTCTTCTTGAGGTCGCGCAGCATCTCCCCCGCGAGGTGGGTCATGCGCGCTTCGGTGTATCGCATTGCGGCCGCCGAATCCCCGTCCACCGAACCGAAATTGCCCTGTCCATCCACCAGGATATACCGCAGTGCAAAGGTCTGCGCCATGCGCACCATGGTGTCGTAGACGGACGCGTCGCCGTGCGGGTGGTACTTGCCCAGAACCTCGCCAACAATACGGGCGCTCTTCTTGAAGGTCGCCCCGGGCCCCAGCGCCAGCTCGCTCATTCCGTAAAGCACGCGACGATGCACCGGCTTCAGGCCATCCCTCACGTCCGGCAACGCGCGCCCCACAATGACCGACATGGAGTAATCGATGTACGAGGACTCCATCTCGTCCGAGATGCTAACCTGGCTTACGCGTTCCCTGCCAACCTCCATGCGTAATGCTACTTGTTCCTTCTAATATGCAGTCTATTATGCCCGACTTGGTTGGAGACCGCGCGGCGCAGATATGCCTGGCGTAAAGCTACGCATTCGACATCAGACTTGCCTGGTGCGCGCCGCTGCTACGGTCCGCCGATACCCGTGGGCGCGCGATAATTCAGCGGGATGCCGCTGCGAACTGTTGCATGGATGTGGCCCGGAATGCGGCCCGGACACGGGCTGCCGTTTCGTCCTCCATCGGCACAAGCGGCAGGCGAATGCAACCATCAATCAATCCCAGCTCAGCCAGCATGGCCTTGACTGGTATCGGGTTAGTATCAAAGAAGCAGGCGCGCATGGCCGCAACAAGCGCCAGATGGAGCCGACGCGCGGTGTCGAAGTCTCCGCACAGCCCCGCGCGGACCAGGGTGCCTACGGGTCCGGGAAGCACATTGCTCAACACGGAGATCACGCCGTCAGCCCCCAGCGACAAGAGCGGCAGCGTGATTTCGTCGTCTCCGGCATACACAGCAAAGTGCGCAGGGCGATGCCGCAGAATGTCTGTGATCTGTTCCAGATCGCCCGAGGCCTCTTTGACGCCGACGACGCTCGGAATCGCGTCGGCCAGCGCAAGCGTCGTTTCGGCGGTTATGTTAAGGCCCGTTCGGCTCGGCACATTGTAGATGACGATGGGGCAGTCTGTCGCATCTGCAATGGCAGCCACATGGGCGATGAAACCCCGCTGCGGAGGCTTGTTGTAGTACGGGCCCACGACCAAGAGGCCATCCGCACCGGATTGGGCGGCGTCACGCGAGAACACGACGCTCTCGCCCGTGGAGTTGTTGCCTGTACCGATGATCACCGGCACACGCCCTGCCGTGTGCTCCAGCGCCAGGTCCGTCATGCGACGGCGCTCGTGCGGCCAGATCGTGGCATTTTCGCCTGTTGTGCCGAGAATCACCAAGGCCTCTGCCCCCGCGTCGATCTGCCGGTCAATAAGGCGCTTCAGCGCCACATCGTCTACCTCGTTGTGTCTTGTAAAGGGCGTGACCAGCGCCGGGGCCGTGCCACGAAAGATTATGCCGTTCATTGCGCGTTGGGTGCTTGTGTGCATGTCTTTATCCTGGGGTTTTGGCCCAATTGGGGCAGAACATCATCGAGCGTGAACAAACCGGAACGGCCTGGAAGCCATTCCGCTGCCTTTAACGCTCCAAGCGCAAATCCTTTACGACTCTTGGCGGTGTGTGTTATCGAAATTTGATCGAAAAGGCTGTCAATTATCACCGCATGCTCACCGTACACGCTTCCAACGCGCAGTGAGGCAATGTCCAGCGCATTGCCTTCCGGTGTACTGCTCGCCGATGCACAGCCTGCCAGGCCGCCTTGTGCTGGCACGCCCTGCGCTGCTGATGCATGGGTCTTGCGCGCCAGCGCCGACACCAACGCCGCGGCGAGCTGCAACGCCGTGCCGCTGGGGCGATCCACCTTGGCCGTATGATGGGTCTCGCGAATAGCCACATCATACTCTGACAAAGCGTCAAGCAGCGGCCCCAGACCGCGAATGGCCTGCAGCACAAGCTGGATCCCAAGAGAAAAGTTGGACGAGCAGAGCAGCGCACTTCCGTGGGCTGCCACGAGCGACTCCAGATCGTGCATCGCCCAGCCCGTCGTACCTACTACCGCAGGCTGACGCCACCGGCAGTACGCATGCACATGCGCAGCCGCGACCGACGGCAACGAAAAGTCTATCGCCACATCGGCGCTTCGCAGCGCATCCACAGGCCCATCGGTGTCCAGCGGGGTGCGGCTGTTGAACGCGGCGGTGATTTCGTGGCCGCGAGACAGGGCCAGCTCGCGAACCGCCGAGCCCATGCGCCCGGTGCCTACCAGTGCAATCTTCAACGATTTTACAGGTTTCGGCTGCGCGCCTTACGGCATCAACTCGGCAGCCTTGATCAGATCAGCGAGCAGCCCCGCCGCAGTGACGCCCAGTCCCGCACCGGGCCCTTGGACCATGAGGGGCGTTCCACTGTATCGCTCGGTATGGAATGCAATGATGTTGTTTCGCCCGGAAAGCTGCGCAAAAGGCGAGGTGGCCCGCACGGCGCGTACGCTCACTTTGAGCGCTCCGTGGTCATACTGCGCCACATAGCGCAGCCGCTTCTTGTCTCGCAGCGCCGCCTGCACGCGCACGCTCCACTCGCCATCCATCATGGCGATCTTGTCCAGGAATGCAGGGATGGATTCGCCTTCCAGGCCCGGGGGCAAGAGCGATTCCACCTGTATGTCGCTTCGCTCCACACTGCCGCCCATCTCGCGCGCCAGGAGCATCAGCTTGCGTGCTACATCTTCGCCGCGCAGATCGTCACGGGGATCAGGCTCTGTGTATCCCAGCGCATGTGCGCGGCGCACCACCTCTGAAAACGGCTCGCACTGGTCCAGGCTACTGAAGACGTAAGCCAGCGTGCCGGAAAAAATGCCTTCAATCTTGTGAACGGTATCGCCCGAGCGGATCAGGTCCCGAAGGGTGGACAATACGGGCAGGCCTGCGCCGATCGTCGTTTCGTAGCGGTACGCCACCTCGCGCCGGTAGGCGATCTTCTGCAGGTGCTGATAGAAGGGCAGCTCCCGCGTGTTCGCCAGCTTGTTGGCGGTCACAATACCAACTCCCATCTCGAGAATATCCGGGTAGCGGGCGGCAACTGCGGCGGAAGCCGTGGTGTCTACAACGATCAGGCGCTCCAGCCGGCTTGCACCGAGTTGCTGCACGAGCCAATCAAGGTCTGCCGCGCGACCGGCCTTCAGCTGCTCCAGCGCCGCATCGGTTGGAATCCCGTCGGCATTCCAGATCATCCTGCTGGAGTTGGCTACACTCACCAGGCGTAGGTTGAGCCGCACGGAATCCAAAAGATTCTCGTGCTGCTCGCCCATCAGCTCCACGAGCTTGGACCCCAGGCGGCCGGGCCCCAGAAGACAAACATGGGCCCGGAGCCGCGCCAGCGGAAACGCCTCGTGCAGCGCGCGCACCGCGCGGCGCACCTCGTCGTCCCGCACCACAGCGGAAATGTTGGTTTCCGCGGCACCCTGTGCAATCGAAAGCACGTTGACCCGGCTCCGCCCCAGCGTTGCAAACATGCGGCCGGACAGCCCGGGATGGAGCCGCATATGGTCTCCAACGGCGGACACCACGGCACAGGAGAGGATCGAGAAGATCTTGCTTACGTCGCCGCGGGCAAGTTCTGCCTTGAACTCCCTGGTGAGCGTGACCACGGCCTTGTCCGCATCCTGGTTGCGCACCACCAGGCATATGCTCTGCTCGCTTGACGCCTGCGCGATCATGAGCACGTTGACCTCGCACCTCGCCAGCGATACGAACACGCGCGCCGCAATGCCAGGCACCCCGATCATGCCGCCGCCTTCAATCATGATGACAGCCACTGATCGAATGGTTGAAATGGCTTTGACCCGCAGGTCCACCTTGTTCGAGTGGCTGGAGATGAGTGTACCCGCCGCTTTGGGGTTGAGTGCGTTTTTGATGAATAGCGGGATGCGCGCCTCCTGAATCGGCCGCATGGTTCGAGGGTGCAAAACCCGCGCACCGAAATACGCCATCTCCGCGGCCTCCGTGTAACTCAACCGCGCCAGCGGAAAGGCCTCTGGCACATCCTGCGGGTCGGCGCTCAGCACGCCATCCACGTCGGTCCAGATCACTACGCGCTCGGCGCGCAAGGCCCGACCCACGATGGTGGCGGTATAGTCGCTGCCCGAACGACCCAATGTGGTCGTCTGACCGTCTTCGGTACCTGCAATGTAGCCGGTAACCACTGCCACGCGGTCCCGCGGCGCTTCGCGAAATGCGCGAGTGATCAGTTGCGTGGATTCCACAAAGTCCACGGCGGCTTCGCCAAAGCTGGCATCGGTTCGAATCAGCGTGCGCGCGTCGACGGCGCAGGCTGCTTCACCGGCTGCCCTGAATGCGGAAGCGACGATAGGAGCAGAAGCGCGCTCACCTACGCTGAGGATGACATCCCGGATGCGGTCCGTGCATTCGCCCAGCAAAAAAGCCCCTTCAAGCCAGTTGGCAAGATCGTTCCAGAGGCTGTCCAGCTCAGCGTCCAGCGCCGGCAACTCGGAGGCCTGTGCAACAGCATGGACGGTTTCATGGTGCCGCCGGCGCATATAGTCGACGGCCGCGCGGTAGTCGCCCGTGCGTGTGGTGGCGTCCTGAATTGCTTCCAGCAGCTTGTCAGTTACGCCGCCGAGGGCGGAAACGACCACAATCCGCTGGCAGTCGTCCGCAGCGCTGCGCACCAGGCCTACCACATGGCGGATCCGATCAGGGGTTCCTACCGAGGTGCCGCCAAACTTGAATACCTGGACCTTCCCGTGCGCGAGTGCACTTTCCATCCCTATCTGTTTTTCGGCGCGGCCCGCGCACCCGTGACTGTCACCGCCGCCCTGAAACGCCGCACTGTGGAATCCGGTCCTTGGGATCCTTCACCGTCCAGCACCGTTCACAAGCCCTAGGGGCCATAGCTCAGTTGGTAGAGCGCTTGAATGGCATTCAAGAGGTCAGGGGTTCGACTCCCCTTGGCTCCACCGGCATGGGGCGGGCATGCATCCCTGTGCGGCACACCGGCGCGGAAGTCACCGGCCCTCCACAACAGGCTCCGTGCGCACCTCGGCGATCAACTCCTCCAGCTGCGCGACTACATCCGGGTATCTGGGTGCAAGGTCCTGATACTCTCCAATGTCACGGCTAAGGTCGTAGAGCTCGTTCCAGGACGCTTCTGCAGTGCGAAAGCGCAACAGCTTCCAGTCCCCCTGTCGAATGGCTTGCACATAGTGGCCGCCCCAAACGTTGTCAAACTCCCAGAAGAAGTACGGGTGGACCGGCACGGGTCCGGCCCCTATGATGAGGTTTGCCATGGATAGTCCATTGGTTGCCGGTACGGCTGCACTGGCCATCTCGCCCAGTGTGGCGACAAAATCCCATGACCCCCAAGGGTGGTCGACGACAAGCCCCTGGGCTGCCAGACCCGGGCCCCAAGCGATCATGGGCACGCGGATGCCGCCCTCATACAGGTCGCGCTTGAGCCCTCGGAGCGGGCCGTTGCTTTCGAAAAAGCCGGGGTCTGCGCCCCCTTCTACATGGGGCCCGTTGTCGCTGGTGAACAGCACCAGCGTGTTGTCTTCCAGGCCATGTTCGCGAAGGCGGTCGAGGATCCGGCCCACATCCCGGTCAAGCCTGGAAACCATGCCGGCGAAGGCTGCATGCGGCTGCAACTGTCCCCGATAGGTACCGATGACGCCGCAGCATGGAAACGGCTTTTCGGGCATGAGCTTACTCTTGCCCTCCTCATCCTGGTACGCCGCCATGGCATCCTCCGGCACGAGCAGTTCGGCGTGCACCAGCGCAAACGGCAAGTACAAGAAGAAGGGGCGCGCCTTATGCCGATCTATGAAATCCAGCGCCGCGTCGACAAACAGGTCATGCGTGTACTGCGTCGTGTCTGCGTCCACGCGAACAGTGCGGCCTTCGCGGATGGCAAAGAGGTGGTCGGTGTAGTACGAATGTGCATGCACATGCCCCAGGTAGCCGAGGAATTCGTCAAAACCCTGCCGATCAGGTGCACCGATGTCCGGCGTGCCGAAGCCCCATTTGCCGAACACACCGGTCGCATAGCCCGCCTCCTTCAGTATTTCGGCCATCGTGGTGTCTTGCTCCAGAAGCCCCGGCCCCCGGTTCGACCGCGTATGCGAATGTGCCATATCGGTCCCAGTAAGCAGTGCCACGCGCGATGGTGCGCAGACGGTATGGCCGGCATAGAAGCTCGTAAAGCGCACACCCTCGACAGCCATTTGATCGAGTCTGGGCGTGTGTATCTTTTTTTGGCCATACGCGCCCAGATCGCCGTATCCCAAGTCGTCCGCGAGGATGACGATGATATTCGGCTGCGCATCGCGTGAGGCGCGCGCGCCGAAGCTGAAGAGAAGCAGTACGGCCACGAGCGCCGTGATCAGGGCGTGTCGGGGAGACATAAGGCGAGGGACAACGGTTATTAGATAGTCCCTAAAGTTAGCAATCGCAGCGGGTTGCCATCATGCAGGCCGCGGCCCTACTCGTGAACAGCCACGCCGCCGTGGGCCATGCGAGATGAGCATCTCTATCATAGCGCCCGTGCCACAGCACGCATAGCATATTTCGCGCGCCTGGGAAAAGGCCTTGGCTTGGGCCTTACGCGTGCACCGAGGGCTGCTTCCCGGCCCATCATACAAGGGCGCTGTGCAGCATGCCGCTGTGCAACATGCATGGGCGTCCATCCAGGCCTCGCAAGGCGGTTGCATAGATTTGCCTAACTTGCACGCAGTGGTCGGGAAAGGTAACGGAATGAATGTCTGGAAAGCATAGCGGCGAAGCGCCATGGCGGGAGGATGCGCACTATATGGGCAAAGCGCAGCGACCGGCCGCTTGTGCATGGCTCAGCCGAGCAGCAGGGATGTTGACGCTTGCTTTGGTCCTCGCCGCATGCGACAGCACTCCCCTGGAGCCTGATGGCGAATCGCTTATTGAGCGGCTGGACATCACGCTCAATCCCTCAGGCTTTGTGCCTTTGGCTGCGGAAATCGCACTGACCACCAAAGAACCCGTGCAGGTGGAGGTCTTTGTTCCTGGACGGCGCAGCACCCTGGGCGATGTGACACACCGGTTTCCAGAAGTTGCGACCTCCCATGTACTGCCGGTGCTTGGCCTCTATCCGTCCACGGATAACCTTGTGACCCTGCGATTCTTCGATGATGCGGGTGCCAGCCTGGGCGAAGTCACGCGGACGATAACAACCGATCCGCTCATCGCGGGCATGCCCACGACCACCGTTGAAGTCAACAGGCCTGGACACAAGCCGGGCATGAGCCTGGTCAGCTATTTCGGTTTCACGGGAGATTTCCTGCCGATGACCCCCGTCGTTGTGGACCTGGAAGGCGCAGTGCGATGGTTCGCAGACTTCGGCGAACACCCATTCCTGCACAACCTCTTCTACGATGCTGGTGTCGAACGTCTGGCTAACGGTGATCTCTATTTCGGAGATGGCAACAGCCAGCGCCTGGTATCTATAGATATGCTGGGCAACGTCACAGGCGAATGGCCCATCCCCGGATACGGGTTTCACCACAATGTGCTGGAGATGGCCCCTGGCGGCAACCTCCTGGCCACCGTCAACAAGCACGGGCTGGCTACGATCGAAGATCACATCCTGGAGGTGGATCGCACCTCGGCCAACATCGTGCAGGAGTGGGACCTCAGGGAATCCCTTGATCGCACCCGGCGCACATGGACGTTCAACACGCGGGACTGGTTTCACGCCAACGGCTTAGCATACGATGAAGCCGCTGATGCTATCATCGTAAGCGGCCGCGTGCAAGGCGTCGTCAAGCTGACGCGCACAAACGATGTGGTGTGGATACTCGCACCGCACAGAGACTGGAGCACCAGCGGCAACGGGGTCGACCTTACCACGAAGCTGCTCACACCGCTCGATGCGTCCGGGACACCGATCACAGACGCCGCGGTGCTGGAAGGCGCGGCGGCGCATACGGATTTTGACTGGGCGTGGTATCCGCATGCCCCAGAGCTCTTGCCAAACGGAGACCTTCTGGTCTTTGATAACGGCCCGGACCGGCACTACACCAGCGGCGCTCAGTACAGTCGCGCCGTGGTGTACCGTATTGACGACCAGAATCTGACCGTACAACAGGTCTGGTCATATGGTAAAGCGCGCGGCAATACGACCTTTTCGCCTATCGTTTCTGACGTAGACTACCATGCGGAGGAGGACAACATCGTCTTCATGCCTGGCGCTGTACACGACCCTGCGCCAGCGGGCCGCATCGTTGAGATTGACATGTCCAGCCGTGCGGTCGTGTACGAAGCCACCATTCGTGCAGCATCGGCTCAGTTTGGGATCACCTTCCACCGCGTGGAACGCCTGTCGCTGTATCCGCCCTAGTTCGGTGTGGACACCAGGGCATCAAGCTATCTGGCGTACAAAGCTTTATTGTCATACCCTGCCATATTGGTTCAGCCACCACTGATGAATCGCTGCTGATGAATCGCTACGCGTTACTCTTTCTGGCCTGTGCTATTTGTCCTGCAGTGGCCGCGGGTCAACTGCGCACCGTGGGCATCTTTCAACATGACGCGGGGCGGGCGGGCGGATATACGCTCATGGCACCGCTGCTCCATCCGTCTACATACCTGATCAACGAGTACGGCGACAAGGTGCATCAGTGGGACCATAACTATCAAATCGGTACGACCGTGCACCTTTTGCCGAATGGAAACCTGCTTCGCGCCTCCAGCACGCCCGATTCGTGGGTCATACAAGGCGGCCAAGGCGGACGCCTGGAGGAGATCGCCTGGGATGGCACCATCGTCTGGCAGTACGACTATGTATCGCCGAAAGTCATGCTCCACCATGACATCGTGCCCTTACCCAATGGCCATGTGCTGGCCACGGCCTGGGAGCGCATGAATGCCATGGAGCTACACGCAGTAGGCTACGATACGACGGCCCTGACGGCCGATTCAGTGCTCTGGTCTGAACGCATCATTGAGTTCAAGCCGTTGCCTCCAGACAGCGCGGAAGTCGTCTGGGAGTGGCATGCCTTCGACCACCTGGTGCAGAACTTTGACCCGGCCAAACCCAACTACGGCGAGATCAAGGACTACCCGTGGCGAATCGACATCAACACGGGTGCGGGCGGCAGCTGGCTGCATTTCAACGGCATGGACTACCACAAGGACCTGAACCTCATCATGGTGAGCGCGAGCAACTTCAGCGAAGTGTGGATCATCAGCCGCAAGAACACGACCGAAGAAGCGAAGGGCGTCAAAGGCGACTTGCTGTACCGCTTCGGAAACCCTGCAATGTATGCGGCCGGCGACTCTACCGACCGCACGCTGTTCTTTAACCATTCTCCACACTGGATCGGTCGCAATCTGCCCGGCGAAGGTAACATCATGGTGTTCGACAATGGTCGATTCAGGCCCCCACCGCAGTACTCAACGGTGCAGGAACTGGCGCTGCCCTACCATGTGGACTACGATGGCAACGTGTTCTTTGATATCGGGGCGGGTGGCGCATACGAGCCGCCGATACCCATCTGGGAGTACAGCGATCCCGGCAACCTGTTTTCAAGCATCACTTCGGGAATGCAGCGCCTTTCCAATGGCAATACGCTCATCCTGGAGGGCATGACGGGCCGGATGTTCGAGATTGATACGAGCGCAACGAAGGTCTGGGAGTACGTCAACCCAGTGATCCGCGGCGGTCCTCTGGCCCGCGATGCCCCCATCCCCACCTTCATCCCCAACGACCCCAACCCAACGCCCATCCTCCAGAACACGCTTTTCCGCGTGTACCGCTATGCGGCAGACTACGCCGGCCTTATGGGTCGTGATCTGTCTTCAAAAGGACCTATTGAACTGGCCCCAACGGCGCGCCACGGCCCTGACGAGATTCCGGGCGGTATCACGCTGCATTCCAACTACCCTAATCCTTTCAATCCCACAACGTGGCTCCGATTCGAATTGGCGGCACCGCAGCATGTTCGCATAACGGTATACGACCTTCTGGGCCGCGCAGTAGCCATTGCGGTCGATGAGCCTTTCGACGCGGGCCTGCATGAGGTACCCTTCAGCGCCCAGGGTCTGGGCAGCGGCGTATACTACTACCGCCTGGAAGCCGGCGGCTTGATCCAACAGCAACGCATGACCCTAGCCAAGTGATCACCACGCGCTGCACCGCGTCGCGGTGCGCCTTCGGGCGTTCCTGCACGCCGCCCGGGCGAGATCGGGATGGCCTGCTTCGAACCTGACCCGCACATTGCTGCAGGCATACCCCCGTAGCCATGCGATACACCTTACCCGCTCTTGCCCTTTGGCTGATTTGTTCTGCCTGCAGCCTTGACAGCGATCCTGTGGTCCCTGCCATGGCTGTGCAGAACCTTGATGCGCCGCCCACCAGCTCTGCGGCGCAGATGACAGCAAGTGCCGCCGCCTTCCTGGACGCACTCAGCGAGGAGGAGCGCCGCACCGTGCTGTTCGCCTTGGAAGACAATGAATCCAGAGTGCAATGGAGCAACCTGCCCAGCGCCATGTTCGAGCGTACCGGACTGCGTATGGGCGACCTTTCGGATGCACAGCGCCGGGCGCTTCATGCACTGCTCAGAGCCTCGACCAGCAGCCAGGGCTACCACAAGATCGCAGGCATTATCTGGATCGACGATGTGCTGTCCGCCGAGGCGCAGGCGCGCGCAGGTAATAGCGAACGTATGGCACGGCTTATTGAGAGTTGGGATTCAGAAAACTACTGGGTCGCGCTCTTTGGCAACCCGCGCACAGACGCGCGCTGGGGCTGGCTCTTGAACGGGCACCACCTTGCCGCCTCCTTTACCGTAGTAGACGACCAGGTCGCCTTTACGCCGCTCTTTTTGGGCGCTGAACCCTATGAAATCAATACGGGTCCGTACGCCGGATTCCGGGCCCTGTCGCACGAAGTAGAACGCGGCTTTGAACTCGTGCAGTCGCTGACGAGCGTGCAGAGCAGCCAAGCCGTGCTCTCTGACGAAGTGCCGCAAGACGTGCTGGAAGGCCCTGGCCGGAAGGCCAGCCTGGAGCAGTTTGAAGGGATCACAGCCGCGGCCCTGGACGCCGAACAGCAGCGCCTGCTCCACCATCTGATCGCCGAATACGTCAACAATGCGGACCACGATGCCGCCGCTGCACACCTGGCTGAGATTGAGCGGGATGGCCTGGACGCGCTGTACTTTGCGTGGATGGGGCCGACGAACGACATCACGAAGCGCTACTACTATCGCGTCCATGGGCCGTCCATCCTCATCGAGTATGTGCGCGAACGCGGCGTAGGGGGTTCAGGGGCCAACCATATACACAGTATCGTGCGCGATCCCGGCAATGACTACGGTGAAGACTGGCTGCAGATGCACTACGAGGAGCATCATGCTGGCCCAGGGCCGCGGCGCTGAGCCACGAACACTTTTGACCGTCGCATTGAACGATGCCGCTTGCTGACCTGCGTGCCCAGACCGTGTCCCGGAGCGGAGACGCACTGGTCAGGCACCTTGAATCTTTTGAGCTGAAGCCGCGCTTTTCGGCTGGGATATGGTTCTTTTCGCCGCCCGATTCGCGGTTTCACGGCAAATACAAGCCGGATCTGCCTATTGAGGCGCGCTTGGACATCGCGGCCAGCCTCAAAGACTATGGACTGGAAGGACTGGAAGCGCATTACCCCAATGAGATTAACGAAGAGAACCTTGACCTTTGGCGGGCCTTTGTACGGGACACCGGCATACGCCTGATCACGGTGATCCCGCTGCTGTTCTATGATCGGCAGTTCGAATTTGGATCGCTCTCCAATCCGGATCCTGTGGTGCGCCGCGCGGCCATTGATCGCACGCAGCGCTCCCTGGCGCTGACCAAAGCGCTAGGCTGCGACTTCTCCATCGTGTGGCCTGGCATCGATGGCTATGAGAATCCGTTCGGCATCGATATGGTGGCCATGCGCCACCGCTTTGCAGCGGGACTCGCAGAAGCCATGGATGCTGTGCCGGGCGTGCGCATCGCCTTTGAGCCCAAGCCCTATGAGCCGCGCGGCCGCATACTGTACAGCCTGACGCCCGAAGGGGTGCTGCTTGGGCGGCAGGTGGAAGCTTTATTGCAGCATGACCAGAATCGGCGTCTGCTCGAAGAGGGGCACACGCTGATGTGCATGAACCCTGAAATCGGCCACCTCCTGATGGGCTTCGAGGATGTGGCGTATGCTTTGAGCTGGCCCCTGTCGGAAGGTCGTCTCGCGCATACGCACTGGAACAGCCAGCCGCTGGGCAACTACGACCAGGACCTTAATGTGGGCCTGATCTCTCCCGAGCAGATGGAAGCGGGCTTGTACACGCTCAAGATGCACAGCTACAACGGATACTACGGTCTGGACATCAACCCTGAACGCATGCCGGTCGATGTGGCGCTCAAGATTTCTATGGATGCCTTGCGTGCAGCGTGTGATCGCGTCAACAGCATAGACCACGCACGTATCATCGAAGCTGCAGAAACGCCCTCAGCGCACCGCGGCGTCCGCGAAGCATATATGATTAGGGCCCGGGCACCACGCCATACGCAGCTTCCCCCGATAGCGCAGACGCTTGCCAGCGTTACCTAGTTGCTTGCCCGAAAAATGCCTGATTGACCCTGAAAATCGGCAGTTGTGGGCGCATAGGGCGGATATACGGGGGTGCAAGCGGCGAAAGATTGGACATTTGGGGGTGTGGAGCGGCTGTTTTCGGGGTCGTTCCCGCCAACGGCGGCCTACGTTGTTTTAGCGAATGCTGCACCGTTTTCTGACCTTGAGCCTGTTATTGGTGGGACTCGTACGCTCCTGCCCCAACATTCGCCCGTTGTACTGCTATGCGCGCGATCTTCGAGCCACCGTTTGCGCTGGGGCATACGCCCATTGGAGAGAGCACGTTGGACCCTCGGTCCAGAGACGATATTCCGACCGTTCTCCGTGGACTGCAGGACCGCTTCACGCACCACAGCACGCGCGCGTGTTCGCGATCCTGCGGGAGCACTTGGGCACGAAGGTCAATCTGCGGCGTGGTCGCCCGAGCCTGCGTCTATGGCGGCTCTTCGTGCTGGGCGCCTTGCAGAAGGCGCTAGCCTGCGATTTCGACCGCCTGACTGTCAAAAAAGATTTGTGATTAAAGGGCAGGACTAGACCGGGACCACCTACGCCCGCCGGTACATTTCAGATATCGTTTCACCCATTCTGACCGGTCGAATGAAGGTGGGCCATGGCCGACGAATGCCCCTTTTTCGGGCAAGCACTACCTAGTTGGCCATGGCCCGAAGGTCAAATCGCGGAATGGCGACCCGAAACAGCTCCCCGTTTGCACGCGCCATTGTGTAATGGCCCTCCATGGTCCCGGTGAACGTCGTCAGCACGCTGAAGCTGCTATAGGAATGCATGTCGCCTGGCCCTATGAACGGCTGCTTTCCGATCACACCGGCTCCGTCAACGACTTGAAGCCGCCCTCCGTCCTCCCTTATGCGCCAGTGGCGCTGCAGCAGCCGCACAGGGACGTTGCCTCCGTTCTCAATGCAGATGTAGTAGCCGAACACAAAGCGACGCGCAAAGAAGTCGCTTTTGTCGTCCAGATAGGCCGGACGAACGGTCACTGTGATGTCCTCGGTGATGGCTACGTAGGGTACCATAGGCCTTGGTCGCGTAACAGAAAGATAGCCGACGTGCGCCAAGTACGCGGATAGCATTCGTTCGCCATGGGTACAGCTTAAAAAAAAAACTTCGCCAAACGGCGATCGCATGCAGCCACTGTTTGTACCTTGCCCGCGCGCAACATGTGCTGCGTCAGGCAGTACGATGTCGGTTGAGCGGTAATCGCAGCGTTACGCAGTTCCTATGTCCGAAGAGGTAGCAGTAAAGAAGCAGGTCAAGCAGATCAGCGAGGCAACCATCCTGTTTGCCGGTGACTCTGGCGATGGCATGCAGCTGACCGGCTCGCAGTTTACGCTGGCGACCGCGTTTGCACATAACGATCTTGCCACGCTGCCGGACTTTCCTGCCGAGATTCGCGCACCCGCCGGGACGACCTATGGGGTCAGCGGCTTTCAGCTACACTTTGGCTCTATCAACATCCGCACGCCGGGGGACGAAGTCGATCTTCTGGTGGCCATGAATCCCGCCGCGCTGAAGGTAAACCTTTCGCGCGTGCGCAGGGGCGGCGCCATCATGGTCAACAAGAGTGCCTTCAAGCCGCACAATCTGAAGCTCGCTGGATACGGCAGCACCAATCCTCTGGAAGATGGCAAGACGCTAGCGGGTTACCAAGTCTTTTCGGTGGAAATCTCCCGAATGGCCGAAGAGGCGCTGAAGGGGTTCGGGCTCGACAAGAAGGCCGTTGATCGCAGCAAGAACATGTTTGCGCTCGGCCTAGCGCTGTGGCTCTATTCGCGCCCGCTGGAGCCTGCCGTAGCCTGGCTCAGCAACAAGTTTGCGAAGCGCCCGACCATTCGCGACGCCAATATCCATCTGCTCAAGAAGGGATACCACTTCGGCGAGACTACCGAGGACTTTATTGTCAAGTACGAAGTGGCGCCGGCCGTCCTGCAGCCCGGGCGCTACCGTGCCATCCGCGGCGCCCAGGCCATCGCGATGGGGCTGGTTGCAGCCGCAGCCAAGAGCCGCCTGCGTCTGTTGTACAGCAGCTATCCCATCACACCTGCGTCAGACCTCTTGCATGAGCTGAGCCGGCACAAGAACTTCGGCATCATGACCTTCCAGGCCGAGGACGAGATTGCCGCCATCGGCGCTACGATAGGGGCCAGTTTTGGCGGCAACCTAGGCGTATGCGCCACCAGCGGCCCCGGTCTCGCGCTCAAGAGCGAAGGAATCGGACTGGCCGTGATGATGGAGCTGCCCATGGTCATCATTGATGTGCAGCGTGGCGGCCCCTCCACAGGACTACCAACCAAGACGGAGCAGAGCGACTTGTTTCAGTCGCTGTATGGCCGGAACGGCGAATCCCCCCTGCCCGTAATTGCGCCTACCACGCCGGGAGATTGTTTCTATGCGTCCTATGAGGCGTGCCGCCTGGCGGTGAAGTACATGTGCCCCGTAATCCTGTTGGCCGACGGCTACTTGGCTAATGGCGCCGAGCCGTGGCGCATCCCGCGCGCCGCCGATCTGGCTGACTTTCCCGTAACATTTGCTTCCAAGACCAACCGCGTGGTGGATGGCAAGCCATCGTTCCTTCCGTACGTGCGCGACGAGCGCACGTTGGCGCGCGCATGGGTGAAGCCTGGCACGAAGGGGCTGGAGCACCGCCTGGGAGGATTGGAGAAAGAGAACGAAACTGGAAACGTCTCCTACGATCCGGACAACCACCAGCTCATGACCAACTTGCGGGCGGAGAAGGTCGCCCGGGTCGCCCAGGACATCGCCGAGCCCTGTGTATATGGAGACAAGGAAGGCGATGTGCTGGTGGTTGGGTGGGGCTCCACCCAGGGTGCCATACGCGTCGCCGTAGACCGTGCCAGGAATCGCGGCCTTCGCGTTGGCAGCATTCAGCTGCGATTCCTCAACCCGCTACCGCCTGGCTTGGGTACCGCGCTCACGCGATACAAGCGGTTCCTGGTCCCCGAGCTCAACATGGGGCAACTGGTACGTTTGCTCCGAGACCGCTTCCTGCTGCCCTTTACGGCACTCAGCAAAGTCCAGGGCCGACCGTTCCAAGCCAGCGAAATCGAGGACGTCATCTTTGACCTCGCACGTAGAGACCATGCCTGAATCACGCAAACCTACGCTGCCACCCGGATTCGGAGCGGCCCGCAAACGACCGAAGGCGCCGTTTGGGCCCAGAAAAGCCAAGCTGCCTGCAGGCAACGGAAGGCCGGCAAAAAAGCCCGGACTCACGCGCAAGGACTTCACCAGCGACCAGGATGTCCGCTGGTGTCCCGGGTGCGGCGACTACGCCATCCTGGCTACGGTCCAGCGGCTGATGCCACAACTGGGCGTCAAGCGTGAAGAGGTGGTGTTCATCAGTGGCATCGGCTGCTCAAGCCGCTTTCCCTATTACATGGATACCTACGGTGTGCACTCCATTCACGGACGTGCACCAACCATCGCCACCGGCCTCAAAGCGTCGCGGCCCGAGCTTGACATCTGGATTGTAACCGGCGACGGAGATGCCCTTTCCATTGGAGGCAATCATCTCATCCACATCCTGCGCCGCAACATTGGCTGCCAGATCCTGCTCTTCAACAACCAGATCTACGGCCTGACCAAGGGGCAGTTCAGTCCTACTTCGGAGCTGGGCAAGGTCACGATGAGTTCTCCGTATGGCTCGGCCTCGCCGCCTTTCAACCCGATTTCGGTGGCCCTGGGGGCTGGGGGCTCCTTTGTGGCCCGTACGGCTGATCGGGATACCAAACATCTGGCAACCATTCTGAAGCGGGCGCACGCGCATGCCGGCTCCGCTATGGTGGAGATATACCAGAACTGCAATATCTACAACGATGGTGCCTTTTTTGAATTCACGGAAAAGGCCACCAAGGCGCAACGCACTGTACTCCTGGAGCACGGCAAACCGATGGTGTACGACAACGGCAATCGCGCCATTCGCCTGGATGGATTCAGGCCGGAGGCTGTTGATCTCACGAGCGGCGCGTGGTCGGTTAGCGACGCGATCATCTACGACGAAACGAGCCTGGAGCTTGCGGGCATCGCCAGTCGCATGTTTCTAAGCCCGGATATGCCGCGACCCTTTGGCGTGTTCTATTGCAACGAACGAGAAACCTACGAGTCGCGCCTGCATGCCCAGCTCCAGCATGTGACAAGGTTGCGCGGCAAAGGCGATCTGGACGCGCTGCTCGGGACCGGCGACACCTGGGAAGTCGCTTAGCTTAGCACGCAGCTGCAGCGGACCATTGGCCGTACGCTGCCGGGACAGCAGCCACTCACCCCATCTCGGCACTCCGATGCTGCCGCGTCCACACTATGAAGCTCGGAACCTCCTCTATCATTGTAGCCGCCTTTGTAGGGCCTGGCACGGTGCTGACGTGCGCGACCGCCGGTATCGAGTTTGGCTATGGGCTGGGCTGGATCCTAGTGTTCTCGGTTGCCGCGACCTTCGTCCTGCAGTCGTTTTCTGCAGGGGCGGGCATCCTGGCGCACAAAGGCGTCGGCGAAGCGATGCGAGAAGCCGCGCAGCACCGCATGACGCGGAGCGTGGTCTTCATCCTTGTTGTGCTGGGACTGTGGGCGGGCACCGCAGCCTTTCAGACCGGCAACCTCCTGGGCGCAACGGCCGGGATGGAAACGCTGCTCGGGAACACGCTTCCGCGCAGTGTATACCTCTTGGCGCTGGGCGTTGTGGCCGCAATGATTCTGGCGCTCAACCTGCGCATCCTGACCCAGATTCTAACCGGCCTCGTCGTGCTTATGAGCGTGGTGTTTGTGCTCACCGTGGTGCTTGCGCCTGTGGACTGGGGGGCAGCGCTTGGTGGACTGCTCGTGCCGCGGCTGCCCGAAGGCAGCCTGGTAAAGGGACTGGCGCTGGTGGGCACCACGGTCGTTACGTACAACCTGTTCTTGCATGCCAGCGCAGTGAAGCGCTATTGGAAGGGCGAACCCACCCGGCGGGCATGGAGACGCGAAATCGTGGGAATGGCGATCTTCCTTCCGCTAGGCGGCGGCGTGTCACTTGCGATACTGGTGGCCGGTGCCACCTTCGTGGCACCCGCGGACAGCATCCGGGGCATCGCGGACATCGCGCCGATCATCGCGCCCGCTGCGGGCAATGCCGCCCGCCTGCTTTTTGGACTGGGGCTGTTTGCCGCCGGCATCACATCCGCCGTTACGGCACCGTTGGCCGCCGCCTTTGGCATCCGGGAGATCTTTGCATGGCCCGAAGATGCACATGACTGGCGCTTCCGGGCCGTTTGGATCTCGGTTCTGGTCACCGGCCTGGGATTTGCTCTCATCGGGCGCAATCCGCTCGAGATCATCATCGCGGCCCAGGCGGCCAACGGGCTGCTGCTACCCTTCATGGCGGGCTTTGTACTGCTGCTCACCGCGAGGCAGCGCGAAGTCACGCTGCCACTCTGGTACCGGGGCGTGGGTGCCATTGTGGTCCTGGTTACAGCGGGGCTCGGCTTGCGTACGCTGCTGTGGGTCTGGGGCCAGTTGGGCCTTTAGGCGCGCGAAGCGCGCGGGTATTCAGGCGCGTTTTGTCAACGTGGCTAAAGGATTTGTTACCACGCGCGGCAGGCCTACGCTGTGTCCAAGGCCTTGCTCAACGATGCATCGCGCTGGCGAATCGAGTACTTCGCTACGTATATGGAACCCTGGAACAGGAGTATCAGCGGCACCCACACGAGCAGCATCGAGATAGGATCCGGCGGCGTCATCATCGCGGCAATCAGCATCAGGCTCGGAATGGCGTACTTGCGCGCCGCACGCATACGTTGCGGCGTCGCGATGCCGATCTTGGCCAGAAAATACACTGCGACGGGCAGTTCAAAAAGCAAGCCCGCGCCAAAGGCCCACCAGGTCACCATGCTGAAATAACGCGTGATGTCAAATTCGTTGACGATGAGATCCGATATCCGATAGTCGTTGAAGAACTGCAGCGCAAACGGGGTCGTGACGCAATAACCAAAGGATACGCCGAGCATGAAGAACAGGGTGGCAAACAGCGCGGCGAAGCGCATGCCGGACTTCTCATTCGGGTACAGCCCCGGCTCAATGAACCTCCAGAGGTAGTAGATGAGAACCGGTGAACCGGCCACCGCGCCCACGGACAGGATAATACCCATGTGCGCAAAGAACTGACCCGTGGGATTGCGGCTTTGTAGCACCAGCGTCTTGGCCGTGTCTATGCCCAATAGCCGGTACATGAAGAAATCCGCCCGTGCGGGCCCCATCAGCACTTCTTCCACGATGAAGTCACTGAAGATGCCCGCGACGACAGTGAAGACAACGATCCCGGACACGCCCTTTATCAGCGTCCACCGGAGGTCTTCCAAGTGGTCCAGAAAACTCATTTCACTGCCCAGCAGATGCTCATCGCGATCCGACCCAAGGGGTTGGTCATTGGTAGCCGCGCCGTCCGCGAGCGCCCGCGGCTTTGGCTTTCGCCGAATAAATCGTGTGATGCCGCCTTCCATCGCCTATGCCAAATCGGAGCTATTGCGCCCCCCTTCCCGTAGGTTGAGGCGCAATAGCGCATGAACCCAAAGCCCCTGATCCTCCAGCGTCTTGCGACCGCAGCTCCAGGCGAACTCAAAGAGCGCCATCAGACCCACCACATCATACCCTTCCGCCCGCAGCAGCTCCCACGCATGCATAGCGCTCTTGCCGCTGTTGAGGATGTCATCCAGGAGCACGATAGGCTTTGCTTTGGAGAGCGGGCCTTCGACGATGCGCCGTCGCCCGTGTCCTTTTCGCCCGTTGCGGATAAAGCCGCCCCGCAAGACCGGCGTGCCGGGCGCGCCGAGCGCGGCACATACAATCGGATAAGCACCGAATCCATAGCCCGCCACCTGGTCTACGCCGCGATTGCGCAGCTGCGCCGCGATCTTGCAGCCAACTTCCTGCGCCATAGGACCGGTCAGCATCGGTATACGCGTGTCCAGAAGCCAGCCGATCGGCTCTCCGTCCGGACCTGTGATCAGCTCCTGCTCCCGGCGTATCAACGCTGACTCGTAGAGGCGCCGACCTAAATCCGCCAAGCTGGGTGCCTGAGACGTCCTTACCAGCGCACTGCCCATCACGCAATTGTACTGCAGAACAACAGCTTAAACCACTCAGTGGCAAGGAGTTTCAGTTTACCGGAAAGTCGTAAAGCGGATGCGCCCTAGCCAGTTCTTGCACCTGAACACGTACGGCCTGCGCATCGCCAGGATGCTGCAGAACGGTGTCTATGAGCCGAACCACTTCCTGCATCGCATCCTCCTTGAATCCGCGCGTCGTAACAGCGGAGCTACCCAGGCGGATGCCGCTGGTGACGAAGGGGCTCTTATCATCAAAGGGTACCATGTTCTTGTTCACCGTGATGTCCGCGACCTGCAGCGCCGTTTCTGCCGCCTTGCCGGTCAGGCCTTTGTTGCGGAGATCCACCAGAATCAGATGGTTGTCTGTGCCACCGCTAATTACGTGGTATCCACGCGCCAGGAAGGCCTCCGCCATGGCTGCCGCATTGTGCTGCACCTGTGCTGCGTATGCTTTGAACGAAGGCGTAAGCGCCTCGCCAAAGGCCACCGCCTTGGCGGCAATAACGTGCATGAGCGGTCCACCTTGCGTGCCCGGGAAGACCGCCATGTCAAAGAGTTCGCTCATGCGCTTGACGCGCCCACTCTTCGGGGCGACCTTGCCAAGGGGGTTCAGGAAGTCCCTGCCCATCAGCAGCATGCCGCCGCGCGGACCCCGCAGCGTCTTGTGCGTCGTCGTCGACACGATGTGCGCGTGCGGCAAAGGATCATTCAGCACACCGGCAGCAATCAGTCCCGCCGGGTGCGCCATATCCATCCACAGGAAGGCCCCAACCTCGTCCGCTATGGCGCGGAACGCGGCGTAGTCAAAGTCGCGTGAATAGGCGCTGGCTCCAATGGAGATCATCTTGGGACGAGTAGCCAGCGCCTTGTCGCGCACGCGGTCCATATCGATACGACCCGCTAGCGGTCCGTCCCTTTCTACGCCATAGTATTCGGCTCTGTAGAGCAGGCCCGAAAAATTGACCGGGCTCCCATGTGTGAGGTGGCCGCCGTGGGCCAGATTCAGCCCCAGGAAGGTATCCCCCGGCTGCAGCAGCGCCAGATATACGGCCGCGTTGGCGCTAGCACCCGAATGCGGTTGGACGTTGACCCACTCGCAATTAAAGAGCTTCTTCGCGCGCTCCTGGGCAAGGGTTTCCGCAGTGTCCACATGCTCGCAGCCGCCGTAGTAGCGCCTGCCGGGCAAGCCTTCCGCGTACTTGTTCGTGAGCGGCGTCCCCATGGCCTGCATCACTGCGCGCGAGACAAAGTTCTCCGACGCAATCAGCTCTACGCCGCCGTTTTGCCGGTCCACCTCGTGCGCTATAACCGCAGCGACTTCAGCATCGGCTTGCAGCAAGGTCTTCATCGTAACGCTAGATTGCCAGGTTATCGGACACCGGTCATGGCGAAGATCAAGATGTTGGTGCCCATTCGCAACGCCTGATCGCGCACTTCCGGCGGATTGTCATGCACCGAGGGTGGCTCCCATCCGTCCCCGAGATCGCTTTCATGCGTATAGAATACGCACAAGCGTCCCTGCTCGTCGAACAGCCCAAAGCCCTGGCTTGGATTCCCGTCGTGCTCATGGATCTTCGGCAGTCCCTCGGGAAACGAATAGTGGGCATGATAGATCGCATGTGCAAAGGGCAATTCCACGAATTCCTGATCAGGAAACACCTTCCGCATTTCGCGCCGAATAGCATCGTCCAGCCCGTAGTTGTCATCAATGTGCAGGAACCCACCATGCTCCAGGTAGCGTCGCAGTCGGCGGGCTTCGCTGGCGGAAAACAGTACGTTGCCATGCCCGGTAAGGTACAGATACGGGTAGGTATAGAGCTTTTCGCTGGTGAGCTGAACGACATCGGGCCGCGGCGATACGTTGAGCCGCGTGTTTTCGCGCACATAAGCCAAGAGCTCCGGCAGGGATTGTTCGTCGCTGTACCAGTCGCCCCCACCATCGTACTTGACCCGCGCAATGGTGAACGCAAAGTCCTGGGCACTGACGCGGGGCGCCGGCAGGAACAGAGAAAGCAACAGGCAGAGTGCTGCGCCCGCGCCCAGCGAGTGTTTACGTTGCATCAGGGGAGGCATCCGGCGGCATGGTTCTTGTATCCAATCAAGAAAGTTTACGTACAGGCAGATACAGTTCACCCTGTAAACTTTGAATACCATGAAAAAAACTTTCCTTATCGGACGGTTCCTGCAGAGTCATGCAGGCGCATACCGTCACAGCCCGCGCATCGCGGGTGAAGGCACGCACCTGTCCCGGGACGTGCTGCAAAAGCGATTCAGCGAGCGCAAGACTCGCTTTCGCATGGAACGCATTCGCTACGCGCTGCATGTGCAGGCCGGACTAGCTGTTGCATTGCTCCTGATCATTGGCGCTTTCAGCCTCGACTTCCGACCGCGCGACGCCGAACCGCTCGTGCTGAACAGCCAGGAGGTGGTCACCATGCAGGAAATTGTCCAGACCCGGCAAGAGCGCAAACCGCCCCCGCCCCCGCGGCCGCCCGTGCCGGTCGAGGTGCCCAATGATGCCATCCTGGAGAACGACGACTTCATTCTCGGCGATCCGCTTGAGCTGACGATGCTGACGCCGCCGCCGCCTTTGCCCGATGCCGAGCCTGAGGAGGACATTGACGAGCCCTTCATGTTCGTGGAGCATATGCCAGAGATCATCGGCGGGCAAGCGGCGCTGCTTGCTTCAATCGAGTATCCCATCCTTGCCCAGCGGGCAGGCATAGAAGGCATGGTCGTTGTTGAAATCACCGTTGAGAAGGACGGAAGCCCTGCGAATCCTGAGGTGATACGGTCCGCCCACGAAGTCCTGGACAAGGAGGCGGTTGAAGCCGTACTGGAGCAGCGGTTTGAACCCGGTCGGCAGCGGGGCCGTGCAGTGCGTGTGCGCATGGCGATCCCGGTCAAGTTCAGGCTGCAGAACAGTTAGCGCAAGCGCAGGCTTCGACTGAATTCCTCGGGTGCTACAAAGCGCGTGTGGTACTCTTGCCAGTCCCATGCGTGGCGGCGGAAGACCGGGTCGTCTACCAGCGCACCCGGCTCCGCCGCATACCCCGACTGATCGTGTAATGGCAATGGTCGTACGTACTTGCCCGCGGTCGTGTTCAGGTTGCCATCCTTGACCCAACCGTCTCCAATCAGTACATAGTCGCGCCGCCAGCCTTCTCGGATGGGCGGTGCTTCGGGGAAGCGCAGGGCCAGCTCATCCCCCGCATTCATAATCACGTAGCGATCATCCACTTCGGCCAGGAGTTCGCCGACATCGCCAAAGCGCGTGTAGTACCCGATAAGGTCGCGCCAGATGGGAGCCGTACCTTTCAGCGTGCCGTAGTGCGGAAGCTCCGGTGAGGACTTGTCCGCTTCCGTGACGAGCGAAAAGCCTCGGTATCGGAGCATTGCGGTGTGGGGCGCGACGCGCGTCCGCGCCGCTTCGTCGCCCGAAACCTTGGCCGCCCAGTGCAGCGCATCCCAGTAGATCTCCAGGTTCGTGTGCAGGCGCAACCGCCGCGGCGCATCGGGCGCGAAGATGCCTTCCAGATCAATCAGGACCGTCTTGGCCTTGCCGGACGGAAATCCTAGGTTGGGGTAGACCGTTGTCCAGCTCCCATCCGAGCCTAGGACCTCGAGACGCAAAGGCCTCGGGGGGTCCTGCGACCCTTGGCTTATAGCCACGTTGATCGAGCTGTCGGTCGGACGGATCCAGCCGCTGGCCACGAGCCAGCTCGCTTCCGGCAGCGCATCCCCAAGATCGATCTCTATGAAGTGGTCGCGCGTGATCCCCTGGTAGTCGCCCCGACCGAAGTGGTCCAGGTACTGCTCGTCGCGTGCTCGAATGCGGTCGGACACCTCCGTGCCGGTGTCCGTCACCACGCTCGCGACCGGCTGCAGGGACTGCGTAACGTGAACCCTGAAATCGGGCGGCGGAAATGCAAAGCGCTCGTCGAGAAATATCTCCGTGCCCACGGGGTGATCCACCACCATGAGCGAGACATGGTCAAAGAAGTGCGTTTCCCACAGTTCGCCCGTGATACGCACATCGTAAAAGCCATCCACCGCCTGCAGCTGATCTCCACGAATCTTGACCCAGTCCTCCGTGGTCATCACGCCTGCGGTTTGCTGTGCATTGATGCGGAGCCCCAGCGGAGATCGCCAGATGAAGTCCGTCACGAACTGTACCTCGCTGCCGTTGTGCGTAAACAGCCACGGGCACGACCCGATCAGCCGCTGCTGCGCCGAGATGACCTGGTCTGACTGCAAGTCAAACTCCGCCTGAACGGAGCCATTGGGCCATGTGATGCGCGCTACGTCGGCCAACAGGCGGTCGCCCAGCCCAAAGTGCAGGATGGGCTGCGTGATGGGCTGCTTCTGATACAGTGCGCCCGCACGGAGCTCTACCTCGCCGCCGATGCCGAACGAGTTGATCCGCTGGTCTCCGACCGCCGCGGCTGCCCGCGGCTTAACCTGCTTCCAGTGATACCCGCGCGGTGCCAGGACCTGTGCCCGGGCTGGTTGTCCTTCCGCGTCCAGCCCGATAAGGTCCAGTCGACCCGCCTGCCACACCGATGCGATGGCAAAAGCCTGCATATCGGCATCCGCGGCAGCGCGATGAAACGTATAGTCCATATCCTGCAACCAGGCGCTGCTCTGGCCTTCGCGCGACAGCAAAACGTCCTGGGCACCGTTGTTGTCAAGGTCTGCAACCAGGAGTCGCGAAAATCCGTGCATTTCCGTAGCCAGCGTCTCCAGATCCCAGCCGTAGCGATAGGTCAGGCGCACGAGGGTTCCGCTCGTGTCCAGGACCATGAGGTCTACCCGGCCATCGCTGTTGCTGTCGGTTACCGCGAGGTCCTGCACACGCTCAATCGCTGCCGGCGTCTCCCAGTGAGCAAAGCGGCCTTGCCGCTCGTTGCTTAGAAGGTGCAGCACGCCCTGATGGTCCGCCCAGGCAGCATCCGGGTCGCCGTCGCTGTCCAGGTCGGCCCACACAAAGTTCTTTGGCGCGGGCAAATCCCCAAAGAACTGCATAGGCAAGAAGGTCCCGTCGCCATTGTTGCGCAGCGTGACCACCTGTCTGCCCGCCAAGATGATGTCCACATCCCCTTCCAGATCAATGTCTGCTGCCCAGACGCCCGTGTACGCATCCGCAGTCACCTCGTACGGTAATCCCAGCGCTCCGGTGATGTCAGCAAAAGCTTCCGTGGAATCCTGGGCAATCAGACGGAACCCCTCCGACCCCGCTAGGGCAAGGTCGGTGCGAAAGTCAAAGTTGTAGTCCAGGCCCGCCACGGCATGGGGGCCGGGCGCACCTGGAAACGGCCATGATTCGCCTCGCAGGGTGGACAGTTGGACATCGTCTGCGAAAAAGACTGCCGGCAGCGCATCGTTGCCCAAGGCAAAGGCCGAAATCCACGACGGGAACCGGGCAGTATCCGCCAAAAATCGTTCGGTCACGAACTGCAGCGAGTCATCTTTTGGAGCGGGCACCGGCTGCGGCGTCTCCATGCGCTGCAGGGCCGCCAGCGGATCGGCTACGATCTCTATGGGCGCGCGCAGGGATCGCAGGTCCTGCCGGTAGGTCGGTTCGCTCAGCAGCAGGTTGTGCAGAAAGCGGAGCTGCATCAGAGCGCCGTCCGTATCGCCGGACGCTGCAGCAGCGTAGGCCGCATCCATCTGAGCGATGCTTTCGGGCCCAAGCAGAGCGGTGCGCGTTTCCAGCGCGGTGCGCAGCGACTCCGTAACCATGTTTTGCGCAATCTGGGCCCGCAGCGAAGCCAGCAGCAACACGAGGTTGGCGGGTTCAGCCTGGAGCAGTGCCGCCAGCAGCGCGTCGGCTTCCGGAGATACTTCGCCCACCGATTCCCAGAGGGCATAGCGTGCGCGCGTGTTGGAGGAGTCGGCGGTAATCGCCTGGCGCAAAAAGGCCTGACCTTGAGCAGTACGTCCTTCCCGCAACTCCATAAGCCCCGACAGATACAGGACAGGACTGCTGGCTTCGTCCAGTCGGCGCGCTTCAGCCAGATGGACGGCGGCGGTTGCCGGGTCACCGCGGCGCAGGGCCATCAGTGCCAGGTTGGCCCACGCTGCGGGCTCACGGGGTGCGAGTTCGGTCACATAGGTCAGTTTGGCCTGTGCCCGGTTGTCTTCGCCCACTTCCATCGCCGCGACACCCGAATAGAATGCGGAAACCACCTCGTCGTATTTCGCGGTTCCTGGTGCTGGCACATCAGGGCCGCAGCCAGTGAGCATCGCGATGCAGAGCACCGCCCCTATGCCAATAGTCCGATTCATGCCGCTTGGCGTATGTGTAAACCCTTCATTCTACTTTATCATGCGCCGCTGGTTTATGAATCCGACTGCGCGGACTGCCGCGCAGCGCTTTTGGGCGGCAGCCTGCCGCCAGAGACGCCATGCGCACAGCAGGCACCCCATGCTGCACGCCGCGAATCACGGTCGGACGCCCATAGGCCGAGCGCGGCGAGAGTCGTACAGGCATGGATCGATACGATGGTCTCAGCGACGAGCTTCCAGCGCATTGTCGTGAATTATCAATGCCTGGGTTAGCGCGGCACGATGCCCTGGGCACATCTTTCCTTGTGATGGTCCGTATGTGCCTGTCTGCGTGTGTTACCTTTGAACACAGAGACCTGACCATTCGATGATGCCTGCTCCCTTTAGGCTCGTATTCCTTTGCGCCGCAGCCCTTTTGGGTGCAAACGGGGCGTACGGGCAGTACGCCCCGGCTCCCTATAGCCTGGGCCTTGCCGTAGATTCCGCACAGCAGCACATCGCGGCGTATCTGTCCCGCCAGGCCGTTCCTGGCCTGGCGGTCGCCATCATGGTTGACGGCCGCATCGTGTGGTCCGATGGCTTCGGCTATGCCGATCTGGAGCAGCGCGTCCCGATGTGGCCTACGAGCCGGGTACGTATCGGGAGCGTGTCCAAGCCGATGGCCTCGGCGGCTGCCATGCGCCTGTGGGATCGGGGACAGCTTGATTTGGATGCGCCGGTGCAGGAGTACGTCCCGTATTTTCCAGAGAAGCGCTGGCCTGTCACAACGCGCCAGCTTGGCGGACACCTTGGGGGCATACGGCACTACCGGGGAGCGGAGTTCCTTAGCACAACGTCCTATGCCACGGTGCGCGACGGCGTCGCGATTTTTGCCCAGGATACGCTGATGCACCAGCCGGGCACGCGGTTTCTGTACTCCAGCTACGGATGGAACCTCATCAGCGCGGTCGTGGAAGGCGCAGCGGGCGCCCCCTTTCTGGAAATAATGCGTCAGGAAGTATTTGAACCGCTTGGTCTTGTGCAGACGGTGGCGGATCACCCGGATAGTCTGATCACGCAGCGCGTGCGTTTCTACGAACGCGCTGCAGGGGATGGGTTCATCAATGCGCCCTATGTGGATAACAGCTACAAGTGGGCAGGCGGTGGATTCCTGTCATCTGTTGAAGATATGGCCCGCTTTGCGCATGCACATCTGGAGGATGGCTACCTTTCTGGCACGGCGCGCGCAATTCTGTTCACCAGCCAGACCACTCTGGCCGGCGACCACACCGGATACGGCTTTGGATGGGCGGTGGTGGAGCACGGGGGCCGGCAATACCTGCAGCATGGCGGCGGGTCCGTGGGGGGATCCACGATGCTTATCATGCAGCCGGACACACGGATCGTGGTCGCAGCCCATGTCAACCTTACAAGTCACAGCGTTGATGCCCTTGCAACGGGCATCGCCATGCTGTTCGCCGATGCCATGCAGTAGCATTGCCGCCAGCTTTTTGCAGACCTGCTGGGCAGTGGCTGTCTGGTGCCGGATGCATGCGCGCCGAAGTCACCGCGCAGCGTGCTTACTGCCGGGTTCCTGATACAACAGCCGCCCGTGCCTGAAAGTCGAAGCGATGCGTACCATGTCCTGCCTGCAGTCACCGGTGCCATATCGCTGCGGCCATCCTGTTCCTCACGAATTTTGGGGCCCATTCCACTGTCGCATGCACCCTTCTGCGTGTCCATACGCGACACGCAGAAGCTCCCAGATCCTGACTGAATGCGTACATGTGTCCCTCGGACCTTCGAGGCCGTTAGCCCGTCCGCCGTCTCACCATAGCGATTGCGTACATGTTACCGCGAACCAACAGGAATGTCTCGGCGACCCAAGCGAAGTGGCTTTCAGTGCTCAGCGTCCCGGCCACGTGCGCCGATTCCACCGCTTCGCGGTTGTCCTGTCCATCCGCCACTGACGGTTCGCGGAGACATGGGCTGGTTCACGCTTTATGGCACCGGACTTCCGTACGGCACTTCCTGCCGTATCGCTGAGCGCACGTTGCTCCTTCTTCTTCACACTCTACCCTGTTTTTTTTTGCATTGCACTAACTTAACGTGCAACACTGCGGCTGCCATCCTGAGCACCTGCCATGGCCATGCCAATAGACCGAAGGCTACTTACCGCGCTTAGAGCCGTGCGCCTCCTCGCGGCCCTCCTGCTGATCCCGATGGTCGCCCAGGCTCAAGAAGCCCCTCCACAGCGACCGACACTCTCTCCTGGTGTAAGTAGCGATAGCGGATGGGAATCCAGAAAGGCGTATCTGCAGGACCAAGGAACACTCGATGACGCGCTTAAGATACGAGAGCTCTTAGCAGAACGGGCAGTGCTCCATGGTCGCACCATGACCGACAGTCACTACGACCACCTTGGATACTTGGCAGCGGGACTAGTCATTGAAGGGTACACGTTCGATCTGATCTCGCGCTTGAAGGACGCCGGACTCGATATCGTAAGCAACAGATACCTCATCCAAGGCGAACGACTTACTGCTGCACAGTGGTCAACGCTTTATGAGCTCACTGTCATTGCCACTATCGTAGATCGATATGACTCGTGGCTGCCCCGTGACGGATTCCTATCGAGCCTTGTATTGGAGGTGCATGAAGTGCTCATTGGCAGCGTTGACAGCAAGTACATAATCGTGCGACTGAAGTCCGGAAAACTGCCAAGTGGAAATATCACGCGCTCCACAATTGACTTCAACGGTCAAAAGGGCGAAACCTACGCATTCTACCTTTCCAATAGATTCTACCGTTTTGCGGTGGAATACTTCCAAGCTTTTATGTACCCGCTTATAATTGATCCTGCCTTCGTTGCTCGCGATCCTGACCGGAATCGAAGGTATTATTTGAGGGGGGCGAGTCGACTCCAAGGCAACGCAAAAGGTACATTAGACCTCGCTGAAGTGGATAAAATGCGGAGAATCGGCACGCTGATCCGGTCCCATACTCAGTAACCTGCTCCCGAAGCTGAACAAGGAAGTGCAATGCTGTTCAGCTATGCCACGCTGCTCAAAGCAGAGCCTTACTCACAGCAAGTCTTTAGGTGTTGCCGATGACCACTACTCTTCGCGAGCTTGCCGGCCAGGCTGCCGCAGCGATCCTTCTGGCAATAGCATGCGTCGCTACTTATGCATACCAGTCATCGGATCCGCTGCGATGGTTTATCGACTGCGACGCAGCAGCAGGTGATTCAGAGGTTAAGGGGCCTTACACAAGAACACGAGGTCTGGAATGAAACAGATCACTGGAGAGTCGTGCTCTTTATGGATGGGGTGCGCCCCTTGCCAAAAATTCCACCAGCTATCAATGGTGCCATCGTATGGCTTCTGTGCAGGTCTCCTCAGGTGAGGCGGGCGTACAACCGGCAACTTCGGTGGATCGACGCAGCGGGTCCGGTGAGGAGATTGCTGCGAATCCTTACCACCATGGCAGTGCGGACGAACGATGGCCACATACACGATCAGCGGATGCGCACCCGTAAAACGGCTTACATCGCTTTATTTTCGGTGTCATTCCTTGCTGATCATCTGCAGCGGCCTGTGCTGCGCCCTTGCAGCCCTCGGCCAGGAAAACCCAGAAACCGGCATACAGCACAGCGCGTCGCTAAGCGGTTTCGTTACGGACTCCATTTCGGGAGAACGACTCGCGGGAGCCCATATTTCGATCGATGAGCTAAACCGCGGTACCACGACCCGCAGGTCGGGCTACTACGTCCTGACTGACCTGCCTGCGGGTCAGCTACGCGTACGATACTCTTTTGTCGGATTCCAGTCCCAGGAGCAATTGGTGATACTTGACGCTCAGACAGCGCACCAGATGGATGTCGGCCTGATCCCCTCCGCAGGCACCCTCGGAGAAGTGACCGTGACGGCAGGCCCTGCAATTGGAGAGGACACAAAAGACGCCGGCCTGGCGCTTCTCGGTCCTGAGACCATCATGCTTTTGCCGTCCCTTTTTGAGCCGGATGTGCTGCGATCAATGCATCGGCTGCCGGGCATATCAGCGGTGTCCGACTATTCCAGCAACGTGCACATTAGAGGCGACCATCCTTCGGATACGCAGATCCTGATAGACGGCGCGCGTGTGTACAACCCTACCCACGCCTTTGGGCTGTTCTCCACCTTCAATCCAGATGCCGTCGGGGCAGTCCACCTGCATAAGGGAGGGTATCCAGCCAATCAAGGCGGGAGTCTGGGGTCCGTGCTTGACATTCGAAGCAAGAGTGGAAACCGTAATGAGCTGCACGGCGGAATCAGCGTGGGACTGCTGGCCACGCGGGCATACCTCGAAGGACCACACCCGAAAGGCTCCTACATGCTGGCCATCAGGCGGTCAACCATGGGAGGTCTGCTTAGACTGTTTTCAGGCACCATTGGCGTCCCGGAAAGCATGCGCTTCTACGACGTCAACGCGAAGGTGACATTCGACCTGTCACGCGATGATTTCTTTGCCGTCTCCGGCTATAGGGGCGCGGACCGGACGAAACTATTGGTGAGTGACGAAATCGCGCACGACATGCGATACGGCAATAGCACCGTGGCCGGTCAGTGGATCCACTTCTTCTCCGACAAGCTCCATTCCACGGTTACTGCCACCTATTCGAGGTATTACTCAGCAGCGCAAATGCTGATCGGAGAAACCACATCCCACCGCAACAATCATGTTGATGACACAACCATCCAAGGTGACCTGCAGTACTATTCCGGTGCCAGGAATGACTGGGAGCTGGGCTGGCGGCTGAGTCGCCTGGCAGCGCCCCACCGCGTAGAAACACACAGTGGATTGGGATATCATTGGCAGCCTGTCGTGCATTACGCCTCGCTGTACGTTCAAGACACCTACAGGCCTTCCCGTCGATGGGCCATCAAAGCAGGTGTGCGCGCCACCTATCTTGGTGAAGGGTCTTATTTATACGCAGCGCCGCGGCTGACCATCAGCCGCTTCGTTGGCAACAGCACACGCCTACAGGCTTCACTGGGCCGCTACTACCAGCAAATGACCCAAGTAACGGACGAAGTCTTGGCGGGCCTTGACTACTGGCTGATTAGCGGGCAGGGAGTCCTACCCGCATACGGGGACCAGTATGTTCTCGGCGCATCCATGAACCTGGGATCAGGCGTACGACTTGACGCCGAAGCATACTTTCGAACAATGCGACAGCTGGTGCGGCCATCTCCCTTCCTAAGCAATATGACAGACATCAGCTATGCCGAACGGCTGCTAACAGGAACCGGTTGGGCGAGCGGCTTGGAAATGCTGCTTCAACGGCCGCGCGGACGTCTCTTCGGCTTCGTGTCCTACACTTTGGGTAAGACCGAACGCACCTTTCCCACCATCAACACGCAACCCGATGGCCAGTCAGCAGGATACCCGCCTAGGTTTGACCGCCTTCACGACTGGACCTTATCTGTAAACTACGGGCTCCGGAGAGGATGGGTACTCAGCGGGGCACTAACGTATGCCACCGGACAACCCGTCACAGTGCCTACAGGCCGGTATGCACTGGCAGATGTGCAGCATATCTTAGGCATCGGATCTTTTGCGAGTGTGTTCGAAACGTCCGGGCTGAACAATAGCCGGTTGCCGCCCTACCACCGCCTTGACGCCGGAATCAGAAAAAGCGGACGGCTTTTTCAAAAAGCGTACTACGAAATACAGCTGCAAGTCATTAACGCTTACGCAAGGCGTAACCCCTGGTTCACCTTTTACATCGTGTACCTGAATGGCACGCTCAGTGCTCAAGAGATACCCCAAATCCCCGTCCCGATGCCCAACCTTACCTTTACGATTTCAATGTGATGACTGGTAGCCCATCCCCGAAATGGCTGGTGATCCTCATGGTTCTTGTGACTGTGACCGGATGTGATTCTGGCGTAAACAGCCGGGACGAAACTGTCTATGTAGTAGAATCCGTCCTGATTGCCGGACGCCCCCTGCCGCGGCTGCTACTCACCAGAATTGGCGGAATAGAAGAACAGTATAACGGGGCAGATCTGTCGGAGGAGGGCGCACAGGTGACCGTACGTGTCGTCGGTCCCGGACTGGATGAGGTGATCCGCTACCAAGATGCTGGCGCGGGTTATTACAGACCTGGCAATCCAAATCATCGAGTGCTCTCGCTCCACCGGTACGAGTTAACTGTTCAGCCTGCCGGTGCGCACACATCGATCACCGCGATGACGGTGGTACCCGACACATTCAGACATCTGATCGTGGATCTCGGAACGGTCGAGCATGAGAACGGTGACCCGCCGCTGCTCCACTTCACTTCCAGCAGCTACCCCGAGCACGACCAGAATAACTACATTGTCGTAACAGAGGCCCTGATCCCAACACCATCCGCTCTGGTACCCCATGCCCGCGACTTGTACGAAGAATACGAAATCGCTCTAGAGTCACTGGCCTACTCGTCATCACCTGTCTTTACGGAGGAAAGTTGCGATGTTGCCGCGAATGGGACGCTTACGCTGCGGTATTGGTGGAGCGACATCAACTTCTACGGAATCAACCTAATCCACATCAATGCTTTGGATAACAACGTGCTTGACTTTGCGCGGTCTTACGGCATTCAGCAACAGTTGGGCATTGGAACGCTGGTGCCAGGCGAAATGCATAACATTCAGTCCAACATCCAAGGCGCCCATGGACTATTCGGCAGTATAGCACAGGCCACAGCCTATGTCAACGTGACCAGCCCGTAGCGAATGCCATCGGCCACCGGCACGCTCCTACGTGGGATACTGCCCCTGCGCACCATCACGCCCCAGCGGTGCGCCGTCGCACCGGGTCAGAGCCCGTAATTGGTGAACGTGTGGGTAAGCCGCGATAACACGGCTTCGGAGCCTGTCCGCTGAATTCAATCGGATTGGTAGTACAGGAATGAGCGGCAGATGAGCGGGTCGTTGCAGGCACCGGGAAGGAGAACCCGGCATGGTCTTGAACTAAGACCCCGCCAGTGCGACCTGCTCCGCTGCACCGCGACGCGAAACAATTAACCGGATGCTTCGATATACGATTGTTGGCTTTTTTTCAGCATCACACCACACCCACCTTTCTGATTCCTGCCATGAAGCGCACACTCCTCTCTGCGATCCTGGGCTTCGTATTCGTGCCCGTCTGCCTAGCGCAAGACACCGACGAAATGCCGATGGTGCTGCCAGACATCCCGTTCGAGAAGTTCACGCTGGACAATGGGCTGACACTCATTGTGCACGAGGACCACAAGGCACCCATTGTAGCGGTAAACGTGTGGTACCACGTCGGCTCAAAAAACGAACCGGAAGGGCGCAGTGGATTCGCCCATCTCTTTGAACACCTCATGTTCAACGGCTCAGAGAATTTCAACGACGACTACTTCCAGGTGCTGGAGCGTGCAGGTGCCACAAACCTCAATGGCACTACCAATACAGACCGCACCAACTACTTCCAGAACGTTCCGACCAATGCACTGGATCTGGCGCTGTGGATGGAATCCGACCGCATGGGACACCTCCTGGGCGCGATTGATCAGGACAAGCTGGATGAGCAGCGGGGCGTCGTGCAGAACGAGAAAAGACAAGGTGAAAACCAGCCCTACGGACAGGTCTACAACAGGATTGTCAATGCAACCTATCCAAAGGGGCATCCCTATGCCCATACTGTGATTGGATCTATGGATGATCTCAACGCCGCAACACTCGATGACGTGCACGAGTGGTTCAAGACGTACTACGGGCCCAACAACGCGGTGGTAGCCATTGCCGGGGACATTGACACGCAGGAAGCCAAGGCACTGGCAGAGAAATACTTCGGCGATATTCCGCCCGGACCACCCGTCACGCACTTTGATACCTGGATCGCAAAGCGCACGGGTGAGCAGCGCGAAATCATGCAGGACCGCGTGCCGCAGGCGCGGGTGTACAAAGTCTGGAATGTCCCTGAAGTCTACTCCAAGGATTACCACCTGCTGGAACTGGCCGCTGCTGCTCTGGCCAGCGGCAAGAACTCGCGGCTCTATCATCGCCTGGTCTACACTGATCAGATCGCAACGGGTGTGGGCGCCTATGTGGACGGCAGCGAGATCGGCAGTCAGTTTGTGATTAATGCCACGGCGCAACCAGGGCAGGATCTGACGGCCGTGGAAGCTGCCTTGGACGAGGAACTGACGCGCTTCATGGCTGAGGGCCCAACCGTCGCAGAGCTTCGGCGCGTGATCACGCAGAGCAAGGCGGCATTCATTCGCGGTATTGAGCGAATAGGAGGATTTGGGGGCAAGTCCGATATCCTCGCCAGCGGAGAAATCTATGGCGGCACGCCAGATGCATACAAGAAAGAATTCCAAGACAAGGACGCTGCTACGCCGGACGATGTGCGCGACGCCGCCGTTCGCTGGCTTGCTGATGGCGTGTACGTGCTGGAAGTGCACCCCTTCGCACAGCTGACGGCGGCGGAAAAAGGAGTTGGGCGCGACGCCCTGCCTGAAGTCGATTCGCCGCCCGACGCGACATTTCCCACCATCGAAAAGGGCACACTTTCCAACGGCATCACGGTACTCGCAGCCACACGCCGGGCAACCCCCATCGTGGATCTGACGCTTTTTGTGGACGCAGGCTTTGCTGCCGATCAGTACGGCGCGCAAGGGACGGCGTCGCTCGCCCTCAGCATGCTGGACGAAGGAACTGCTACCTTGAACGCTTTAGAAATCAGTGACCGGTTGGCGAATCTGGGCACAACCCTGGGCACCGGCTCGTCAGTCGACGGGTCGACAGTGTCAATGTCGTCGCTGAAGAACAACCTGGCGGCGAGCCTGGATCTGTTCGCCGATGTAGCGCTCAACCCTTCCTTTCCCCAGGCGGATTTTGAGCGTCTCCAGCAGCAGCGCCTGGCGCAAATACAAGCCCAGAAAGCATCTCCAGTCCAGATGGCACTGCGAGTCTTTCCGCAGCTCTTGTACGGCGCGGGTCATGCGTACAGCAGTCCATATCAGGGCAGCGGCTCTGAAGAGTCGGTCAGCGGTCTGACACGGACTGACCTTGCAGCCTTCCACGCCACTTGGTTTAGGCCGAATAATGCGACGCTAGTTGTTGTAGGTGACATTGCGATTGATGAGATCACACCGATGCTCGAGGCACGCTTCGGCAGCTGGAAGGCCGAGCCCGTACCGGAGAAGAACATCGCGGAGGTATCGCATAAAGCTTCATCCGTGGTGTACCTCATGGATCGACCCGGGTCTGGGCAGTCCATTATCTTTGCCGGCCATGTAGCCCCGCCGCGCAATACGCCCAACAACATCGCCATCGAAACCATGAACACGCTGCTGGGCGGCGCTTTCGTTTCACGAATCAACATGAACTTGCGCGAAGACAAAGGATGGTCCTACGGGGCCAGCTCAATCCTGTTGTCCGCCCGCGGACAGCGGCCGTTCATCGTGTATGCCCCCGTGCAGACCGACAAGACCAGCGAGTCCATCACGGAAATCCTGAAAGAGCTCCGAGGAATCCTGGGGGACAACCCACCCACCGAGGACGAAGTGCTCAAGGCGCAGCAGAACCTTACGCTTACGTTAGCCGGGCAGTGGGAAACCAACGCAGCGGTGGAAGGCGACATCCTGACCATGGTCCAGTATGACCTTCCAGGCGACTACTATGACACCTACACGGCGCAGGTCCGCAACCTGAGCGTGGACCAGGTGACCCAGGCGGCCCATGATCTGTTGCGCCCTGACAATCTGGTCTGGATTATCGTGGGTGACCGGGCAGTCATCGAGGACGGGATTCGCAGCCTAAACCTCGGCGAAATTATTCCTATTGATGCCGACGGCAACGTGCTCTCGGACGGCTAGTCTGGTCTCGCCCGGCCACGCTACTTTGCCCGCGGACGCGCCGGGAGCAACCACCGCGCCTGGAGGCCTGCATAGGCGGTCAACATGCGCCTGGGCGCGTCGGAGCCTACGGCATCTGCAGCGGTATCCCGTCTGGCAGCGCTCCTCTGGCGGCGCTCCATTGGCGCGGGGCCCGTATCACGCCGCGCATCGCCAGGGCCTCCACAGGCCGAGCCCACAGGCTGCTGTTTTGGAGTATCTTGGGCGGCTTGCACCAGACGTTGATCCCGTTCACACAGAGCCGCGAGGGCCGATCCCAATGCCTGCACACATGCAGCCTTCCGCATGACGCTACCTGAAATCGAATACGAGAAGTTCACGCTCGACAACGGCCTGACTGTGGTCGTCCACGAGGATCATAAGGCTCCCATCGTTGCCGTGAACGTCTGGTACCATGTGGGCTCCAAAAACGAGCCGACGGGACGCAGCGGCTTCGCGCACCTGTTTGAACACCTTATGTTCAACGGCTCGGAACACTTCAACGATGATTATTTCCAAGCTCTGGAGCGGGCGGGGGCTACGGAGCTGAACGGAACAACGAATCGGGACCGCACCAACTACTTCCAGAATGTGCCCCGGAATGCGGTGGAGTTGGCGCTGTGGATGGAATCGGACCGGATGGGCCACCTGTTGGGTGCCATTGATCAGGAGAAGCTGGACGAGCAGCGCCGCGTCGTAAAGAATGAAAAGCGCCAGTCGGAGAACCAGCCCTACGGCCAAACCCAGAATCTTATCACGCGTGCGACCTATCCCAGGGGACACCCTTATGACCATACGGTCATTGGCTCCATGGAGGATCTCGATGCTGCCAGCGTTGAGGATGTCCACGACTGGTTCAAGACGTACTACGGCCCTAACAACGCGGTGCTCACGATCGCCGGCGACATCAAGACCGCCGAAGCACAGGCGCTGGCCGGAAAATACTTCGGTGACATCGCGCCCGGACCACCGGTGGGGCAGTTCGCATCGTGGGCAGCCAAGCGCACCGGCGTGCAACGCGAAGTCGTGCAAGACCGCGTGCCGCAGGCGCGCGTCTACATGGTGTGGAACGTACCCGCAATCTATACGCTGGATTTCAGCCGCCTGGGCCTCGTGGCCTCGGTGCTGGAGAGTGGTATGAATTCCCGCTTGTACAAGCGCCTGGTTTATCACGACAAGATCGCCACCAGCGTCAGCGCCTACGTCAGCGGTGGAGAGATCGGAAGCCAGTTCGTGGTGGTCGGCACGGCGCATCCAGGCCGCGACCTTCGCGCGGTGGAAGATGCCCTGAACGAGGAAATAGCACGCTTCTTGGCCGAGGGCCCCACCGAGCAGGAGCTGTGCCGCGTCATCATCGAAGGCAAAGCAGGCTTCATACGGCGTGCAGAGCGCATCGGCGGCTTCGGCGGCAAGTCGGCCATCCTTGCGCAGGGCGAAGTCTACCAGGGCAATCCCGGGATATACAAGCGGGAGCTGCAGCGGTGGGCGACAGCCGCACCGGAGAACCTGCGTTCCGCAGCCGAAGCGTGGCTTGCAGATGGTATCTACATACTGGAGGTACACCCTTTTGTCGCCCGGCAGTCCGCGCCGACCGGCGTTGCGCGCGGCCACCCCCCTGCGGTCTCGCCGCCGCGCGACGCGGCGTTTCCTGCGATCGCACACGCCACGCTTTCCAACGGCGTGCGCGTGCTACTCTCGGAGCGACATAGCATTCCGGTCGTACAGGCATCGCTGTTTCTTGATGCAGGATTTGCAGCAGACCATGGCGGCATCCCGGGCACGTCGAGCTTGGCGCTCAGTATGCTGCCGCTCGGTACCGCACGTCTGACGGCGCTCGAAATCAGCGACCGCCTAGCCAACCTGGGTGCATCAATTGCGGCGACTTCCAACCTGGACGGCTCATCGGTCGGGCTTTCAGCCTTGAAAGAGCATCTGGAACCGAGCTTGGACCTGTTCGCTGATGTGGTGCTGAACCCAGTGTTTCCGCAGGCAGAATTTGATCGTCTGCGGCAAGAGCGGCTGGCCCAGATTCAAGCCGAGAAAGCCTCGCCGCTTGCAATGGCACTTCGCGTGTTCCCACGACTGTTGTACGGCGACGACCATGCGTACAATCTTCCGCTGACCGGCAGCGGCACCGAACATTCGGTGCGGCAGCTGAAACGGGACGGCATGGCGGCATTTCACCAGTTGTGGTTCAGACCAGACAACGCCACGCTGGTTGTCGCAGGTGACATCACCCTTGATGAGGTAGTTCCACTGCTTGAGTCGCGCTTTGCGGGCTGGGCGCGCGGCCCTGTACCTGAGAAAAACGTCGCAGCGGTCGCACACCGCGCAGCGTCCAGCCTGTACCTGATTGACCGGCCGGGTTCGGTTCAATCAATCGTGTTCGCCGGCCATATCGCGCCCCCGCGTAATACGCCCGAGAACCTGGCTATCGAAACCATGAATCGGATTCTGGGCGGCTCCTTTACTTCTCGCATCAACATGAATCTGCGCGAAGACAAGGGCTGGAGCTATGGCGCACAGTCTGTCGTGGTGAATGCGCGCGGCCAGCGCCCATTCATCGTGGTTGCATCGGTCCAGAGCGACAAGACCAGCGAAACAGTGCAGGAGATCCTCGGTGAGTTGCGCGCCATCAGCAGTGATCGTCCGCCGAGCAGCGACGAGGTTCACAAGGCGCAGGAGAGCATCACGCGCTCACTCGCGGGCCGCTGGGAAACCAGTGGGGCTGTACTCGACTCCATCGTCAATCTGGTTCAGTACACACTGCCTGATGACTATTACGATACCTACGCTGACCGCGTGCGCGCGCTTGATGCCGCACAGGTCGCAGCTGCAGCCCGCGCGGTCTTGCGACCCGACAACGTCGTTTGGGTGATTGTAGGAGATCGAGAAACGATCGAGCCCAGCCTGCGCGCGCTAGGGCTCGGCAGCATCACCCTCCTTGATACCGAAGGCACCGTGCTGAATCAGGGGCCAGGGTGAGTCAGGCGCGGTTTCAGGTCAAGCGCCGTGCTTAAGCATAGGCGTACGGTGCGCTGCGGAAGGCTTCTATTGACCCGACCCTGCAGAGACGCGGCTCAGCATTCCCGCCACATCGATGCCGGTGGAAGCCTTGAGGCTTTCCAGGAGCGCGGGCGTTGATCCCGCAATCTGGTTGAATACCGCAGGCACGCCGGTGCCCTGACCGCCATCCACCACGGTCAGCTTATCGATCTTGAGGCTGTCCACCGTCTGCACCACCTGCGACAGTATGTCCGGCAGCATCTGAATAAGGAACAGGCGTTCGGCATCGGAACCCGCCTCATTCCACAGGGCCAGCTTCTGTCGCAGTACTTCAACCTCTGCCTGGCCATCTTCCATAATGCGCGCCGCGTTGCCCTTGGCGAGTTCTTCCTTGGCGATCCTTTCCGCCTCTGCCCTGACCACGATGTCAGCACGGACGCGTTTTTCTGACAGCTTGATCTCCTCCAGTGCGAGTTCCTGCTTTGCTTGGGCCTCAGCAACGTCTGCGGCCACATCCACGCGCGCTTCTTCGGCCCGCGCCTTGGCGGCGAGCTTGGCCTTAAGGATGCGCAGCTCGTTTTCGGCTTGCTCTATCGCCTTGTCCGCGGAAGCTTCGGCCAGGCGGGCCTTCTCCTTTTTGTCCGCCTCTGCAATCCGTGCGGCAGCGATAATGTGCGCGGATTGTTGCCGCCCGATCGCATCCAGGTAGCCCACTTCATCCTCCACACTCTGGATCTTCATGGTATCGAGCTGCAGTCCCAGGTTGCCGAGATCAGCGTCTGCTTCGGCGAGGAGCTCTTTTCCGAATTTCAGCCGATCCTCGTTAACCTCCTCTGGCGTCAGGGTGGCGAGAACACCGCGCAGGTTCCCTTCCAGCGTTTCTTTGGCGATCGTTTGAATCTCATACGCGTCTTTGCCGAGCAGCCTTTCTACAGCGTTGGCCAGTTCAGTCTCGTGCGAAGCCACTTTAACGTTGGCAATGGCACGGACCGTCAAGGGAATGCCGCCCTTCGAGTACGCGTTAGTCACCGTCAAATCAATGGGTACTGTGTTGAGCCGGATCCGATCAACACGCTCAAGCAGCGGAATTCGAAAGCCGCGCCCTCCTTGGATAATGCGATAGCCCACGCGCTTTCCGTCCCTTAGTTGCCGTTTGCGGCCGCTGAAGATCAACGCTTCGTTTGGCTGGCAAAGAAACAAGTTCGCCTTGATTATCCCGACGATGGTGAAAAATGCCAAGACGATGATGCCGCCAATGATCAATCCCATAACGTGAATAGGCTAAATGTGAATAGACTAAATGTGTACGGTGCTTACGAGGGTTTGACAACTTCGGCTATACCGCCCTCTACGCGAACGACGACGACCTCGTCCCCTAATCCGTAGGTTTCCTCTACATCTTCAAACGAACGTGCAACCATTTGAATGCGCTGCCCCTTGCCGACGAGCGCTATCTTGCCTCTGTCGTACTGACCAAATGGCAAGAGCACCTTTGCACTCTGTCCCTTAAGGTCATCTGCGGTCACGTTGCTGGAAACGTGGGCGTAGGCTACGCGGCTGATCACATAATTCCCTGTGATCCCGATACCGAGTCCTGTTGCAAGCGACACAAGCGCTCGCGTAAGCCCCGTCACGCCAGCCAGCGGCAGCAACACGCCGCAAAGGCCGAAGAAGGCGGCAAACAGCAGTATTGTTCTAATGGACAACAGGTTGACCCAGCCGGATCCAGCGTCCAAGGCAGTGTCCGCATCGGCGGCTGCATCGAAGTCGGCGTCAAGATCTGCTCCGGCGTCCGTGTCGCCGCCCCCGAAGATGGTGGCGAGCACCGAGATGCCCCCTACTATCAGACAGGTCCAGTATAGTGTTTCCATCGCCCGGAGCCGCCGGCGCCCTGCAATCCCACATCGGCAGGTGCAGGTCTATGCCGAATGAGGGCCTGAAGGCACCCTGCGTGCATTGCGTGAACGTTCGCCGCAGCATGTTACGCCAGAACCGTTGGCTAGGATTCACCTACCATCGCCCGAAGCCGGCGGCTCGATAGCCCCGGCCGCTTGAAAGCCTGAGGTACGCTTGGCCTCGCCCACAGCCTCCGGAGCTGCCTGGTCCGGTGAGCACACCCAGGTCCAATGCCATGCGCGACGGGCCTCCACAATGCACGCGCTGGGGGTCTATACAATGCGTAGTGCCGACGATAAAGTACGCGCAAGCACGCGCAATAACCACCCTTTAGCCCGGATCAACGTGCAGCGGCCTCCAGGCGCCGTACTACTGGACAGGCGTCACAGCTTCTGTGTCCGTCTCACCCGTGCGGACGCGCACGACCTTCTCAACGGGGAGGATGAAGATCTTTCCATCCCCCACGCTTCCGGTACGCGCGCACCGCTGAATAACGCTGACAGTGCGCTCCACGAATGAATCCGAAACGCCGATATCCAGCATGATCTTGTCTCGCAGCTCCATCTTTACCGTCGTACCGCGGTAGGTCTCTACAGCATCAACCTCCCCGCCATGACCGCGTACGCGCGATACCGTTATACCGAATACCTCGGCTGCGTAGAGTCCACGCAGGACATCTGTGAGCTTGTTTGGCCGAATAATGGCTTTGATCAGCTTCATTGCGCTATTGTCTACAGGGTTGGTTGCATGCCATTGAGGCCGTTTGCCTCCAAAGGCACCTCGGTGCGATCGAGCAGCACCGCGCCTTCTCCATCGGCATACGCTTCTTCACCATGGTCCGTGATGTCCATCCCGATCCCTTCGTCGTCGGCTGCAGCGCGGATCTCTGTGACCTGTCCAAGCACCTTCAGGATAACAAAGGTTACCGCTCCACTATAGATGGCTACAGCCAGCACGGACAGTGCCTGAATGCCCACTTGCCCCGCATTGCCGAAGAGCAAGCCGTCCGCGCCGCCCGCATTGATGGCCGCCGAAGCGAAGACGCCGGTAAGCAGCGCACCCGTAAGCCCCCCTACGCCGTGTGCTGCAAAAACATCCAGTGAATCGTCTACGCTCGTGCGAACACGCCACCGGATGATGAAGTAACTGGGGAAAGCAGCCAGTGCGCCCAGCGCCAGCGCCGATGCGGGGGTCACAAAACCTGCCGCGGGCGTGATGGCCACCAGGCCCACCACGATCGCGGTTGCAATGCCTACCGCCGTGATCTTCCGCGTGACCATGTGGTCCAGCAGCGTCCAAGTCACAAGGCACGCTGCGGGTGCCAACATGGTGTTGACCAGCGCCAGTGCGGCTATGCCGTCAGCAGCCAGTGCACTGCCCCCGTTAAAGCCAAACCATCCAAACCAAAGCACCCCGGCTCCAAGCAGCACAAACGGCACATTGTGCGGGATAATCGCCTCATTGCCGTAGTCCTTGCGCGCACCCAGGACCAGGGCCGCGACGACCGCGGCAATGCCTGCGTTGACATGAACCACGGCCCCGCCCGCAAAGTCAAGGGCACCCATCTCACCAAGCCAGCCGCCACCCCACACCCAATGCGTCACCGGAGCATAAACCAGAAGGCCCCATACGGCAATGAAGACCATGTACGGCACAAACCGCATGCGCTCCACTACCGCACCCGAAATGAGCGCAGCCGTGATGATCGCAAACGTCCCCTGAAACCCCATGAACAGCAGGCTCGGGATTGAACCGTCCGGCTCAAGCCCCACGCCACTCAAGAGCGCCATGGAGAAGTCGCCAACGAACGCGGTACCTTTGCCAAAAGCCAGAGAATACCCCACCAGCGCCCATAACACGCCGGAAACGCCCAGCGCCACAAAGCTCATCATCATCGTGTTCAGCGTATTCTTTGAGCGTACCAAACCCCCGTAGAAAAACGCCAGCGCGGGCGTCATCAGAAGCACCAGTGCCGTTGACACCAACATCCAGGCGGTATCGGCACCGGATAAAGACGAAGCCTCCTGGGCATAAGCACAGGGCACCACCAAGGCCAAAGTTGCAACGACCAGCAGAAAACGTTTTGCCATAGCTTGCCTAAGTCTCTAAACTGAAATGAATTTCATGACCTGTAGAACTTAAGCAAATTGTGCAATTTGTCTACGAAAATAAGGTGTATGGAATCGTTTCCATTACAAATTAAAGATTTGTTCATAATCTGCCTTAGAAAGGGTGGAGACTCAGTGTACGGGCAGGCATGGCGGTCTGCCGCAGAAAACCGCCCTCCAGGATGAAGAAGTCGGCGCGAAGTTGCGCGAAGCTGCTGCCCTGCCAGTGGAGCTAATGGCAGGTGCCCGGCGGAAACAACACGGGCGTGCGGGACCGGCTACTCAGACAGTGGAATCAGCAGCGAGAGGCGGTGGGTCCAGACACGCGCATCCAGCAGGTCAAGCGCGCCCGCAGGGGCTACGACGAAGCTCGCATTCAAAGCACGGTCATTCATACCCACGCCCGGCTGGCGGATGCCAGGCTGGCCGGTTCCCCACGTAATGATGCTCTGGTACTGAAGTCTGAATCCAGTAAAGTCGTAGCCGAGACCCGTTGAAAGCGTCCATTCGCCCCAAGCCTCGTCAAGCACCCGCTTGCTGCGCTGAACAAAATCTTCCTGATTCAGCCGGTACCGGAACAGGTGCAGGTCCAGCCCAAGGCCAAACTTCAGGCGACTGCCTGCCTGCCGGACACCCACCCGGAAGATGCTGTTGTGGAACCGGAAATAGTTTTCAACGGTCATGTCGCCCGCCTTGACGCCTGTGGGCTCGTCATCAATGATGATATCCTCTACTGCGTTGGCCCAGGTGTGACTCCAGATCGGCTCGTAGATAAACTCAAAGGCATAGGTGGTCTTCTCTATCACGCGCGAAAGCCCAAGGCCAACGTTGTACGCTCCGGTATTGCCAGGATCGCGTGGAATCTGCATCAGATCATAGTTGGGAATCTTCGGGTGTGTTTTCCAGTCCCCCACAACACGCGCACCGAACCGCCACCCGTGCGCCATAGGCTGCGTGTAGGCCAGCCGGAGCGCAACCCCGTTCGTTTCATCATTCTCCAAGCGCTTTTCGCTATGCCACCCGTCTTCTTCTCCCCAGACAAAGGCAACCATCGCGTGCGACATGCTGAAGGTGTGATACTGCGCTACCAGTTCGGCCGTGCGTCCGTCGGCCCAACGCTGGTACAGACCTGCCTTATAGGTCGCCATTCGTCCATCCTGATCTACGTCATCGCCCTGACTGTAGAGCAACTGAACCCCCTCGATGCCCTTCAGGTTGGCCAGAAACACGCTGATGCCTGCGCTCAGACCCTCACGCAAAACCTTGCCGCCCGAAGCGACAACGTACAGGTTGTTGCGCGTCGTCGAGTTCTCCGTAACCGTGACAGAGGAGACAAGGGAAGAGGAGATAAGAAGGTTGGGGTCAATCTCTCCAAAGACGGTGCAGCACCGCTGAATCGACCGCCGGACCATCTCCTGCCATGCCACGGAAACGCCGCCGAAATAACTGCCGCGACGCACGAGCGCACCCACGGGAATGGTCCGCGTAGCATGTCCGTTTAGATTGGATGTTGCCCCGATAGAGTAATAGTACGGCGTGGTTGAAAAGTAATTTTCTCGGATGTTGGCGCCTTTGGCCGGATTGCTGAACGGGTCAGCCAGCGCATCGTCCAAAGCAATGGTAAGGCTGCTCAAGCCTGTGAATTCTGACGGGTACAGCAGAAACTGACTGCCCGTGGCTACGGGAATGGACTTGACTGCAATTTCCTGTGCGGCGGCTGCGCAGGGCAACAGCATAAGCGCCGCCGCTAGCGTCTTCGTAAATTGCATGGCGAGTAGGCGATTCGTGTGTTTACGAGCAATACACGCAGCAGTGCCGTCTGTACCCAAGTGCGCCGGCCTTCGCGCCCCGGTGTGCCGGTATCCGCGCCCAGGCGCACCGCTAATCCGCCGTCATCACAAACAGCGGCACGTTGTCGAAAGAAAGATAGCTTGGCCGCAGGCGATCCTTGTTGTAGAACCGATCCACATCCAACACCTTGTGTGGTGCGTTGATGCATTCCAGATCCGTACTGCCGTAGATGCCATCATGGATGTTGATAAGCTGACCGGAAACGCCCTCCAGGATAAGATCCAGCGCCAGGTTGCCGAACGCCATGGGCACAATGCAATCGAGCGCATCGGGTGCTCCGCAACGAACCAGGTAGCCCAGGCGCTGATTGACCACATTGATGCGCTTGCCTTTGTTGTACTTGGGCGAAAGGTGCTTGAGCGCGGCACCCACGCGCGCGCCGATGCCACCGAGCTTGGCATGCCCGTACTGATCTTTTTCAGTGCCCATATAGGACATGGACGCGTCTCCTCTGATCTTCGCACCTTCGGAAATAAGCACTACGGAGTACCGACTGCTTCGCCTGTTGCGGTCGTAAATCAGGAGTTCGGCCAACTGATCAATGTCAAAGTCGACCTCTGGAATCACACAGCGGTCCGCGGCACCCGCCATAGTCGGCAGCAGCGCTGAATAGCCCGCATAGCGACCGAAGACCTCAATAACCAGAAAGCGCTCGTGTGATCCTGCAGAGGTGCGCAGCGTGTGCGACAACTCAATCGTACGCGTAACGCAGGTCCCGAACCCGATGCAGTAGTCCGTGCCCGGCACGTCGTTGTCCATCGTCTTCGGAATGGCTACCACTTTCACACCCTCTTTGTGCAAACGGTACCCGTAGCTCAGCGTGTCGTCACCGCCAATGGGAATCAGAAAATCAAGCCCCAGGAACTCAATGTTGTCCAGCACGGCGGCAGTTACGTCATTCAACTCCGCCGTATAGGACGACCGCAAATGGAGCGGCACATTCGTGGCCGGCAGGTGGCTGGGACGCGTCCGTGAGCTGTGAAGGAAGGTGCCGCCGGTTCGTGCCGCCGGGTTAACAATATCCTCGGAAAGCTCCAGAAAGTTGTTGGAATTGTCTGCTTCGCGATCCGGGATCAGATCCACGAGTCCAGCCCAACCCCTTCGGACGCCCACAACACGATACCCTTCTCTCATCGCGCGAATAGTGACTGCGCGAATGGCAGGGTTGAGGCCCGGCACATCCCCGCCGCCCGTCAGGATTCCAATGGTGCCCTTGTATGCCATACGGTCAGGAAATCGATTATTACAGCGGAAATTTACGGCATGGCCGCGATACCGGCTTCACCGCCGGGAAATAGCCCCATGCATTTGGAATAAAAACCCTCGCAAGGGAGTCTAATCCATTCATACTAACCGGTATTGTGTTATGACTGCCAGATCTTCTTCCGTTGTTGCCGTATTGATGGTTTTCGGCCTCCTGTTGGCGACCGCCGCGATGGCACAGCCGAACAGGCCGCTCTTGGACCCAGCCGCAGCGCAGCAGCGCATGGCTGCCGAAATTGAGTCCGTCATTGAGCTCCTGGATTTGGAGGGCGAGGACGCAGACACCGTACGGGCCGTCCTTACGGTCCGCAACGAAAAGATGACCAAAGCTAGAGAAAAGCTGCGCGCCGCCCGCGGCGACCGTACGCAAATGGGACAGATGCGTGAGTTCCTGGCTGCCATTGAAGAGGAAACCAACGCGGCATTGGCAGAACTCCTGACAGAAGAGCAGATGAAGCAGTATGTAGAATTCAGGGCAAGTCGGCGGGGCAACCGCCCGCGCGGGCCCCGCTAGGGGGCCGCATCGGTCGGGTTGCATTGGAGCACACAGGGACTTTATTGGTATCATTTGGACAGCCCTTGGACCAGGATAGGCCGATCCGATTTGCGCAACCCGCGTAGTGTCAACCTGCATCTGGCTTCTGTGGTGCGAGCCCGGCCAACCGGTGCTGCCGCCGGACTACCCCGGTGGGATCCGCGGCAGACAGAACGTGTGGCGATGGTGGGCTCAGCTGCTAGTCCCAAGGATACAGCCCCATGTATGTCAGGCACGTATTTCGTGACACAGCTTCCCCGTATACAAAGAGCCGTCCTATCGACTCAGATTGCAATTGGGAATCCAACCGGTCACACAATCAACATCGCGGCGCCCTGACGGGCACTGCGACCACAACGTGTATTCATCCGTAAGTTTTCATCCGCTATGAAGAAGCTAGTGCCGATCATTGTGATTATCGCCGCACTGGGCGCTGTCGCCTACTGGTACTTCAACCGCAACGGCGAAGAAACGGAGAGCCCCTACCGCTTTGTAACCGTGGAGCAAGGCGATCTGGAGTCCGTTGTCGCAAGCACCGGCACGCTCAATCCCATCACGACGGTGCAGGTGGGCACGCAGGTCTCGGGCATCATCTCCGAAATCTATGTCGACTTCAATGACATAGTGAAGCGCGGCCAGATCATTGCCCGTATCGACACGACGCTTTTGACCAGCTCCGTGCGGGACGCGGAAGCCAACCTGGAGCGCAACGAAGCGCAGCTGCGACAAGCCCAGCGCGAGTACACGCGCCTAAAGGCGCTTTTCGAAAAGCAGTTCGTAACCGAGGTTGATTTCAATCAGGCGCAATACAACCTAGACATCGCAATCGCCTCGACGAAGTCTGCACAGATTTCCCTGGAGCGGGCGCAGCAGAACATGTCCTACGCCACGATTTCCGCCCCGGTGTCTGGGACTGTGATTGAGCGCAATGTGGATGTAGGACAGACCGTGGCGGCCAGCTTTTCAGCCCCGCAGCTCTTTCTTATAGGTCAGGACCTTTCCAGCATGGAAATCCTAGCCGCGGTCGATGAGAGCGATATTGGCATGATCAAGCAGGGGCAGGCTGCGCGCTTCACCGTACAGGCTTATCCGGAAGAAACGTTTATGGGCACTGTCCATCAGGTGCGGCTGCAATCAACCACACTGGAAAACGTCGTCAACTACACCGTAGCCGTGGATGTCGAGAATCCCGATGGCCGACTGTTACCCGGAATGACGGCTACGGTGGACTTTCTAATTGAGACCGCCGACAATGTGCTTAAGATTCCTAATGCGGCACTGCGCTTTCGTCCCTCTGAGTCCATGTTCGCGGAACTCCGTGCACAGATGGAAGAGCGGCAGGCCGCCCGCGGCGATACCGCGCTTGGCCGGGGCGGCGGCGGACAGGAAGGCGGCTCCATGGGCGGCAGCTTTGGCCGCCCGGGCGGTAACGGAAGCCCATTTGGCGGCGGCGGTCCCGGGGGCTCCAGCGATCTGGTCATGCTTTGGTATGTGGATGATGCCGGCGCGCTCTCGATGGCGATGGCCCAGACCGGCATATCCGATGGCTCCATGACGGAGATCATCTCCCGCCGCGTTCAGCCGGGAATGGAGATTATCGCAGGTGTCACGCAGGTCGAGGAATCGTCCCGGTCCATCAACCCGTTCCAGCAGAACAATCAGCGCAGAAGACGTGGCTTTTGATACGCCGATGACGGCAAACGATGTGATCATGCGCACGCAAAGCGTGCGCAAGGTGTACAACATGGGAAAGACCCAGGTGCATGCGCTGTGCGGCATTGACCTTACCGTGCGCCGCGGCGAGATGATCGCGATCATCGGGGCATCAGGTTCCGGTAAATCCACCTTGATGAACATCATCGGATGCTTGGACTACCCTACGTCAGGAACGTACTTCCTAGATGGCGTCCAGGTAGAGACTATGTCCAAGAATCAGCTGGCCGATATCCGCAACCAGAAGATCGGCTTCGTCTTCCAGGGCTTTAACCTGCTCGCCCGCACCTCGGCGCTGGAAAACGTGGAGCTTCCACTGCTCTACGACCGAAGTGGCCGCAAGCGTAAAATCCGTGCCCTCGCGCGCGAAGCACTAGAACGCGTTGGGCTGGGTGATCGCATGGATCACGAGCCCAATGAATTGTCCGGAGGGCAGCAGCAACGCGTGGCTATCGCGCGGGCCCTGGTTTCATCGCCCGCCATCCTGCTGGCGGACGAGCCAACCGGCAACCTGGATAGTAGCACCTCCGTGGAGGTACTGTCACTCTTTCAAGCGCTCAATGCGCAGGGCATCACCATCCTTATCGTCACGCACGAGCATGATATTGCGGCCTGTGCGCATCGCATCATTGAACTGCGGGACGGCCTTGTGATCCGCGACGAAACGGTTGATCAGCGGCGCGACGCCGCCCGCGAATTCACCAAGCTTACAGACCTCCAAACTGCTCCGGACCCATGAAAGGATCCACCCTGATAAAGGTCGCTTCCCAGAGCATCCTCAAGAACAAGATGCGAACGCTGCTAACGATGCTCGGCATCGTGATCGGCGTAGGCGCCGTTATTGTCATGGTGGCTATCGGCCAGGGGGCCCAATCGCAGATTCAAGAGCAGATCGACAACCTAGGCACGAATCTCATCGTGATCACGCCCGGCTCCAGCTCCTCAGGGGGTGTCAGCAGGGGCGCACAGACCTACAACCGGCTGACGATCAAGGACGCAGACAAGATCAGACGCGAGAGCCTCTACATCAATGCCGTATCACCCGTGGTCTGGACACGGACACAGGTGATCGGGGGCAGCGGGAACTGGCGTACTTCCATCAACGGCGTATCGTCAGACTATACCGTGATCAGAAACTGGCCCCTGCGGTACGGGCGTTTTTTTGACGCCAGCGAGGTACGTGCACAGCGCCGCGTCGTCGTACTGGGCCATACGGTGGCCGAACAACTGTTCCAGGATGAGGATCCTACGGGTCAGCGCGTGCAGGTCCGTAACGTGCCCGTGCAGGTGATCGGCGTACTGGAGCCCAAAGGACAAACGCCTGACGGGCACGACCAGGACGATGTCATCCTTGCGCCCTACTCCTCCGTCCAAACCCGGCTCAGCGGTTGGAGCCGCATATTCCAGATCATGGCCAGCACGCCTTCCCCTAACGAGGTTCCGCGGGCGCAAGACGAGATTGCCGCCATCATGCGCGAGTCGCACAACCTGTCGGAATGGGAAGAGAATGATTTCACCGTGCGCAACCAGAATGACCTGGCGGACGCGGCACAAGGCACCACGGAGGTGATGACGCTTCTGCTTGCTGCCATTGCATCGATATCGCTCATTGTCGGCGGTATCGGTATCATGAACATCATGCTGGTTTCCGTCACAGAGCGGACGCGCGAGATCGGGATACGGATGGCTATTGGTGCGCGCGGCCGCGATGTGCTGACACAGTTCCTGGTGGAGAGCATTGTGATGAGCATGATCGGCGGCATGATCGGCGTTACTTTGGGATTCAGCTGCGCCACCCTCGTGGGGCGCGCCACCGGCTGGAGCACGACGATTTCGCCCGAGACCGTGATCATTGCACTGGTGTTTTCCGCTGGCGTAGGCATCTTTTTCGGCTTCTACCCGGCCCGCAAGGCGGCCGCGCTCAACCCCATCGACGCGCTTCGCTACGAATAGCCCCGTGGATAGACCGATGCACCGGCGATTGCTGCTAACGCTTCAAGCACGCTGATCGGCGGCGGCACAGACCTCAACGGCCGTGGATAGACCGACGCCCCAGCGATTGCTGCTAATGCTTCTGGTGCTGTCCATGATCGGCACCGGCGCAGATCTGTTGCTCCTCGGACACTACGAAAACACCACACAGCAGCTGCCGCTCGGGATGATTGCACTGGCCTTGCCCCTGACCGCGTGGTACGTGCATAAACAGTCGCGTGCGAGTGCGCTCGCGTTCAACGGCGCCATGGTCGCATGCATACTCGTGGGACTGGCCGGGCTCTTTTTTCATTACCGGGGCAACGTCCTGTTTGAGCTGGAGATGCAGCCTGCCATGAAGGGACTCCCTCTGTTCTGGGAAGCGATTCGCGGTGCAACACCGGCACTCGCACCGGCCATGATGGTTTACACAGGGCTGCTTGGTCTCATCTACTGCCTTTTAAACGACCCAACAAACCATTCGTGATGAACAAAGTCATCTGCGTCCTGGGCGTACTGCTTTTACTGTGGTCTTTTGCCGGGACTTCGATTCAGACAACGGGCATCGCAGCCGCGGGCCCGGAAGGCCTCGCGCCATGTGTCATGACCGCCTGCACGGGCATGCATCAGCGCGCCATGCTCAATGCCAACCTCGCGACCCGCGAGCAGCTGGAAGGCGCGGCCGATGCACCAATTGCCGATGCCATCATCGCTGAGCGCCCGTTCCTTACGCTTACCGCACTCTACGAAGCGCTGGAACCGCTCATCGGAGACGAGCGCACGCGTGCGCTTTTTGCTTCTGTCAGCGTCCCGATCAACCTCAACACAGCGTCACGAGAAGAAATCCTACTCATTCCTGGCGTCGGCAACCGCATGGCGCATGAGTTCGAGGAGTACCGGCCCTACAAAGCCATGGCGCAGTTTCGGCGCGAGATCGGCAAGTATGTGGACGACGACGAGGTTGCCCGGCTGGAGCAATTCGTATTCGTCCCGATCAACCTCAACACAGCGTCACGAGAAGAAATACTGCTCATTCCTGGCGTCGGCAACCGCATGGCGCACGAGTTCGAAGAGTATCGGCCCTACACAAGCATGGCGCAGTTTCGCCGCGAGATCGGCAAGTACGTAGACGACAAGGAGGTTGCGCGGCTGGAGCGATTCGTCACCTTGTAGGCCGCGTCGCCACAATTCACGGAGCATTCGTAAGGAAGCCGAGCAATAACCGGGCACTTGCGCGTTAAGGGTGCTTTGATCCACCGCGCGTATGGACCCTCGCAGCTCGGCCGTCAGAAGCATCTTCGTGCTTGGAAGTATCCTGATCATTCTGGGCGTCGGCACATGGGCCCTGGTCGCAAATCCGGCCACTGATTTCATGAGGCCGGCACTCTTTGGCGTTGGCTTCCTGGTAATCGGCAGCGTGCTGCTGAAAGTGCAGGATTGGTATCGACGCCTGCTGATGCTATCCGTCCTGGTCGCCATCGGCATCATGGCACTCAGCTCCGGCACCGTTTGGGAAGCCGTGCGCGCAGGCAGCGACGCAGGTTTTTCGCCGGTCGCGATGCAGCAGTCAGTGGCTGTGCTCTTGTGCGGCGGCTTTGTCTTTGTGTCGCTGCGACGGCTGGCCTCTGCATCCACGCGCTAGCCGTGGTGGGGCAGCGGTTCCATGGCGGCGCACCTTGGGAATCAACCGTAGGCTACGCACGCGCCGTGCGCGTCGGATCCCATGTATTTGTTTCGGGTACGTGCGCTGTTGACGCTTCCGGCAGGGTCATCGCACCGAACGACGCCTACGCGCAGGCACAACACATTATCTCTGTGATCGGCCATGCCTTGTCCGAATTGGGCGCTTCGCTCCGCGAGGTGGTACGCACCCGCATCTTCGTGGTGGACATTGCCGCCCATGGCGAGGCTGTGGGTCGGGCTCACGGCGAGGCGTTTGGATCCGTCCAGCCGGCCTGCACCATGGTGGAAGTGACCCGCCTGATTGATGAACAGCTGCTGGTCGAGATCGAGGCGCACGCGATGGTCGGATAGCAGACTGAAAGCCGACCATGCGGTTCGCCTGTATCAGGCGGCCATCGCTAGTGCTTCCTCGAATTCGACGCCGACCACGCGCGAGACACCCTCCTCCTGCATAGTAATGCCGTACAGGCGGTCGGCCATCTCCATCGTGCGCTGATTGTGCGTCACCAGCACAAACTGCGTGTCCAGTGAAAACCGTCGGATAAGGCGCATGAATCGCTCAATGTTGGCATCGTCCAATGGCGCATCCACCTCGTCCAGGAAGCAGAACGGGCTCGGCTTCACCTGATAGATCGCAAACAGAAGTGCTATAGCCGTAAGCGTCTGTTCGCCGCTGGATAGCTGCGCAATGCTGATCGGGCGCTTGCCCCGGGGTCGCGCCGTGATGGCTATGGGTGATTCCAGCGGATCACCGGGGTCCACCAGCCGCAAATCTGCACTGGTATTGCCATCAAAAAGGTCGCGATAGAGCTTACAGAAATTCTCCCGGATAACCTGAAATGTCTCTATGAACCGCTTCGCTGCAGTCCTGTTGATCTCATCCGCGGTCTGCAGTAAGGTAGCCTCCGCCTTGCGCAGGTCTTCACAGTGCTCCATCATGAAGGCATGGCGCTCCCGCTCTTTCTCATACTCCTGCAGCGCCAGCGCATTGACCGTACCGATGCTGCGAAGCGAGGCCTGAATCGTCTCCAGCTCCGTGCGCATGGCGGCCTCCTCATTGGGCAGGAGCAGGTCGTCGCTGATCACAGCGCCGTAGGCCTCCTGTGCGGCCGTCGCTATGTCCGCCATCCTGGTTGCATGGGCGACACGCTCAACGGAGAGCGTGCGCTCCTCTGCCATGGCCTCTTCGTGCGTCCTGTGCAACCTGCGCAAAGCTTTCTCCAGCTCATCCATGGCCACGCGGGTTTCCATAAGGCGTGTCCTGCCCTGCCGATCCGCTTCCTCCAAACGCCTGCTCCTGGCGCGCTCTGCAGCCAAGTCGTCTTGCAAAGCGGCGATAGCCCGATCCAGGGAAGCGCGCTGCGCTTCAAGCGCGGCGGACTCTTCCTCCAACGCCTCAGCGCGCTCCGCTGCACGCTTGGCTTCACCTTCAATTCGTGAGATATCGCGACCCAAATGCTCCCAGGCGCTGCGGGCTCGCTGATCGGCAAGGCGCGCGGACAAGTAGCGATCCTGCCGCTGGTTGACTTCCGCTTCGGCGGTCATAAGTGCCCTTTGCGACACCGACATGCGCGTCTTGAGCGAAGCCAGCCGCCGCGCTTCCTCTTGGGCCGCCGCTTGCGGCTCGCTAGCCTGATTCGCCAGGGATTGCGCCTCTTCCGCCAGCGTCTTAAGGCGCGCGCGCAGCCGCGCCTGGCGGTCCACGGCCGATGCTCTTTCCTGCTGCACGCGGTCGTACGCATGATGGGCATCAGCGAGCGCTTGCTTCGCCTCCAAGAGCGCAGACCGCTTGGCCTCCAGGCCCACAGCGCGCTGAGACGACCGCAGCACTTTCAGCGCCGCCTGCTGCTGCTGATGCTCGGCTTGTAACCCGTTGAGCGACGCCTCCGCGGCAGCCAGCCGCGCAGCGCGATCCATGTGCACAAACGATGTCTCTTGAGCCTCACTGCCTACCTGCACGAAGCCGGATGCATCCAGCCATTCGCCGGATGCGCTGACCAGGCGCCATGGCGGCGCAACGAGGGGGCACGCCCAGTCGAGCTGATCCACATAATACGTGTCGCCAAGCACCAACCGCACCAGCGTGGCATACGCGGGGTCATGGACCTGAACCAGATCCATAAGCGGGATGAAGCCCGGGTGCGGTGGCGGCCGCGGCACTGTACGTGGCAAGCGATCCATTACCACAAGCAGAGCCCGACCTTTGTCTTCTGTTTTCAGAAGCGCCGCGGCCTGCGCGGCCTCCTCGACGGTCTGAACCACGATGCATGCGCCAAGCGGCCCTAGTGCTGCCGCTATCGCCGCTCTGTACTCAGGATCCGAGGTCAAAAGGTCGCTGATGGTCCTGATTTTGCCTAACGCCTGCGCCAAGAACTTCGTAGCCACGGGGAAATCTTCGTACCCTTCCACCAGCGCACGAAACAGTGTCGCCTCCGCCTTCATGGCCGCTTCCCGCTGAGCCAGGGCGCGCAGCGCAGCATCCGCGGTAGCAATCTGCTGTTCGATCAGACTATGCTCCGCTTCCGCCCTTGCCGCCTCCTCGCGGGCCGTGTTCAGAACCTCCGCTGCCTCTTCGTGTGCTTCCAGCGCCTTGCGAACGCGGACCTTTTCCTCCGCTGACCGGGCCGCAAGGACCTGGGCCTTTGACTTAAGCCGTGCGGTCTGCGCCGCGTTATGCTCTAATGCCGCAGTGATCCTGTCGCAAAGGCGCAGCTGCGCCGCCTGCGCCGCGATGAGCTGCCCGTGCTGCCTGGACAGGTCGTCAAGCAATGTGCGCTCGGCCTTCACCGCTTTTCTAGCTGCGTCCCGCGCTTCCATGGCCCGCTTCAAAGAATGGGCGGCCCCTGCCAGCTCCGGCTCGGTGCGGCTGCGATCTTCGCACAGCGTGGAAAGGGATTCCTCCCTCCGGGCCTGCCGGGCCAGCGTCTCTTCCCGACGCCGATGGACCCGCGCCACCTCGCGCCGCGTAGCAGCCTGCTGCTCCCTTTTCAGCCTGATCTCCGCCATCAGGCTGTCCACACGCCGCTCGTGGTCCCGCAGCGCGTTCCTGCTGCGCTTTGCCGCTTCTTCCAAGTCCATGTATCCCTTCCTGCGCTCCATGAGCCGCGCATCCTGGCTTCCCGTCTCCGCCTTTATGCGGGCTAGCCTCTCGCGCAACGTATTCAGCGCCTCGTCGAGCACCGACACCTCGAAGTCCAACTTGTTGTACTCCAAGGTCGACAGTGCCAGCGACAGCGCGCGCGCCCGCGTCGTGAGCGTGTCGTGTCGCGCCGCTGTCTTCGCCTGCCGGTTCAAGCGCTTGGCGCGGGCGGCAACCTCTGCCGTAAGGTCCTGCACCCGCAACAAGTCGGCCTGCACATTTTCCAGCTTGCGAAGCGCCTGGCTTCGGCGCTGTTTGTAGCGGGTGATACTGGCAGCCTCCTCAAACAGCCGCCGCCGATCATGGGCAACATCCGACAGGATGTCGCCGATCATCTTCAGCTCAATGACTGAGTAGGCCCCTGACCCCATCCCGGTATCCAGGAACAGTTCTACGATGTCACGAAGCCGGCACAGCGTGCCATTGAGAAGGTATTCCGAATCGCCGGAACGATACAGGCGGCGTCCCAGCGTGACTTCCGAATACTCCGTCGGCAGCAATGCGCGCGTATTCTGAATCGTCAGTTGCACCTCGGCCATACCCAGCCCACGGCGGCGCGCCGTTCCATTGAAGATGACGCTGTCCATCTTATCCGACCGCAGCACGCGTGGACGCTGCTCTCCAATCACCCACCGGAGCGCGTCCACCACATTGGACTTCCCACACCCATTCGGCCCTACAATCGCCGTGATCCCGGGATCGAAGCGCAGTGCCGTCGGCATTGCAAAACTCTTGAAGCCGTGAATATCAAGCCTGCTCAGATACATGCGCGCAGGTTACCGACCCAATGCACAACTTGGTAAGGTAGACAAGGTATGCCCGTTATGCAACTATGCAACCCGGGCACGTGGCCATCGCCGATCAGGTTATGGTGTCGGCGATGGCCCAAAGCAACCAGCCGAACAGGCATGACCACTATTGGGGCACGGCTATAACCGGTATTGGGAGCCTAAGCAGCTTTGGCTAATTCGCTGTCCAGCGTTTCGAACATCAGTCCGGACTGGTCCGGTGCCACACTAATGGCGATGTGCTGCCCGGCCTGTACCCAGCCGGACAGAATCCCTTCGGCCAGCTTGTTGGCCACCTCGCGCTGGAGAACGCGCTTGACGGGCCGCGCACCGAAGGCCGGTTCGTACCCAAGGTCGGCCAGATAAGCCGCCGCGTCCTCGCCCAGGGTCAGATGGATCTTATGGTTCAGCGCCAGCTGCTTGAGCCCTGCGAACTGGGTCTGCACAATCCTGCGAATGACATCCCGGTCCAGCGCATTGAATAGCACGATCTCATCGATGCGGTTCAGAAACTCCGGCCGCAGCCTTTTCTTGAGCAGCTGCAGCACATCGCGCTTAAGGCTTTCCTGGTGTGCCGGCGGCAGCACATCGTCCATCAGCTCCAGGCGCTCCCGCAGCATGTCGGAGCCCAGGTTGCTGGTCATGATGACGATGGTGTTCTTGAAGTCCGTCGGACGCCCTTTGCCATCGGTGAGGACGCCATCATCCAGCACCTGAAGCAGCGTATTGAACACCTCGGAATGGGCCTTTTCTATCTCGTCCAGCAAGACCACCGAGTAGGGCCGGCGGCGCACCGCCTCTGTGAGCTGTCCGCCCTCTTCGAACCCCACGTATCCGGGCGGTGCCCCTACCAGGCGACTCACGCTGTGGCGCTCCTGATACTCGCTCATGTCAATGCGGACGAGCGCACTCTCCTTGTTGAACAGGAACACCGCCAGGGCCTTGGCCAATTCTGTCTTGCCTACACCCGTCGAGCCAAGGAAAATAAAAGAGCCGATAGGCCGCCCTTCTTCCTGCAGCCCCGCGCGGCCCCGCCGCACCGCGTTGGCCACGGTGGCGATGGCTTCATCCTGCCCTATTACGCGGGCCTTAAGCTCCGCTTCAATGCGTACGAGCTTGGCGCGCTCGCTTTCCAGCATTCGTGACACCGGCACGCCGGTCCACTTGGCTACGACCTCGGCAATATCCTCACTGTCAATCTCTTCCTTGAGCAGTGATCCATGGGCCTGCACTTCCGCCAATTTGGCCTGCGCATTCTTGATCTGCGCTTCCAGCGCGGGAATCTTGCCGTGCCGAATACGTGCCACTTCACCGTACTTGCCCTCGCGCAGGAGCGATTCATCCTTGATGCGCAGCTCTTCAATCTGCGCACGCGCAGACCGGATTTCGCCGATGAGCTCCTTCTCCTGCGTCCATCGTGCGCGCAGCGCGGATCGCTCGGACTCAAGATTCGCCAGCTGCTTGTTAATCTGTGACAGCTTGGCCTGATCCTTGTCGCGCTTGACTGCTTCCCGCTCGATTTCCAGTTGCCGCAGTTGCCGCTCCAAGTCGTCAAGCTCCTCCGGCAAGGAGTCTATCTCCGTGCGCAGACGGGCCATCGCTTCGTCAATCAGGTCGATGGCCTTGTCCGGCAAGAAGCGGTCCGCGATGTAACGGTGGCTCAGCTCTGCGGCCGACACGATAGCATCATCATTGATGCGCACGCCGTGATGCACCTCGTAACGCTCACGAATGCCGCGCAGGATTGAAATGGTGTCCTGCACGCTCGGCTCATCCACCAGTACGGTTTGGAATCGGCGCGCGAGCGCCTTGTCTTTCTCGAGGTGTTTCCGGTACTCATCCAGCGTAGTGGCTCCAATGGTACGCAGGTCGCCGCGCGCTAGGGCCGGCTTCAGGATGTTTGCGGCATCCATGGCACCCTCTGCACTGCCTGCGCCAACGAGCGTATGTATCTCATCAATGAACAGGAGTACCTGCCCATCGGAATTGGCCACCTCTTTGATCACTGCTTTGAGACGATCCTCAAATTCGCCGCGATACTTGGCCCCGGCGATCAGTGCGCCCATATCCAGGGCATGAATGCGCCTGGTCTTGAGACCTTCCGGCACATCACCCTGGACGATGCGGATGGATATCCCTTCGGCTATGGCGGTTTTCCCTACGCCTGGCTCGCCGATCAGCACAGGGTTGTTCTTCTTGCGGCGCGACAGGATCTGAAGCACGCGGCGAATCTCTTCGTCGCGCCCGATCACCGGGTCAATCCTGCCGTTCGCTGCCAGGTCGTTGAGATTGCGCGTAAAGCGCTCCAAGGCCTGGTAGCGATCCTCCGCATGCCGGTCCGTCACACGCTCATTCCCGCGCACTTCGGCGAGTATGGACAGAATGGCGGGCTTGGTCACCCCTTGTCTGCGCAGCGCATCGGCAACGGTGCCGTCGGTGGTGGCCAGTCCCAGAAGCAGGTGTTCGCTGCTTATGTAGTCATCTTGCAAAGCGGCGGCTTCTTTGACAGCCGCATCAAAGACCGCCTTGATGCCCTGCCCCAGGTACTGCCCGCTTACGCTGGCACCGGCAACCTTTGGCAGCTTGGTCAGGGCATCGGCCACCTCTGCTCGCATCAGCGGCATGCTGACGTCGAGCTTATGCAGGATGGCGGCAACGATGTTGCCGGGCTGCGACAGCAGCGCCTCCATAAGGTGTGGAGCCTCGAGACCCTGGTGCTGCTTCGAAGCCGCAAGGGAAAGTGCCTCCTTTACAGCCTCCTGAGCCTTTACAGTGAGCTTGTCGGTATTCATGGTTTGGTCGTGTCAGAGTTCCTGGCAAAACAAGCCTTGCTGCCCATTTCTACCAGATCCTGTATCACCAAAAGCGTACCAAACCAGCCGGGTGTGACAGAATGGCAGACTAGCGCAGGCGTTCCGCCGCAATGAATCCAAGGAGCAGTACGCCATCACCCGCCAGCCGCAATCCCACCGATCCTGGGCCGGGCGCTGGGCCATGGCTGTGAATGATCATCTCACCATCCGCGTAGGCACGGAAATGCGTACGATCGCTTACTGCGCGGTACCGCGCCCAGGATGCAGGCACGAAGGACTCGTCCTCCAGGATTTGCGATTCGCCCGCCACCATGCGCCCCTGCCGCACATGCCCGGAAGCGAACTCGGTATAATGGTAATTGAGCGAATCCTGCACATTATACACGACCTGGACAGAACCGCGAAAGGCCGTGAGCCCCAGGTCCAGATCCACCTGGACGCTGCCAAAGTCACTTTCAAGCACCACGAGCGCCGGGGCGCGCCGGGCGACCAAAGCCAGCACCGTATCCCCCTGCACGGATGCCTGCAAATCTCCTGCCTTCAGCACAAAAGCCTGCAAAAACGCATCCGCTGCGTAGCTGCCGGGCATCCAGCGCCATGATCCATCTTCCCTTACCTCTGGAAGCTGACGCCCACCCTTAAGGCGTGCGATCTCACGCTGGCTGGATTCCAGTTGCGACGCCATCGCCTCTACGGCCGCCACGCCAACGCCGTGTTCATAGACCATGCGGCCCCCGTGATCGGCGGTCTTGTAGATCACGAAGAGCCCCCCGGCCGCAACTAGGATCAGCGGGATTTGCACGCGTATGTTGCCCCGCCATGCGGCACGCAAGGCCACCACCAGGCGCAGCAGCGCATAGGCCACGAAGTACCAAAGCGCTACGGTGGCCCAGTCGGCATGGGTCGTGAGCAAGACGCTGGCTTGATCGGACACGCTCACCGTGTCCGCCGCCGCCTTGCCTGACAGAAAGCTTGCGACGGTACCGAGCGCACCGAGGATATACAACGTGAGGGCCGTGGTGGCCAAAAGCCGCCGCCAAAAGAGCGACAACAGATCCACCAGTACGGCCACCACGAGCAGCGCAATTGGCAGATGCACCACCATAGGGTGAATGTTTGGAGCCCAATCCGGAATCATCGTGCGGCCATCTATCTGAATCGAAAGAGACGAAGACTGTTGGTCACTACGGACACGCTCGAAAGCGCCATGGCCCCCGATGCGATCATCGGGCTGAGCATGACGCCCAGTACAGGAAACAGCACACCGGCCGCTACAGGAATGCCGATGACGTTGTAAACAAAAGCGAAGAACAGATTCTGGCGAATGGTGCGCATCGTGCGCCGCGCCAGGCGGATGGCTTCGGGCACCGCTTGCAGACTACTCTGCATCAGCGTCACGTCCGCCGCCTCTACCGCGATCTGTGCGCCTGCGCCGAGCGCAATGCCTACATCCGCTTCCGCGAGGGCGGGCGTATCGTTGATGCCGTCGCCAACCATAGCGACGACGCGCTTCGCCGCTTGCACACTGCGGACCGCTTGTGCTTTTTCGCCGGGCAAGATCCCAGCAACAATCTGTGTGATGCCAGCCGCCTGGGCCACCGGGCGCGCACTTGCTTCCGTGTCCCCCGTTGCCATCGTGGTTTCGATGCCCAGCTGCCGCAGTGCACCAATCGCTGATGGCGCATCCTCCCGCAACCGGTCCTGCACAGCCACTGCGCCAGCGGGCACACCATCCACGGCGACCAGCACGCTGGCATGGCCGCCTAATGCATCGCTTATCGGCAGCAGCGTCTGCGCCGGCACGCCGTGCCGCTCCAGAAACGCCGCATTTCCGATGAGAAGGTCGTGCCCTTCTACCTGTGCGGCGATCCCAAGTCCGGTAGCCGACTCGAATGACGACACCGGCGGCAATTGTAGATCGCGGCGTTTGGCTTCCGCCACGATGGCCGTGCCTATGGGGTGCTGTGAGCGGGCCTCCGCCGAAGCGACCAGCCGCAGCAGTGCGTCCTCCTGCCAAGTACCCAGCGTCTCAAGGCCCGTCACCACCGGCTGCCCTTCGGTCAGCGTACCGGTCTTGTCTATTACTACATGCCGGATGGCCGCCGCGCGCTGAATGGTGTCGGCACCTTTGAAGAGTATACCGCGTCGCGCCGCAACGCCAGTAGCCACCACCGCAGCCGTCGGAGTTGCAAGTCCCAGCGCACAGGGACATGCGATGATGAGCACCGAAACGAATGCCACCAGTGCACGCGGCAGCGCCGCGGCAGTGCCCCAGAAGAGCCAGGCCGCCAGCGTGATCACCGCGACGCCCAGCACGGCCGGCACAAAGAACGCACAGACCTTGTCAGCGAGGTGCTGTATGGGTGCTGTGCGCTGCTGCGCTTCCCGCGTGAGACGCACAATCTGCTGCAGCGCCGTGTCTTGACCGATGCGCAATACACGGACCACCAGCGCACCGTGCGTGTTCACCGTCCCGCCGGTGACCGGGCTGCCGGCGACCTTTTCCACGGGCAATGGCTCGCCCGTGAGCATACTTTCGTTTACGGCGGAAGCACCTTCCTCGACGATGCCATCTACGGGCACATGCTCCCCGGGCCGTATGACCACGCGATCTCCCACGCAAACGGCCTCGACCGGCATATCGGTCATCTGCCCGCCGCGCAAGACATGGGCCAGAGCCGGTTGCAGTGCCATGATTCCTTCCAGCGCTGCCAGCGTACGCTTGCGTGCACGCGCTTCCATGAGCCGACCGCCGCGCACCAGTGTTACAATAACGGCAGCCGCTTCAAAGTACACGGCAGGCGCGCTGCCTGCAGCCGTTATCCAGGCTGGCCAGATCGTAGCCACCACGCTGTAGCAATAAGCCGACCCTACACCAAGCGCTATAAGCGTATTCATGTCGGCAGAGCGGTGCCTAAGCGCCTCCCAGGCGCTCACAAAGAAGGTGTACCCGGCCCACACGACGACGGGCGTCGCCAGCGCCCACAACAGAAAGTGCACCCCGCTGAAGGCCAGGCCAGGCACCATCGACAGTGCGAGAATCGGAACGCACAGCAGCGCAGATATCACAAAGCGCTGCCGCTCGCGTGCCAGCACCGCGGCTTGCTCCGCGTGCGGGCGCTCCGGATCAGGCGCTGCAGCAACCTCCAACCCGGCCTTACGGGCGGCATCAATGAGCAGATCGCGATTCGCCGCACCCGCGACAAACGTCACTACCAGTTGCCCGCTCATCGTGGTGCGCACCTCCTGAATGCCCGGCACAGCGGCCAGAGCCGTCAGATCAGTCGGGAAGGGACAAGCAAACTCGAGACGCTCCAGCGCAACGCTGTAGCCGGCTGATTCGACGGCTTTGACCATAAGTGAGAGGTCTACTTCGTCATCCTGCACCACCGTGGCCGTGCCCGAAGCATAGTTGACCCTGGCCGCCTGTACTCCGGGCACCTTCTGCAGGCTTCGCTCCACGCGCGCAGAACAGGCGGCACAGGTCATTCCCGCGACTTGTATCGTTGTGGTAGCAGGATTTAGCATCAGGGCATTGCAGGTAGCCACAATATTGAACCTCAAGAGTCCGTAATTGTTGATACCTCGTCTTTGCTTATCGAAATAGCCATGCACAAGGCTACCCTTGTTCACGAGGAGGTGATGGAAGCCGATCCTGCCGCGCTCTTTGCGGCCCTCCACACGCCGCGGGCCATCTGCAACTGGTGGGGTGCTGCTACCGCCATAGTCGTGGCAAAAACTGACGGCTATTTTGTGGTGGCCTGGGGTGCGGAAGAAGACCCTACGTATTTTTCATTAGCCCGCATTACGACGTTTGAGGCTCCGTATCGGATGGTGCTTGCCGACTATCAGTACTACGCCAAAGATGGTCGCATGCCCATTGATGCAGACTTTGTCGTCACCTTTGAGGTCAACCCAGCAGGTAGCGGCGCGAGGCTGCGTATCATCCATGATGGATTTCCACCCGGCTCCAACGAATTCTTCCAAAGCTGTGTACAGGGATGGGCGGACACTTGCGTGGGGCTTCGGCGCTACATGGCGGAGGCCAATGCATAAGAGCCTGGGTGAACCCTGCGATGGAGCGGCTGGCCCTTGCACGCGCAGCCGCAGCGCGCTGCGATGCTACGGCTTTTGAGCAAGAATGCACCATGCGCAGCACTTCTACACGCGCGCTCGCGAGAAGCAGCAAGTCCGAGAAGGACGAAAACTTTCCCGTGGCACCGCTTCTGTTGCCGGCGCACCTTCGACCTCATGTCAAGACTTTCTACCGGTTTGCGCGGACCGCAGACGACATCGCAGACAATCCGACGCTGCATCCTAGCCAGAAGATTACGGCCCTTGCTGCACTAGAATTCGCACTGGAGTCCAGTCAAAGCCACACCCCTGAACCGGCGCGGGCCATGCGCGACAGCCTGGCACAGACGCAACTGACGCCGCAGCACTGCAAAGACTTGCTCCGCGCCTTCGCGCAAGATGCAACCAAGTCCCGGTATGCGTCCTGGACGGAACTCATGGATTACTGCCGATGGTCCGCGGCGCCTGTTGGGCGCTACCTTATTGACCTGCACGGGGGCCCCCGCACAGCCTATCCTGCCTCCGATGCACTCTGCAGCGCGCTGCAGGTGCTTAACCATTTGCAGGACTGCCAGAATGATTATCTCTTACTGAACCGCGTGTACATCCCGCAGGATTGGCTGCAGGATGAAGGCCTCACCGCTTCTGCGCTTGCCGGATGCCAGAGCAGCGCAGCGCTCCGCCGCGTGCTGAACCGTTGCTTGGCGGGCATAGAGAATTTGCTGTCCCAAGCCACGCCCCTGCCTACCCAAATAGCCCACTGGCGCCTTGCAATGGACGCTTCTGCGATCCTCGCGATTGCCGGGGCACTGACCGGCGCGCTCAAGCGTCGTGATCCACTGGCCGAACGTGTCGCGCTTAGCGCCTGGGGTACTGCCGGCTGCATCATCTCCGGCGTAAGCCTTGCCGCATGGCAGCGGCTGCGCCGCCGATCACAAGTTCGGCGCAGAGCCACCACTGCCGCATAGGCGCGTGGGTATGACGGGCGACATACCGGATCCGTGGGCGTATGTGCACGAGATCGTAGGCACTGCCCGATCCTCTTTTCTGTGGGGTATGCGGGCGCTGCCCCAGCGCCGGCGGCGTGCCATCTATGCGGTCTATGCCTTTTCCCGTGTGGTGGACAACATCGCCGATCAGCCTGGGGCGATCGATGCCAAGCGACGCGCCCTGGCTGACTGGCGCGAAGAGGTGAATCAGCTCTATGCTGGTTCGCCGCGACATCCCTTGACACGCGCGCTTGCAGACCCTGTCCAGGAGTTTGCGCTTCCGCAATCGGAGTTCCATGCGCTGATCGACGGCATGGAAGCGGACGCCATGGACTCGGTCCGGATGCCGACACTGGAAGATCTTATGCTTTACTGCCGGCGCGTGGCAGGGGCTGTGGGCGTGTTGTGCATCCACATCTTCGGGCTACGCAAAGAGCCGGCATTGCAGTTCGCCGTGGCGCTCGGCAATGCCTTTCAGCTCACCAACATTCTGCGCGACATCAAGGAAGATGCCGCCCGCAATCGACTGTACATCCCGCTTGAAGTGCTGCAACGCCATGCAGTAGAGCCAGAGCCGCTCCAGGGCTTGATGGCTCAACGCGGCTTTGCGGCTGCCTGTGCCGATCTGGCCTCCCTTGCCCAATCCCAGTACACCGAAGCAGAGCGTCTGATTGCGCAACTGGGCTGGTGGCGTACCCGTCCCCCTGTGCTCATGAAGGCGGTCTATCAGGCTGGCCTCGACCGCCTCATGGCGCGTGGCTGGACCCAATGGGAGCAACCGGCACGGCCGGGCCGCCTACATCAGCTGTGGCTTGTCCTTCGGTACGGCTTCCGTTGAGCGGTTCTGGGACCATCCATATCGTGGGCGCGGGCCTGGCAGGCCTGGCCGGAGCCGTCAGGTCGGTGCAGCGCGGAGCAAAAGTTTGCCTGTACGAAAGCGCCTTGAGGGCCGGCGGACGCTGCCGGTCCTTTCATGACGCGAAGCTGGACCGCACCCTGGATAACGGCAACCACCTGTTGCTGAGCGGCAATCGTGCCACGATGGACTACTTGCGTACGGTTAAGAGTCTGGACCGCCTGGTCGGCCCGCCGCGCGCAGCTTTTCCTTTCGTGGACCTGCGTACGGGCGAGCGCTGGTGCATTCGCCCAAGCCGGGGACCGGTACCCTGGTGGATTTGCAACCGGCAGCGGCGCATTCCTGGCACCACGTTGCGGGACTATGCGAGTGCACTCCGCCTGTTGACGGCTGGTGAGGCCGCGACGGTTCTGGCATGCGTCGGCGACGCGGGCGTTCTGTTCGAGCGGTTCTGGACGCCGCTGGCCGTGGGTGCGCTCAACGCGCCCGTGCATGAAGGTGCAGCGAGGCTGCTTGGGCCCGTCCTGAAAGAAACATTTGCGAAAGGCGAGGCCTACTGTCGCCCTCGCATCGCGCGACATGGGCTGTCGGACGCTTTCGTGGTGCCCGCGCTTACATGGCTTCGAGATCACGGTGCATCGATTCACCTTTCGCATCGGCTGCGTGCCCTGCCATCCGAGGGCTCCCGGGTGGCCGCGCTGGACTTCGGAAATACTAGCGTATCCATTGGCGAGCATGACCGCGTGATTCTCGCCGTCCCTTCCTGGGTCGCGGCGATGTTGCTCCCGGACGTTACGGTGCCGGAGGGACAGAGCGCTATCGTCAATGCCCACTTCCTGTTGCCGTTCTGCGGTGCGGACCTGTTCCTCGGCATCCTCGGCGGTACGGCGCAGTGGATCTTTTTCAGGGATGATGTGGCCTCGGTGACCGTCAGCGCAGCCGGCCCGCTGGCGCGCAAGGACAATGACGCCCTGGCCTACGCTATATGGCAGGATGTCGCCAAGACGCTGGGAATCGCATCCGGGGCACCGCCTCCGTTCCGCATTATCAAAGAAAAGCGCGCCACCTTTCGGCAGGTGCCGGGCAATCTCAAACGCCGCCCTGGTGCGGCCACCCACCTCGAGAATGTGTTCTTGGCCGGGGACTGGACCAATACCGGTCTGCCTGCCACCATAGAGGGCGCGGTTCGTTCGGGCTTTACGGCGGCGCAGGCTGCCTTGCGTTAGCCTAGCGCCTGGATAAGGTCCGCGCACAGATCATCGGGGTCTTCCAAGCCCACCGAGAGCCGCATTACGCCTTCACCCGTATAAGCTTTGTATGCTGCGAGGTCGTCTCCTGTCAGCCGAAACGTCGACCGCATGATGGCATGGGTGCCGATATAGAAGAGCAGACTATGGACATGCCCCAGCGAGACCGCATAGCTGATAACCTTCAGGCGCTGCTGCAGCTGCCGCGCCATCGCATCTCCGTCTGCTACCTGAAAGGTGAGCATGCCGCCGGGCAGGCGCATCTGCTGCGCCGCAAGGCCCGCCTGGGGGTGCGTGGACCGTCCTGGGTAGACAACCCTGGTCACACGCGGATGGTGCGCAAGCATAGCGGCAATCTGTTGGGCGCTATCGCTGTGCGCCTGCATTCGGAGCGGCAACGTCGCAATGCCGCGCAGTATCAGCCATGCATTGAAGGGACTCAGCACGCCGCCCACGCGGGTGCCTATACGCGCGCGTATGGGACCTACCAGGCTGCTGCGTCCCGCGATGACGCCGCCCAAGGCATCGCCGTGCCCACCCAGGTACTTAGTGAGCGAATGCACCACGAAGTCCGCACCTAGCTCCAGCGGCCTGGTGATGACGGGCGATGCGAAGGTAGAATCCACCGATAGCAGCGCGTTCGCCTCATGGGCCAGCGCAGCAACGCGTGCGATGTCGGTCAGGCGCAAGATGGGATTACAAGGCGTCTCTATGTGCACCAGCCTGGTGTTCGGGCGCAGTGCACGCTGGACGGCTTCCAGGTCGGACGTATCCACATGCGTCACGGATACGCCCATCTGCGGCAGCATGTCGTAGGTGTACTCGACCGCGCCCGCATAACCGACGTTGGTCATCACCAGGTGGTCGCCCACCCCGAGATGGTGTGCAAAGAGCCCTGTGATGGCCGCGATACCGCTGCTGAAACACAGCCCCTCTTCGGCACCCTCCAGCGAAGCCACGCGGTCTTCCAGCATCGCCACCGTGGGATTGCCCCACCGCGTATAGATGAATGGCGATTCCGGCGTCAGGTCTTCCGCAGAAAAGCTGAGGTCCGCCGGGGTCATGTACGAGTTCGCCATGTGGAGTGGCGGGACTACGGCCCGTCCGGGCGCATGGGGCAGTTCGCCGCCGTGAATGGCGCGCGTACGCAGGCTGGTGTGCTTCATGAGGCTCATTATTGCTGTTGCCATCCTGTGCTGCCCCGGCTTCGTGTCCCACCGGCTTTCCTCCAACGAGAGCGGGTCGAACGGCTCAGCACAAGCGGCGCGTAGACAGGCCGCCTGGCAGCTGTGGAAAGTACAAAGACTTCGGCAATGCACGTGAGTGGCGCACAGGGCAGCGCTGCACGGTGATGAAACAGAGCGGCGCTGCACGGTGTCGCAGGCACTCCGCCCTGCTCCGTGCAGGGGAGGAGAACCGAAAACCTTCGTTGCTATGGCATGACCTTTTGGACCACGCGGCACGTTTTGCACTGCGCGGGCCCTGCAACGCAGCGCGGAGCCGTCACGATGCAGTGCGGCGGGCTGAACTGCGCGGCTGCTCTGCGGCCGCCGCACTGCGCTGATGCAACACTATGCGGCGACGGCGCGTATCCTTCGTTCTGCACTGACGCACGCCTATATGTTCGTAACATCCGAACTTTTTGATTTTCTATCCGAACTTACTGACAACAACGACCGTGCATGGTTTGCCGCGAACAAACATCGCTATGAGGACCATGTCAAGGGGCCTCTGCTCAACCTGATTTCGGCGTTCGCTGAGCCGCTCAGCCAGATCAGTCCAAACTTTCGTGCCATTCCCAAAGTGGGCGGCTCGCTCTTTCGGATCCATCGAGACATTCGCTTCTCGAAAGACAAGCGCCCGTACAAGGATTACGTAGGAATTCACTTTCGGCACAATAAGGGCAAGGATGCGCATGCGCCCGGCTTCTACTTCCATCTTGAGCCCGATCTCTGCTATACAGCGGGCGGCATCTGGGGGGCCAATTACAAGATGCTGACCCGGGTTCGCACGGCGATCGTTGACGACACGCTGCAGTGGGCTGCCTTGAAGGAGCGACTGATCACTGAATTCGACCTGGGCCTGCGCAACAAGAGCCTCAAGCGCGTGCCGCGCGGCTTTGATCCCGCGCATCCGTTTGCGGACGACCTGCGGCGCAGGCATTTCATCGCGGTCAAGACGCTGACCCGAAGCCAGGTCATAGGCGATGATCAGCTGGAAATGCTCGAAGTGAACTTTCGCAAATGTGCGCCTTTTGTAGAGTTTTTGACACGTGCCGTTGGTATGACCTGGTAATTCCGTCAGAACCGCTGAACACACTAACCACACCACACCCATGTTTCCAACCATGAATCCCTTCTTGACGCACGGCGCGGTCAGCTGGAGCGAATACCTTGCCGCCGACCCCGCCGTGTCCATCGCCTTTTACGAGAACGTGCTCGGCTGGCAGCACCATGCCATGCCAATGGAGGGTTCCGGCCTGTACCGCATCGCTACGGCCAACGGCACGTTTGCGGCGGGATTCATGCAGCGGCCCCACGAGAGCATTCCACCGTGCTGGGGCTTTTACGTCACTGTTGAGGATATACAGGCATTCATTGCCAGGCACAAGCCGCGCTTGTGTGTTCCGCTGACCGATACGCCCATGGGGCCGTTTTGCGGCATTCTGGATCCTCAAGGTGCAGTGCTGTATGCGATCGAGTACAACGCCGCAGAGAATGAAACCGAAGCGGTCACCGACTTTGTGAGCGCATTCACCCGGCATGGACTCTTCAGCTGGTTTGAGCTGCATACCAAGGATGCAGCAGCGGCAGCGCAGTACTATGGGACGCTTTTCGGATGGACATTCGACGAAATGCCGATCCCCTCAGGCATCTACCGGCGTATCTCTGTGGGCGACGTAGGGATCGGCGGCATCGCTGAAATGCCACTGGGCGATGCACCGGCCTACTGGCACGGCTTTGTTACGGTTGACGATGTGGATGCGCGCATCGATAAAGCAACCGCTCGCGGTGCCGAGGTCAAGATGGGACCCTTTGACTTGCCCGGCGTTGGGCGTATGGCGCATATCCATGACCCGGATGGCGCGCCGCTGTCGCTGATCACCTACGAGCTCATGGTCGACTGACCCGCCTCCGCGGCAGGGCGGCCCTGCTGCATCACAGCCCCAACGGCTCCCTGCTGCCGGCGCTTGATCTGAGCAGCGCCTGCCAGCACCGCGGCCACGGCCAGAATCGGCGTGAGGATGTGGACCCACATCGGTCGCACGGCGCTCCGGACGATCTCCATCCGCTCGAGTGTGGCTTCCCTCGCGGCTACCGGGGCCTCTTCAGCCCCTTGGAGCGTGGCAAAGCCGATAAGGACCACAATCATAATCAGAAACAGGACTGCCTGGCCGCGCCGATCCACTGCCTGGCATAAAAGGCCGCCCACATAGGCACCGAGGGCGGTCGCGGCAAGGCTTACCGCGATCCATAAGGCCGACACGTTCCACGACTCCTCATGAAAAAGCCGCTCCGCGCCAAAGGCGCTGCAGGCACCCTCCAAGCCCAGCAACAGGGTACCGCTGAGCACCGAGTAACCAATCATGCAGACAACGAACGCGCGAAAGTTGCGGCCCACAAAACGCAAGGGCAGTGCAACCAGGCGCAGGAGAAAAAACACAGCCGTCCAAGTGGTTTACCATCGATATGCGGCGCCGTGCGTCTTGCAGCGCATGGCTGATCCACAAGGTTAAAGCCGATCGGAGTCGGCCAGCACCCTCTCGGGGGCCGACCCAGGTGCAGGATTCGACCCGCGACCGGCCTGCGCCCCGGCGAATGCTGCCTACCTGCTACGTTTCACCTTGGTGGACAGAAACACGCCTACTGCGCCCAGAACCGGGTTCAGGTAGTTGAGCCACACGGGCGACACCGCATTGTTCATCGCTTCCATGTTGCTGGGCGACGCATTCAGTCGCTCCCCTGGCACTGACACGCCCTCCATAAAGGCCAGCACCAGGCCGACCACAAGGACCACACCCACCAGGGCGCTGACCGCCCTGCCCGAGTGGTCAATAGATTGAGCTGTCAGGCCGCCGACGAAGGCCGACCCTAGGCCCACAACAATGCTCAGCGCAATCCACAGCGTAGAGGGGGCCCAAGAGCCTGACTTAAAGGACAAGCCCGGTCCTATCGCCAAGTAGGCCACCGTGAACAAGCCCATGATCAATAGGGCCATCGCTGCATATCCAGCAATGACCCCTAAAATGGTTTTAAATATTTTCATTGGCGCCAGCAGATGGTTCGACTCGGCCCAAGGTACGGCATTTCGGCCATTATTTGCACCGGCGCCGCGCGCTTCTTGGCACCGCTTGGAGTGCCGGTGCACCTTCGCGCATGAGGCCGAGGCCTAGCTGTGCGCGAGCCGCTCCTTGCGGCTGTCCCAGCGCCACGGAACCTCGCGTCCTTGCAAGTGCACGCCGCCCAGCCACTGATTGATGCCACGCAGACGCACAGCATCCACATGGCCGCTTACCACGGACTGCCCGACCTTCGTGGTGCCCAGCGTGGCACGTCGCATGTCATAGCGATCAAACGGGCCCGCTATGGTGATGAGCGGGTCGGGGGCCCGCGCCAACTCCTGCAGCCGGTGCCACAAGGACCAGTCTCCCAAAAACGGCGCGGCTTCCTGGTCCCAGTGTGCCTTCAGCAGGGCCACCGGGTCCGTAATACCGCTGGCAATGGCACCCAGTGCATGACGCGCCGTGCGACCCAGACCATTGAAGGTGGAAGGCAACTCCTGGAGGTGGCGAATCAGAGCAGCCCGCATAAAGGGCAACGCTGCCGAATCGGTCGCCAGGAACGCCTCGACCGCGCATGGAGTGTCGCTGGTAAAGCATTCCCAGGCTCCAAGCGCAACCGTGTATGCTTCGGCTGAAACCGCGCGGCGCGTCTTGAAGAGCGGTGCCACATGGCGTGGCTTCAGGTCACCCAGTCCCCTGAAGCGGGCAACGCCTGGATGCCGATCAATGCAGATCAGCGAGATGCAGCGATCCGTGCCCCCTGTCGCAGCAAGAATGGAAAGGATCTGCACGAGCTGCAGCTGATCATACAGGTCGTGCTCAAACCACAGCACCACTTCGTCATACGCCCGGTGGTTTCTGAGGGTCTGATCACGCGCGGCGAAGGCTGCACGCAAGTCCGCCAAGGTGCCCCAGCCGCGGCTCGCCAGAAAGGCCGCGCGCATCAGGCTGAGCTCCTCGAGCGGCAGCTGCGGCACCGGGCCTTCGTGCAGCACATCACGCCATGTTGCTATCTTGCCTTTACAGCCGCCAGCCTTCAGCAATGCGCGGGCAGCATCTCCATTGGTAACATGCAGCAACATGGTGCGTACCGCGTTGTGCGCCGCAGCGCAATCAGCAGCGCATAAACGACCGGTCAGGCGGCGGGACCGCGCGCATTAACGCTATGGCAGATATCTATCACGAATTGCTCATCAACGCGCCACGCGCGCGCGTCTTTCAGGCCATTGCTTCGCCAGCGGGACTCAATGCCTGGTGGACCATGGAGGCCGAGGGCACACCCGAGGCGGACAATGGGTATGTGCTCTACTTCGGTCCCGGCTATACGTGGCACGCCAAGGTGCTCCAGTGCAAAGCACCGGACCACATCGAGTGGGAATTCACTGAGGCGGACCCGGACTGGACCGGAACGCACCTGCGCATGGACCTGTCCGCAGCCAACAGCCATACCGTGGTTGCATTTGTCCATTCGGGATGGTCCGTACCCAATCGGCATTACCGCATATCCAGCTTCTGCTGGGCCATGTACCTGCGCCTGCTCAAGCGATACGTGGAGCACGGAGAAGTGGTGCCCTATGCACAGCGCCTGGACGTGTAGGCTACTGGGGGCGGAACCGGTAGATCTTCGGTCGCGCGACGCGACGCGGCGGTGTGTGCTCGTGCCTGTAGATCGCGGTACGGGTGACATGCCCTATGTATCGCCCCAATACGGTGACTTCCTCAAAAATGTCCGGCTCGATGTGGATGTCGTCATACAGCGGATTGGCCGGCTCAAGCCTGAGCCCGTTGCGGTCCATATAAATGCGCTTGAGTGAGGTCTCCCCATTGTAAAGAATCGCCCCGATGCCGCCGTTGGGGATGTCATCATCTACGAGCAGCACGTAGTCCCCGCTGTTGATGTCTGCGCCCACCATCGACTGACCCGAGACCCTCAGGGCAAAGACGCGGTCGATATTCGGAAACAGTGTCTCCAGCGTAATGGTGCCGAGATTGGCCTCTACCGCTTCCTGGAGCTGTCCCGCCTCAATGATGCCCTTGATCGGAATGGACGGCCTCATTGGTACGGAGTCAGCGAATTCGTACCCGACTCCATACTTGACAAGGACTCGCTTCTTCAGGAGCGCCTTGATGTTCTGGGTTACGCTGTTGGGAGACTTGAAACCAAACTGCTCACTGATCAGCTTGTACGTAGGCCAGTCGCCATCGTGCGTCTCCATGTACGAGCGAATAAAGGCAACGAACTCCTTCTGCTTTTCGGTAAGTCTGTTGGTGGGCATTGCAAATACGGTTGGTTAGCGGCGAAACAGCGGCGGGTCGGGGCGGCGTAGCAGTGGCGCGAGCACCATGCACAGGGCCGAAAAAAGATCCCGCGATCGTCGGCATAATCATGTGCGGCTCTGGGCATCCTCCGGCCGGGATCCGTCGGCATCGGGTGGCGATGCAGCGGCCTCCTCCAGGATGCGTACTGCGAACAGTTGCAGGCTCCAAAGCGTGCCAAGCACCCGTTCAATGCGTCCTTTCTTGTCATCCGCAAAGGGTGCCCGGAGGGTTACAGCGATGGCATCGCTGCTGGCCTCAATGTGCACATCCTGATCCTTGAAGTAGCGCTGTGCATCGCTTCTTGTTCGCGCTCCCACTGCAGGCACCGTGCCCGCGCACGCCGATATGCTGATCTTCGCGCTAAAACCCGCAGGCGAGACTTCCAGCGCGCCGGAAAGATGGTCATTGGCGCTGGGGTTTCCATCTACAAGCAGGCGGCCGCCGTCGCTCACTGCTTTCTGCAACGCGTTCCAGACCTCTAACTCGTGGTAGCGCCAGCTTGCGGCCGACTTGGACCACGGCATCTGAACGAAGTCTATTTCAAGAGGCTTGGCCATGGCTATGAATCCGTGCAGGCGTCGCCATCGATGCCCGGCCGTGGAAAGAACTGATCGATCAGGATGGCATTGCCATCAGGGTCGGTAAGCATCAGGCTTCCAGGACCGTCCGGATTTGCTTTTTCGTCTACGCCGCTCAAAAGCTCCACTCCTTGCGCCTGAAGCGCCCGCTGAATGTCACGCACATCCGTGAAATCCGCCACGCGCCAGTCCGACAGCGGATTGTCCGTGACACCTCCGGACACGTGCAGCCCTGGATTGAACGTCAGAATGTTGTTCTCGAACATGTCCTGGAACAGCCCCAAGACGGTTGTACCCTGACTGAGCATGATGTATCCGCTTCCGCCGCCCGTTACATGGAACCCCAGCCGCTCATAGAAGGCGCGCGATGCTTCCAGGTCCTTCACTGCGATGCTTACGGAAAAGGCACCAAGCCTGAGCTGTTTCATCGTGTCGTACTGCTTGGAATCGTTTACAACGTCCGATTACCTTCAATATGAATGCCTTCAATATGCATATGTTCTACACGGTACGAGGCATACATATGTAACGATCTGGACAAGACGGCTGCTATGGATGACTTTTTATGGCTTTCGCACGGCACGGCGTATGCGGACGTTGAGGGTCGGCATGCTGGTATCCGGCGGCGCACTGCGTGATGCGCTGCGCTGCCAGAAAGGCCTGATCGCGCGCTTTCGCACCCGCGCTTTTCGAGGCGCGACCCGTACCTTTGCCCCGTTCCTTTGGGTAGAGCTGCTGCGCGTCGTTGCGTCTCGTGCGTGAACCTCCGCCAGCACCAAGCGTTTTGATGGCCTACTTGCCCACCCGATCTGCTTGTGGCAGCGCTGAAGACCAAAAAGAATGACGCCAGCGTCTTGGCCTTCATCGAAGGCGTCAAAGACCCCGTCCAGCGGGCGGATTGCCTGACCCTTATTGCGCTTATGCAGGACATTACGCAGGCCGCTCCGGCAATGTGGGGCTCCAGCATTGTGGGCTTCGGATCGTACCACTACAAGTATGCTTCTGGTCGCGAAGGGCAGTGGTTTGTGACGGGCTTCGCGCCGCGCAAGGGCAAGCTGTCGCTCTATCTTATGGGAGGCTTATCCGATCTCCAACCTATCCTGGCACGCCTTGGCAAGCATGCGCGTGGCAAGGGATGCCTGTACATCAAGCGTCTCAGCGATGTCAACGCGGCCGTACTGCGCGAGCTTGTAACCGCTTCGGTGGCCCGGCACGTGCCAGCTCCGCACTGAGCACATCCGCATGAGCGCACCCGCACGGTCACAAGGCTGCGCACGGATCGACGCTCCGGTATCTTTGCCGCGTCATGGCATCTGGCAGTAGCTGCATCAGACGCGCCGCGCTGCGATTCTGGGGCGTCGGGCATGGAGGCAAGACGCATGCGCCCGCGCCGCGCCTGGCTGGATGGTTTGCGCTAGGCCGGGGCCACAGCCCAGCGGGGGCGACGACCGGACCCTCGTCGCACGGGCGCGCCGGGTTGTCGCAGCAACCGTTTTTTGAGCGCAGCGCGGTCTGCATCGCTAGTCCGAAATGACACTTCTCCGGCTATAACCGTGGCGACGACAGTGCCCCCACGATAGAGGATTCTGTTGGACGGGCGGGCGGGGATGCGCGCACCCGGCGTCAAGATGCCCTCGAGATTCAAGGGGTCTGCCGCACTGATGGCTATCGGCTCTCCGGCTGATGGATCCTGCCCTACGCTGCGCAAGAGCCCTACTGCTTCCGGCAATGCAAAATGCTCCCCGGGCACACCGGCCAGAAAGCGCCCGCCCCGGACCTCGCCGCGCGCCTCCAGCCGCCAGTAGATCCGCACCAGGTCGCGCCAAGGAGGCACATTTACCTCCCGCGCCAACACGCGCCTGCAAACCACGCCGTAGCGGCGCAGCAGGATGCGGGCCACCTGTTCCATCCAGTTTTCCGCTGGTTCCTCGGGACCCGACACGAGTGACCAGCGTCCCAGCGCTTCCATACCCAGGGGCGCTTTGCGATGACCACGCCGGCGAGTGTCCATCGGCGCCTGCAGCAGCCGAAGCCCTGCAAATCCATCGCTGGCAACCAGCCCCCGGCAAACAAGCTCTGCCAGCGCAGCCTCCACCTGCGTAGGAAACAGTCCCGTAGCAGCTCTGATCCTACCCATGAACGAAGCCCCGCACCGTGTCAGGACATCCCGCACCTGCGACGCATGAGCAGAGAGTGTGGCCTCCGCTGGCGGAGCAACAAACAGCGGCGCGTGCTCCTGCAAATAGAGCGCAATGGGCATGGAGCGCACTGGCGCTGCTGCGGTAGACTTCTCTGGGGCGGATCGGCACCATCCCACACGACCCGTAAAGCACAAGGTGTCCAGCACAGCAGGCGCAAAGTCCTCCACACGCAAGGGTAGGATGTCCGCCTCCCACGCTGCAGTCGCCGCACCAAAGCCATCCACCTGCGCCACCACCTGGTGCAGTCCTTCGAGACCCGCCACCTTGTGTCCCGGTGCAGCGTGTTGCCACGCCATCAAAAAGCGTATATACTGGACCACCGGCACGGGTTGTATCGCTTCCCGGCGACGGGCAATGGTCCGGCGGTGAACTCTCGCCAACAGCCGCCGGTGGCACCACTCTACGTCTGTGGCCGTTGCCGTGAAGCGGCCCTGCAGGAGGTCGCCCGAAGCCTCGAGCGCGCCCAGGGTGCGCTGCGTTTCGGATAGCGGCAGCGCCATGACCCGAGCCACGGATGCTGCAGTAACGGGTCCACTCGTCTCCATGAAACCGCGCATGAGGGCCAGCGCAGCCTGATCCCTAGGTGCTGCGGGGACCGCAGCCGACGGCACCGGATCCAGATCCATATCCCATAGCGCCAACGCCTCATGCAGCCGCTCCGCTGGAAGCCAGACCTGTTGTCCCGTCGCCTTGATGGAGCCTTGTACGGCGCGGTCATTGCTGACCAGCGCAGCAAAGAAGTCCGCCCAGGTCCCGTCCGCAGGCGCGGGCAGCCAGCCGGCCGTCAGCAGCACATCGTGCAGTTCGTCCGCATCGCGTGGATCGGGATGCGCCTCGGCGCACACCTTCGCTATTACCGCCTCATCCAGCACAGCCTGCCCACCCGTGGGCGCATACGCGCGCCGGCGCTGCGCTGCCTGCGTGCGCCTTTCCTCCAAGGGGGCGTCATCCAGGAAGGCATAAGGCCTGGCCGTCAGGATCTCATGCGAAAGCGGCGAAGGCTCGGCGCTCTCGGAGGTGGCGAAGGTGATCCGACCGTGCGCCAGGTCCGTCAGGATGCTGCGGAGCCGCTCGCAGTCCATCGCGATCTGCAGGCAGTCGCTGATGGTCTGCGTGACCAGCGGATGTCGCGGCACCTCGCGATCTCCGCCGATGTTTTCCAGGCACGCCGCCGCATCGGGAAAGATGGACACCAGGATGTCCTCCGCCTGCATGCGCTGCAGGGGCGGCGGTACTTTACGGCCGCCACGTCGGCGCGGCACCGCCAGCGCAATGTTGAGGTTCCAGCGCCAACGCGTATGGAACATCGGCGCATCCAGCACCGCCTGCACCAAGATAGCTTCCAGCGTGTGCGGCGTGAGATATGCCATGATCTCCGCTAACGGGAAGGAGTGCTGTGGTCCCAGGGAGAGCAGCACTGCATCCTCGGTCGCCGCAGCCTGCAGCTCAAAGTTGAACTTGCGGCAGAACCGCTTGCGCAAAGCCAAGCCCCAGGCACGGTTTACGCGCGCCCCGAAGGGCGCATGCACGACCAGCTGCATACCGCCCGCGTCGTCGAAGAAACGCTCCACAACGATGCGGTCCTGCGTCGGGAGCGTACCCAGAATCCTTGCTGACTGCCAAAGGTATTCCGCGAGCTGTTCGGCGGCCGGCGGCGGCAGGGTGTAGTGTTCGCGGAGCCACGCTGCCGTAGTCGCGCGGCGTTTGAGTTGGGGCAGCACCTGAGCACGGAGTCTGGATACTGCAGCAGACAGCACATCGCTTCGCCGCGGCGCTTCGCCAAACCAGAACGGAATGTTGGGCGGCGCACCCTTGGCATCTTCCACCCGAACCGTTCCGGACCCAATGCGCCGGATACGCCAGGACATGTTACCCAGCTGAAAGATGTCACCCACGATGCTCTCGACAGCAAAATCTTCGTTGACCGTGCCCACGAATATGTCCTCTGGCTCCTGCACCACGCGATAATCAGCATTGTCGGGGATGGCGCCGCCCGAGGTCAGTGCCGTCAAGCGTGCGCCCCTGCGTCCCTTAATGCGATGATTGATCCCGTCACGGTGAATGAGTGCGCCGCGGCGTCCTCGCTCGGTGACAAAGCCGTGCGCGAGCATGTGGAGCACATCATCGAAGGTTTCCTGCGAGAGTGCGCGATACGGAAAAGCGCACCGTACCAAGGCCAAGAGCGCCTGTTCGTCCCATGGTGCTGCGGCGGTTTCCGCCACGATCTGCTGCGCCAACACATCCAGTGGGGCCGGGAGCGGTTCGACTTCTTCCAACTCACCGTCGCGCAGCGCCTTAAGCAGCGCCGCGCATTCCACGAGTTCGTCCCTCGTCGTCGGAAACAGTCGTCCCTTGCTGACGCCCCCTACGTGGTGTCCTGCGCGGCCCACGCGCTGCACAAAGGTCGCAATCGAACGCGGGGAGCCGATGAGGCAAACCAAATCCACCGCGCCGACATCTATGCCCAGCTCCAGCGACGCCGTCGCTATGACCAGCTTCAGCGTGCCCTGGCGCAAGCGCCGCTCCGCATCTTCACGCGTGGGCCGCGAAAGGCTGCCATGGTGCGCGCATACCTGGTCCTCGCCCAGCCGCTCCGCCATATGGCGCGCCACACGCTCAGCCAGCCGCCGTCCGTTCACAAATACCAGGGTCGTACGATGCGCATGCGCCAGTGCCGCAAGGCGGTCATAGATTTCGTCCCATACCTCGTGGGCCATGACCGCATCCAGCGGCGAAGCGGGTAGCTCCAGCGCCAGGTCCACTGCACGCGCATGCCCCAGGTCTACGGTGGCGCAGGGCGCACCGGTCAGAAACTTTGCCACAGTGCTGAGGGGTCGCTGCGTCGCTGACAGGCCGATGCGCTGCACCGGTCCCTCTGCGACATGCGCCAGACGCTCCAAGGTCAGCGTCAGATGTGCGCCGCGGCGTGAGGGCAAGACGGCATGAATCTCGTCAACGATCACCGTCCGCACAGTGCGGAGTGTAGTGCGACTCCGCCCTGCAGTCAGCAGCAGGTACAGGGACTCCGGCGTGGTCACCAGAATATGGGGCGGCCGCCGCACCATGGATGCACGCCTGGAAGCGCTGGTATCCCCTGTGCGGATGCCCGTCGTAATGCGGGGCGCATCCAGACCGGCGTCTTGCGCTGCCAACCGGATGCCATCCAGAGGGCGCTCCAGATTTACATGCACATCAGTGCTGAGCGCCTTCAGCGGCGAAACGTATACGATGTACGTTTCGTCGGGCAGCGACCCTTCGTCCAGCGTGCGCCGGAACAGTGTATCCAACGCAACCATGAAGGCCGCAAGGGTCTTCCCGGAGCCCGTGGGTGCGCATGCCAGCACATCGTTGCCTTCCTGTATACGCGGCCACGCTTGCGCCTGCACCTTGGTAGCACGGCCGAAGACCTTGCTGAACCAAGCCGCAACAACCGGATGGAAGCCGTCCAATGTCATCACGCGCTATCCAAAGAGTGTGCCCTGCTCATCCGCCAAGCGCCGAAAGTGTGCTGTAGAAAGCGGCTGCTGCGGGCGATTCAGGTCCAGCGCGTGACAGGTGCTCTTGAACAGCTTGGACAGGGTTTCGGCCCAGATGCCCTGTCCGCGCATGCGCCGACCAAATGCTGAATCGGTCAGCTTCCCCGCTCGCAGCTCCTTCAGACGCCGCAACACTTTGTCTTTGCGGTCTGGAAAGGCGTCCGAAAGCCATTCAATAAAGAGCGGCGCCACCGGTCCTGGCAGACGCAGCACGACGTATCCGGCCCAGCTTGCGCCGCGCTGCGAAGCGGACTTGAGGATGGCGGGCACTTCTTCGTCCGTCAATCCGGGAATGACGGGAGCAACCATGACGCCCACCGGCACATTTGCTTCCGCCAGCTTCTGGATCGCTTCAAGCCGACGCTGGGGTGTTGCGGTACGCGGCTCCATGCTGCGCGCCACTTCGGCGCGCAGCGTAGTGATGGATATCATGACACGCACGAGGTTATGCTGCGCGAGCCCGCGCAAGAGATCCAGATCCCTGGTAACCAGATAGTTCTTCGTGATGATCGCTACGGGGTTGCGATGGCGCAGAAAGACCTCCAGGCAGCCGCGCGAAAGCTTGAAGGTCCGCTCGGCTGGCTGATATGGATCGGTATTACCCGCCAGGCAAACGACCTGTGGATGCCATGAGGGCTTTTGGAATGCCTTAGAAAGCAGCGCGGGCGCATCGCCTTTGACGAGGATCTTTGTTTCGAAATCAAGTCCGGCCGACCAGCCCAGATACTCATGGCTGGGCCGAGCATAGCAGTAAATGCATCCGTGCTCGCAACCCCGATACGGATTCACGCTGTAGGAGAACGGAACATCCGGCGAGTTATTCCTGGACAGTATGGATCGCGACTTTTCGGCATAGAAGGTCGTCGGAATGTGGCGCAGTTCCTCCGCGGTCAGCTCCGCAGGATCCATCTCCACGGTGATGGGCTCAAAGCGGTTCGGTGTGTTGAAGGATGCGGCTCGTCCCTTGCGCCGCGGCATGGCCGATGTCTTCATGGGTGGATCTCGCCGTGCTTAGCCTAAGGATACGATTCTGAGAAGCTGCATGATTCCTGGAGTGGGTGTACGGGCATCCCGCGCGGAGTCTGCGTGTTCTCAAAAGAAACGAACACCGCACGTACGAACAGCCTGCGTTACTGCAACGATTTGCCTACTTTCGGCGCGCACCGCTACGCTGCATGCGCCGGCCCACAGCGGGCACACGTCCAGTAATGCAGCGTACACGACGGAGGTTGGCTATGCCCCGCAAACCACTCACCATACAGCCTGAAGCGGTTACGCGCCTGTGGCTGCACCTGCAAGGATTGGACGTGCCGCACGGGCATGCGGCTTTAACACGCGAAGGCTTTGTACGCCACCTGGAGCAGACGGGCGGGCTTCAGCTTGATAGCGTCAATGCAGTGGAGCGCGCGCATTACCTAACGCTTTGGAGCCGGTTTGGAGCCTATGATCGCGCACAGCTGGATGCGTGGATCTACGGCGAGCGTCTAGCCTACGAGTACTGGGGGCATGAGGCCACCATATTGCCGATCTCGCACTTGCCACTCGGGCTTCGGCGCATGCGGCGTTTTCCGCCCGCTGAATGGAAGCGTGCGGCCTGGTGGCCGCGCTGGAACACCTCTGCCGCTTCCAAGCGGCGCGTCCTGCGCCTAATACGGAGCCACGGCCCCACAGAGCGGGCAGACATCCGTACAGGCCCTCGGGATCAGCGCAAAGAAGACAAGCAGTCGCTGATGGTTCTTTGGCACAGCGGTCGGATTGCAGTGTGCGAGCGACGACACTTCCGGCGCGTCTACGACCTCGCTCCGCGCGTGTACCCGGAAGTGGTGCCGACTAGCGGCATCGCGCTGGAGGACAGCTGGCTTATGATCGGGCTGCGCGGGAATGGCCTCGCCAGCGAAGATCATCTGGTCAACTACTGGACGGGGCCGCGGCCCAATGCCGCGCTGCGGCGGCGCATCTTGGAACGCAACATCAGAGCCCAGCGAATCATACCGGTACAAGTACATGGGTTTGACCGGATGTTTTACGTTTTGCCTGTGCACCTGGACATGCTGGAGCGTGTGCCAGCACCGCGAGGGACTACACTGGTCTGTCCTTTTGATTCGCTCTTGTGGCAGCGGAAGCGCGCCGAAGATCTTTTGAATTTCAGCTATCGCATCGAGATTTATGTGCCGAAAGTCCGGCGCATCCACGGCTACTATGTGTGCCCCATCCTGCACAACGGGCGTCTGGTCGGCCGGCTGGACCCCAAGCTGCACCGCGCACGAAGCACCCTTGAAATCAAGCGCTTGTTCCTGGAACCGGGTGTGGTAGTAGACCCTCTGCTTCGTGCCGGACTGCGCGACACCTTGGAGAGTCTGGCCACCTTTCTCGGTGCCGCAGATATTGAGGTCCGAGATCGCACCGTGGTGGACCTGTAGCCGGACGCGCACGGCAAGCCTGCGGCCCCAGCGTATGGCCGCGAAGCACGCATTACTACAGGCATTCGTTGTACTTTAAAAGTGTGTAAAGCACCCGATCTGTATGAAGAAAATCTTACGCATACTAGGCATTCTCCTTGGCGGAGGCATCGTGGCCCTTCTGCTGTTGGGCCTTTTCGTCAGACAGGTTTCCTACACGACCACGGTCGATGTCAAAGCACCGGTAGCCGCGTCATGGGCCACCTTTGCCGATGGTGATCGCCTGGGAGAGTGGATGAAGGACCTTTCGGAAGTAGAGCTTCTGGAAGGTCCGCAAGACAGTGTGGGCAGCCGCTACCGCCTTCATTTTGATACGGGCGAAACGCTGGACGAACACGTTACAGCAATGGTGCCGAATGAGCTTTATGCATTCGATCTGGAAACGTCCATCTTTACAGGCTCTGCTCGGGTAACCTTTGTTGAACACAACAACGGCACCCGCATCACGCAGACCACCACTGTGCGCGGCGCAGCATTCCACTGGCGTGCATTGCTGCCGGTGATCAAACCCCTTATGCAGAATTCACAGATGCAGGTACTGGATGCGCTCGCCGCTGTGATCGAGAAGGCACCCTCCGCAGTGCCTGTGGTGGAAAGCGACACACTTCAGGCATCGACCGGCGAGCCCTGACCGGCTGCAGCGCCTTTCAGACACAATGCCAGACGGAGAACGATGACTCGCAGTGATTCGAGCATTCTCCTGCAGTATGGACAGGCGGGACTGTCGCTTGCCACGCGCGGGCTCAACGCGACCATTCTGCGCCCGCAGCCAATGCCCGGCCTTGCGGATGAACGTGCTGCGTTCAGGCAGGCCGTGCAGAATCCGTACGGTACGCCGCCACTGCGCACGCTTGTCCGGACCGGCGAGACGGTCGCCATCGCCATCCCCGACATTACGCGCGCGCTGCCGACCCGCCGACTGCTTCCGTGGGTGCTTGACGAGCTGTCCCATATACCCCGAGGTGATATTCGGATCGTTGTTGGCACAGGCACCCACCGCACGAATACACGAGCGGAGCTCTGCAGCATGGTCGGTCCGACGGTTGTGGACACCATCCCCGTCATCTGCCACAATGCGCGGGACCGGTCCACCATGACCCGTGTCGGTCGCAGCCGGTACGGGTATGACGTATGGTTCAACACAGAGTACGTACGCGCGGACCGCCGCATCCTTATGGGGTTCATAGAGCCGCATTTCATGGCGGGTTTTTCGGGCGGATACAAGGCGGTCTTTCCTGGTCTTGCCGATATGGACGCCATCCTTCAGTATCACGGCTACGACAACATTGCTCATCCCCGCAGCACCTGGGGCCTGTTGGCGAACAACCCTACACAGGGCCATGTGCGCGCGGGCGGCTCGCTGGTACCTGTCGACTTCCTGATCAACGTCACGCTCAACGATGAGCATGCAATCACGCGCTTTTTCTGCGGCGATGTGATCCAGGCCCACGAAGTGGGCTGCGCCTACTCGAGAGCGTGCGCCATGGCCTATGTGGAGAAGCCCTTCCCAATCGTGGTGACAACCAACAGCGGCTACCCCTTGGACCTGAACCTGTACCAGAGCGTCAAGGGCATGTGCGCTGCGGCGGCTATCACGGCAAAAGGTGGCCTGATCATCACGGCGGCGCGTTGCAACAATGGTTTTCCTGATCACGGAGCATTCAAGGATCAGCTCATTCGCTTCCGATCGCCAGCCGAGGGCCGGCGTGCCATTCGCCATCCCGAATTCTCTGAGCCCGACCAGTGGCAGACCCAGAAGCTGTTTCAGATTCTGAAGACGTGCCGCATCCAGCTCTACAGCGAACTGAGCCCGCATGATGTGCGGCGTGTCCACCTGGATCCGATCGCCTGCGTTCGAGAGGCCATTGACGCTGAACTGCGCCGCATCGGCGACCCCGAGGCCCCCGTAGCGATCATGCCTGAGGGACCGCTGACCATTCCCTACCTAGCGTAGGCAGGCCGCACATCACGGTGCTGGCATGACAAATCAGGTTCGGCTTCACGAAAAGATTTCCTACAGTCTTGGAGACATGGCTTCGTCCATGTTCTGGAAGCTCTTTTCGCTGTTCGCGCTGTATTTCTATACCGATGTCGTAGGGCTTGGCGCAGCAGTAGTGGGCACGCTGCTGCTCACCACTCGCATATGGGACTCGGCCAACGATCCCATCATGGGTATGATCTGCGACCGCACGCGGTCTCGCTGGGGCAAGTTTCGGCCATACCTGCTTTTCGTCGCGGTTCCGTTCGCCATTATCGGCATGCTGACCTTCACTACGCCAGACTTTGGTCCTGCGGGCAAGCTCATCTATGCCTATGTGACCTACGGCGTCATGATGATGATATACACGGCCATCAATGTGCCGTATGCTGCGCTTCTGGGTGTCATGACCCCCAGTCCGCAGGAGCGGACTTCTCTGGCTTCGTGGCGATTCATCGGCGCATACGCAGGAGGCATCCTGGTGACGGCTACAGCCAACGATTTGATCCGGATCTTCGGCCGGGGTGGCAATGAGGCTGCTGGATACCAGATGACGGTTGCGCTCTACGCTGTGGTTGCCTGCCTGCTGTTTCTGCTGACTTTTGCCGGCACCAGAGAGCGCTTGCAGCCGCCCCGTATCCAGGTACCGCGCCTGCGAGACGATCTTAGGGATCTGTTGACGAATGGGCCGTGGCTGCTCATGCTCGGCGCTTGTGCGTCCTTGCTGCTGTGCAACACCATGCGGGACGCGGCGATTCTCTTCTACTTCAAATACTACGTTGGCGATGTTTCGATGTGGCTCTTCGGCGATGTCTCCATGCCCAGGCTTTCGGCAGCCTTCATGACGACGCTGCTGGTCGCCAACCTGATCGGCGTAATCTTCGCATCGCCGGTGGCGCGGGCTATCGGCAAGAAGCATGCACTGATCCTCTCTGGCGTTGTCACGGCCCTCCTGTGCGTCGTATTCTTCTTTGTGCCAGCCTCGCAGGTACTGCTGATCTTTGCTATCAACGTGCTGATCGGCATTGCAGGCGGCATCGTGTTTCCACTCATCTGGTCGATGTATGCAGATGTTGCAGACTACTCGGAGTGGCGATCCGGTCGCCGGGCCACGGGACTTGTGTTTTCGTCGTCGTCCATGTCGCAGAAGATTGGATGGTCTTTAGGCGGCGCGCTGGCCGGATGGATTCTGGCCTATTTTGGATTTGAGGCCAATGTCGCTCAGACTGACACGGCGCTTCTGGGTATTCGTCTCCTAATCAGCGTCTTTGCCGCCGTAGGCGCGCTCGCTTCCGTCGTCTTCATTTACTTCTACCCACTGGACAAGCGCCGCATGGCGACGATTGGCGCCGAGCTTCAGGAGGCGCGCGCCGCCGCCAGGCGGTAGGCTGCGGCATGTGAAGCGGTAGGCTGCACTGCCCAGCGGCAGGGATCGCGCACGCTGAACGCGTATTGCGCCTTGCAGCGTGCGCTGCGTGCCGTGCACTCCCGTTGCCAGGCGTCCAACGGCCCCGGCTAGTTTTGCGTGCGCGCCTCGCCGCGTTTGGACTGCGCCTTGCTACTTGGCGAGTGCTGCACGGAGGTGCTCCAGCATGAAGGCCGCCACGAACCGATTACCGGCCTCGTTGAGGTGCACGCCGTCGGTTGTCAGGATGCCCTCGTAAGCCTTGTCCGCGTTGTGCTCCACCAGGTATGCTTCAAAGGCTTGCCGCAAGTCGCACAGCGTGGCTCCCGTTTCGCGCGCGACGCTGCGGCTGATCGCAGCATATTCCATCAGTCGCCTGTTGACCGGTGCGGCACTGGTGGGGTCTTCCCCAATCACGCTGGGCGTGCACAACAGCACTGTGGCACCGCGCCCCTGAATCACTTGGACCAAATCGGTCAATCCGACGCGAAAGGTGTCCGGGTGCGTGCCGGTTACATGGTCGAACTCGAAGTGATGCCATACGTCGTTGATCCCGATGTATATCACGACATGGGTCGGGCTATGCGACAGAACATCGCGGTGCAGCCTTTCCTGCAAGTCTGGGACCTTGTGCCCACTGATCCCCGCACCGATGACTTCAATGGACCTGCCGGCGAAGACTTCAGCCAGGCCACTGTCCACCTGCGCCACATAGCCACCCGGCAAGGCTCCTGCTTCCGTGATGGAATCGCCAAAAAACACGACGCGCACGGGGGATTCGGATGGCGCAGCGTCCCGCTGTGCACAGGCACCGTGCATCACAGCGCCCACGATCAGAAAACCGATAGACTTGGCAAACATGGATTTCGTACCATAACCCCAACGTTTCACCTAAGATTATCGATCGGGTGTTTACAACGCAACTGTTTCACGGCCATTGACTGCGCGATGTCTAGAACTATTCTCTTGCGTGTGTGCTGGTGCCTGCCGCTGGTAGCCATGCCTATCATCCTGTTCGGACAAGGCATGGATCCCACCATTCGCACCGGCGCTACCGTGCAGGTCTCTGATCATGTCTACTACATCCCGGACGAAAGCCGGCCGCTTGTGCCCAACGTCGGCATCGTGGTAGGCAGTGATGCAACCCTCGTAATCGATTCCGGGCTCGGACTGGAAAACGGCACCATCGTCCTTGCGGAAGCGCAGGCCCTGTCACAGGGCGCGCTGTTCTACGTAGCGGCGACGCACACGCACCCAGAACATGATTTGGGCGCCATGGCCTTTCCAGAAAACGCCGTGGTGGTTCGTTCTGCCTCACAGGAGATGGACATCGAAGAATTCGGGATGGGCTTGGCAGAGCGATTTGCGACGTTCTCTGCGCGCACCGCGGCGCTCCTGGATGGTGCCTATATCCGCGAATCGGATATGGTGTTTGATGGTGAACACACACTGGATTTAGGCGGTGTTCATGTGCGCCTGCTTGAGGCGGGTCCTGCCCATACACGCGGAGACCTTGCATTCCTCGTAGTCGAAGACAGCGTCCTCTTCACGGGTGATGTGGTAATGAACGAATTTCCGAACCCCATGAGTCCAACCTCCAGCATCGACCGCTGGCTAGAACGACTAGATGAGCTGGAGGCGCTGAAACCTAAAATGGTCATCCCCTGCCACTATCCCATCGGCGGCATCGAAATGATCGGGAACTACCGCCGCTATTTCCTTGCGGTCAAGGAGAAGACGCTGGCCCTGGCTGAAAACGACTTGCCGCGCGATGCAATCATGGAAACGGTCCAGGAAGAGATCGCAGCCATGTTCGGCGACTTTCATGCGCCGCAGCGCATCCGCACGGCCGTAGGCGTCGTGCTGCGCGAGCGGCAGCCATAGCACCGCCATCGAGCCATGACGCTCTGGATACGGCTCTTCGTACTGGCGCTGCCGCTCGTTGCGGCCAGTAGCGCGCAGGTGCCCAACTACATCTATCAGAAGGGCGACGACGGGTACGCCTGCTTCCGCATCCCGGCCATCGTGGTTGCACCGGACCACTCAGTGCTCGCCTTTGCCGAAGGTCGAAGGCACAGCTGTTCCGATACAGGCGATATCGACCTGGTTGTGAAGCGCTCCCTGGACAACGGCAGGACCTGGGGCGCTTTGCAGATCGTCTGGAATGAAGGAGAGAATACCGCTGGCAATCCGGCTCCGGTCGTCGACGCCGCCACCGGCACCCTGTTTCTGCTTGCCACCTGGAACCTGGGTACGGATCGCGAACCTGATATCATCAACCAGACGTCTACTGACACGCGCCGCGTTTATGTGCTGGCGTCCCGGGACAGCGGACAAACCTGGTCGGAGCCCCGAGAGATCACCACCGACGTGAAGAAGGCGTCCTGGACCTGGTATGCCACCGGACCCGGGTCCGGCATGCAGGTTCAGCGCGGCCCGTTCGCCGGGCGACTCATGGTGGCGTGCGATCACATCGAAGCGGAGACGAAGCATTACTATTCTCACGTAATCTATTCCGACGATCACGGCCAGACCTGGCAGCTGGGCGGCAGCACGCCGCAACACTTTGTCAATGAATCAGAGGTTGCCGAGCTGGAAGATGGCGGCCTCCTGTTGAACATGCGCAACTATGCGCAAGGGGAGCGGCACCGCAAGATTGCGAGAAGCTATGATGGTGGCCTGACTTGGACTGATCTCCAGTCCGATTCCACGCTCATCGAACCCATCTGCCAGGCCAGCCTGCAGCGCTACCAGTTCGCAGACGAAGGGCAGAGCATCTTGCTCTTCTCCAACCCTGCCAGCAAACATCGGCGCGAAAACATGACGCTGCGCGCAAGCTTCGATGATGGGCGAACCTGGCCCAGAAAGCTTCTGGTCCATAGCCCCATGGCAGCGTATTCCGACCTGGTGCGCCTGGCAGACGACTATATCGGCCTGCTCTACGAAGCGGGTCCTGACCAGCAGAGCACCTATCAAGGGATCGCCTTTCGCCGCATTGCGCTTGCGGAACTGCAATAGCAGGCTGGAAGCGATTGCAACGCCGCAACCCTTTCGATTCACAGCGCAGCCCTTTATTTTTTGCTGGCTAATGGGATACTGACGGGTTTTTGATGAAGCTGGGACTAGTATTTATGACCGCGTGCCTGTTCCTTGGAGCGTGCACATCTGGCGTCACGACGGATCCCGAAATCCTGGCGCAGCTGCCGGCACGCGTGGATTACAACTTCCATGTCAAGCCGCTGCTTTCCGACCGGTGCTATGCGTGCCACGGGCCGGATGACAATGCCCGCGAAGCCGACCTGCGGCTGTATACGGAAGAGGGGGCGCTGCACACGAGACTCGTTTCCGGCGGGCGCGCCATCGTGCCCGGCAGCCTGCGGCGCAGCAAGGTGATGCAGCGAATCACCTCGGACGACCCCAGCTTCATGATGCCGCCGCCGGAGTCCAACCTGCATCTGACCGAATACGAAAAGGCGCTCATCGCCCGATGGATCAAGCAGGGGGCCGAATGGTCGGCCCACTGGGCTTTCATTCCGCCGCAAGCACCCCCCATACCGTCCGTAGCGAACACGTCATGGCCTGTTGATCCAGTGGATCGGTTCATCCTGGCCCGGCTGGAGCGGGAGGGGCTGCGTCCAAGCAGGGAAGCAGACAAGGAGCGCCTTTTACGGCGGGTGACCTTCGACCTGACAGGCCTGCCACCCACGATTGCCGAGATCGATGCCTTTCTGGAAGATGATAGCCCACACGCGTACGAGCGCGTCGTGGACCGCCTCCTGGCGTCAGAAAGCTATGGAGAACGCATGGCCACCGAGTGGATGGATGTCGCACGCTATGCCGACAGCCATGGATATCATGCCGATGGTGTCCGCACGATGTGGCCGTGGCGGGACTGGGTCATCAAGGCCTTCAACGAGAATATGCCCTACGACGACTTCGTCACATGGCAGCTCGCCGGGGACCTGCTGCCGGACGCAACCCTGGAGCAGATTCTTGCCACGGGATTTCACCGCAACCATCCCATGACCGCCGAAGGGGGCGTCATCGACGAGGAGTATCGCGTGGAGTATGTGGTGGATCGCACCAACACCACGGCGCGGGCATTCCTGGGCATGACGATGGAATGTGCACGGTGCCACGATCACAAGTTCGATCCCGTTTCCCAAAAAGAATACTACCAGCTCTCTGCATTCTTCAACAACGTGAACGAGCTGGGCATGACAGGAGACGATGGCAACGCAGGGCCGCTGCTCATGATGCCGTCCGATGCGCAGAAAGAAGCGCACCATGCGGCAAAGGCGGAAGTTCAGCGCCTGGAGGAAGCGATCGCCGCGCGACGGCAAACTGTGCTTGAAACGGCAGCGCACAGCGGCGCGCGCCTTCCGCAGGATGCCTTGTCCAAAGGGCTGGTGTCACACTACCCGCTGGACAGCATCGAGGAGAACACCACGCCAAACCTTGGCGGCGTCGACGGAAATGTTCAAGGCGAGTTGGAGCTTGTCGACGGCCCGCGGGACAAGGCCGTACGGTTTGACGACGACTATGACTTTCTGGAGCTGAAGCAGGCCGGCCTGTTTGAACGCACCGGATCCTTTACGGTCAGCGTGTGGCTGCACATGGAGCAGGAAGGCGACTACACCAAGATCATCGGCAACGCCTTCCACAAGAACACGTACTGGCGCGGCTGGGAACTCTATGTGGACAGCCTGAACCATCTGTCGGCACGCCTGATACACGCCAAGCCCCATAACTATCTTCACATTCGCACCCATGAGACGTTAGCCAGCCACGCGTGGACGCATGTGGCGGTAACGTACGACGGGTCAAGCCGCGCGGCGGGCGTACACTTGTACATCGACGGCCAACAGCAACCGATCTCGGTGGAATTTGATCACTTGTACAAGAGCATCCATCCTGTTGACCACCATTACAAGCCTACGGAACTGGCTTTGCGCGTCGCGCGCAGCTACCGCGCCTTCGGCGGCAACGATGGCATCTACCGGGGCAGCATGGACGATGTGCGCTTGTACGACCGGGCCCTTGTGCCTGCAGAAATCGCGCTGATGGCCGGTGCAACCCCACCCGCCGATGGCGCTTTGGAGACGTACCTGCACCATTACGACGATGAGTATGGCGCGCTGCTCCGCTCCCTGCAAGAGGCGCGCGAAGCGGAGCAGACGGTAGCAGAGGAGATCATGGAAGTGATGGTAATGGAGGAGATGAGTACGATGCGGCCTGCCTATGTGCTCGAGCGCGGACTGTATGGCCAGAAAGGTGCGGCGGTTACGCCCGATGTGCCGGCTGCTTTTGGGGCGTTTCCGGACCATTTGCCGAGGAACCGGCTTGGCCTTGCGCAATGGCTCTTTGCGCCGGACCACCCGCTTACGGCACGGGTGGCCGTGAACCGCTACTGGATGCAGCTTTTTGGCCAGGGGCTGGTCAGCACGCCGCAAGACTTCGGCAACCAGGGAAGCCTGCCGTCACATCCTGCCCTGATGGACTACCTGGCCACCAGCTTCATCGAGTCCGGTTGGAATCTCAAGGGGTTGATGAAGCACCTGGTGATGTCATCCACCTACAGACAAACCAGTACGGCCACGGACGAGCTCCTGGCACGGGACGGCGAAAACATCCTTTTGGCACGCGGGCCGCGCCACCGCCTGCCAGCGGAGATGATCCGGGACAATGCCTTGGCCGCCAGCGGCTTATTGGTTGACCAGGTTGGGGGCCCCAGCGTCAAGCCTTACCAGCCGCCTGGGCTCTGGATCGAAAAGGGCAACTTTTCGGCGGCGCTCTTGCACTACAAGCAGGATAGCGGGGACAGTCTCTACCGAAGGAGCCTCTACACGTTCATCCGGCGCACTTCGCCGCCACCCTCCATGACCGTGTTTGATGCTCCAGACCGCACGACCTGCTTTGTGCGGCGACAAAATACGAACACGCCCACCCAGGCCTTGGTGCTGCTCAACGATCCAACGTACGTAGAAGCCGCGCGCGTGCTTGCGGAACGCATGCAGAAAGAGGGCGGACCCGGACTTGCGGAGCAGATCACGCTCGGATTCCGATTGTCTACAGGACGCTACCCCTCCGACCAGGAACTGGCCGTCCTTCTGGACCTGTACGCGGAAGAGGCGCTGCGCTACGAAACGTCGCCCGCTGATGCGGACTCACTCTTCCAGGTGGGCGAATACCTGGCCGATGCGCAGCTGGACCAGTCCAGAACCGCGGCGCTCGCCATGGTGGCTGGCGTGATGCTGAACCACGACGAAGCCTATACGAAGCGGTAATGCGGTAATGCGGTAATGCGGTAATTGTAATTTGGTGCCATGCACGAATGCTGTAACTACGACGAGCGGTATACACGCAGGGATTTCCTGACGCGAACCACGCTGGGACTCGGCGCTGCGACGTTGGCTTCCCTCATGAATCCCCTATCGGCCTTTGCCCGGCTTGGAGACGAACCGGACAAAGGCGTGTTGGGCCAGCCGCATTTTGCGCCGAAAGTCAAGCGCGTGATCTACCTCCTGCAGAGCGGTGCACCGAGCCAACTCGACCTCTTTGACTACAAGCCTTCGCTGGCGCGTTACCACGGGCAGGAGCTTCCGGCATCTGTACGCGGAAAGCAGCGCCTGACGGGCATGACGGCAGGGCAAAAGAATTTTCCGATGGTGCGCTCGCCGTTTGGCTTCGCGCAGCGTGGCGGCAGCGGCGCATGGGTGAGCGAACTCTTGCCGTATACCTCGCAGATCGTAGATGAGCTCTGCTTCGTGCGTTCGATGCACACCGATGCCATCAACCACGATCCGGCGATTACCTTCCTGCAGAGCGGATCACAGCAGCCGGGACGCCCGTCCATGGGCTCCTGGTTGAGTTGGGGCTTGGGCAGTGATAACGCAAATCTGCCAGCTTTTGTGGTCCTGGTTACCAAAGACAAGATGGGACAGCCGCTCTACGCGCGCCTTTGGGGCAACGGATTCTTGCCGTCGCGCCATCAGGGCGTGCAATTCAGAAGCGGTAAGGATCCTGTGCTGTACCTGACCAATCCTCCCGGCGTAACGAACAGCGACCGTGCACGCCATATAGCGTACCTGCGCAAACTCCAGGATATGCAGCACGACGCCTTAGGCGACCCGGAGATTGAGACCAAGATTGCGCAATATGAGATGGCGTTCAGGATGCAGACCTCGGTCCCCGGGGTCATGGACCTGTCGGATGAGCCTGAGTCAACCTACGCGCTCTACGGTGAAGAGGCGCGAAATCCCGGAACCTTTGCTGCGAACTGTCTGCTGGCGCGCCGGCTTGCTGAGAAGGGTGTCCGTTTTGTACAGCTCTACCACCAGGGTTGGGATCATCATGGCGGGCTGCCTACCGCGATCCGAACGCAGTGCAAAGAAACAGACCAGGCCTCCGCAGCGCTCGTGCTGGACCTCAAGCAGCGCGGCATGCTAGACGATACGCTGGTTATCTGGGGCGGCGAGTTCGGGCGCACCGTCTATTCTCAGGGCAAGCTTACGGACGAGAGCTTCGGCCGTGATCACCACCCGCGCTGTTTCACGCTGTGGATGGCCGGCGGCGGCATACGGAAGGGTTTCACGTACGGCGAAACCGATGAGCTCGGCTACAATGTGGCGCGGGACCCCGTGCACATCCATGACTTTCAGGCGACCGTCCTTCACCTCTTGGGCATCGATCACGAGCGCCTCACCTTCCGCCATCAGGGCCGCCGCTACCGCCTGACCGATGTGCACGGCAACGTGGTGCACAACATCCTGACCTGATTCGCGCTGCATCCATCCGCGCGCTGCCGGTGCTTGGAATACGAAAACCGTCCGCAGGATTCGCGCGACCTGAACGAGCCGCCATCCAACATCACAGGCGGCCTGGGCGTCGTCAGCGCGCTCAGCAATCAGAGCTCAGATTTTGAGGTCTCAGATTTTGAGGTCGTAGCGGCGGACACGTAACCAGACTAGATGGGCAGGCTGCCCGCGCCGTGCAGGAAGGCATGGACCGACCCCCGCTGGCGGCGCACATCATGATTGGCGTAGTGCCGCCCCAGCTGCAGCAGCATGGGCACCGCAGGAAAGGCAACGCGAACACCCCGGCGCAGGCCGCGCTTGACAGATGACCGGTACGTGACCGGTACCCGGGGTGGGACTCGAACCCACACGTCCTCATCGGACAACGGATTTTGAGTCCGTCGCGTCTACCAATTCCGCCACCCGGGCATGTGCCTGGAATAATACCCTAGGACTAGCTGCTGGATCCGTAGGCCGCCAGGAAGCGGATAATGGATTCCACGCCCTGCCTGAAGCGGTCTATGCCAAAGTGCTCATTGGGAGAGTGGATCGCGTCTGTGTCCAAGCCGAATCCCATGAGCACGCTGTCAAGGCCCATCAGGCGCTTGAAGTCGGCGACGACCGGAATGCTGCCGCCAATCCGCGTAAAGAACGGCCGTTGACCATATACGTCCTCGAGCGCATGAGCCGCCGCCGCCATCGCCGGACTTTCCGTGCTGACAAGCACCGGCACAGCGCCGTGAATCTCCTCCAAGCGTACGTGCATGGTGGGCGGCGCATGAGCCTCAAAGTACGCACGGGTCTTTTGCGCAATGTCTTGGGGATCCTGGTCCGGAACCAGGCGCATAGAGATCTTGGCACTCGCCGTGGATGGCAAAACCGTCTTGGCACCCTCGCCCATGTACCCACCCCAGATGCCGTTGCAATCCAGCGTTGGTCGGGCCGTGGCGCCTTCCAGAGGCGTAAAGCCTGCCTCGGTGCGCGTGTGGCCTACGCCGACTTCCGCAGCCCATGCCGCAGCATCAAATGGAAGTGCCGCAAATTCGGCACGCTCTGCTGCCGTAAGGGGACGAACATCATCGTAAAACCCTGGAATCGTGATGCGGTGATCCGCATCGTGCAGCCCACCGATGAGCTGCCCCAGCACATTGATCGGGTTCTCAATCGCGCCCCCGTACACGCCCGAGTGCAGATCGCGGTTTGGACCAGTCAGCGTCACCTCCACATAGGACATGCCACGCAATCCACAGGTAATCGATGGCACGCCCGGCGCAAAAAGCGCCGTGTCAGAAATGCACACGACATCAGCGGCCAGCGCGTCGGTATGGGCCTGAATGTAAGGCGGCAGATGCGTAGAGCCACACTCCTCCTCGCCCTCAAAGATGAACTTCATATTGACGGGCGGCAAACCACCCGTCTTCACGTAAGCCTCCAGCGCCTTGACCCACATGAAGAGCTGTCCTTTGTCGTCGCATGCCCCGCGCGCATAGATCGCCCCATCGCGGATCACCGGCTTAAAAGGCGGCGAGATCCAAAGCTCCAAAGGATCCGCGGGTTGGACATCGTAATGGCCGTAGACCAGAATCGTCGGGCGCGCTGGCGCCGCTTGATGCGCTGCAACAACGATGGGGTGTCCGCCCGTCGGCGCGGCATGCGCTCCCGTGGCACCGAGCCCCCTGAGATGATCCACCAGCCACGCGGCCGCGCGGGCGACCTCTTCTGCGTAGGCAGAATCCGTGCTGACCGACGGAATGCCGAGCAGCGCCACCAGCTCCTCAAGGAACCGATCCTGATGACGCCGTGCGTAGTCCAATGCCTGAAGCATAATGCGGGTTGCCTCGTGTTATAGTTCGCTTTCGTCGCGCCAGCGCTGCAAACGCCATGCGTCGGTGCTGTCAGTGCGCACTAGCAGAAAGTTGACATTGCCATCCCCTCGAAAGATCTCCCCGCCTTCCAGGGAGATGGACAGATTAAAGCTGCGTACGACGCGCGTGGACACCTTCGGCGTCAGCTCCTGCTGCGTGATCACATGATTCCACTGGAGCTGCACCCCTACCGCGTTCTGAAACAGCCGGCGCGTGGATTCAAGCTCCTGAATAAAGCCCCACTCGCGTTCCACGCCTGCGTCGAAGTCTGTATACAGAAAGACGAAAGCCGAATCAATCAGTGGCTCGTACAGCGAGATATCCATGAGCTCGTACGCATTCTTGAACGCCGTGAAGTAGCCATCGATGGTCGTTGGATCGCCCAGCAGGTGCGTGTACGGGTCTCCCTCCCCTAGACCCGGTGCAAACGGATTACACGCGGCCCAAAGCAAGAGAGCGCTATGCAGCAACGTGCGCATCGCTCAGTTGGCAAACTCCGCCTTGAGGTCACTCCATGAAGCCGCGCCGCTCAGCTCCTGATCGGTCCACCGCCGCAAGGTCCACATTCCGTTTTCGTCGGACGCAATCTCCCAAATGAGTCGGCCCTGCAGCGTATCCGGCACGCCAAAGCGCTGGTGCCGAATCACCAGCAAATAGTTCGCGTCCATCTTGTAATGCCGGTCTCCGATCTCTGACGTCACATCGTCCAGGCGTAACAGGTGGCCGGTACCTTGGCGCGCCGCCTCGGTCAGGGTCGTGAAGTAGCTGTTCTCCTCAGCATGTCCCCAGCTTGCCCAAAGCGAGGGATCACGGGCCTCTGCGATGGCCGTGGGTGTAAACTCCAGTGACGCATGCAGCGAGCGGCGGTAACTGGAGGCGTTGAGCTCGGCTACAGCAGCACGCAGGTTGGTGATGACAATATCCGGCGCATCAGGCTGTATGAATGTGCCGCCTGCGCCCCCAGGCTCTTCGGGCGTGCGTGGCACGAAAATATCGCAAGCGCTCAAGCAGAGCAGCAGCCCCAGTCCTGCGGCGCTACGCTGCGGCTGCCACATGGAATTGCGTGAGCATCTCCTCAGGCTTCAGTGCCCCAGGAATCATGCCGATGATTCGATGGATAACCTGATCCAGCTGCGCATCCGGACAAGAAGCACCCGCGGTCAGCGCGATGCGGAGCGGGCGCACCTCCGGCATCCAACCTTTTGTTTCGTGCAGCGTCTGGTTCGCATAGTCGAAATGCTTCAGCTGCAGCGGCGAAAGAATTTCCTGCGCGTCCTTGATGAAGTAGGTAGGAACGACCTCAGCGCAGAGGCTGACCAGCTGACTCGTGTTGGAGGAGTTGTAGCCCCCGACCACCAGGGCAATGTCCAGCGGCGTTTCCAGCAGAACCCGCGTACTTTCCTGGTTTTCGTGGGTCGCGTAGCACAGCGTATCGCTGGTGTCGGCAAAGTGATTCGCAATGGCATCCGCGCCGTAGCGCCGCACCAGCGCCTGGCGCAGCTCAGCCGCAATGACCTGTGTTTCGGAGACGAGCATCGTCGTCTGGTTTACTACGCCGATGCACCTGAGGTCTCGCGCGGGGTCAAAGCCGTCGCTGTACTTGCCATGGAATCGCTCAAAGAAGAACGCTTCGCCTTCCTCTTGCGTGATGACCCGCCCCAGGTCACGCGCTTCGCGAATGTCGCGCACAACCACCACCGGCGCATTCTGCCTGGCATGGGAGAACGTTGCGCGGGTTTCCTCATGGTAGCGCTTGCCGTGCACTACCACGGTGAAGTCCGCCTGGCCCAATTGCGTGCTGCGACGCCAAACCTTGACCACAAAGGGACAGGTTGTATCGTAGGTCTTGATGTCCAGCCCTCGGTCCTTCAGGTCCTGCTTGAGCTCCCGCGTAGTCCCGAAGGCGGGGATCAGCACGATGTCGTCGGGCGCAAGCGTGTCCATCGGAATCAGCTGCTCGCCTGTGGTCGTACGCAAGAAGTGCATCCCCCGTTGGCGCAGGTCATCGTTCACATGCGGATTGTGAATCATCTCGGAAAGCATGAACAACCGCTTATCCGGGTGCCTTTCCAACGCCTCGTAGGCAATTTCCACGGCGTTTTCTACGCCGTAGCAGAATCCGAAGCTGCGTGCGACATAGAAGACGACAGGCCCGAAATCCAGCACCGACGGCGTCTTGTCACGCTTGCGGGGATCTTTCGCCGCGCGCGCTTCCTTGACCGCGGATACCATGCCACCGCGGTAGTACAAAGGAATACGGAATTGTCGTGCCATAAGACCATTGATACGCCAGCCCATTGCCGCGGGTTCAGCGCAGAGCTAAAGGCGTCGGCTAACCTGCGGCTGAACTGCCTGGCGGAAGGCTTCATACCGGTCGTCCAGGATAGCCTGGCGCGCCTGCTCAACCAGCCAGTGGTACAGGAGCAGGTTCTGGATTGAAGCAATCTGCAGGCCCAACAGCTCCCTGGCCTGAAACAGATGGCGCACATACGCCTTCGTGAACGCCTGACTCGTTGGTGCATCCAGGCCAGGGTCAAGCGGCGAAAAATCTGTTTCCCAACGCTTATTGCGAATGTTGAGTATGCCGCGTGTGGTGAAAATCATGCCGTTGCGACCATTGCGCGTCGGCAACACGCAGTCGAACATGTCCACACCGTGCCCAATGCACTCCAGAAGGTCCCGGGGCATGCCGACGCCCATGAGGTAGCGGGGCTTCTGCGGCGGCAATGCGCGCGCAACCAGACCCGCGGTCGCGTACATGTCCTCCGATGCCTCTCCCACCGACAATCCGCCTATAGCATAGCCCGGAAAGTCCATCGCCACGAGGGCCTCCGCGCACGCCAGGCGGAGCGCCGGATCGATGCCGCCTTGCACGATGGCAAAGAGCGCCTGCTCATGGTTGTAGCATGGCGCTGTGCGTCGCCACTGCAGGAGGCTGCGCTCCGCCCATTGCACGGTGCGCATACAAGCGGCCGCTGCACGCTGCGCAGATACGCCCGCGGGCGGGCACTCGTCCAACACCATCATGATGTCGCTGCCCAACGCCCGCTGCAGGTCTACAACAGCCTCCGGCGTAAAGAGGTGGGCGGAACCATCGAGATGGCTCTGAAACGTAGCGCCCTCGTCGGTGACCCTGCACCGGCTGGCCAGCGAAAACACCTGGTACCCTCCCGAGTCCGTGAGTATCGGCTTGGGCCAGGCCATGAAGCGGTGCAACCCGCCCGCCGCGCGCACCACCGGCATGCCAGGCCTAAGGTGCAGATGATAGGTATTGCCAAGAATGATCTGCGCGCCCACCTCATCCATCAAGCTGCGCGGCGCAATACCCTTGACCGACGCCAGCGTGCCCACCGGCATGAACACCGGGGTGTCAATCGTGCCATGGTCCGTAGACAGCCGCCCGGCGCGGGCCTGTCCGTCAGCGTGCTGCAGGTGAAACTCCACGCTAGGCGTTCACGACCGCACGACAGGCGATGGCCTGCCCGCCGGCTGTGGCCCGCTCCAAGCATTGCGTGAAGACCGCCTGGTCGCTCGGCATGAGTCCGACTGCCAGCTTGGTCTGCGCCGCGACGATGATAACAACCTCAGGCGTAAGCCTGCTGATGAATGGCACCACCGCTAGCTGCCGCCGATATTCCCGGTGGTACGCGAGCGCCGTGATCACCGCGAAGCTGCGAATTGCGTCGTGGGACAACGTGCGCAGGCGCTTCCCCTGACGCAGCACGAGACCCGAATCGTGCACGAAGATCCGGACGGGGGGCTTGAATCCCACGGCCCCCAACAAGGCGACCGCCAAGATGGCCAGCACCTGCGCCCAGAAGAAACGCGTCGCTGCAACGGCTGCCGGCTCCAACCAGGTCCATGCAATAAACTGGGCCAGAATCACCAGCAGCACAATCAATGGAAACACCACCAGATACACGGATTCGGCCTGCCAGCGGTCTTGCACCAGGCAGCGAATGCCCAAGCCCAGCAGCGAGCGTGAGGGCGAAAGCCGAGGCGGAACGTAAAAGGCGCGACCCACGGTCAGCGGTCCGGTATGCTCTGCGCCTGGGTTGAGTCCAGCGCCGCGGCCAACGTCTGGAGTCGCTGCTCCCACTCCAAAAGCGCGCGCTCCCGCGCCTGCAACTGACGGAAGCTTTCGGCAATCGCTTCTTCGCGCACCTCAAAAGGAGCCTGCGAGGCGTATCCCCGCTCCTCAAAGTAGCGCTTGAACAGCCAATTGTGCTTGCCCGCCTCCATGAGCTCAGCGAATCGAAACGCGCCGATGGCCCCCCAGTTTGCTACGTTTTCCACATCGTGGATCAAAAAACGAACATCTTGCGCTATGGTCAGAAGCGTGTCGGATATCGCCAGGACATCCTGGTATACCTGGGGATCGTTCAGCAGCTGCGCCACGGTGCCATCGCCATGCTCCACCTTGTCGAAGATAGACTTCACACCTTCGGTGGCTTCCGTCGCCAACCCCACTAGGGCCTCGGCGTCGTCCCCCAGGTGCACCAACAGCTCCCGCGTGGCATCTGTTGTTGCCACTATGCTGTTGTACAGCGCGGGGTCGTAAACGAGCTTTCCGAGGGTGCCCTTGCCTTCACGCACATCGTCGACAATAAGGAAAAACGAGGCGGCTGCCTGCTCGAAACGCTGCACCGATGCCAACGCATTGTCAGTGATCTCGAAAAGATCAAAAGGATCTACACCCTGAATAGTGCCGCCATCCGCTACGGGTTCCGGCTCCGGCACATCATCGGGCACAGGCGGGTTGACCAGAACCACAATCATGTTGCCCAAGACCCCTTCCGTCTTGATCTGGGCCTGGGTGCTGCGACGAACAAGGTGTTGGGCATTCTTGCTTATGCCCATCGCCACCTCAATCGGCGCACCGGGCGCAACGGGCAGAGAAACGCTGGAAACAGCGCCGACGCTTACGCCCTGGTATTGGACATTTGCGCCGGCGCTCAGGCCCGCAACCTGATTGTATTCGGCCTTGACCTCGAAGCGGTCGCTGAAGGTGAACGAGCGGCTGGCGACAACATAGATGACCAGCGTAAAAAGCACACCTCCAACCAGGATCAGAAGTCCAACGCGGGCCTTGCTGTTCGTTTGACTTGTGACCATAGTCCTGTGTTAAGCGTGGGCACCAAAGAAGTTGCGCAGCTCAGGATGCGACGAGGCCTTGAGCATGGCCAGCGTACCCTCCTCAACGACGCGACCCTGGTGCAGGAAGCACGTCCGGTCGGCGGTGATCTCTGCGCACAAGAGGTCATGGGTGATGGACACAATCGTGATGCCGAGCGCATCGCGCAGCCGTACCAGGAGCTCCGAAACCACGCGCACCGACACTGGATCCAGACCAGTCGTCGGCTCATCGCACAACAGTATGTCAGGCTTCAGTATGATGGACCGCGCCAGCGCAATTCTTTTGCGCTGGCCACCCGACAGCGCAGCCGGGAAATCTCCGGACTTGTTTCCGAGATTGACCCACTCCAGCGCCTCCTGAACGCGCTCGGCGCGCGCTGAAGCGCCAAGGGCGGAATGGCGCGAAAGGATGAAGTCCAGATTCTCCGCAACCGTCATCGAATCAAAGAGCGCGCCCCCCTGAAACAGAAAGCCAACCCGTAGCCGAAGCTTGTCCAGCTCCGCCTCCTTCAGTCGGTCCACGCGCTGCTTGTGCACCCACACCGCACCTTTGTCGGGTGCCATCAGACCCACGATATGCTTGATGAGCACGCTCTTGCCTGTGCCAGAACCACCCATTACCGCAGTGCATACGCCGCGCGGCACATCCAGCGAGACGCCGCGCAGCACGGCGACGGATCCGAAAGACTTGTGCAGGTTGCGCACAGATATGGCAATATGATCGGGCGGCCTCTGGTCTTGCAAATCCTATCCTCCAAAAAGTGCCAGCGAGATGCGCACCAGGAAGACATCGGCCACCAGTATCAAGAGCGACGACAGCACCACGGCCTGCATCGCGCTGCGTCCGACTTCGCGCGTGCCGCCACGCACATGGTAACCCATCTCACAGCCGACGATGCCGACGATGAGCCCGAAAACGCTGGTCTTCGCCGTGGAAAAGGTCACATCCGAGAGCCTAACATCTGCGAAGGCGCGATCGATGAAGAGCCTGTAGTCCGTGCCCGCAGCGATCACGGATTCGAGAAACCCGCCGGTCAGCGCTACCACATCGCAGCATATGGTCAGCACCGGAAACATCACCATGCACGCCAGCACCCGTGTCACTACCAGGTAGTTGAACGGCTTCAGCGCGGCCACCTCCAGTGCGTCTATCTGCTCGGTCACGCGCATGGAGCCAATCTCCGCCGCGATGCCGGCACCAAGCCGGCCGGCTAGGACCAGCGAAGTCAACACGGGTCCGATTTCTTTTATGACCGACAACGCAAGCATGCTGGGCAGCACAGACTCCGCCCCGAAGCGCGCGAGGGTGCCCCGGCTCTGCATCGACAAGACAGCGCCAATGGAAAGCCCCGTAACGACAACCAGCAGCAGGCTTTTGGAGCCTGCTTCGTCCATCTGATTCAATAGCTCACGCCCCTCGAACGGCCGTCGAAAGCACTTTTTGCAGAACTCCAGCGCAAAGAACGTCAGTCCCGCCGTGCGCTCCAGAGCACCGACAATGAGATCGCGCATCCTTACAAGAAGTCAGTAAGCGTACTGTACGACCAGGCTCGCGCCAATAGACTCCGTGTCGCCTCGCAGCCGTGCAAGCAGCCACGCAAACAGCGCATACTCAATGTTCACCTGCTTGTTGTTCTTGAGCGACGATGTGGCCTGCGCCGTGGTACTATTGCCGATGGCAATAGGCCAGCTCACCGTCGCCAGGAAGTCTCGTGCAATCCGTTTGCCCGCCGTCAGCGTGACGCCGCGCGATCCCTCCACCTCAATCTTCACCATGTCCAAGCCCAGCTCTTCGCCTGCCGCGCCTGCGATGAGGTTGGTCAATCTGCCCAAAGCGATGTCGCTCCCCGCCTGGAGTGATCCCTCCGTTGCCATCTGAAAGGCCTCCGCCGCGGGCCGGCCCGTCGCAATATAGGATATGATGTCCGACTCCTCCAAGTTGGCGGGGTCGCTGCTGAGTCGCAGCGCCAGCGTGCCTTCGTCCAAGGCGCGGCCAAAGACATCCAGGTATATCGTTACCGGGCTGTCCTGACTGTTTTGTGCGGGCACTTCGTATGAAGCACGCAGCTCCACCAGCGGATTGAGCGGCGGACCGGTGAACGTTATGCGACCCGTTTCTATATCGAAGCGGCGCCCAAATTGCCGGACGTAACTCTGCGCCGGCTCGACCTGGACGGTGCCTTGGACCTCCGGCTCTTCACCGGGTGCTTTGCTCAGATCAAGCATCCCTTGCATCCGCACATTCATCTCTGGAAAGGTGCGGGAACGCAGCCAGACATCATCGGCCACCACCACGTTCAGGTCCATCGCCAAGGCATCGTAGAACACAAATGTGGTGGTATCCTGGCTGGTGACGCGAATGTTGAAGTATCGTTCAAGCATCCGTACATCTTCCGGCGTGAACGCTACCGGCGCATATACCTGGTTGGCCGCTTCTGTAGGCCGAATGTCCGCATTGACCAGCCTGATGCGCCCTGAGAGCTCGGGACGGGCCGTGGTGCCACTCAGCCGGACGCCGCCCGTGACATGTGCCAGGTATCCTTCGTTGCCCATCACTCTGAATCGGTCCACGTCCACCCGCAGGTCATACGACCCCAGCGTGAGATCCGTCATGCCGAGGTGCCCGCTCCCATTCAGCGTGCCGGGTCCACTCTGCGCCGACAGGTGGCTGACGAGTACTGAGTCTCCTTGAAAGGAGCTTCGCGCCTCAATGGCCTGCGCCGTGATGCCGAGCGCGGGCAGATCGAGCATCCCTGCATCCAGATCCGCCGTACCCGTGAGCTGCGGCCTGGCCATTGTACCTCCGATCATCACCGTGCCCGTGAGTCGCCCCTCGACATCGCCGTAGATCTCCGGGTCCAGAAACGGCTCGACCCACCCCACATTGAAGCGGTCGGATTCAATCCTCATCGCAACCTCGTCGGTGGTCGGCGGAGCGGGGCCGATCCTATTGAGCCGCAAGTCCGCAGGCAGATAGCCTGCCACCTGCAGCGTGCTCTTGTCGACATGTTCCAGGCGGGCATCCACGCTGAGCCGCCCATCCGCGTAGGCTACCGCTCCATGCAGCGTCCCGACGGGCGTCTCGGACGACGCGACCGTCATGGCGATCATGCCTTCCATCAGCGGCGCTTCGGCCTCGCCCGTCAGCACGAACTCCCCATTGACGACACCGCCCAGCCCAGGGAATCCGAAGAGATCCGCTACCGATGCCGGCCGCACATCGAACAACGTCAGCACCAGGCTCTGCCGCCCGTCGGGATCTACAATGCCATCCAGAGCGATCTCCTGGTCGCGCTCTACCAGCAGCAGATTGCGCACGCGATACGCGTCCTGATAAGAGATGTGGGACTCCTGGTCCAAGTGCCATTGTTCGGAGCCCAGAGCCAGATTCAGCTGCTGCATGACGATTTCCTTCTGGGCTACGTTCGCCAGACCCTTCATGTGCGCGCTTCGCTCTTCGTCAATCGTCACATGCGCTTCAAACGCCAGGGTATCGTCCCGAAGCGCCGCCTGCCCGGTCGCGCTGCGCGCCGACAGGCCGGGAACAGATACGCGGCGCAGATCCGCCCACAGGCTGTCCAGGCCGATCGTGCGGTGACCGCCGTCGCTTTGCGACAGCGTGCCACTCACGCCAGCCGCCGCATCCAGGACTCGGATCGCTTGCCCGGTGGTGCTGCTGAACTGCACATGCCCATCAAAGGCCAGCGTGTCACCTGCGCCGCGCGTTGCAATCCAAAGCGTATCGCCAGGGGCCCATTCATTATGGATCAGGGCGTCGGAAAAAAGGCCTGCCAGCGGCTGCGCATCCAACACCGCGCCGCCGACCGCAAACGTGTGCGCCGAAGGACTGCCACCAAAGATCGGCAGCTGGCCGCGCCCGCTGAGCCGCAATGCATTGGAGGCCAACCGCACGGTGTCCACCGTGAGGAGTCCGTCTGCCAGGGTAAGTGCGGCGGCAAAGTCCTGGATGCTGACATCACGGTACTGCGACCGCTCCGCCGCAACGCGCACACGCTGCAGCTTAAGCGACTCCCGATCCGTTCCTGCTCCGGCAATATCTACCGCACCGGAAAAGGTTGCTGGCAGGCCGGCCAGCGCATTCAAATCCAGCGCCTGCGCAGTCGCGCGCAGCGCGTACGAGGGTGTCGCATCAAACCAGCGGCCCCGTATGCTGTCGATATGCAGTCCGCCCAGGTTCCAGGCAGCCCGGGCCGTTCCGCCGTAACGGCCGCTGTCGGCTTGCAGATGGAGCGCGAACTCATTGATCAGCTGCTCATTGATGCGGGACGCTTCCAGGTTCGCTGCGACTTCAAGAGACCACGCTGCGGGCTGCGCTCCCGTGATGCCGAGCGTGTCCACGGTGCCCGTGAGCTGCGTTGACAGGTTGTCCATGTCCAGGATCGCGCCCAGATCCAAGTTGCGAAACGACATTCTGGCCAAGGCAATGGACGCGTCTGGCGAGGTCGCTACGGCCGTGAAGTCCAGCGCCGCGCCGGCAGGCATGAACAGCGCCACATCGGCTTCCTGGTGGCTCACACCAAGGCGCAAGGCGACCCGACCGGAATCCACCGCCTGCGCATTGACCGTGGAGGGCTTAAGGAGCAGGTTGATGACGACGTTGTCTCCTCCAAGCCCGGACACCGTGGTCGTGCCCTGTAATGCGCTTCTCCACCCGTCGGCCCACAGGCCAATATCGACGCTGTCGAAGACCAGTGCATCAATTGTGAATGCAGGCACCGCGTCAAAGGGGCGGCCCCGCCCTGCCCACTGGAAGGTGCCTAGGGCGAGCCTGGCATGCCCGCCGAAGACAGCGTCGGAGTCGCGCAGGGCTGCCTGGGCATGCATGCTGTCTATGGCATAATGGTCCCAGCGCGAATCCGTCAGTGCCACGAAGGCGGACGCCGAGTCTGGCCGCGCAAAGCCGCGCATGTGAGACACCGCGACGCCTGAGATTGCGCTGGACACGCCCATTCCCATGGCGCCCGCCACATCCAGCCGATCAGTCGAAATGCTGATGCGGATTTCGCCCTCGGGATCGCCCGGCACCCCGTGCGCCTTCGCCGTAAGGGACCCGGATTCTGCGGCGAGCACTGCGCCGATGTCCAGCATCCCGCCATGCAGGCTGGCGTCCAGCACGCCGTGTACGAGCGGGAGCGTGCCGATCAGCCCTTCGCCTGTGCGCACGGCAAGTGTAGCCTCTTGTGTTCCGCGGCCTTCCAAATTCAGCGTACCGCGCAAGTCACTTGTTGTGCTCGCACCCAGATGCGCAAGGTCAACGCGAGAAAAGCGGCCTTCGGCGACATACGGCGGCGGCGACTCGCCAAGGTCTGCCTCACCCGTCATGGCCACGCGAAATCCATCCGCTTGAAAATCCAGCGCTGCAGTAGCTTTGCCATCCGCTATGGCGGCGTGCACATCACCGCGGCCTAGGCCCACGCCCGCCAAGCTGCCATCCAGCACCTGCAAATGGAGCCCGCCCGTCCATGCGCCCGCGTTCGCCAGCGTCGCCGTAAGATCAGCGCTGATGGTGCCTACCAGGCTCGTATCCAAAAGGCTGAGATCGAGATCGCGTGCTGCAACAAGCCGCGCTTCATATGCACTGTCCGGCGCCGCCCGGACATCGAACATCACGGTACCGCGCGCTTCCACGGCGCCCTCGCCGAAGAGCCGGTAGCCGCCTTTGTGGTCTGTGACGGTGGCCTGGAGCGCCAGGGACCCCTCGACCCCGCGCAGGCCTGTCAGCAGCGCGACATCGCCCAGCGCCAGGGGCACAGCGTGCACCTCCAGCGTGTCGACACCCGGGAGGCCTTTACCCGGCAGGTTTGCGCGACCTGTCAGCATTACCGCTGTGCGGCTGCTTGTCACACGCACTGAGTCGAGCGAGAGCGTGTGCTCCTTAAGTTCGATTGCGCCTCCGATGCGGAGCGGTTCGCCGCCTGCATGGATAGCCACACTCATGGTGTCTAGCCCCACAGCTGCTTCGCTGCCCAGCATCAGCGCGCCGCGCACGAAGTCGATGCCGACCACAAGGCTGGTGTCTTCTCCTAAAGGCATGGTGAGCTGCGAACGACGCACGACAGCCTCATCGATGTGCACCGCAGGCATCGCTTGCGCATCCGTGGTGTCTGCGTCTGTGCGGCCCAGCGTCAGATCGACGCCAGATGCGACGATGCGACGGATGTGCACATTGCCGCGCGCCAAAGCCAGGGCGCTAAATCGTACGCGTACTGTGTCCACGGCCAGCGTCGTGCCGCCGCCTTCAAAGCGCAGCCCAAAGACATCAATGCGGCGGGCCCAGTTGCCTCGCGCGTCCTCAAAGGACATGCCCGATTCACCGAGGGTGACCTTCAGGGCGGTGCGCAGTCCCCATGGAGTCCTAAGCGCTCCCAGAAGCCCTAAGAGCACGAGGGCGGGTGCTATCCACCACCATGTCCGACTCTGGCTTGCTCGCTGCTTCATCAGAAAGCCTGTCCGATGCTTACATGCACAGCGAGACGATTAAGCTGCTGGCGTTTCGGCTCGATGAGGCCCAAGTCCGTCAGAAAGGCGTTTCGCGGGGACTGCAGGTCCAGTGGTCCGGGATTGATCTTGGCAGCCACATCTACGCGCACAAATCCGATCGGCGTGGCGTAGCGCACGCCGGCGCCAGTGCCGAAACGCATACCACCCCAGTCTATGCGACCGTCGTCGCGCAACCCGCACTGCACCGGAATCGGCTGCGACTGCGCTCGGTCCCGGTACGCGATCGAGGTGCATCCTGGCGTCACAGTTTCGGCGGCCGATACTTGTCCCGCATCGGCAAACAGCGCCACGCGCCAGGGACCGCTCAGCCGGTACCATAGCTCAAGGCCTGCAGATACGCGGGTCAGGCCGCCGACGGGCTCGTACCGGGCGCTGCTCGTAAGGGGCAGGTCTCCGTCGTAGACTGGAGTGCCTGTATCGTCGGTCACCAGTTTGGTGCGGTTGACTTTGGGCCCCACATGCCCTGAGCTCCATCCGCGCACATCGTTGCCGCCCACATAGAAACGCACCGGGTCGAAGCGGTTTTCGAGGGGAGCGGTGAACTGCGCATCAAAGGCCGCAGGAGCACCATGGGCCCACAGGGTAACGAACGCATCGTGTGCGGGCCACATGCGCCCCGCGGCTATGCGCAGGCCCACAAAGAGATCCTGCGTCATCGGCATGAACCCTGAAGCTTCCACGCTCACCTTGCTATACTTAAGCCCGACGCCTGCCAGTCCCAAGAGGCGCTGCACGCCGCCCGCGTGTTCCACCGACGACTGCACCGTATAGCCGCGCCGCGGATTAAGCAGGTTGTCGGTCCATCCCCAGATGCTGCCCAGCGTCAGCACCCCTTTGCCGTATGTGTCTTTAAGGTCGGTAGTCAAGGTGCTCGAATAGGCTGTCGTTCGCCCGAGGTTGTACTGCAGGGTGACGGCGCGCGTGGTCAAAAGCCCGTAGAGCAAGGTACTGTTGACGCCGTACTCGCGCCGGTTGATGCTCCGCGAGCGCTCCGAGTTGAGCAGCAGCGGATCCCGCTCCAGCTGCACATAGGGCTCAACGACTGCGGCCAGCTTTCGGACCAAGAGATACGGTTGTGTCAGCGCCAACGAAGCGCGTGCGAGCCTGTGCGGGAGGGTGGGCGTGGTCGACAGGAGGCCGGTCTGGATCTCCGCCGTTGCGCCCAGCACGCGCGCACCGCCCAAGAAGTTGCGGTGCGACCAGCGCCCTTCACCCCAAAATCCTGCGCGCTGGTCGTATCCAGTTTCTGCGGTGACGTAACGAAGGCGCGCCTCTCGCAAGTCGACATGCACGGTTACGGTGGAATCGCGTACCTGGGGCGGCACATGAACCTGCGCAACCTGAAAGAGGTTCAGTGCAAAAAGCTCACGCTGGCCCTCAAGCAGCACCCGGTTGGAAAAGGCGTCGCCAACCTTGAAGGGCAGCTCGCGGTGCACCAGGCTTCGATGTACACGGCGGTTGCCTTCCACCCGTACTTCATCAATGATGCCAGGGGGGCCGGGGTCGACCAAAAAGTCTATGTCCGCGGTGTTGTAGACAGAGTCTATGCTCGTTACGGTGTACAGCGTAGCGAAGGCGTAGGACTGATTCTTAAGCCAGCCAAGAACCTCGTCTTCGATCTGCACCACCTTGAACGAGGTCAGGCGGTCGCCGGCGCGAAAGGTGGTGCGATCTCTGAACTCAATCCATTGTGTGCGCATGTCGCCTTCAAAGGCGCTGGCGAGATATCCGCCCACAGTATAAAACCCCACATCCTGGATGATGACCGGTGGGCCGTGCCGGATCGTGAAGCGGACGCGTATCGCATCTTTCCGGGCGTCATAGGTGGAGGCCGCATAGTCCACATGGGCATGCAGAAATCCTTGGGCCTGCAGATGATTGCGCAGCCGCACGACATCGCGCTGCAGCTCTATCGGGTCCAGAAGAAACAGGTCACCGGGGCGATTGAACGGCCACGGTAGGCGGTCTCGCAAACTGGGCGCACGCGTGGCGATGAGCCCTTTTAGCGTCTCTACGGATTCGACCTGCCCGTCCTCAAAGGCGAAGGTGACCGCCCTGACACGCGTGGTGCTGCTTGCGCCCAGGAGATGCGTCTGCGCCCGCAGGGCGCCGCCTGGCGCAGCCAGACCGGCGGAGGCGAAGCAGAGAAGTCCCAGCGCTGCTCTGAAGGCGTTACGCGGACATCCTACGCTGCTCATATACGGGCGGTACACCATGCAGTATCGTATCTGCAGTGATCCGACATCGTGTCACGCCCGTGTACGTATGAATTCGGTACATGATGTCCAACATGCGTTCTTCTATCACGCTACGCAGGCCGCGTGCACCCGTGCCGTGTCCTTGGGCTTTCTTAACAATCGCATCCAGCGCTGCGCCCTCGAAGAGCAGTTCGATGCCATCCAGGGCGAACATCTTCTGGTACTGCTTGACGAGTGCGTTTTTTGGATCCACCAAAATGCTCTTCATGTCCTTGTCGCTCAGCGGACTCAGTGCGGCCGTGACCGTGAGCCGCCCGATAAACTCGGGAATCAAGCCGTACTTGATCAGGTCATCCGGCTCGACATGATGCAGAATCTGCGGGTCATGATGATCAATATGCTGTTGGTTGCCCATGACGAAGCCGATGACGTTGGCACTGATCCGGCGCGCGATGATTTCGGGGAGTCCAACAAAGGCACCGCCGCAGATGAACAGGATGTCCTGCGTGTTGATGTTGGTCAGGTTCTGCTCCGGGTGCTTGCGCCCGCCCTTGGGCGGCACATGTGCGATCGTACCTTCGAGGACCTTCAAGAGGCCTTGCTGCACGCCTTCGCCCGATACGTCGCGCGTCAGCGAGGCATTATCGCTCTTGCGCGCCACCTTGTCGATCTCATCAATGAAGATGATGCCCCGCTCTGCGAGCTTGACATCGTGGCCTGCTGCTGCCAAAAGCTGCGCAAGGATTGTTTCTACATCTTCGCCCACATACCCGGCCTCGGTGAGTACAGTAGCGTCGCTGATCGAAAACGGCACATCTAGAATGCGCGCCAAAGTCCGTGCCAAGAGTGTCTTACCCGTCCCCGACGGACCCAGGAGCAGTATGTTGGACTTTTCCAGTTCTACGCCATCCGGCACGCCATCCTGCTCCCGTGCACGCACGCGCTTGTAGTGGTTGTAAACGGCCACTGAAAGGGCCTTTTTGGCATGCTCCTGTCCGATGACGAACCTGTCCAGCTCCTGCTTGATCTCCATCGGGAAGAGCTTGTTGCGCCCCACATTGCGCGTTTTGACACGTGCAGGCTCTCCGATGCTCCAATCATCGTCGTCTTCCTGCACGATTTTGGAAGCGGCGTGGATGCAGTTTTCACAGATGAAGGCATCTTTGCGCCCGGCCACCATTGAGTTGACCTCTTCCGAAGTTCGGCCGCAGAACGAGCAGCGGATGTTTTCATTCATGAAATCTGAACTCATAGTGCGTTCTGATGCTGTAGCGTATCTAACGCCGTGTTGTGGGAGGGCATCTGGGCATGCATGGCGGTAAGCCATGTATCAAGTCGTGCCTTGAGCGCTTGCGCGGTGTCTGCATTGACCACCGCCTGCGATTCTGACACATCCTGGTCCAGATTATACAGCTCCGTACGCCCATCCTCATAGAAGTGAATCAGCTTCCAGGGCCCCTGCCGAACGGCACTGCCGGGCGCGCCGCCCTGATTGCCGTAGTGCGGATAGTGCCAGAAAAGCGCCGTCCTGTCAAGTGCACCTGCGCCGCCCAACAATGCTGCAAGGCTTGTGCCATCCACATTGCGCAGCGCTTGGCCCGCCAACTCGATCATCGTGGGAAAGAAGTCGATGCTGATAATGGGTATATCGCTAACAGTATTACCCTCCACCACTCTGGGATAACGTACGATTGTCGGTTCGCGAATGCCGCCTTCGTAGAGCCATCCTTTGCCTGCGCGCAGCGGGAGGTTACTGGTAGGATGGCCTTCGGAGGTGCTCAGTCCGCCGTTGTCGGAGGTGAAGATCACCACCGTGTTGTCTGCCAGATTCAGCGAGTCCAGCGCGCGCAGAACCACACCGATCGCCGTATCCATCGATTCCACCATGCCGGCATACACGGCATGGTTTTGCACCTGGCGAACTCTACGAGCGCCTTCGATGCCCCAGGTGGATGCGGGCGCAGGCTTTGCCTGATATTTGGCTTCAAGCTCGGGCCGCGTCATCAGGGGCGTATGCACGGAATAGAAGGACAAGAATGCCAGGAACGGCACGCCTTGCGACTCCTGTATGAACCGGGCGGTCTCTTGTGCCAGCCGTGCCGGAAGGTGCTCCCCGGGAGGTCCATCTTCCAGGCGGGGGTTTCCGTACGGCACGAAGTAGCGGCCCGGCCCGTAGGGCCCGCCGCTCCGGTGGCCGCCCTTGTTGATCTGGTAGCCGTGGTCTTCCGGCCACGATCCTTCCGGACCCAGGTGCCACTTGCCTGCAAAGAAGGTGCGGTAGCCCGAAGTCTGTAGTGCTTCGGCAATGGTCTCGGTGTCATGGGGCAGCGCATCCATATAGGGAGCCGGCAGCAACGGCCGGGTCGCGCGCCACCGTTCTCCAACCTCGTGCGGCTGCGGTCCTCCAAAGAAATCCGTAGTGCGCAGGCGCGCCGGATACAGTCCCGTCTGGATGCTTGCCCGGGTCGGACTACAGACCGGTGCTGCAGCATAGGCCGCGGTAAAGCGCATTCCCTCGCGCGCCAGCCGATCCAAGTTCGGTGTTTCGTAGAACGTATCCGGGTTGTAGGCCCCTACATCCATGTAGCCGAGGTCGTCGGCAAGGATGAAAACAAAGTTTGGTGGTGCCTTGGCGCACCCAGCCAGGAGCGCACCGAGCAGCACGCTCAGCGCAGCATACTTATGCATGGTAGTAGGGTTGGAGCGTGCTGAGCGGGTAGGCCTCCAAGATGCGGCGTTCACGGTACAGATGCCATGCCGCCGTGCACACCTGCGTCGTGTACAAGGCATTGGCCCCGCCCCCTACGATGGCACCCGCCACCGGCACGATCTGCGCGAACTTCATGGAGGTGAGCCGTTGCCCCAAGGCCCGGGCCACGCCCTTGACTGACGCAGACACCGCGAGCTGCTCCACGGTCTTTTTCGTATGGCTGTCGGCCAGTGATTGCGTCACCGCGCGCACCGGTATGAGGCCTTCGGTGCGTTCGTCTTCCACGGGCTGCGCCTCGGCGTGAAGAATCTGCAAGGCAAACAAGCGCTCATGTTCTGCCGTTATGTCGTAGCCGCAGTACGTAGCGTATTCGCCCACGGCCCTCAGGTTCAGCGCCACCAGCCCCACTACGTCGGGGATCACGCCCGCTGCGCCGGCCATGCCTGCGGCCACGCCCTGGGCTGCCGTGACAGACCGGTACTTGATGCCTACGCCCTCGAGCGTAGCATCCAAAATGTTAAGATCCAGCGCACGGATGTCCTGGACGCAGCGCACTGCGTAGCCGCGTTTGCGGTATTCTGCGTAGATGGATTCGCGCCAAACCGTGTCTTGCGCCAGCTCGTTAACCACCTGGAGCAGTCCAGCGATTACGTTGTTCAGCGTCCATTGCACGCCGGGCATGCCAAAAGCCAGGTCGGTGACGTACCGTAGCCCCTTGTTGGCTTGCGCCACCGCGCAACCAACGAGGCCGGGCTTGCGTGTCCGCCATGAATGGACATCGCGAAGAACCTGTTTTTCGAAAGCTGTCGGTTCGCCGCTTTCCACGACTTGGAGCGCCTGATTAGGCCATAGTACACAACCTTGGCGCCCTAATGATCCGTTGGCGCCACAGCAGCCGCCAAAAGCCCGATGCATGGCACGGGAGCGTTGCGCCCGTAAAGAGCGATCAGTTTGCTATCGGCCAGAACACACCAAAGCGGAGCTGGAAAGCGGGCATCGGATAGATCGGCACGACCTGATTGCCTGCCATTAGCGCGGTTCCGCTCAGAATGTTTTCGTAAGCCACAAAAAGCACAGCCGAACGCACGCCTGCCTCGGCCACGACATCCACGACAGCGGACGCAGGAAGTTTTTCGCCATCCGGGTACAGCATGGGATTCTCGGACAGCACCAGCAGGCCCGTCGGTGCGTGGAGCGTGCGGCTTGTCATCGCGGACCATAGCCGCGCGCGCACCGACAGATCGAGTCGCAAATCGCCCGTAAAGAGCTGATAACGCGCGCCCAGGCGCGCCTGACCCGACAGCGTTGGCACGGCCTTTTCGCGACCCGAGGGCACATCACCGAGCAGCGTGAGGTAGAGCATATGCGCATGCACATAGAATCCGCGCGGCGCGCTGCGACGTAGCCCGACATCCACCGCTGCGCCGTAGAGGTGCAGCGGGCCGGGATGCACGCGCGCCACCATGCTGTCGCTGCGTGGACCATAGAATTCCACGAGGTCATTCTCCTGTCCTGCGAACACAGACAGGTCCACACGCAGCGCGCCGCGGGATGTCCGAAGTCCCAGTCTGACTTGCGCCGTGCGGCCTATGGGTGCTGACGCGAGCGTCTTCGCAAAGGGCCCAAATCCAGCCGTAGCCATGTGCGCTGGCACAACACCCACGGTATATGCCAACGCGTACAGGCTGCGATAAGCGGTAGACAGGGTTGCGCTGGCCAGCACGCTGCGCTGCACCAGCGTTATGCCCGTTTCGCCTGTCACGAGGAAGGCTCCGCGCTGCACCGAGTCCAGGACTGCGATATGTGCCTGCATTCTGCGCTCCTGCACAGACACCTCGGTCAGCATTCGAAAGCGGTGCAAGCCATATTGTATGCGCTGGTGCAGCTGCATCCCCAGGCGGCTGCTGCCCGCTTCGATGGCATCTGTGGCTCCGGGGATGTACCGCAGGCGCGCACTCGAAAGCCAGGCCTGCAGCGTCAGCGGTGTTGCCAGCGTTCGCATGCGCAGCACGGCCGTGGCGTCATGCCGCACTTCGCGCCGCACGGCCGTGGCGTTACGCGTCACCGCGATGAGCCGGTTATAGATGCTGTCATACAGAGCCATGGGCATCACGCCGCCGTGCGCGCCGAGGCGACGCTGGTTGTGCAGGTACAATGCCTCGAACGACCATCGCAATTGCTGATACCGCACGCCCAGCATCAGTTGACGCATGCGTTGGAGCTTGCTGCCGGGGTATTCGCCCTTGGCCGCTGCACCTCCGTAGGCAAAGAGTCCCTGGGCCAGGCCTGGGCTGCCCAGCACAGCCGTTTGAATCTGCTGCGTGTGCAGGGCCGTCACGCGCTGCAGACCATTATCGCCTGCCTGGTAATGCAACTCAGTATGCGGCTTTGCAGAGCGGAAGGATCGGAGCCGTGTGAAGATCGACACGGGCATGGCACGCGTGCCCTGGCCCACGCCCGGCGTGCGGAGCAGCGCCGTAGGCAAGAGATCATAGCGCGGGCGTCCTGTGAGGAGATCGCCTAAGGGTATGCCTTGCCAGTATAGCGCGACATGATTCGGACTCGACCCCAGGTAGCTCCAGGCCGAAGGCCATCCAAAGGAGCCGAATTCGTAGGCCATCGAACCCGCGCGCTGGGCCAGCGTGGCGGTCACGTCGTGGTCAAAATGCAGGAGTGTGTCCTCGACTTCGGCGCGGACCTCCGTCGAAGCGAATCCCATAAAGGACGCCGGGTCCGGTGGCACTACCGGCTGTGCTAGTGAGTCAGGTCCTTCCTGCGCGAAGACCACACCCCCGGCCAGGCACCAAGGGGCCATCCACGCCACTACCGTCCTTTGCAGCGCAGTGGTCCTAGGCACGCCGTTGAAGGTACGCCAGGTTGGCGGGCGAAAACGGCCGGGGCGTCAGGTCGAATAATTCGTAGAAATCGGTTGGGTCACCCGTATTGCCGGAAATGAGCATTTCCAGCTGATCCCGCGTGATGGGCACAATGCCCAACGGTCCCAGCCGCTTTATGGCTGTGCGTATCAGCGACAGTGGCAGCGCCACCTTGGGGCGCGGCTTGCGGCCTAAGCCCAAGGCAATCCGGTCAAGCACTTCCCGATACGGATACGATTGCTGCCCCACAGCGGTGATGCGTCGACCGTGTACAGCATCCCGCGTTAATGCTTGCACGAACGCCTCGGCCAGCTCCTCTACGGACACGGGCTGCAGCCTGAAATCCTGCATACCGAAGAGCGGAATGATTGGCAGCGGCAGAATGAGCTCTCTCGCCAGGCGCGTACAGAACTCAATGGTGCCTGGCGCTGGCTCCCCGAAGACAATGCCGGCACGGAGTATCGCCCAATGCTTGAACCCCGCCGCGCAAACCAGTTCCTCCGCTTCCCACTTGGTGGTTTGATACCGGCTTGCGCCCTCTGGCGAAGCGCCGTTTGCACTTATGTGAATGAACCGCTGGATGCCGGCCTGACGCGCCGCTTGCAGAACGAAGCGCGTCGCTTCGACATGCAGCTTTTCAAAGGTTATGCACAGCTCTTTGCGCTCCTCAATGATGCCCACCAGGTGAATAACGGCCTCACAGCCGTCCATAGCACCATTAAGTGTGGCCGGTACTGTGACATCTCCTCGCACGACCTCTACGCCGCTTGGCGAACGGCTTCTCACCAAACAGCGGACCGCATGTCCATGAGCCTTGAGCGCATCAACAACACGTGCCCCTATGAAACCGGTGGCCCCTGTGACAAATACATGCATCTGCTTCGTGTGACTGGTGCACACGCGTTATAATAGCAGATACGCAAGTACCAATCACCATAGGCTGCCTGTAGCCAAGCACCGGCCAATGGCGTGGATGGCCGCACCGGAGCCGCTTTCGCCCCAAGCGGCGAGCGCCAACGATTGGCTCAACGCAAGATATGCGCATCAACCGATGAACACGCGTGTTACCCGTCCTGTGTCCTTGGGACTGGGGCACCTGCATTCGTCTAACGGCGCGGCGCGAAAGGCGGAGTACCCGCTGCGAAGAGTGATCTTCGTGCAAGAGATCCGGTCATGCCTTTTCCAGTGCCGCAGGCGGTTATCGCGTGAGCGCCGGCTCCGTACTGCCTGCTGACTGGTATCTTGTGACATGGTGCTTTGCGCTTGCCAGCGCAAAGCGCCACGAACAGCCGCTGTGGCGTACACTATGCACAGTGCAACCCTTCCGCTATGCGCATCATCGCTGGAACCCTGCGCCGACGGCCGCTAGCCGTACCCGAGGGACTAGGCGTACGGCCCAGTACGGATCGCGTTCGAGAGTCCATTTTCAATCTCTTGGCCCACCGCTTGCCGCTGCGTGGCATTACTGCGCTGGACCTTTTCGCAGGCACGGGCGCACTGGGCCTTGAAACGATAAGCAGAGGGGCGCGGCATGTCACTTTCGTAGAACATGACGCGCGCATTCTGGCCGCAGCACGCCTGAATGCCGCGGCACTCGGCGTGGTGCAGCAGTGCCTGTTCTTGCGTCTGGATGCGGTCCGCTACCTGCAGCGGCTGCAGTCTGGCGATTTCAGCGTCATCTTTGCCGATCCGCCGTATTCTTTGCCCTCTATGGATGCACTGCCCGACATGGCGCTGGTCCATCTTGCTCCCCGTGGGCTGTTTGTTCTTGAGCACGACAAGCGCATCAGGTTTGACGGCCATAGCCATCTGGATTGCAGCCGCCCCTATGGGCGCACCATCGTCAGCATTTTTACTTCGACACCCGATTGATGCCATGGCCCGCCTTGCTCTGTATCCTGGCTCGTTCGACCCCTTCACCCTAGGGCACTTGGATATCGCACAACGCGCACTGCGCCTTTTTGATGCCGTTGAAATCATCGTCGCCGCGAATCCTGAGAAGAAAGCATCCATGCCCGCCGATGTGCGGGCTGCACTGATTCAGGAGGCCACCGCCGATATCCAAAAACTGTCTGTGCGTACCTTTGAAGGCCTCGTTGCCGCTTATGCAGAAGCGCGGGGCGCAACTGCGCTCATACGCGGTGTGCGATCAGCGTGCGACATCACCTATGAAGCCAAGATGGCCATAGCCAACAGCCGCCTCTGCGCGGAGCTGGAAACCATCTTCCTGCTTACCGCACCCGCATACGCGCACACGAGCTCCAGCCTCGTGCGCGATATCGCCCGCTGGGGCGGCGACCTGACGCCCTTCGTTCCACCCGCTGTCGCCGCGGCCTTGCGGCGACCTTATGCTTAAACGCTTGACACCCGTTATGCCCACGCAGTTCAATCCACGCATTGCTTCCATGCGTCCCTCCGCCACGCTCGCCATGAGCGGACGCGCAAAAGAACTAAAGCGTCAAGGTGCTCCCGTGATTGCGCTCAGTGCCGGAGAGCCCGACTTCGGTACGCCTGCGCCGATAGCCGAGGCGGGCATACAGGCCATCCGGGAAGGATTCACACGTTACACCCAGAATCCAGGCGTACCCGAATTGCGCGAAGCCATCTGCGCCAAGCTTCAGCACGACAACGGGCTATCCTACACCCCGGGCCAGATCCTCTGCTCCAACGGTGCCAAGCAGTCCATCGCCATGGCTGTTGCGGTCCTCTGCGCTGAAGGCGATGAGGTGCTGATTCCCGCGCCGTACTGGGTAAGCTATCCCGAGATGACGCGATGCGCAGGGGCTCAGCCCGTGATAGTTCCCACGGGGGTCGACACCAATTACCGGCTGACGTCGGAAGCATTGGAATCAGCCATCACGGAGCGGACACGGCTTCTCATCATGTGCTCTCCGTCCAATCCGACCGGATCAGTCTATTCCAAGGCTCAACTGGAAGCGCTGGCTGACACGCTGCGACGGCATGAGCAGATCTTCGTGGTGTCCGATGAAATCTACGAGCATGTAGTCTACGAAGCCGAACATGTGGCGTTTGCTTCACTCCCCGGTATGCTGGACCGTACGATAACGGTAAACGGCTTTTCCAAGTGCTACGCGATGACCGGTTGGCGCCTGGGCTATATGGCCGGCCCGCAGGAGGTCGTAAGGCAGGCCGCGAAGCTGCAAGGGCAGTTCACCTCGGCACCTTCTTCCATCAGTCAGCGCGCCGGGATCGCTGCGCTCGCAATGGATATGGGCCCTATTCGCGCAATGGTGGCGGCCTTCAGGGAGCGGCGCGACTACGCGCTGGCGCGGCTGGCCGCGTTCAGGGACTGTGAGTGTCCCAAGCCCGAGGGCGCATTCTACCTGTTCCCGCAGGTTCGTCCGTACTACGGACGCCGCGCACCCTCCGGACGCGTCATTCATGACAGCCAGGACTTGTGCTTCTACCTCTTGGAAGAGTGCCATGTGGCACTGGTGCCCGGCGCAGCGTTTGGCGACCCGGATGGCATTCGCATCTCGTACGCTGCCTCCATGGAGGATCTAAGGACTGCGCTAGACCGCATGGAGGCAGGGCTGAACGCGCTTGAATAGGGAATTCATATACCAACACCACCCTTTTTATGCACAGGGGGCGCCTGCCCAAGCTCCTGAAGCGGCTCGCGCGCTTTGAGGCGCTCATTATCGACGACATCGGTTACGTGCAGCACAGCCGCCAGGAGATGGAGGTGCTGTTCCTGCTGCTGTCGCAGCGCTACGAGCGGGGCAGCGTGTTGCTTACGAGCAATCTGGCCTTCAGCCAGTGGGAGCGCATCTTCAAGGACCCGATGACGACGGCCGCGGCCATAGACCGTTTGGTACATCACAGCGTGATTCTGGAGCTGAACGTGCCCAGTTACCATCTGGAGGCCTCCAAGCGGCGCCAAAAGGCCAGAGTGAAGCCCAGGCCGTGGGTGAACCTGCGCCCTGAGTAGGCAGCGCCCGCGGTCCTGCCCTGCCCTGGGACGTGATCCCAGCGCTTACAGGAAGGCGCGAGGTGGGCGCCTGGCGTCAGTTCGGGACACTTGGCAAACGCGGGCACCCGTGCCCAATGTCGATGCAAGAGCCCTTTTTGGCCGGATAAAGGCTCCTCAAGCGGCGATTTCGCGGCCTTATCCGTACCACTGTCCGTCCGGGGACAAATTACACGCGCTGCGCAGCAGTCCGCGGGCTGTTGGCCGGTGTTTTAGGACGGTAGGTACCCAAACTCCGGCCGTTTGTGTGAAGAGGGGCCTGTACGAGCTCATTTAGGCCCATTGGCAGCCCTCCAGATACCGCTTACGCGGCCTTAGCCACATAATCGTCCGTCCAGAGACGATTGCACGCTCTGAGAGGCAGCTGGCCGTGTGTTGAAGCTTCAGGACAGGATACGAGATGTCCCAGGGCCTGCTTGTTCTCATGTGCGGATGGATAGCCCTTCCGATCCGGCTGTATGCGGGCGCCCCTTTCCATTGGAAAAACCTGTCACGTCCGCCGTTACGCACTGCGGAATAGGGCCGAAAAAATCTGTTCGGCCTCGAAGCTTGGCCTCTCTCTTAATACAATCTTAATTGTCGCCAGCCCCATCATGTATTGACGTTGATCACTTTTCCGTGTACCTTTTCTGTGTATCTTCTCACACCGCTTACCATGACTATGACCCTTCGTACTAGATTATCCCTACTGCTTGCAGGTCTTTTCTTGAGCCTGCACTTCTTATTCCCACCTAAGGACCTATCCGCCTCCCAGGTCCCTGACTGCTCTTTAGCGCTTGCTACCTGCTGGGCTGCAGGGTGCATGGCCACTGGAAAAACTGTCTGTGCTACATTCGACTGCGAGGCGTGCATTGGGACGGACTGTTGGATTATTAAATGGACCTGCATGAATCGTCCTAAAGATTACTGATTCGTGGAACTACGGCTACCTGCCTACAATGCGCTTCAACTGCCTACGTTCGTCATACCCTAAGTGCCACAAAAAGGTGGAACACGCTTGCACCCTAATTTAGGGTGCAATGGCAGTCTTCTGGTCGTTATTGTTGTGGGCGGTCTTTTAGTCACGTAGATCGGCAAACGCCATGGATTCAACGCTTCATGAGGGCCGTGCGGCACCATCGCAGGTTCCATCCACGGAGGTCGTACCGCGGGCAAAGCGCCGCAGATTCACCAAGGCCTATAAGCAGCGCATCGTCCGCGAAGCGGACGCTTGTCAGGTACCCGGAGAGATCGGCGCGCTGTTGCGCCGGGAAGGCCTTTACTCGTCTCAGCTGTCCAAGTGGCGCCAACAGCTCGACAGGCCGGAGGCTGGAATGCAGTCCGCCGACAAGGTGCACGCGCTGAGAAAGGAGCTGCGTGCGGTGCGCAAGACGCTTGCGCGTACGCGTCATGAGCTCAAGCAGGCCCGGACGGTCATTGAGGTTCAAAAAAAAGTCTCCGGACTGCTTGGGCTCGCGATCCCCGACGAGCCCGGGCAACCAGGTTGATTATGCTGGAGGAACTCACCAAGGCCATGGATATGACTGCCGCGTGCCGCTACATGGAGCTCTCCCGT